>Ga0302326_10004137_pt1 | contig 33775 bp, 32 predicted proteins | sample Palsa_T0_3_FD_202264 | JGI IMG/M metagenome (GOLD analysis project Ga0302326, IMG submission 202264) | Peat permafrost microbial communities from Stordalen Mire near Abisko, Sweden - Palsa_T0_3 | ecosystem: Environmental > Terrestrial > Soil > Palsa > Peat permafrost | place: Sweden: Abisko...
GAGGGCGAAGCCGCAGGGCTGAGCCATTACGCCAGCCACCGGGCACACCGGGGCTAACTTCGGTATCAAAAGGACGGCCATGGCATTGGCTGGCATGAAGCCGGCCTGGACTCGCGCAGCGGGTACTGCGGGCCGGCCGGCAGGCGCCCGCGAGGGAGCCCGGTGAGTGCCAGGCGAGGTTCGCCGGGTTTTTGCTGCTGCTGGCCGGGATCTTCGGCGGCGCGTACGCGGCCGGCACGCACGTGGGCCCGGTCGCCACCACCCCGTCGCAGGTAAGCGGCCCGGGCGGCGGGTCAGGGACGATGCACATGGGTGGGCACGCGGCGTCGGCCCGCCTCCGGGGCGGCGGCCCGTGAGCGATACCAGCGAGCTCACCGGGGAGCAGATCGAGTTCGTCGTCAGCGGGATGAGCTGCGGCGCGTGTGCGGCCAGGATCGAGCGGCGCCTCAACCGGCTGGACGGCGTCGTCGCGACCGTGAACTTCGTTACCGAGCGGGCCTATGTCACCCGGACCGGAGGCCGGGATCCCGATGAGCTGATCAGCGTGATCGAGTCGGTGGGGTACGGCGCCAGCCGTCCCGGCCCGGCCGCGCCGGAGGACGCCGGGCGGGCCGACGCGGCGCGCAGCCTGCTGGAGCGGCTCGCGGTCTGTGTTCCGCTCGCGGCGGCAGTCATCGTGCTCGCGATGGCTCCGGCGCTCCAGTTCCCCGGCTGGCAGTGGCTGAGCTTGCTGCTGGCAGGCATCGTTGCCAGCTGGGGCGCGTGGCCATTGCACCGGGCTGCGTGGGCAGGGCTCGGCCATGGCACGGCGACCATGGACACCCTGGTAAGCGTCGGCGTCAGCGCGTCCTTCCTGTGGTCGCTCTACGCGCTGCTGCTCGGTGGTGCCGGCCGGGCCGGCATGCGGATGCCCTACGCCGTCACCTTCGCTCCCGCCAGCGGGCACACGCTGTACCTGGACGTCGCGGCCGGCGTCACTGCGGCGGTCCTGTCCGGCCGCTATCTGGAGGCACGGGCCAAGCGGCAGGCTGGCTCCGCCCTGACCGCCCTGGCCCGCCTCGCTGCCAGGACAGTCTGCATCCTCAGCGACGGCCGGGAGGAGCGGGTGCCTGCTGCCGCGCTGCGCGCTGGTGACCGGTTCGTGGTCCGCCCAGGCGAGAGGATCGCGGCCGACGGCCTGGTCGTGGAGGGCAGCTCCGCGGTCGACGCCTCGATGGTCACCGGGGAGTCGATGCCTGCCGAGGTCGGGCCTGGCGACGAAGTGGCCGGATCCTGCGTCAGCATGAGCGGGCGGCTGATTGTCCGCGCCACCAGGGTGGGTGAGGACACGCTGCTGGCGCAGATCACCCGGCTCGTCAGCCAGGCGCAGATGAGCAAGGCGGCCGCTCAGCGGCTGGCCGACCGAATCGCGGCGATCTTCGTGCCGGCCGTTATCAGTGTGGCCGTCGCGACGCTCGGATTCTGGCTGGGCGCCGGACTGTCCGGCGCTGCCGCCTGGAGCGCTGCCATCGCCGTGCTGGTGGTGGCCTGCCCGTGCGCGCTCGGACTGGCGACTCCCGCCGCGTTGCTAGCCGGCCTCGGCCGCGGCGCTCAGCTGGGGATCCTGGTCCGGAATGTGCATGTGCTGGAATCGGCGCGCCGGATTCACACAGTGGTGCTGGACAAGACCGGAACAATTACCACTGGCCGGATGTCCGTGCAGCACATCGTGACAGCGCCGATGCGGGACGGATCACCGGCTGCGGCTGAGGCTGACGTGCTGATCCTGGCGGGCGCGGTCGAGGACGCCTCTGAGCATCCGATCGGCCAGGCCATAGCCAGGGAAGCTGCCGCCCGACTCGGTGCCCTGCCGCCGGTGACGGAGTTCGTGACGCTGCCGGGCGCGGGCGTCCGCGGAACCGCTGGAGGCCGCGAGGTCACTGTCGGGAGTCCTCAGCTGCTTGCCAGGACAGGTCTGGTCATCAGCCAGCTGCTCCGGCAGGCGGTGGATACCGCTGGCAGCGCGGGCGGCACGGGCGTGCTGGTCGGCTGGGATGGCGCGGCCCGCGGAGCGCTCATCGTGGCCGACGCGCTCAGGCCGGGCGCGGCCGAGGCGATTACCCGGCTCCGGCACCTCGGGCTAACGCCGGTCCTGCTGACCGGTGACGGAGAGCAGGCAGCAAGGGCGGTCGCGGCTCAGCTGGGCATCCCGTCCGGCAGTGTTATCGCCGGTGTCCGGCCGGAGCGAAAGGCGGCGGTGATCGCCGAGCTCCAGGCGGCAGGCAGCCGGGTCGCCATGGTGGGCGACGGCGTGAACGATGCCGCGGCGCTGGCTCAGGCCGATCTGGGCATGGCCGTCGGCACCGGTACCGACGCCGCGATCGGGGCTGCCGACCTCACCCTCGTCAGCGGTGACCCGGCCGGGATCGCCGATGCCATCCTGCTCGCGCGAGCCACCCTGCGGATTATTCGCGGCAACCTCGCCTGGGCATTCGGCTATAACATCGTCGTCATCCCGCTGGCCGCTCTCGGGTACCTCAATCCGCTCTTCGCCGGCATCGCCATGTCCGCCAGCTCCCTGATCGTGGTGACCAACAGCCTCCGGTTGCGCCGGTTCACTGCGCCTGCCGCCGCGCGCGCCCGGCCGGACCGCCGCGCCACCGGGCGGCCGGTGCTCACCCCGTGACAGCGACAGCTTCGGTCCGGCCCGGTCCGGCCCCCGGCGCCGGGCCAGCCCGCCTGTCCGACGTGGCCAGGGCCGCGGCGGTCCCCCTGATCGCGGGCGCACTGATCATCGCCCTGCTGTCGGCCTGGGTGGTCACCGGCGGCGGCGGCACGATCATCCGGATCCGGATCCGGGTCGAGCTCGCCGCCATCCCGATGCGCGCCTACACAGTCAGCCGGGCCGCAGCCATCCGGTCAGCCCCGACCTACCTCACCATCCGCAACCTCGGTTCCCAGCCCGACGAGCTGCTGGCCGTCCGGACTCCGGCCTCGGCGCACGTCACCCTGCTCGGGCCGCCCCGGCCGGGTGGCGGCCGGCAGGTGCTGCGGGACATCACCATCCCCGCTGGCGGCAGTGTCACCCTGACCCCGTTCGGGGACGATGTGGTGCTGCGAGACCCGGTGCCGTACGAGGCCGACATGACGGTGCCGCTCACACTCGTCTTCCGGCGGGCCGGCCAGGTGCAGGCTGATGCTACCGTGACGGCACCCGGCACTCCCTGAGGTAGCTGTTCATGGCTGAGGCTGATTCACCGACCGTGGTCCGCGAGATCCAGCTCGCGATCCGCGGCATGACGTGCGCGGCGTGCGCCGCCAGGGTGCAGCGGAAGCTGGGCGAAATCCCGGATGTGCTCGCATCGGTGAACCTCGCCACTGAGAAGGCCACGGTCAGCGTGCCGCCGTCGGTGTCAGTAGACCTGCTCGTGGCCACGGTCGAGCGGGCCGGGTACGGCGCCGAGCTGGCCCGGTCTGCCGTGACCGCCGACTTCGCCGAGTCCGGGGCCAGCCCTGAGGCCGATGTGGTTGCCCGGCTGCGGCGGCGCCTCATCGTCGCCCTGGTGTTCTTCGTCCCGCTCAGCGACCTGTCCGTGCAGCTGTCGCTGTTCCCGGCGTTCCGGTTCAGCGGCTGGCAGTGGGTCCTGCTGGCGCTGGCCGTCCCGGTCGCGGGGTGGGCGGCCTGGCCGTTCCACGTCGCGGCGGTGCGCGCCGCCAGACACGGCACGACATCCATGGACACCCTGGTGTCCCTGGGCATTCTGGCCGCGTGCGGCTGGTCGGTCTGGGCGATGTTCGCCCTGGATAACCGGCAGTCGCGGACGAGCGCGCTGCACCTGCTGATCCATGCCTCCGGTGGCGGCATCTACCTGGAGGTCGCGGCCTCGGTCACCACCTTCCTGCTCGCCGGCCGCTGGTATGAGGCGCGTGCGCGCCGCGACTCCGGGGACGCGATGCGCCAGCTTGCCGCAGCCGCGGCGCGGGATGCCTGCCGGCTGGACCCGGACGGGACCGAGCGGCGGGTCCCGGTCACCCGGCTGCGGTCCGGCGACCGGTTCGTGACCAGGCCGGGGGAGGCGATTGCCGCCGACGGCGTGGTCGAGTTCGGTGAGTCGGCGGTGGACACGAGCATGATGACCGGCGAATCGGTGCCGGCCGAGGCCGCCGAGGGCATTGCGGTCAGCGCGGGCACCATCGTGGTCAGCGGCCGGCTGGTTATCCGCGCGACCAGGACCGGGAACGACACCCAGCTGGCGCACCTGATCGCCCTGGTGGAACGGGCGCAGGCAGACAAGTCAGCGGTACAGCGGCTGGCCGACCGGATCTGCGGAGTATTCGTGCCGGCCGTGCTCGCGGCCGCGGCGCTCACCGCGGCTGGCTGGCTGCTGGCAGGCGCTCCGGCGGAGCGCGCCGTCAGCGCCGCGCTGGCCGTGCTGATCATCGCGTGCCCGTGCGCTCTCGGACTGGCAACACCCGCAGCACTCGTGGTCGCCTGCGGGCGCGGCGCGCAGCTGGGCATCTTCATCAAGGGATACGCGGCCCTTGAGGCCTCCCGCAGCGTCGATACCGTGCTGCTCGATAAGACCGGAACCGTCACGACCGGGGTGCTGGCCGTGACAGGAGTGCAGCTCGCGCCCGAGACCAGCCGGAAGGAGATGCTGAGCCGGCTCGCGGCGGTCGAGGCCGCGTCGGGCCATCCGGTCGCCGTTGCTGTCACCGCTTACGCGCGCGCCGAGTTTGGCATCCCGCAGGTAGCCGGCTTCGAGGCGCTGCACGGCCTGGGCGCGCGCGGGACAGTGGCTGGAGTCGAAGTGCTCGCGGGGCGGCAGCAGCTGCTGGCCGACCAGGGAGTCAGCATTACTCCGGCGCTGGCGGCCCAGTGCGGGGAGTGGGAGTTGGCGGGCCGGACGGCGATCCTGGTCGCCTGGGACGGGCAGGCGCGGGGCGCAGTTGCCCTCGCCGACACCATCAAGCCGTCGGCAGCGGCGGCGGTTGCCGAGCTGCGGCGCCTCGGACTGCGCACGGTGCTGCTGACCGGGGACGGCGAGGTTGTCGGCCGGGCGATCGGGGCTCAGGCGGGCGTCGACGCGGTCATCGCCGGGGCCCTGCCCGGCGACAAGGCCGCGGTGGTTCGCGATCTGCAGGCGCAGGGCCGGCGCGTCGCCATGGCCGGTGACGGGGTCAACGACGGGCCCGCCCTCGCCACATCGGACCTCGGCCTTGCGCTCGGGTCAGGTGCCGACGTCGCGATCAGTGCCGCGGACCTGATCCTGCTGCGCGATGACCTGCGCGTCGTTCCGGAAGCCATCAGCTTGTCCCGCGCCACGCTGGGAGTGATCCGGCGCAATCTGACCTGGGCGTTCGGTTACAACGTCGCCGCGATCCCGCTGGCCGCGGCCGGCTTCCTGAACCCGCTCATCGCCGGGGCCGCTATGGCTGGCTCGTCGGCCTTCGTCGTGGCCAGCAGCGTGCGCCTGCGGCGCTTCGGCAGAGGCGGCGCCCGCAGCACCGGCCGGCCACCGGGCCAGCGCAGTGCGGGCCGGCCGGACCAGCAGAGCCCGGACCTGCACGGTGAGCCGGTGCCGATCCTGTGAGCGGCCCGGCCGGCGCGGTGAGCCTGGTGCCCGCGATTGCGCTGCGGTGCGCCAGGTAGGTCCTGCGGCCCGGGTGTCGCGCGTGTCTGCCGCGAGCAGAGCTGACTCTCCCCCGAAGATGGGGGGAAACCCTATGTTGGTCAGGGGGTCCAGGGTCGTAGCGTTGCAGGCAGCATTCGACTCGCCGGAAGCTGGAGAGGGCAGAAGGAGCACTATGAGTTCGCGAATCCGCCGGCCGCGCCAGGCGCTGGCCACTGCGGCGATCCTGCAGCTAGCCCGGAGGACTCGGTACGTCGAGGCTGAAATGCTCGGTCTGCGGAGCCTGATCAAGCCGGGCAGCGTGTGCATGGATGTCGGCGCGGCCGCGGGCCTGTACACCCTGGTGCTATCCGGGCTGGCCGGCACGGCGGGGCAGGTGCACAGCTTCGAGCCCGTGCCGTTCGCCCACCCGGCGCTGACCCGCCTGCTCGGCGCGCGGCTGAGCAGGAACGTCAGCCACCATGCGCACGCGCTCGGTGCCGAACCGGGCCGCGGCGTCATGAGCGTGCCGGTCAGCCGCCACGGGCCGGTGACCGGCCGGTCATTCCTGGACGCGCAGTGTGACGGGCTCGGATCGAACAGCGAGTTCGCCGATCAGGTACGGGTGGACGTCGACGTCCGTACGCTCGACGAGGTCTGCGCCGGGATGACCCGGCTGGACTTCATCAAGATCGATGTTGAGGGCGCCGAGCTTCAGGTTCTCAAGGGCGGCGCCGCGTCGATCGAGAAGTTCCGGCCTGCCCTGCTCATCGAGATCGAGGAGCGGCACACCTCGCGTTACCAGCACTCGGCCGCGGACGTGGCCGAGTGGCTCGCGCACCGGAGCTACCGGATGCTCAGCTGGCAGGATGGCTGGCAGGAGACGGACGCCGTCTGCGGTCACGTGCGCAACTACCTGTTCCTGCCGGACGGGCGGGCCGGCCACGTCGGCGTGCCGGCCGCCAGGTCAGCGCGCCGGGTGCCGGACTCGCAGAAGCTGGCCGCGGCGGGCTGACAGCCACGCCTGGCCGGAACCGGCTGAGTGGACGCGGCTGAGTGGACGCGGCGGCGGGCGCGGCCCGGCTGTTCTCCGCACGATACGGCCGGGCACCTGAGGGCGTCTGGCGCGCGCCCGGCCGGGTGAATCTCATTGGCGAGCACACTGACTACAACGACGGGTTCGCGCTGCCGTTCGCGATCGGCTCCGGGGTGTGCGTCGCCGCGGCCGCGCGGGATGACGGGATCCTGTCTCTGGTCTCGCGTCAGCACGGGGACGCGGCCGAAATTCCGGTGGCGGCTCTGGCGCCGGGGCGCATGGCCGGCTGGGCAGCGTATCCGGCCGGCGTCGCCTGGGCGCTGCGGGCGGCGGGCTACCCGGCCGGCGGAGCGAGCCTCGCCATCGACGCTGACCTCGCCGCCGGCGCCGGCCTGTCCTCGTCGGCGGCCCTGGAATGCGCTGCCGGACTGGCGCTCTCCGGCCTGTATCAGCTGGCAGTTCCCCGTGGCGAGCTGGCAGCGCTCGGCCGCCGGGCGGAGAATGACTTCGTCGGGGTTCCGACCGGCGTGATGGATCAGCTGGCCGTCATGCTGGGCCAGTCCGGGCATGCGCTGCTGCTCGACTGCCGCTCAGGGGCATCAGAACCGGTGCCGCTGGACGCCGTCGCTGCAGGCCTGGACATCCTGGTGATCGACACCCGCGCGCGGCACGAGCTGACCGATGGCGGGTACGGCGCCCGCTGGCAGTCCTGCGAGGAGGCGGCCCGTGCGCTGGGAGTCCGCTCCCTGCGCGAGGCCGGCGACGGCACCGGGCCCGATCAGCTGCGCGATCCGGTCCTGCGGCGCCGCGCCAGGCACGTCGTCACCGAGAACCGCCGGGTGCTGGCGACGGTTCAGCTCCTGCGGGCCGGCCAGCCTGACCGGATCGGCCCGCTGCTGACCGCATCGCACGCGTCTTTGCGGGATGACTTCGAGGTGTCCTGGCCCGAGGCCGACGCGGCCGTCGGCACAGCTGTGCGGGCGGGCGCCCTCGGCGCGCGGATGACCGGCGGCGGGTTCGGGGGCGCGGTGATCGCGCTGGTCCCGGCTGCTGTGGCCAGCACGGTGACAGAGGCGGTCGCCGCCGAATTCGCGAGGCAGGGCTGGGCGGATCCGGCGATCGCCCCGGTCCGGCCGTCGGCGGGCGCGCACCGGGTGATCTGACGCCGCCCGCCCGTCGCCCTCGGCGGCGGCCGGCCGGGCCGCAGCCGTCAGCCGAGCTCGCGCAGCCGGCGGGCGGCAGCCTCGGGCGCGACGTCGTTAGCGAACGCGCCCATGCCCGACTCCGATCCGGCCAGGTACTTCAGCTTTCCCGGGGCCCGGCGGATAGTGAAGAGCTCCAGGTGCAGGGCAAAGTCAGCGGCCTCGCGCCGGACCGGGGCCTGATGCCAGGCGGAGATGTAGGGAGCCGGCTGATCGAAGAGCCGGTCGAACCGGCGCAGCAGGTCGCGGTAGAGCTCGCAGAACTCCGCGCGGGCCGCGCCGTCAAGCGCGGGCAGCGAGGGCACCCGGCGGCGCGGGTACAGGTGCACCTCGTACGGCCAGCGGGCGGCGTGCGGCACCAGGGCGATCCAGTGGCCGCCGGCCGCGACGATCCGCGCCCCATCGCGCAGTTCGGCGGCCAGCAGGTCATCGAACAGGCTGCCGCCGGTCTCCGCCCGGTAGCTCGCTGCTGACTGCAGCATTCGGCCGGTCCGCGGGGTGACGTACGGGTAGGCGTAGATCTGGCCGTGCGGGTGCGGCAGCGTGACGCCGATCTCGGAGCCGCGGTTCTCGAAGCAGTAGACCTGCTCGACGCCGGGCAGCAGGCCCAGCTGCGCCGACCGGTCCGTCCAGGCCGACAGAACGGTCCCGGCCTGGGACAGGCTGAGGTCGGCAAACGATGCCGCGTGATCCTGGCTGAAGCAGACGACCTCGCACCGCCCTGCCGCCTGGCGGGCGGTCAGCAGGCTGGCTGCGCTGGCCGGCTGCGACGCCCCGGCCGGAGCCGCGAGGCTGTCGCGGGCGTTCCCGTCCTGGTTGCCCGTATCGGCGTGGGCAGGCCCGGCGAGGGTGGGGAAGCGGTTCTCGAAGACGACGACCTCGTACTCAGGGGCCGGGATCTCGGTACTGTGGGCCGGCGTCGACGGGCACAGCGGGCACTGGCTGTCCGCAGGCTGGAACGTCCGGTCCTGACGATGGCTCGCGACGACCACCCACTCGCCGAGCAGCCAGTCCCACCGCGCCTCCGCCATGACCTGCACCGCCGTCAGCTGCCGCCGGTCAGGGTAGTCGGCGGGACGGCGGGGGAGCGCGCCGTAGTAGATCAGCGTCCGGCCGTCTGCCAGCGTGATACTGGTCTGGCGCGGCTGCGCGGCGGCCTCAGGCATCTCGGCAGAGCTCTCTTCCGGCGGCGTGGCAGTTATGAGGGAGACTTAAGCACGCCAGAGAGTGCGCAAGTCTCCCGGATCATGGAAAGGCGGTGCGGATGCAGCAGCCCGCCCGCCGCGTTGGCGCCCAGCTGCGCCTGCAGGTGAGCAGGCAGGCCGAGGCGGCGGTGAAGATCGCCGTTTCCGGCCGTCCGGGCGCGGTGGTGACCGAGGAACTGACGATCCGCCAGTCCGGACGGGACGTTGCGCTGCGTGAGGTCGCCATGGCCGGCGAGGGCCGCGTGCATGTCGCCCGGCTGGTTCCCGGTCCGGCTGAGATCACCTACCAGGCGCAGGTCCGCGGCAGCACCGGACCCGCGCCGGTGACTGACGCTGACCGGCTGAGGTACCTGAGGCCAAGCCGGTACGCCGAGTCTGACCGGCTTGCCGCGGTGGCGCGCGCGGAGTTCGCCGGGCTCGCGCCGGGTGCTGACCTGCTGTCCGCGGTGTCGTCCTGGGTGGGAACCCGCCTCGCCTACGTGCCGGGCAGCAGCCGGCCAACGGACGGGGCTGTCCAGACGCTGCTGAGCAGGCAGGGCGTCTGCCGTGACTACGCCCATCTGGTGATTGCACTGCTGCGCGCCCTGGATGTGCCCGCCAGGCTGGTGGCGGTCTATGCCCCGGGACTCGACCCGATGGACTTTCACGCCGTTGCCGAGGTTGCGCTGGACGGGCACTGGCAGACGGTGGATGCCACCCTGCTGGCGCCGCGGGCGAGCCTGGTCCGCATCGCGACCGGCCGCGACGCGGCGGATACGGCGTTCCTGTCGACCTACGGAGGGACAGCCGATCTCGTCGGGCTTGAGGTGACCGCCGTGACCGACGGCAGGCTGCCGTCCGATAATCCCGCCGATCTGGTCGCGATTTCGTAGCGGCTGGTGCTGTCGTCGCCGCGCGCAGCGGCTGCGTCGGGCTGCGGTTCCCGCAGGTCCAGCCAGCCGTCGAGCCCGGTCAGGCTGATGATCCGGCGCACGGCAGGCTGGGCGCCGGCGATGACAAGGCGGCCGCCGCGCGCCGCCAGCTGCTGCCGGGCCTGCATCAGGACGCTAAGACTGCTGCAGTCCGCGAAGCCGACGCCGGCCAGGTTCAGCGTCATTGTTCGCGGCTGCCTGACGTCCAGCACGCTCGAGATCAGCTGCCTGAGATAGTCGCGGCTGACAACGTCGAGATCTCCGCTGACCGCCAGAACAGGCTCGCCGCGCTCGTCCTGCGTGACCGAGATCGTCAGGTAAGGAGTAGTTTCGCCACTTTTTGACATAAGCACAGATCGCTTCCTCCCTTGGGAGCGATCCGCGGACACACGGCGGAACTGAGCGGAAATCTACCGCGCGCCGCCGCTGCCGGCAAACGAGCCGGAGGACATGATCGTGGTGACTTCGCGTGCGCATGAGACGCCAAGTCACCACGGTCCTGGCCGTAGCGGCTCAGGCCGGGTCACCATCCCTGGCGGGGGCGCCCGGCATGACCGGCCCGCCGCCGGTCTGGTCATCGGATCCCGGTGCCGCGCCCGGCCCGAGTACCTCTGCCGCGATGTCGGCGATGCGCCTGCGGGAGTCCCGTGCGCGCTTGCGCAGCACGTCGAAGGCGGTCACGGCGTCCAGGCGGTGCGCGGCCATCAGGTAGCCGACGGCGCGCTCGATGACGATCCGGTAGTCCAGCGCGTACTGCAGCTGGCCCGCGAGGGCGCTGTGGTCCTGGGCGGTGAGGGCCGTGCCCACGGTCTCGGCGAGCAGGTTGGCGTAGGCGCGCAGGGCAGCGATGTCCGAGTCGTCCCAGTCGGTGGCCTTGTCATGGTAGGTGTTGATCGTCCCGACGGGACTGCCGCTGAGCATGAGCGGGATGCCGGCCACAGCCCGGATCCGGGGCGACAGGTGCGTCAGGAGCGCGGGCCAGCGAGCGTCGGCCTGCAGGTCGGCGCTGACGACCTCGCGTGCGTACACATACGACTCGTAGCACGGTCCCTGACCGGATGCGGCCTGAGCTTCCTCCAGCTGCCGCCCGGCCTCATCGGAGGCCGCCACATAGGACAGATAGCCAGAATCAGTGACGAACATGATCCCCGCGCCGCTGTACCCGAAGACCTCGTTGACGGAGTCGACCGCCCGGTCCATCACGGCAACCAGGTCGGCCGCGACCGCGGACTTGCGCAGGCTCTGCAAGCTGGCGTTCAGTGCCTGCTCATCGATGTGCGCCACCGCTACCTCCTGCACGAGGCTGAGGCCGCTGGCGTCTGCCGCGACGGCCGGCCAGCCCGGGATCAGCCCCACGTTACCGTCAGCGCGAGCGGTTCCCGGCTGACTCGAGCGGGCCGGGATAGGCGGCCTCGGCCCGGTCGCCGAGCCTGGCGGCCTGCCGGCGGACGGCGATTAGCCCGACGACGATCGCGACCACGGCCGCGCCGCCCAGGATCCAGCTGATCGTCCCGGAGTTCCGCAGCAGGGCATCGCCGGCGAGGTAGGAGGCCAGGGTGTAGATCCCGGCCCAGAGGATCCCGCCGGCCGCGTTCGCGAGCACGAACCGCCACCAGTCCATGCGGCTGACTCCGGCGAGGAACGCGGCGTAGGTGCGCAGCACCGATACGAACCGGCCGAAGAACACGACCTTGCGGCCGTGCCGGTCGAAGAGGTAGCGCGCGGTTTTCAGCTTCCGCTCGTCCAGCCTGACCTTCGAGCCGTACCGCCTGGCCAGCGGGTACCCGCCCTTCGCGCCCAGCCAGTAGCCGATGTTGTCGCCGATGATGGCCGCTGCTGCCGCGACCCCGAAGATGACCCAGGGGTCGAGGCGGTGGGTGTGCCCCGCGTAGACGCCAGCCAGGATCAGCGCGGTCTCGCCCGGCAGCGGGATGCCCAGGCTCTCGATCGCGACCAGAAGGAAGACCGCCCAGTAGCCGAAGCTCCCGATGAGGTTGCTGACATTCACCCGGTGCCGCCGTTCACTCAGTGCAGCCGACCGTCATGACTCTCAGTATAGTTCTACATCGTTGTAGAAATTCGCGGAACCCGGCCCGGCAGCCTGGGACTACGCGGCGCCCGGCGGCCCGATAACTGGCGGGTGCCGTCATTTCATGACGTGTTCACCGGGTCGTTTCCTGCGCTCAGCAGGCTGAGGCGGTAGGGCAATCAGCCTGTCTTCGAGCAAAGGTTGGGATTGATGACGACGCATGACTCGGTACTGCCTGCCCGCGGCGGACGGCGCTGGCGGCTGGCGCTGCCGCTGACCGCGGCGGTGGCCGCTGGCGTCCTGGCCGCCGCCGGGCCGCTCGGCAGCGCGGACGAGCTTCGGCGTCACCTCGCCGATCTTCCTTGACCAGCTCACACCGGACGGTCACCTGGTTAACACGCTGCGGGTGCCGGACGGCACCGGCCTGCCGGGAGGCGCGGCCGGGTACGTGGTGACCAGCTTCTCGTCTAAATCCGAGCTGGCGCTGAACCTGTCGACGAGCGGCCGCGAGCTGACCTTCATGGGCTACGACGCGGTGCCGGATACTGTCGACGCCTCCAACGCCAACACCCCCGGTGACATCGACCCGACCAACCCGGTGGCCGGTGCCTACTACCGGGTGGTGGCCGAGGTGAATCAGGACGGGCGCTTCAGGTACACGCTCACCAACGCCTACAGCGCCGACAACGGCCGGGCCGCGATCCTGAACGACTCCGGCGGCGCGAACGTCCTCTACGCGGCGGGGAACGCCGGGAACGAGTCGAACCCGCAGCCAGACGGCATCATCACCGGTGCCGGCGCGCAGATCCTGACCCCGCAGCGGTCGCCCGAGGCGCTCCAGCAGCCCGGCCAGCCGACGCCAGTGGGCAGCTTCAGCGTCACCCAGCTCGGCGACAAGGCCGACAAGATCGGCAAGGACACCAACTTCCGCGGCCTGACGATCTACCACAACGTCGTCTATTACACCAAGGGCAGCGGCAGCAACGGAGTCAACACCGTCTACTTCATCGACACCACCGGGAAGGCCTGCCCGGACGGCGCCGGCGTTCCGCAGCCAGGTGCCGCGCTGCCGACCTTGCCGATCGCCTACGACCCGGCGCTGCTGCAGACCGAGGGCGTGACTCCGTACAACATGTGCATCCTGCAGGGCTTCCCGACGACGCTGGCGAAGACTGCCACCGCGTTCCCGTTCGGCCTGTGGTTCGCCAACGCTGACACGCTGTACGTCGCAGACGAGGGCAACGGCACGAACACCTACTCGACGGCCACGGGCACCTACACTGCTGCCGCCGCGCAGACGACGGCCGGCCTGCAGAAGTGGGTGTTCAACGGCACCAGCTGGACCCTCGCGTACACCCTGACGGCCGGGCTGAACCTGGGCACGCCGTACACGCTGGCGGGCTATCCGGCCGGGGACAATGCCGCAACCGGGCTGCCCTGGGCGCCGGCCACCGACGGCCTGCGCAACATCACCGGCCGCGTCAACCGCAATGGCACGGTGACCATCTGGGCCATCACCTCGACCGTGAGCGGCAGCGGGGACCAGGGCGCGGACCCGAACAAGCTGGTGGCGATCACGGACCCGCTCGCGGCGACCGCGGCTGCGGCCGGCGAGCAGTTCGTGACCGTCCGGTCAGCTGGCTACGGGCAGGTGCTGCGGGGCGTGGCGTTCACTCCCGGCAGCCAGCCCGCCCGGCCCTCGCAGTAAGGCGGCGCGATCGCGGGGCAGGCGGCACGTGGTACTCCGCCCGCCCCCGGGTCCGCGTCCTGACCATGCCAGACGGAGTCAGCCAGGGCGGCGAGCGCGGACGTATGATCATGGCGGTGTCCGAAAACCGCTGGAGTCCGCAATGAGCACTGCGAAGCCGCAGTCAGGGCTGCCCAGCCTCCGCCTCGACGAGCTGCTCGCGGAGCTTCAGACCAGGCTGCAGGCCGTGCTGACCACCCGCGACCGGGTGAATGCACTGTTCGACGCGGTCGTGGCGGTCGGTACCAATCTCGATATCGAGGTAGTGCTTCGCGGCATCGTGGAGGCGGCGGTCACGCTCGTGGACGCCAGGTACGGCGCCATGGGGGTCATCGGCGAGGGCGGCCGGCTGGCCGAGTTCATCCCGGTCGGGCTGTCTGAGGATGAGATCGGCCGGATTCATCACTGGCCGGAAGGCCGGGGCCTGCTCGGCGCTCTGATCGCCGATCCGACGCCCATCCGCATCGGCGAGCTCGCCGAGCACGAGCTGTCCTCCGGCTTCCCGGCTGGTCATCCGCCGATGAACTCCTTCCTCGGCGCGCCGATCCGGATCAGGGACGAGGTCTACGGCAACCTCTATCTGACCGAGAAGCGCGATGGCGGCGAGTTCGACGAGGAAGACGAGGCCGTGCTCGTCGCGCTCGCGGCGGCCGCCGGCGTGGCGATCGAGAACGCGCGGCTGTACGACGAGGCAAGGCGCCAGCAGCGCTGGCTTGGCGCGAGCGGTGAGGTCACCAGGACGCTGCTGTCCGGAGCCGATGCCAGCGACGCGCTGGTGCTGATCACCGCCAGATCGCTGGAGATGTCGGGCTCGGACCTGGTCGTGCTCGCGCTGCCAACCGCGGACAAGAGCATGCTGCGGATCGAGCACGCGGCCGGGGACGGAGCGGAGGAGGCACTCGGCCTGATGCTGCCCGCCGGCGGATCCGCCTCCGGCCAGGTGCTCGCCAGCGGCCAGCTGCTGGCCCTGGACGATTTCAGTCACGACGACCGGGTCGCCCCGCTGGCCCGGCAGCTCATCAATCTGGGCCCCGCGATCCTGGTGCCGCTCGGGCAGCCGGGCAATGTGCGCGGCGTGCTGACGGCAGGCCGGCGTCCCGGCGCGATGCCGCTGACTCCGGCCGCGGCCGCCATGCTGGAGACCTTCGCCAGTCAGGCCGGAATCGCGCTCGAGCTGGCCGAGCACCGCCGCCAGGCCGAGCGGGTCGCGGTGTTCGAGGACCGCGACCGGATCGCCCGCGACCTGCATGACCTCGTCATCCAGCGGCTGTACGCGACCGGGATGTCGCTGCAGGGCGCGGTGTCCCTGATCAGCGTGCCTGACGTCGCCCAGCGCGTGAGCGTGGCCGTCGACTCGCTGGACGAGACCATCAGGGAGATCCGGTCATCGATCTTTGCGCTGCAGACCAGGCACGAGGCCAAGCCCCCCGGATTGCGGACTCGCATCCTGCAGGTGGCGGATGAGCTGACCGACTTGCTTGGCTTCCCGCCGGCGCTCCAGCTAGCCGGCCGGCTGGATGATGACGTGCCGTCCGACGTCGGTGAGCACCTGCTCGGCGCGCTGCGCGAGACCCTGTCGAACGTGGCCCGTCACTCCGGGGCCAGCCGGGTCGAAGTGCAGGTACGGGCCGCCGAGGACCTCACGCTGATCGTGCGGGACAACGGATCAGGGATCAAGGACACCGGCCGGCGCAGCGGGCTGCGCAACCTGGAGGAGCGGGCGGAGAAGTTCGCCGGCACGCTGACGCTGCGCCCGGCCGACGGCGGAGGTACCGAGGTCGAGTGGCGAGTGCCCCTGCCAGCGCCCGGATAGCTTCGGTCAGCAGAGCGCTGCAGCTCGACCGGCATCACGACGCTGGCCGTCTAGCGGTAGCTCTGGTTGCCGTGGCCGGCCGGGTCGAAGACACGCGAGGCGTACGCGGCGGCCTGAGTGCGCCGCTCCATCCCGAGCTTGGCGAACAGGGCCGAGACGTAGTTCTTGACGGTCTTCTCGGCCAGGTACATCCGCTCGCCGATCTGCCGGTTGGTGAGGCCCTCCCCGATGAGCTCGAGGATCTTGCGCTCCTGCCCGGTCAGTCCGGCCAGCGGGTCGGCCTTGCTGGCCTGGTCCCGCATCCTGGCCATCACCTTGCTGGCTGCCTCCGGGTCGAGCATCGACTCGCCGCCTGCCACCGTCCTGACGGCGCCCACCAGGTCAGTGCCCCTGATCTGCTTGAGCACGTACCCGGCCGCGCCGGCCATGATCGCGTCGAACAGCGCCTCGTCGTCGCCGAACGAGGTCAGCATGAGGCAGGCGATCTCGGGGTGCCGGGAGCGGATCTCGCGGCAGACGGTAACCCCGTCGCCGTCCGGGAGCCGGACGTCCAGCACCGCGACATCCGGCATAAGGGCCGGGATCCGGGCGAGCGCTGATTCTGCTGTCCCGGCCTCGCCGATGACCGTGATGCCCGGCTCGGCTTCCAGCATGTCCCGCACGCCGCGCCGGACGATCTCGTGGTCATCGAGCAGGAACACCCTGATGCCGGGCTTGTCCTTGGCCTGGTCCGCCATCTGCTGCTTGCCCTCCGCGCTGAAACTAACAACCATTTATGCCGGGAACGGGGCCGACTGCAGCCCGTCCTTTCAGCGTAGCCGCGGCCCGGCAGGCGGAGACAGGACCTTGGTCCTCATGATCACCGGCTGAAGGTCCTCAGATCTGCTCGGGCACCATGTCAATCGCCCCGCAGGGGCATTCCGCGGCGTATATCCCGCGCCGCGTTCGGGCACATCAGGCCCGGAAGTCAGCCTTGCACCGGGCGCTCGCGGCTGACGGAAGGCAACCCGGCCTCAGACGTCAGGTCCAACGGCCTTGTCACCGGCCGCCTGACAGCCGAGATTGTTAGTAGTCACGCCGGCTTCGGCCCCAGGAGGGACAGCGATGTTCGAGAGAATCGTGGCGGCCATTGACGAGTCGGACAGCGCCGAGCGCGTGCTCACCGCCGCGCAGGAGCTCGCCACCCTGGCAGGCAGCGAGGTCTGGGTGGTGCATGCGCTGGAGCGGGAGGCGTCGAAGTTCGGCTCGCCCCCGATCGAGACGCTGGACCAGGTTCGCGCGGTCGTCGACGCGGCCGTGCAGAAGCTCGCCAGCGCCGGCATCACGGCGCATGCCGAGGTGGTGCACACGCTGTACGGTCACGCCGCCAGGGAGATACTCAGCGTGGCCGCCGCGAAGGACGCGGGCGTCATCGTGATGGGCTCTCGTGGCCGGAGCGAACTGGCCGGACTGCTAGTGGGCAGCACCGCGCACAAGGTCCTGCACCTTGCCGACAGGCCGGTGATCGTGGTCAGGTAACCAGGCGAATGCGCTGTGTGTGAAGCTGCCGTAGCGGAACTCCGAGTGATGCCTGCTTGCGGCAGCCTCGCGCCGCTCAGCACTGATCGTCAGCGTCCTGTCGGCGGCGGCGACCTCGATGTCCTTCTCCGGAACCACGCCCGGGACTTCCGCGCAGATGACACAGCTGCGCCCGGTACTCCCTGCGTGTCAGCATGCTCATCGCTCACGCCTCCTGTCCTTGCCCTACGCTCCCATTCGAGGCTGCCTGAGGCGGGCCGGCCCCGAGCCGAACGGTTCGGTCTGCCGGGACCTTTGCGCCTGGTGCCGGGTGGCGCTGGTCCTGCTCACTGTCCTGAGGAACCGGAGGTCGTCATGTCACATCACGACGGTGGGCACCACCAGGGCAGTCACGCGGCCGGCCGCGCGGGCGGTCAGGCAGCCGCGCGCGCGGGCGGGGAGAACGCCGCGCCGGGCGACGGCGCGCAGCGGGTGCCGCGCAAGCTGTACCAGGCCGATCTGCTCCGCTTGCAGGGCGAGCTGGTGAAGCTGCAGGAGTGGGTGCGCGCCGAGGGAGCCCGCGTCGTGGTCGTGTTCGAGGGCCGGGACGCGGCCGGGAAGGGCAGCACGATCAAGCGCGTTGCCGAGTACCTCAATCCGCGGGTGGCTCGCATTGCCGCCCTTCCGGCCCCGAGCGACCGGGACAGGACGAGCTGGTATTTCCAGCGGTACATCAGTCACCTGCCTGCGGCAGGCGAGATCGTGCTGTTCGACCGCAGCTGGTACAACCGCGCCGGGGTCGAGCGGGTCATGGGCTTCTGCACGAAGGCGGAGTACGGCCGGTTCCTTCATCAGTGCCCGATCTTCGAGCGGCTGCTCATCGAGGACGGCATCCTGCTGCGCAAATACTGGTTCTCGGTGAGTGACGAGGAGCAAGAGCACAGGTTCCGGGCCCGGCTTGATGACCCGATGCGCCGGTGGAAGCTGTCCCCGATGGACCTCGAATCCGTGACCCGGTGGGAGGACTACTCCCGTGCCAAGGACGAGATGTTCGTGCACACCGACATCCCCGAGGCGCCCTGGTATGTGGTCGACAGCGCCGACAAGCGGCGGGCGCGCCTCAACATGATCGCGCACTTGCTGAGCACGATTGACTATCACGACGTGCAGCGGCTCCCGCTGGAACTGCCGCCGCGGCCGACCTCTACGGGGTACGTCCGGGCGCCACGCGAATCGCAGACCTTCGTGCCCGACTATGTGGCCGGGCTGCTGGCAGGCAAGTCACGGCGCGGCCGGTGACAGCGGCTCGCCGCGAGCCAGAAGCTCAGCCGGGAGCGACAGTCTCAGCCGGGAGTATGCGGGCGATGCCGCCCGGGGACACCATGGCGATATTGCCGTCGGTGTGCCATTTGACGATGTAGGGCGGCGATCCGTCGTCATGCGGCACGCCGATGATCAGGCCGGTCCTGGATGTGTCACCTTCCACGATGAGCCGGTCACCGACGTGTGCGTACATGGCGGCTCTCCTTGTCCTCCGTCTTCCCCGAGCTTCCAGCCTGCCGGCCAGGTCTGCAGGGCGGTAGCGGGCATAGGACCTCTGGTCGCGGGACCTTCGACATCGCGCCGTCCCCCCGCGCGGCCGGGACTAAGATCCCGGTCCGGCTGGAGTTGCCGCACGATGAGTCGATGCGGCTGCTCGCCAGCGTGCCGGTTGGCCGCCTGGTCTTCACGCACCGGGCGCTGCCGGCGATCCTGGGCGGCGCCACCGCTGACATCATCTGCGTCAGCTGCGAGGTTGTCACCGGTTTCCGGCTGGCCGGTCCCTTCGCCGAGACGGAAATCGCCCGGGCCGGTCCGTAGCGAGGATCTTCGTGGGGGGCCGAGTTAGTGCTGCCTGGGCGACACTAACTCGGCCCTACGGACCCGACCTCAGCTGACGCCTGTGCCTGTGCCCGTGCCTGTGCCCGTGGGCAGTTCCTCCGGTCGTGGCGGCGGCCCCTGGGCCGCGCCGGCCGCGGGCGGCGGGCTGGCCGGCTCGTCCCAGTTGCCCCGCCAGATGAGCCGGTGCACCGGGATGAGCCGCGGGATGTCACGCAGGCCGGGGATGAACGGCACCAGCAGCAGGAGCAGCGTGGCGAGCCCGGTGAGGTAGATGGCGATCAGGTCCGCGTTGACGGAGTTGCCGAACCTCGGGATCTGGTACCACATCGTGTACAGCCACAGCCACGGCTGGCCGGGGTAGCTGCCGGTCTCGTTCATCACGCCCCACTGGTCGCCGCCCAGGTGCATCGCCTCGGCCTTGTTAGCGAAGTACTGGCCGTCCTCGATGAACAGCAGCGGCAGGGTGTAGTTCGTGCCGTAGAACGTCCTTCCTGCCAGCAGGTCGGTGTCGAGCCCGCCGCTGCGGCCCAGGGCCAGCTCGGCAGCGAGCATCGTCGGGACCGGGCCGTCGTCGGCCTTCGGCAGGACCGGGATACCGCCGGGGAAGGTCGCCTTCGGCGCCACCTTGGCGTAGGCGTTGGCCCACCCGAGCCGCTGCGCGGGAGATGCCGCCCGGTAGGCAGCCAGCGCGCGCGCCAGTGCCGGGTCAGTTGCGGACAGCCTTGTCAGCGGGCCGAGGACGAATGCGTTAGCCGCGTTCACGGGCTGCAGGACACCGGCCATCTGCTCCGGCGAGAACAGCAGTCGCTGGGAGGAGCCGGTGACGTTGTTATAGGGCGGACCGTAGGTAGCGGTCTCGCTCGTACCTGCCAGCTCGCTGGACGCCGTGCCGAGGAAGTCGGCCGGGGCAATGCGCGACCAGGACTGGACGGTCACGGACGGCACGTCAGGCGAGGACAGCAGCGCGGCCAGGCCCAGGGTGAGCGCCAGCGCTACCACCACGGCAACGGTGCCTTCTTTCAGGATGTCGTACCGGCGGGTGCGGCCGCGCCACGGTGCCGCATCGGCGGCCGCGGCTGCCCGGCGTGCTGCCCGGTCCCGGACGGCTCGGCGGGGCAGCGGGTGGCTGACCCCGCGGAAACGGACGAGCAGGACGTGCGCGCCGATGATGGCGACCAGCACGATCGGGATCAGCACGATGTGCCACATCAGCATCTGGCCGAAGTTCATGACGTTGAAGAAGCCGCCGACGCCGGCCCCATTGAACGCGTCCTTGCCGCTGGTGGAGATCCACTGGGAGTCGAAGTTCTGCTGTGACACGTAACCGGTGAAGCACTCCACGATCGAGATCAGGAATGCCACAACTCCGGTGATCCAGGTCATCGCCCGGCGGCCGCGCCAGGCTGCCATCCAGAACTTGCCCCACAGGTGGATCACCAGGAACGCCATGAACAGCTCGACGCTCCATAGGTGCGTGCTGTTGAAGAAATGGCCGACCGGGTTGTAGTGCCACCAGTCCGGGCCGCCCAGGGCGAGCCCGAAGCCGGACACGATGGCCAGGGCAAAGGCAGCCAGCGAGGCAACGCCGAAGACGTAGATCCAGGAGGCGACGTATCCCGGCTGCCGGTCGGGCAGCAGCTTGCCGGGCGGCAGCAGGCGGAGCGCCAGGTGCCTGACCCGGTACGTCCACATGCCGGCATCGGGGTCGTCGGCGCCCCCCGTGGTGGCATGCGCACCCGTGACGGCATGGGCGCCGGCCGCGGCGTGCGCACCGGAGTGGCCGTCGCCCTCGCCGGCAGTGACGCCGCTGTCCTCCGGCGGGAGCGTCCGGTTGCGGTGCGGGAACGGCACGACCAGCGCCAGGCCGAAGATGATAACCATGACGCCGATGAGGACCAGGTTCGCGACGGAGATGTCGAAGATCGACCATTTCCAGTAGCTATCCGGGCTATTGAGGTTGATCACCGAGCCGACTGAGGCCAGGTTATGCAAGTCCATCTCGTTAGCTCCTCGCTGACGGCGAAGTCCAGTGCGGATAAACCGCTGACCGAGTTTGAGCCCGGAACTGGGGGCGGTTTTAGTGCGCACAGTCACTGATCGGGGGGACCTAAGTCCCGCACCGGACGGCGCGGTGGAGCCGCCCCGGGCACATGTGGCTGCCTCCCGCCCGCTGTTCGGTCGGAAGGCAATCGGTACCCCTCTGCCGGGCCTTTCGCCCCTACTACCAGCCGCGCCCTCCTGACAGCCTGATGAGTAGAGAGAAGTCAGGCAGGGAGATGGCCGGCAATGACGACGCAGGTTCGCGATGTGATGACGCGGGGAACGTGCTCTCGCCTTGTCAGCAGGCGAAGTTCAGGGAGATCGTGCAGGTCCTGCGCGACCGCCGGATCGACCTGCCCGGCGTCTACGATCGGCCTGATGCCGACATCTGCCAGGAGATCCTGGACCGGATCATCGATGGCGAGTTAGTGCTGGACAAGCTGAGAGAGGAGCAGCGTCGTGTCCGATGTCGTCTTTGAAAGCCTCGACGAGGCCGAATGCCTGCGGCTGATCGAGCCGGGCGGGATCGGGCGCCTCGCGTTCGCGGGCCGGTACGACCTGACCGTTCTGCCGGTGAATTACAAGCTCTACCAGGGTGCGATCCTGTTCAGGACCGCCAGCGACGGATCCACCGAGGAGGACCTGCGCACTGGTATCGCGCGGGCTGACTACCGGGTTGCCTTCGAGGTTGACGAGTTCGATCCGGGGGCACGCGAGGGATGGAGTGTCCTGGTTCAGGGCCCGGCACACCACCTGGACTCCGAGGCGGAGCAAGCCGAGGCGGCCAGGGCTGGCGTTGAGCCATGGGCCGGCAGCGAGCGAGATCACTTTATCCGCATCACCCCGGCGCGCATCACCGGCCGGCGCATCACGCGCGGCCAAGGCGCCTGAGCACACACCAATAGCCACCACCTAGGCAGGAGCAGAGCATGCGAGCGATGGTCTACCGCGGGCCAGGCCTGCGGGCCTTCGAGGAGGTCCCTGACCCGGAGATTACCGACGACGCCGACGTGATCGTCCGTGTGGACGCGACCACGATCTGCGGGACCGACCTGCACATACTCAATGGTGACGTGCACACCGTCCGGCCCGGCCGCATCCTCGGCCACGAGGCGGTCGGCACGGTCGAAGACGTCGGCAGCGCGGTCCGCACGATGGGCGAGGGTGATCGCGTCCTGGTCTCCTGCATCTCCGCCTGCGGGGCCTGCCGGTACTGCCGCGACGGCCATTACGGGCAGTGCCTTGGCGGGGGCGGATGGATACTGGGCAACACCTATGACGGAACGCAGGCCGAGTTCGTCCGCGTGCCGTTCGCCGATACATCCACGTACCGGCTGCCGGCCGGGGTGACCGACGAGCAGGCGCTCATGCTGGCCGACATCCTGCCTACCGGCTACGAGGTCGGCGTGCTCAAGGCGGGCGTGCAGCCAGGCGATGTCGTCGCCGTGGTCGGCTCAGGCCCTGTCGGGCTGGCCGCGATCATGGGCGCGCGGCTCTTCAGCCCGAGTCACATCATCGCCATCGACGTCGCAGACCGGCGGCTCGAGGCGGCCAAGCAGCTCGGCGCCGACGTGACTGTCAACAATGGCGTCGCTGACCCGATGGCCGCAGTGCAGTCGCTGACCGACGGGCTCGGCGCGGACGTCACCTTCGAGGCAGTCGGCCAGCCGGAGACGTTTGACCTCGCGGTCCGGCTCACCCGGCCGGGCGCCCACGTCGCCAACATCGGCGTGCACGGCAAGCCGGCCGCGCTGCACCTGGAAGACCAGTGGATCCGGGACATCACGATCACGACCGGGCTGGTGGACACGTACTCGACGCCCACCCTGCTCCGCCTGCTGGCCAGCGGCCAGCTCGATGCGGGCAGGCTGGTCACCCACCGGTTCGGATTTGACGACTTCGACCAGGCCTACGACGTGTTCTCGCGCGCCGCCGACACCGGCGCGCTGAAGGTCGTGGTAACCAGCTGACGCAGGTGGGCGGCTGCAGACCTGGCCAGATCCATCGCGCGCGCTGCCGCTGGCCGTTCGAGCCCGGGCGCTGGGCCTGGCCCGGTTTCGTCACGCCGCCCGCCCGGTGCTGACAGTTCCGGCTGCCCGGCCGCCCCAGAGGACCGGCGGTCCGCGCCAGCGGCCGGTACGACCCGCCAGAACCGGGCCGAAGGTCCCGGCGACCCGGTCCGTAAGCCGCTAGGCCTCCCGGCCGGCGCGGGCCATCCTGGCCCTAGGGGGCGTCGGGAGGAGGAGTTGCCATGGCTGAGCTGGCATCCATCATCGGGGCAGAGCCATTCCTGCGTAAGCTGCAGCCGGGCCAGATCGAGAAGCTTGCATCGTTTGCGCGCCGGGTTAGCTTCCCGGCCGGGGCCAGGCTCTTCGAGGAGGGCGGGAACGCCCATGACTTCTGGCTGATCGTGGCCGGACGGGTCGCGCTCGACGCACTGATACCTGGGCAGGGGCGCGTCACGATCGAGACGCTCGGCCGCGGCGACGTCGTCAGCCTGTCCTGGCTGACGGCCCCCTATCAGTACCGGTACGGAGCACTTAGCCTGCAGCCCGTCCAGGCATTCGAATTCGACGCGAAGGCTGTCAGGGCGGCGTGTGACAGCGACCCCGCGCTCGGCTATGCGCTACTTGACCGTTTCCTGGCAGTGGCAGCGCTCCGGCTGCAGGCGACCAGGGCGCGCCTGCTTGAGAGCCGGCCGGTGGCGACGCCATGACCACGGTCGCAGCCGGGCGCTACGCGCTGCTGTTCGACGGCAGCACCGTCGAGATCCGGGCGGCGCGACCGGCCGACGCCGGCGCCGTGCGGCAGATGCATGAGCTGATGTCGCCGGACAACGTGTACCTCCGGTTCTTCAGCCTGAGCCCGCTGGCCCCTGACCGGGAGGCGGCACGACTGTGCCGCCCCGCCGACAGCGACCACGCTGCCCTGCTGGCCTGGCTGGATGACCACCTGGTCGGCGTCGCCAGCTACGAGCCCACCGCGCGGCCGGGCGTTGCCGAGATCGCGTTCGCCGTGGCCGACGAGATGCACGGCCGGGGCATCGCAACCCTGCTGCTCGAGCACCTCGTGTCACTCGCCAGGCAGCGGCACCTGACCGCGTTCGCGGCCGAGACCCTGCCGGAGAACCTGGCGATGCAGCGCGTCTTCGCCGCCGCCGGGCTGCCCGTCGAGCGGCGGTACGCCGACGGCGTGGTGGAGCTGAGCATGCCGCTGCCCGCCCACGACGATGCGCAGCTCGACCGCTACCTGGATGCTGTCGCGCGCCGCGGGAGCCGCGCCGATGTCGCGAGCCTGCACCACCTGCTGCAGCCCGGCTCGGTGGCGGTGATCGGCGCTGGGCGCAGGCGCGGGTCCGTCGGCCGCGAGATCCTGCACAACATCGTGGCCGGCGGCTTTCCCGGACCGGTGTACGCGGTCAACCCGCGCGGCCGGTCGATGGAGGGGCTGGCGTGCCTGAGTTCAGCCGAAGACCTTCCGGCCGGCGTCGACCTCGCGGTCATCGCCCTCCCGCCCGCCGATGTGGCTGCGGTGGCGGCGCAGTGCGGCAGGCGCGGCGTGCACTCGCTCGTCGTCATCACCGCGGGCCTGGGCGCGGGAGGCGCGGACCTGCTCGCCATCTGCCGCCGGTACGGCATGCGGCTGGTAGGTCCGAACTGCTTCGGCATCGCCGTCCCGCATTCGCGGCTGAACGCCACCTTCGGGACCGGCATCCCGATGGCCGGCAGCGCCGGCCTGGTCGTGCAATCCGGTGGCATCGGCATCGCCCTGCTCGAGCATCTGCAGCGGCTCGGCATCGGGCTGTCATCGTTTGCCTCCGTCGGTGACAAGTTCGACGTCTCCAGCAACGACATGCTGTGCTGGTGGGAGCAGGATGAGCGGACCAGGCTTGCGGTCCTCTACCTCGAGTCGTTCGGCAATCCGCGCGGCTTCGCCCTGACGGCCCGCCGCGTCGGCAGGCAGCTTCCCGTCCTCACGGTGATCGGCGGCCGCTCGCCGTCTGGTCAGCGTGCTGCCGCCTCGCACACAGCGGCCGCAGCGACCTCGCTGGTCACGCAGGAGGCGCTGTTCGCGCAGGCCGGCATCATTGCCACCCGCGGGCTGAGCGAGCTGACGGATATCGCCGCCTACCTGAGCTGCCAGCCGCTGCCAGCCGGCGACCGGATCGCGATCGTGTCGAATGCAGGGGGTGCCGGGGTGCTGGCCGCCGACGCCTGCGCTGACGTCGGCCTGACCGTCGCCACCCTGGACGCTGCCACCAGGCGCAGGCTCACGCGGCTGCTCCCTCGCGGCGCTGCCGTCGCCGGTCCGGTCGACACCACGGCAACAGTCACCGGCGCGACCTTCCGCAGCGCCCTGGAGATCGCCGGCGACGACGCGGGCGTCGACGTCGTGCTCGCGATCGTCGTCCCGACCGCGATCGCCGATCTGCGGGTCGCCATCAGCGCGGCTGAGCCGGGCAAGCCGCTGGCGGCAGTTCTGCTCGGCCAGGCAGCGGCAGCTGACGTACTCGGCGCTGCCGACGGGGCGGACTCCGCCCCCGGTGCTGCTAGCGCGGACTCCGCTCGCGGTGCTGTCAGCGCGGACTCCGCTCGCGGTGCTGCCGTCGGCCCGGCCTTGCGGCGGATACCTGTGTACGCCTACCCGGAGAACGCGGTGCACGCGATCGCGCGCGCCGTGCGCTACCGGGAGTGGCGGGACAGCAACCACGGGCATGTGGCCGAGCTGGCCGGCATCGACATCGCACGAGCCAGGACCCTGGTGGCGGCGTTCCTGGCCGCGTGCCATGAGGGTGGCTGGCTCCGGCCCGAGGAGGCGGCGCAGCTGCTTGACAGCTACCAGATACCCTTCGCAGCCAGCCGATTTGTCACCGATGCGGATGCTGCCGTCGCTGCCGCTGCTGAGCTTGGCGGGCACGTGGTGCTGAAGGCGGTGGCGGACGGGCTGGTGCACAAGACCGACGCCGGCGGGGTGCGGCTGGACCTGCGCTCGGCCGGCGAGGTTGCCGCAGCGTACGCCGGATTTGCCGCGAGCTTCGGCGACAAGCTTCGCACCGTCCAGGTGCAGCCGATGGTGCCCGGCGGCGTCGAGATGATGATCGGACTCGCAGAGGACCCGGTGTTCGGACCGCTGGTGGTCGTCGGGCTCGGCGGGGTTGCCACCGAGGTACTCGGCGATCATCGCGCCCGGCTGGCCCCGCTCACCGATGCCGACGCGCGCCAGATGATCGGCGACTTGCGGTCAGCTCCGCTGCTGGCCGGGTTCCGTGGCGGCGCGCCTGTCGACATGCAGGCTCTGGAGCAGGTGCTGCTGCGGGTGTCCCGGCTTGCCGAGGACCTGCCGGAGGTTGCCGAGCTCGATCTCAATCCCGTGATTGCGCTGCCCGGCGGAGCCGTCGCCGTCGACGTGCGCATCAGGATCAGCCCGGCCGAGCCGAGGGACCCCTTCGTGCGCCAGCTGAGGTGACCGCGCTGGTCCCGCGCTGCCAGGACCAACGTCCCAGCCCGCAGTGCGGACGGCTCTGCCCTGACCTGCAGTGACAGGCGAGGCTAGAGGTGCAGCGACAGAAAGGCAGGTCAGCGTGATGAGCACTGCGTCCGCCACCACGGGCCACCGGATCGTCGTCGGCGCGGACGGATCAGAGTCGTCGGGGGCCGCCCTGAGCTGGGCGGTACGGCAGGCCGGGCTTACCGGCGCGACGGTCGAGGCCGTTATCGGCTGGCACTACCCGGTGGTCGCCGGCGGCATGCCGTTCGCGCCGGTGGCCATGCTGGAGGGTACTGATTACGGCAAGTACGCGGCCGGGACGCCGCAGGACACGATCACTGCAGCGGTCGACCCGGCGAGCACGGTCAAGATCAGCTCGGCCGTCAGGCAGGGCAATGCGGCGCGCCTGCTCAGTGAGCGGGCGCTCCGCCAGGGGGAGGAGCGGTCCGATGACAGCGACGGTTCAGGACGTGATGACCGGCACGGTCATTGCGGTCACGAAGCAGGCAGCAGCTGGTCCGCGACGGGCTGACCGCGGCTAGCCGCCGGTGAGCCGGATGCTGCGTCCAGTAACCTGCCGCGGAGTCAGGCGCACCCACGTGTCCCGCTTGCCGCCCGCCCAGGGCTCGACGCCGAGCACGCTGAGCCGGGCAAGCTCAGCCGGATCGCTGATGACCCTGGCGGTGCCGGTGAGCAGCACGCTCCAGCCTTCCCCCAGGACGTCGTCCAGGTGATCGACGTCGAAGGACACGGCCGTCTCGCTCACACCTCCGGTGATGACGGTCTGGGCTCCCGTCCTGAAAATGACGTTATCGCCGTCCATGCGATAGTTGACCGGCAGCGCTACCGGTCCGCGGCCTGGCTCGTCAAAGAGGAACCGGCCGACGCCTCCCGGCCCGATCCGCTCACGGCACTCAGCCTCAGTCAGCGTGCCGAGCGCGGGCTTGTCCCCGGCGCTGCGCTGGCCCGGCGGCATGTTCATCCCGGCGCCCGACAGTTCCTCAGGCGCGGCGCCCAGCGCGGCCGCCAGCCTGGTGAGGGTCGCCTGCGTCGGATTGGGCGCGGGGCTGGACTCCAGGTAGGCGAGATAACCAGCGGACATGCCGGCCCGGTCGGCTGCGTCCGCGACGCTGAGGTCGGCCCGGCCCCGCTGCGCAGCGATCCGCCGCCCGAGATCCGTAGCAGCCGCTCTGCCCCTACTTGTCATGCTTCCTCCAGCGAGAGAAGCCCTGCAACGCTGCCAACTCTACGGACATCGTTCCGCCCTGGAAGGGTCCTTAGACCCTGGGCAGGGCCTGGACGCCGGGACAGGCTGTCTAGCAGGGGTGGTGTCATGACCTCGCGACAGGATCAGGCGCCGGGCCGGCAGCAGCCAGCCGGCCAGCAGGCGCTGGCTGGGCCCGATGCGGGCGGCATGCTGGTGCACTCGGGTGTGCGGCGGCCGGACGCTCCGTGCAGCCCGTTGTCGGCCGCCGACGTCGCGGCCGCCGACGCCATGGCGGGGCGGGCGCCGTCCGTGCACAATACGCAGCCGTGGCGGTTCGCGATCCACGACAGCGCCATCGACTTGCTGGCGGACACCTCCCGGCTGCTGCCTTCCATCGATCCAGACGGCCGCGAGCTGATGATCAGCTGCGGTGCCGCGCTCTTCGGCCTGCGCCTCGGCCTGCGCAGCCGGGGCCGGCTGCCAGTCGCGCACCTGCAGCCCGATACGGCGCGGCCGTGGCTGCTCGCCCGGGTCCTGGCCGAGGGGCACGCGGGTGTCGCGCCAGCCGAGACCGAGCTGATCGCGGCGGTGCCGCACCGGCATACCCACCGCGGCGCGTTCTCGCCGAGCGAGGTGCCGGCCCGTCTGCTTGACGTGCTGGTGGCTGAGGCGGCAGTGGAAGGCGCCGAGCTGATCCTCGTCACCAGCCCGGCCGAGATCGCCGCGCTCTCCGAGCTTGCCCGCGCCGCAGCGGCTGAGCAGCAGGCCAGCGCCGAGATCAGGGCCGAGCTCAGCCAGTGGGTCAGGCCGGCCGGCAGCCAGGCCAGGGACGGCGTGCCGGCCAGGGCTCGGCTGAGCGACGGGCAGCAGGCCGAGCCGGCAGACCAGTGGCTGCCGCGCCGCCTGTTCGGCCAGCCGGGAACCGAGGTGACCGGGGACGAGCCGCCGGGCGCGGTGGCCGTCCTCGTCACCTCCGGCGACGTGACGGCTGACTGGCTGCGGGCCGGCCAGGCGCTCAACCGGCTGCTGCTGCGGGCCGCGTCCCGATGGGTGTTCGCCAGCCTGCAGTCGCAGCCGCTGGAACTACCCCGTTATCGCCAGGAGGTCCGCTCGCTGGTCCGGCGGGACGCAGATCCGCAGATGCTGCTGCAGTTCGGCCGGTCGAACACCGCGCCGGCAACGCCGCGGCGGCCACTGGCAGCCCTGGTGACCAAGGACCCGGACGGATAGGCCCGATGGTCCGGCTCATCGGGGCTCATCGGCCCTCATCGCGGATCCCCGTGGTGCGTGATCGTGATGACAGATGGTGTCGTGAGGACGGTGGACCATGAGACGACTTCGGCTGAGCCGCGTGACGCCGCTGCTCGCCACCGACGGCAACCCGCTGCGGCGGCGAATCGACCGGGTTGAGGCAGCGATCATGCTGTGCCTGCTGCTTGCCTTCCTGGTCGCCGCGCCGCTGCTCGGCCTCGCCGGGGGCCGTCTGGCGGGCGCGTCCGGGATAGCTGAGATCCGAGCGGAGAGCAGCTGGCGGCAGGTACCGGCCGTGCTGCTGGCCAGCGGCGCCGACGGCATTGCCGGCACGGCCGGAGACGGGAATGTCGCCTGGGTCCCGGCCCGGTGGACGGCACCGTCCGGCGGTCGGCGGACCGGCACCATCGCGGTGAGCCTGGACGCGCGGGCCGGCCAGCACGTGAGCGTCTGGGTCACCCGGACGGGCGAGCTCACCCACCCGAAGCTCACTAGCGCCGACGTGACCAACCGGGTCGGCATGGGCGTCCTGCTCGCGGTCGCGTCCGTGGCGACCCTGCTGGCAGTCGCGGCCTGGGCGGTCCGGGTGGCTGCCAACCGGCGGCGCATCGCCAGCTGGACGCGGGCGTGGGCTGCAACCGGGCCGCGCTGGTCCTCGCTGCGCTGATGAAAGTGCTGTGCTGACCTAAGAACCGGGTGACGGCAGATCCGGTCAGGGCCCGGCCAGTACCGGTCCAGCATGTCGGCCTGCTCGGCGGTGATCGCGTCGCGCTCGGTCACTGTGGTCGTAATGCTTCCGGGACTCCTTCGCGGCGCAGGCTGGTTAGCTGCCGCGCACGACGACGACCGGGCAGACGGCATTGGTGACGCAGTGAATGCTGACAGACCCGAGCATCATTCCGGTGAACGCGCCATGTCCGCGCCGCCCGACGACCAGCAGGTCGGCGTCCTTCGACTCGTCGACCAGGACCATGGCCGGATGCCCGTAGGAGACGCTGGCCGTCACGCTGGCTGGCGTGGCCGTCCCGAAGACGTCGGTCACTGCCTTGTCCAGGGCTGCCTGCATGCTGGCGTGCACATCGGCTGAGACACCTGGCGGTGCCTGGCCGGTCGGGACCAGCCCGGCCGCCGGGTAGTGCCAGGAGATGACGGCAGTGATGCTTGCGCTGGTCGCCGCCGCGTAGCTAGCGGCCCACCGGAGCGCCTCGACAGACTCTGCTGAGCCGTCCACGCCCACGACGACGTGCGGCTGCGTCGTATCTGCAGCGACCATGCGGGTCCTCCGACCATCGTCCCGGCCCGGCGGGTTCCGCCGGCTTCCCACCATCCAACCGGGCGGGCCTTCGTGCGGCCAGGGCCGATAGTCCCGGCCGTCGAGGTCCCATCGTCCGACGGGCCAGCATGCCCGCGGCTGTTACGGCTGCAGGACGATCCTCGCCCTGGCCCGGCCGTGCAGCACATCAGTGATCGACTCGTTGACCGTGCCGAGGTCGCGCGTCTCGTAGATCACCCTGGTCCGGCCCTGCGCGTGCAGGGAGAACACGTCGGCGAGGTCGGCACGGGTCCCGACGATCGAGCCGATGACCGAGGTCCCGTTCAGCACAGTGTCGAACACCGGGATGCTGAGCGCTCCGGCTGCCGGAAGCGCCACCAGCACGAGCCTGCCGCCTCGCCGCAGGCCCGCGTAGGCCGTCGCGAAGGACTTGTCATCGACCGCCAGGCCGATGGCAACGTCAGCGCCGCCGTGACCCTGCAGCACGGCCGCGGGGTCCTCGGTCCTGGCATCGATCACGATGTCAGCGCCCAGTTCCTTGGCCAGCTGCAGCTTCTCGTCGGTGACGTCAATGGCCGCGACGGTGCCGCCGGCGATCTTCGCGTACTGCAGCGCGAGGTGGCCGAGGCCGCCGATGCCGGAGATAGCCACCAGATCGGCCGGCCGGACGTTGCCGACCTTGACCGCCTTGTACGTGGTGACGCCTGCGCAGGTCAGCGGCGCCGCGTCCAGCGGGCTCAGCCCGGCCGGGACGTCGGCCGCGAACGCCGCCTCCGCCAGGAAGTACTCGGCGTGGCAGCCGTCAACCGAGTAGCCCGTGTTCTGCTGCTGCAGGCACAGCGTCTCCCAGCCGGTGAGGCAGTGCCGGCACTGCCCGCAGGCGTAGCCGAGCCACGGAACGGCAACCATGTCGCCGACGCTGTGGGAGGTCACGCCGGAGCCGATGGCGTGCACGGTGCCGACTCCCTCGTGGCCGGGGACGAACGGCGGCTGCGGCTTGACCGGCCAGTCACCGCTGGCCGCGTGGATGTCGGTGTGGCACAGCCCGGACGCCACCATCTGCACGGTGATCTGTCCTGGCCCTGGCTCCGGAATCGGCCGGTCCTCGATAACAAGTGGCGCACCGAACTGGGTGACGACTACTGCTCTCATGTCAGGTACCTCCTCAGTACGTGATTCGTCTGCGCTGAGTGTGCGCCCGGATTCAGCTGCGCCGACAGGGCCGATGCGCCCTGCGGCAACGGGCCTTAGCGGCCCGGACCGCGGACCTTTGGCCCTGGCCGTCGGCGGCGCCTGCGGTCATGCTGAGGGCGTAGACAGATGCCGCCAGCCAGTGAGGAGGACGGACGATGAAGCAGCTGCTCTGGGTAGTGCCGGCCGCGATCATTTGCGGCGTGCTGCTCGCAGGCCGTGCCGACATGAAGCGCTACCGCGCGATGCGTGACATGTAGCCCCGGCCGGGACGCACGCACGTCATGGCCGCCAGGACCCTCGTCCTGGCGGCCATTTCTGGTGCCCGTGCTGCCAGCTGAGGCGCGGGGCGCTAGCGCGGGGAAGCGCCAGCCAGCGCGGCAAGGTGGACAAGCCGGCAGGTGTAGCCCCACTCGTTGTCGAACCAGCCGAACACCCTGACCAGGCTGCCTGCCGCCTGGGTCAGCCCGGAATCGAAGACGCACGAGGCCGGGTCGCCGATGATGTCACGCGACAACGCGCACGAGATCACGTCTCGGCTGGCGGGGTCGTAGTCGGAGTCGCTGATCCCACTTTCCTGTCGACTCGATGACGGCTTCAACGCCTAGCTGCGCCCTGTTGATAGCGACCGGGTCACCCACCGTTGCCTGCAGACGGCCGTAGGTGGAGTCAAACTCCTGCAGATGGGCGAGCGAGCGGGCATCGGTGAGATCGCCCGGGCCGACGTGGTCAGCCGGGGCGATCGCCGACCCATTGCCGAATCGCTACCTGCCAGCAGGAACCACCACGACGGGGCAATGAGCGTGATGAACGACCTGGCTGCTGATCGAGCCGAGGGCGAGCGAGCCGAAGCCGCCGCCGCCGCGGGTGCCGACGACCAGCAGGTCCGAGTCTGCCGACGCGTCAATTAGCGTCTTGGCGGGGAACCCGCTGATGACCGTGACCGTCACGGCCGCTGGCTTAGTGTCGCCGAGCTCGTCCGCGACCTTCGCCACGGCTGCCTCCGCCAGCTTGCGGGCTTCGGAAACCCGGTCCTCGTTGCCGACGAGCGCAACGGGCTGTCCGGTCCAGTAGCTGGCCGGCACCGAGTTAACGCTAAGGACGGTCAGCTCGGCCTTGCGCAGCGCGGCCTCACGCATCGCCCACTCAAGGGCGTGACTGGAGTTATGCGACCCGTCAATGCCGACCACTATGCCTGACATCTCAGCCTCTCCTTCCGGGCTGCCATCACGGTCAGCCCTCTCCGCCTCCACCGTCCCAGGCCGGGCAGGCTGATGCCAGAGGCAGATGGCCGGTCCGCCTGGGGTCCTTAGTCCCTGGCGCTCCGGCTGCTGAGCGTTACCTGCCGGCCGGGACACGGGCAGCAGGGCCGCCCTGACGTTCCGGGTGGCCCGCCGGAGCGATCAGAACCGGCAGCGTCGCATGCCGGAGCAGATGCCCGGCGACGCCGCCGGAGGGAGTGCGCGGCAGGTCGGTGCGGCCGCGCGAGCCCAGCACGATCAGCCGCGCATCGAACTCGCCGGCTGCGGCCAGGATGGTCTCGGCGACATGGCCGAAGTCAGCCTCGCGGACCAGGCCGCTCGCGTGAATTCCGCGCGCTCGCAGCCCGGTCACGATCTCGTCGACCACCGCCCGGCCAGCTGAGCCGCCGTGACCGGCCATGGTGCGGGCAAGCCGGGGTACGGAGAACTCCCGGACGTGCAGGACGATGACGCTGTCCGCGCTGTCCCGGACGAGCTCGGCGGTCATGCTGGCTGCCGCTGCAACATGCCGTCCGGGGCTGCCCGGCGCGACGTCCACGGCAAGCAGGATGTTGGTTCTCATGGCCGGCTCCTCGGCTGGACTTCGCTGAAGTTTTCTTATTCGAGCGTGGCCGCAGGCCGCGGACAGCCGCAGAGGCTTATGGCCTGCCCTGCACCGCAAAAGTCCCCGGTACCGGCGACTGGCAGCCGGCCGGGACCTACGTCCCGGCCGGCCAGTACGAACTGCCCTGTGAGCGGCCGGCCGGCCAGCGTGAGGCTGAAGGCTGACGTATCGCTTCCGGCTAGTGCGAGGAGGGACCGGCATGCCTGGCATCGTGGTTGGCTACGACGGCTCGCAGAACGCCGAGTACGCACTCAGGTGGGCCATGCAGCGCGCCGCCGCCGAGCATCTGGACCTGAGAGTTCTCACGATTAACGAGGTCGCGGTGAGCCCGTGGACTGGTGACCCGTCCGAGGTGCCGGCCGACAGGGTGATGCTGGACAAGGCACGCCAGGCCGCTGAGGAGGCTGTGACTAAGGTGAGCTGCGACCTCGGCTCGTCAGCGCCGGTGACGGTCACGGCGGTCATCGGACTCGCGGGCGAGGAACTCGTCAACGCCTCGCAGGGGGCTGACATGCTCGTCATCGGCTCTCGCGGCCAGCTCGGGTTCC
>Ga0302326_10004140_pt1 | contig 33766 bp, 33 predicted proteins | sample Palsa_T0_3_FD_202264 | JGI IMG/M metagenome (GOLD analysis project Ga0302326, IMG submission 202264) | Peat permafrost microbial communities from Stordalen Mire near Abisko, Sweden - Palsa_T0_3 | ecosystem: Environmental > Terrestrial > Soil > Palsa > Peat permafrost | place: Sweden: Abisko...
CAGATATTCCGCGTACGGCTGCAGAAATATGCATGCCAGCAGTTCCGCCGCGCGGCCGGGCTCCGGCTGGAACTGCGGCGCATCGCGCCAGAAGCGGTTGAGCGCGTCCAGCCAGTCCGCCGGCTCGCGTTTCTTCAGATCGCGGGCGCATTGCGCCATAGGCTCGGGCGCAGCCGCGGCGATATGGCTCAAGAAATCGGGGAAGCGCGGCAGCAGCAGACTCAGATCGGCGCCCACCCCCGCCATGCCGGCGTATAGATCCTTCTGGAAGCGCGCCACATGGCTGTAGAACCGCAGCACTTCGGCCGCGAATGGATGCTCAGCCGCCAACTCATCCGCGCGCCGGATGCGTTGGTCCCACTTGGAGCGAATCATTTCTGTGTGGAGGCGTCTCGCGTCACCTGTTCGTACCAGAGCCGGTGATGCGTCTTCGCCCATTCCGGCGATACCTCGCCGCGGATGATGGAAGTGAATCCGCCGCGCACCATGGCGGTGCCCATATAAACGTGGATGATGAACGCGCCGATGGTGATCAGGGCGGTGCCCACATGCACCGCCACCGCCAGATATCGCAGCCAGCGCAGGCCCCATGGAATGGACTCCACGAACCACAGCCCCACGCCCGAAATCAGCAGCAGGATCACGCTGTAGAAGATCAGCCAGAAGTACAGTTTCTGCCCGTAATTGAAACGGCCGACGGGCGGCAACTTTTCGTCTTCGTTGCGGATATAGAACCGGATGGATTTCTCCCAGGCACGGTCGGCGCTGGTGATGGCCATATCGCGCCGCCACATTTTGTACATCCAGAAAACGGACGCGGCGAAGACCAGGCCCAACCAGGGATGCCAGAAGCGCGCGGCCGCTCCGCCACCCACCAGAACAGCCAGCCAAAACATGTAGGGCGACCAGAACGCAAGGCCCGTGACCAGGCAATAAATGTAAGCGAGTCCGGCGATCCAGTGGTGCACGCGCTCGCTCAGCGTGTAGCGCAGAATTGCGCGCCCGACGATCATGGCCGGTCGCCTCCGTTCTTTTCCGATTCCACCTGCTTGGGTCCGAACCGCAGGTAGTGCAAGGTCACCCCGATGACACCGCCGAGCATGGCAAGATTGCCAATCCACTTGAGCGGACCCTTCCAGAACTTCACCACCCACGGAATGCGGGGATTGCTGGGCAGCCCGCCATAAGCTTCCGGATTGGTTACGTCATGCAGCACGTAAATCACTCCGGTGCCGCCGACGCCCGCCGGATCGTAGACGCCGGCATGCTCGAAGTTGCTGTGCTCGCGAAGCTGCCGCGCCCGCGACTCCGCCAGTTCCTTCATGTCTTCCTTGGTGCCGAAGTGCAGACAGCCCGTCGGGCAGGATTTGATGCACGCCGGTTCCAGTCCCTCGTTCACGCGGTCGCTGCACAGCGTACACTTGAACATCTTCTTCGTGTGCTGGTTGAACTTGGGGATATTGAACGGACATCCGCTGACGCAATAGCCGCAGCCGATGCAGTTGCTTTGCTGGAAATCGACGATGCCGTTGGAATATTGAACGATGGCGCCGTCGGCCGGGCACGCGGCCAGGCAACCCGGCTCCGCGCAATGCATGCACTGGTCCTTGCGCATCAGCAGCATCATGGTGCCGTCGTCGCGCTCGTACTCATTGAACTTGATCAGATTCCAATAATTCCAGGCCGTTTCCGGCATTGTCTGGTAGCTGTTCTGAAAGACCGTCTCGCGGAAGCTATAACCGTTCCATTCGAGACAGGCCACTTCGCAGGCCTTGCATCCGATGCAGGTGGTGGTGTCGACCAGCTTGCAAACCTGCTCCTCGCGCTCCACGCCCGCGCCGGGAGCGGTCCCGGCATGTCCTGAGATTCGGCGAATGTTTAGCGTGGCCTGGCTCATACCTTTTCCACCTTCACCAGAAAGCCTTTGAATTCCGGGGTAAATGCGTTCGGGTCTACCACCGTGGGCGAAAGCCGGTTGGCAAGCGTGCGCGCGTTCTTGCCTTCGTCTTCCTGGATGCCGCGGAAGCCCTGGTGAATGGGGAAGCCGATCTGGTAGACCTTCTTGCCGTCTATCGTCATGGGCTTGATGCGTTTGGTGACGAAAGCCTTGGCGATATAGTAACTGCGCGCGCTCGTGAGCTTGATCCGCTCGCCGCCCCGGATGCCTAACTCGTCCGCCAGCTCCACGGGTATCTCGATGAACGGCTCGGGAATCAGTTGCACGTTGACCGGATTGTTCTTCGTCCAATAGTGGTAATGCTCGGTCACCCGGTAAGTGGTGCAAATGACATTGAACCCTTCGGCCGGCGTGCCATACTTATCCGCCGGCGTGGTCAGCTTCTTGACTACGGGGTTATTCGATTGCGCCGGGTGCAAGGCGTTTTGCACGGGACTCTCGAATGGTTCGTAATGCTCGGGGAATGGTCCGTCGGCGAAGGCCGCCAGAGGCGCGAAGATACGGCCGACGCCTTCCGCGGTCATAATGAACGGTCCCATATGGTCTTTAGGGGGTGAGTCGGGTTTAAAGTCCGGCACGTCTGCGCCCGTCCAAAGCTGGGTCTTTTCGTTCCACCAAATCTGTTTGCGCGTAGGATCCCAGGGCTTACCTTCCGGATCGCACGACGCGCGGTTGTACAGCACGCGCCGATTCGCCGGCCACGACCAGGCCCAGTTGGGAAAGACACCTAAGCCGGAAGGATCTTCCGTTCCGCGCCTGGCGAGCAGGTTGCCGGCCTCGGGCCACGATCCGCAATAGATCCAGTTGCCGCACGACGTGCTGCCATCGTCCCGCAGCCAGGCAAACCCCGGCAACTGCTGGCCGGCCTTGATCACCACTTGCGTCTTCGGATCGGTCACATCGGCGAGCGCCTTGCCGTTGATCTCTTTGGCGACTTCACCGAGCGAAGGGTGCTGCGGATCGCTATACGCCCACGTCAGGTGCGTGATGGGATCGGGAAACTTGCCGCCCTCGGCCGCATAAAGCTCGCGCACCTTCAGGAAAATTTGGGCGACGATGTCCTGGTCGAGGCGCGCCTGTCCGGGCGGCGGCACGGCGATATTCTTCCACTGCAGCCAGCGCGCCGAGTTGGTCATCGACCCATCTTTTTCGGCGAATCCGGCGCACGCCAGTCGGTAGACGGTGGTGTTTATCCCCTTCATCTCCTCCTTGGTGATTCCAGGCGAGTTCCAGAATTCGCTGGTTTCGTCCGGATAGATCTCGCCGACGACCAGGAAATCGGCCTTCTTCAGCGCCTCGATATTCTTCTGCGAATCGGGGCCGATAGCCACGCCGTTCATGCCGAAAGCGAACAATCCTTTCACCGAGCCGCGGTACATCTGGTCCCAAAGCTGGGTCCACGAGTAGTTGCGATCCACCTTCGGCATATAGTCGAAGGCGAAATCGTTGTCCTTGGTGGCCGCGTCGCCGTACATGGCCTTCAGCAGCGAGACCGCGAAGCGGGGCGTGTTGGACCAATAGTTGAAGGACTCCCATCCAGCCGGCTTCGACTCGGTGGGGGTAGTGCGATCGTTGTAAGCTTTCAGGCTGGTATCGGCGGGCGTGGGCACCTTCAGATAGCCCGGCCAGATATCGAACACGCCGCCCATGTCGGTAGCGCCCTGGATATTGGAGTGGCCGCGCAGCGCGTTCACGCCGCCGCCGGCGCGCCCGACGTTGCCTAGCAGCAACTGCAGCATGGCCGCGGTGCGGATAATCTGCGTGCCGAAAGTGTGTTGCGTCCAACCGACCGCATACATAATGGTGGCGACCTTTTTCATGTCGCCGTCCTTGCGGATGGAGGTGAACAAATCCGCGGCTTTCAGGAACTGGTCTTTGGGGATGCCGGTGATGCGCTCGACCATCTCCGGCGTGTAGCGCGAATACTGCGTCATCAGCAACTGGAACACGCAGCGCGGATGCTGCAACGTCATGTCCGAATTCACATTCGGGGGCAGCCCGGGCTTTGCTTCCCCGACGGCGCCACCCGCCGCCTCGTAATTCCAGGTCGATTTATCGTACGTCTGGGTGGCCGCGTCGAATCCCGAGTACAATCCGTCGTCGGGGAGCTTGAAGCCTTCCTTCACGATGAAAGCGGCGTTGGTGTAGTTGGCGAGATAATCGTGCGCGATGCGATTGTTTTCGATGGCGTAACGGATCACGCCGCCCAGAAACGCGATATCCGCACCCGCGCGAATTTGCAGGAACAGATCCGCCGTTGCCGCCGTACGCGTGAAGCGCGGATCCACCACGATCATCTTCGCGTTGCGGTTCCGCTTGGCTTCAATGGCCCACTTGAAACCGCAAGGATGATTCTCGGCGGGGTTGCCGCCCATAATCAACATCATGTCGGTATTCTTGATATCGACATAACCGTTGGTCATCGCACCGCGTCCGAACGTGGGCCCCAAACTGGAGACCGTGGGTCCGTGTCAAACACGGGCCTGGGTTTCCAGGTAGCAGACCCCCAGGCTGCGCATGGCCTTGCCGGCGAGGTAGTTGAATTCGTTGGTATCCGTGCAGCCGCCGATCCAGGCGATGCTTTCGCAGCGGTTGACCGTGCGGCCCAGGGAGTCCTGCTCGACAAAAGTAGCGTCACGGGTTTTCTTCACCCAATGGCCGATTTCGTCGATGGCCTGGTCCCAGGCAATGTCTTCCCAATGGTCCGAGCCGGGCCGCCGGACCTGTGGCTTCAGCAGCCGCCGGGGGTTGAGGATGTCCTGGTGGAGCGAGGCGCCCTTGGGGCAAAGCGTGCCGCGGTTGATGGGGTGGTCCGGGTCGCCCTCCACGTGGATCACCTGCGGCGTGACGTTCTTGGCCTTGTCGCCAATGGTGTAGATGATGACGCCGCAGCTTACGGAACAATAGGGGCAGGTGGAGCGCGTTTCGGTGGCGCGCGCGATCTTGAGCTGGCTGAGTTGCGCGTATGCGGGCTGGAGGTCGAATCCGAGCCAGGAGGCGGCGCCGCCCAGCGCCGCGACTTTTAGAAAATCCCTACGACTTGCGTCCATGCTTTTGCCCTCCGACAGAGAGTTGCGTCAGCTATTCGACCAATTTTTTCCCATTGTACATCGAACCGGATCGGATGGAAACCCATTCTTCCGATTATTTTGTCCGACCGGCTCCGGCGCCGCGGGCGGGAGGCAGCGACGAGGGCTGCCCACATGAAGGTCTCTTAGATTCACAGTTCGGAACTCCAATGGCCTTGGAGCGTGTCGTATGCCGAGGATTAGATGGACGCAAAACCGTCCACAGCACCGGCGCGGCCTTTAGCCCGGTCTCCCGGCAGCTTTAGCGTCCGGCGCACAAACCCACCTTCCGCCCCGGTGATTGTCGCTCGTTCGCCGGCGGCCGGGAACCTATGGTAATTTAAAGGGCTATGGAAGGCGCTCGGATGGACGGCGTGCGGTCCGTGACTGTCGATCCTAACGTGATCGACACGACGATCCAGGCCCTTCAGATTTTTGGGAAGCGCCACCTCGAATGCCTTGTCCTGTGGTTGGGCAATGTAGAAGCAGGCCGAGCTCGAGTGATACGAGCTTTTGTTCCCGATCAACGATCAGTCGCCGATGAGAATGGGGTCGGGTACTTCGTCAGCGGAGAAACGCTGTTTGAGTTGAACAAAGGACTTGCGGAGACAGGGCTGCGGTTGATTGCCCAAGTGCATAGCCATCCCAGGGCAGCCTATCATTCCGCCGCCGATGACCGGTACGCAATTGTTACCGAGGATGGCGGGTTTTCCTTAGTTGTTCCGAACTTCGGGAGGGCCCCGGCCCATCCCGCAAGCTGGGCGGTGTACCGGTTGAGCCAAGGCGAGTGGCAGGAGCTGGGCACGCAAGAGGTGCAGAACCTCTTCGAGATAGGAACGTGAGCATACGAAAAATTAGCCTGCATAATTTTCGAGGCTTCAAAGATGCTGAGATCGAGCTGAAGCCGCTGACCGTCCTCTTGGGGCCAAACAGCGCGGGAAAATCGTCTTTTGGGCACGCGCTCGCCGCGATGAGCCATGCGCATCGGGTGTTCTCTGGCACGCCGCAGGCGAACCTGACACCTGACGAAGAAGAGGCAGCCAGATGGCCTGTCGATCTGGGCAATCTTGACGACCTCCGGACTAACGGCGCCGACGGTCCCGTCAGGGTTGGGATTCAGACAGACGCTGGCCTAATTGAGCTCGGGTTCGGATTGGATGATCCGGGCTCTAGTTTGCTGCCGAGTTACTTTCGCCACCCGAAGGGCGGAGAGGCGGCAGGCACGCTGATTGTCGCAGCCCCCCAGGACAACGCCACTCCGACGAGTATGACAGGGACCGTCGCCCCGACGGTTGCGTACCAGAGCAACGAGCGCACCCATTTCGAAGTGCGCCGACTCAACGAGCAACAGTGGCGAGAGAGCGGGACTGCCTCGATGGTGATCCTAGACGGTCTTCTGCTGAGATCCATCACCCATGAAAGAGGTACGTCTGCACTCCTGAGCGGCAGAGCGCGCAACGAGCTTGAATTCCTATTACAACATCTCACTTACCTGCGTGCCAATAGGCAACGCCCGCTAAGAACCTATGCCGCTAGGCGCTCGGGAAGAGGCGTGCCGAGGCTTGGCTACGCCGGTGAAAGATCTGCAGCCGTTCTGCATTTGCGCGCCGAGGAGCCGGTACGCTACGCGGACCTGCCAAAAGCAGGAGAAGAGCAAGAGGTCAAGATAGTATCTGACACACTTCTCCCTTCCGTGCGAGCATGGCTGCGGCGGCTTGGGTTGGCGAAGTCGCTGAGGGTTGATTTTTCAAAGAGAGATCCTGAGCGCTTGGAAGTTCTCGTGACACTGCCCGGTCAGAGGGAGCACAATATCGTGGAGATAGTTTTCGGTACGAGTCAAGTTCTTCCGATATTGATAGCGGGACTTCTACAGCCACAGGACAGTCTCTTGATCGTAGACCTTCCCGAAGCGCACTTGCATCCTCGTCCTCAGTTAGACCTTGCCGACTTCTTTTGCTCGCTTGCTTTGTCCGGCCGATTCAGCCTGGTCGAGACACACTCTGAAATGTTCTTTCATCGGCTCCGTTTGCGATCCGAAATGCATGATGCCTTGAGGGACAGGATTGCGGTATATTTCATCGATGAACCCATGAATGGCCTATGCTGTCAACCGCGGCGTGTGGGCCTGAGCCTGGACGAGCAACCCGATTGGCCGGTGGGTTTTTTGGAGGAGGCCTGGGAAACTGAGTCCCAAATCGAGGGCGTGCGACGAGCGAAGGCTCGAGTAGAAAAATGACATCCGCCTTACTCGATCCCTGGCCGTTTCAAGCTGCCGCTGAGGGGAGCTTTGAAGCGCTCAACACTTTATCGAAATTCGACGAGCTAATCCGGCGGCTTCAACAACTCTATCAAGTACGCCCAGGGGTTGTACCTTTCATAACGGTTGCGGAGTGGGATCGTCTACGTGAGGTAATTGGCGCGCGGTATGGTCGCACAAGTGGGTATAATGCGCGATTAAATACTGCTCGTTTATTTATCCGAGGCAGTGCTTCTCATCGCTCAGCGACGCCCATTCCCGACCCAACCCGACTTACGCAGAATTGGAAGCGCGCGCTCGGTGATGCCGTGGCTGGCGACGACTGGCGCAGCCCGCAGATAGTAATTCCTGAGTCCCGACAAGCTGATTGGGGAGCGGGTGACGAGGCAAGCATTCAATTTGATATTTGCGATGGCGTGCCTTCCGGTGAGCTGCAAAAGAGAGTGCTTGCTGTATTGGAGCATTACGAGATACACCCATTTGCCTTGTCTGATTTTGATCCTTGGGATCTGCGACGCGTTCACCAGCCGCCGGAAGGGGCACCTCCTCATATGAGACATGCTTGTTTCTTGCCCAAGCCCCCCTGCCTAAACGGAGTTGGATTGGAGAATCTTACAACTGTACTGGACGAGGCAGGTAAAAGACGATGGAACATTGGCGAAAGGTGGTACTTCATCCCACCTGGCAATTGGCGCCCGGATGATATATCGAAGGATGCGTGGCGGACTGGGCGGGCGTTCCCCCGTAAGGAAGTGGTGGTCCGAAAGAAAATGAGGATGGGCTATGTCGATTACAGGGGGATAGTTTGGCTATGGGACGACGCACACAGGCATTGGGATGTGCAAACGAAGCCGCGTTACTTGCGTTTGCGATGCACGGGCGAGAAATACTGAGTCTGTCTCCCCCATTTTCTCCGATACGCGTTCTGGTAGTCGGGGTCCCCGCAAATGCAGCCCGGTTCGCGCGGCCTGGGCTTCGTCCACATTCTTGGCGGGGGGCAGAGCACGTCGTCCCACGACACTAACGACTCGTTTTGCGCCAACGCTGCCAGTCCTCGGTTTGTCCGTTTTACGAGTTCAGCGGCCATAAGAAACCCGGCGAGTGCCGATTGGTGGGCTAGAGGAACCGTCTCGACCCGGCCAACGCCTGTGACGTCGAGAGGCACAGCCCCACACACAACGTCCGTGTAAAGATCGCCCAGGCGCTTGCCCCGCCAGGGATCTAGGCCGGTTTCAGGGACACCCAAATGTTCCGCTGCCACTTTCAGGTCATCATCCGTCATCGGCTGACGAGTCACCCACAGAAGAGTTGCCCTCTCTATGGACAATCCCAACGCACGAGCCGCCTGTTCAGTTGCGGAGAGGCCTTGTCCATGCGGCTGGTAGAGGCAGGCCAAGCACGCAGCATCGCGAGATAGCACGTGCCAGGAGGCGCCGAGGGCCTGGTCCCCGGTCCAGCCGTTAACGATCAACCGGGGCAGAAGCGCTTGCGCCGATCTTCGCGTTTCGGCGTTGTCGACCGAAATGCAAATCGTGGGAATGTCGATGCCGTTACGTTCGTCTGCAAATTGTTCGAGGGATATTTGGTGTCCCTCAACGGTTAGGGCGGTTCCGCTTAGCGTTTGCTTCGCCAGTTGAACCTTTGATCGCGAAACGTCCGCGTCCGCTCCCAGCACGTATCGCTGTAGATTAGAGAGCGTCAGATCCTCCGAATCGACTAGCCTCACGTGTCCTCTTAGCTTGCCGTGCCGTGCAAGTGCCCACACGGCTGCATTTCCGATAGCCCCAACTCCAGCAAAGACCACATCGCCGAGGTTCACCGACCTTAGCGCAAGGGCACTGCCCCTCTTACTTCCGAAGTCCAGTAGAGAGATCCGTATGTCCCTCTCGGTGCCTGCCCTCAAGAAAATTCGCCTAAAGAGCTCCGCGCATGCTAGACACGCAGCGGCTCCAGCTGCGTATGGGTTCTCTGGGCCACTGGGTCGACCGCGCGAATGACTAACACGTGCGACCCATCCGCTACAGGACGGAAAGATCGCACCGGCAGGCGTGGCCGAACCGATGCAAACGCTCGTCTGACTTGGCGAATTCTGTTCGAATTCGATGTTTGGATTGATGCGCAGGGCAAGATTCCTCAACTCTGCAATGCAAGGTTCCGGTCCAGTGATGGCAATTCGCGGATACAGGCGAGCGAGGAGGTTTGTTACTAGCTCCGCGATCCATACCTCATTTTGTCCCCATTTCTCCCCGCAATGAACCCCCACCGTCACGCTGGCGAGCGATGCGGCTAGAGATTCGCGCGAAACGGATAGATGGCCACCGACGGCCCCGTATATCCGTTCGAAGAATGGCGCGAGAGCCACTAGAGCTTTTCCTCAGCGTTGAAGAGCACCTGAATTCCATTGGGCTGAACCACCAACTGGGGATGGTTGATGTCAACACTGACGCGCCACAGGGACATCACGATAGAAAAGAGGCTCAGTGTTTGCCGGTAGAGCATCCAGTCGTCACCTGAGTGTTGCGGGTGCTCATGGTACTCGCGGATTCCGCGCAGACAGAGGAAGGGCTTGTGTGTCGTGGGATGGTCGTCCAGCAGCACGAGATGCGCCCTCCGATGTTCCTCGAACTCCACCGCGCGAAACATTGTTGCATACGGCAGAAGAGCATCGGTCCACGGATCGTGGAATTCCAGGGACGGTGCTCGCAGATCATAATCCGTCAAGTCGAAGCGGCCCTTAAAAGCTCGGGCAGCAAGGCTCGGAACCCCGACCGCAATCATCATCATTGCCGTCGCGCCTTCGGGCAAGCTGGTCGGCAGTGACGGCAATTGCACCCCTGCAGGCAATTGCATCCCGGCGGGAGGCGGCATCGCTACGCTTATGGAGTGCCGGGGAACGACAAGCACATCTACGAAAGGGAACGCCGTTGAAGTTAGGACGAAAATTCCACGGGACTCCAGGACTGATTGCTGATCGATGAGCCGACCGAGTTCACGGTCGAACTTCATCCGATTTACCTGTGGGTCTACGCGCATTCCTTATAGGTGAGGACACCCACCTGCACCGACTTTGAGGCTTAAGAACAATCGAGCACCATCCTTCAAGCCAAGCTCCTTTACGGTGCGATCCACTTCGAGAAGGACACCACTCGAATCGCGCACCTCCCACTCCCTGGGATCGCGTCTGCCCGTGTTGCCGCTGTCGACAAGCGCCTTCTCGACGGCTACCACCAGGGGTACGTCGACTCTCGCCTCAACCGGAAAGTTCTCGCCGTTGATGATGAAAACAACCCTGATCTTGTGATGAGCTTCTTCGGGCACTAAACTCCTCCGGGCCTTGACGCGCCCGCAGCGCTTCAAAGTCTTCAACGAACATTGTACCCCGTACAAGCGTTCACCAAATTGATCCGGGCAGCCGGCAAGCCCACGTCGTGAGCGTGCATGAACCCGCGGAACTGACCACCCTGCTCGTGAGTTTTAGATCACTACGGATAACGATCGCGTACGCATACGAGCCACACTGCGCGTCCATCGCCGAGCGCCTCGAAACCGTGCGCCGTCTGCGCGCCGCAGGCATCGCGGTATACGCCACGCTCGCGAGCTGCTGACCTGCGATCCGGAAGCGCTGATCAGTCTGGCGCCCGACGCCACGGATCGCGGCTCCCAAACTGGAGACCGTGGGTCCGTGTCAAACACGGGCCTGGGTTTCCAGGTAGCAGACCCCCAGGCTGCGCACGGCCTTCCCGGCCAGATAGTTGAATTCGTTGGTATCCGTGCAGCCGCCGATCCAGGCGATGCTTTCGCAGCGGTTGACGGTGCGGCCCAGCGAGTCCTGCTCGATGAAAGTGGCGTCGCGGGTTTTCTTCACCCAGTGTCCGATTTCGTCGATGGCCTGGTCCCAGGCGATGTCCTCCCAATGATCCGAGCCGGGACGCCGGACCTGCGGCTTCAGCAGCCGCCGCAAGTTCAGGATGTCCTGCTGCAGGGAAGCGCCCTTGGGGCAAAGCGTGCCGCGATTGATGGGGTGGTCCGGGTCGCCCTCCACGTGGATCACCTGCGGCGTGACGTTCTTGGCTTTGTCGCCGATCGTGTAGATGATGACGCCGCAGCTCACGGAACAATAGGGGCAGGTGGAGCGCGTCTCGGTGGCGCGCGCGATCTTGAGCTGGCTGAGTTGCGCGTATGCGGGCTGGAGGTCGAATCCCAGCCAGGAGGCGGCGGCGCCGCCCAACGCCGCGACCTTCAGAAAGTCCCTACGGCTTGCGTCCATGCTTGCATTCATGGTTCCCACTCCTTGTGGCCACAACCAAAATCCAGTGTTACGGTTGCGTTACATTTTTCAACCAGAATTCTGATCCATTGTACATCGAACCGGCTCCGATGGAAGCCCCTTTTCTATATTTTTTAATTCCCCTGGTTCCGGTGTTCCGGGCGGACAGCAATGCTACCGCCTCCAGGCGCGGACGGACACAGGATAGCCTCCAGAACGGTTAAATATGCTGTAGTCCTGTGGGCAGCGCCATGCGCTGCACGGAGCGAAGCGGCACCGACCGGCGGAGCGAATTGGCCGCCACGCTGGCGAACCTGCGGGCTGGCGACGCAGGCGCCAGCAAAGCTCAAGCCAACCTGCCGGGCCTCCAGGGGAGCCGCGGGCCGCGGGCAGATGATCGCGCTAGGCTCGCAGTTGGACAACGTTGGTGCCCGCACCTTCCGTGTATTCGTACGTGCCGTCGTCGGTTAAGATGAAGCGCTGCCCGAGGGCCGCAATCAGCGTTGCGACACGATCCAGCATGCCGTCGATCTCCACGGATTGGTCGAATTGCCGAAAGATGGCGAGGGCCAACTGCCAGTGCTCGCGATCCTTCACGTCCGATTTCCTAAGGATCTGCTCCAGCATATACTGCTCCACCTTGTCGCCGGCTGAACTGTCCAATTTGGCGACAGGCGCCGCCTCGGCGCTGACGTTCCTCTTGATAACCGAACCGTTCGGGCCAAGTAGAACGCCGGACACCAGAAGCAGCTTCAAAAAAACATTTACAATCCTTCTGTAGTCCGTCGAGGGCACACCACGCTCCTTTGCTATCCCTTCCGCGACCTTTGGTAGCTCCCGCCGCAGTCTCGAAATAGGCTCGGGGGACTTCTCTAGTATCCGAGAGAGCGCCTCGAAGAATATGTCGCGCTCCCGTTTCTCGCAAAATATCCCCAAGTCGGTCAGTCGTTTGCGAAACTCACCACTTCGGACATACACCGGTTCCTTGGTGGGCTGGACATCCGCGTTGGCCGTCGTGGTCAGCACGCCCTCGGCCCGAGAGTCCGGGACCGGGACCCTGGCTTCTGGGCGCCGCTCGGTGAGCCATAGCCTTTCCCGCCCGGTAGGCGAGGGGGGCTGGGACAGTCGTCCCGCTGCAATCGCCGCATCAACGGCGTTCTTCAAAGCGAGGCCCGCCACCGGGCCAGCCAGGTACTGGGCCCGCGTCGGATTGTTCCTGACAAGGCCCGGTCGCAACTGGCTGCGGTAAATAGCTGAGGAGTCCGAGGTGGCCCCGATTGAGCGAAGATGGGCGAGAACCATTTCTTCGATTTCCGCGTTCGAAGGGGGCACTGCATCGGTCTGTTGCGGCGACGACAGATCATCAACTGGTCGCGCCGGTGTTCTGAGCGCACGCTCTTCGTTCCGGAGGTCAAACCACTTCAGTCGGCTGAGGCCGAGATTAGACGTCCACGCGCGCTCGTAGACAAAATGCTCCCACGTGATAACCAAGATTTCGGCATCGGGCGTTCTCGATCTGACAACGGCCACCTGACGCTCGACTTCACTCCATGCCTGTGGGCCGTGACCGTCGCAGATCGTGGGATTAGCAGCTGCGAACGCCGCGGCGAGGTGACTGGGGATAACCCATATGAGCTTGCCCGGCGGGTCAGTGTTACGGGCACGGCGTGCAGCCGCGGTAATCACGGACTGCACGCCGAAGCCTCGTCTATGTGAGGTCAAATCTGCAATTAGTCAGACCCGGCTTGCGGCGGTCCGCCTCTGGCTGGCGTGCAGAACGGTAACCCCGACCACCTCGCCCTTCTCGTACCGGATCAGAAGATCGTCGTCCGTCAACTCGGTGTCGTCGGCGTGGCTGGGCTTCTTAGTTCGGCCATATTGCCAGCAGCCCTTCACATCCCGTTCCGTTTCATCGCGGCCGCGCCAGGTGGCGCGCCCGTCGATCACATCGAAGAACGTCTTCGGGGGTAGGCAATCCTTGGTGGAAAACGCGTCGGCCGCCCGTCCCAGCAGCGGGCCGTTATCTGCAAGCAGCGCGCTGCGCCACGAATCCACGCTGCCGCGCATCAGTTCCGCCCCGCGCGACTCAGCCGTCTCCGCCGACATGCGCAACATGCGCCCGATAACCGCACCGCCCTAGCGCATGGTCTCGAACCACACCACCAGCTTTCGGTCAGCGTGAGCGGCTCCAGAGCCCCAGCGTCTCGATTTCGATCGCCACCTCGGGTGCCGCGCTGGCATGATCCGCTTCCACCCCACGCAGCAAATGCTGCCGCAGTTCGGCGACGAACGCCCGCAGGGTCGCCAGCGCGCGCTCGATCAACGCCCGGTCGCCCGCGCGTTCCGGAAAATAATGCGTCCGCGATTCTAAGGGATGGTGAGAAGCAAACGTGGAGAGCATTCTGAGCGGCGCCCTATCAATTGTGATAGCCGTTTTCCTCGCGCTCATCCTCGTCGTGCGGCGTCTTTGCGCCTTTATCCTTACCATCCTTATCGGATTCTTTTCTTGCGGCTTCGATCACTTCGTCGGAGAGCGTCACTCCCCCCATTGTTTTCAGGAAATCGACGAAAGCCATAAATTACTTCCCTCCTGCCTTCTTATACGTAGCGAGCTCGGTGCCGGCGACCGCTCCACCGGCTATTCCTTGCCAGGCCAATCCACCCGTGAACGCCTCCTTGGGCGTATATGGTCCTACCAAGAACGCCGTGACCAAGCCCCCACACAACAAGTATACGACCAAATCGAACAGCAGGATTTTCCAGTTTTGCCCCGGTGCCTTGGCGAACTCCGCTATGCGGGTCTCTCTGTATAGGACAATGTACCCCAGTAATGCTCCGAGGACACCGACGAAAAATGCGTGTCCTAATTCCATCGGTAGTCGTTCGTATGGTGTTGTTGGCTGAGACTGAGCCTGTCCACGGCCGGCTGTCTGCGCCAGCAGAGAAACAACTGCAAGCAGGGCCGCGGCCAGAAGCGCCCGAGCGGAGACCTTATTCGAGTTCACTTTAAAACCCCTCCTAATCTGCGTTAATTCGCGTTATTTAAGCGGTTAACCCAGCATAGGGCCTTATCACATCACAATACAAGCAGCGCCCGCGGCACTCATGATGCTGCGCCGTTCCGCAGGTGGCGGCAACAAGACCTTTATCGCTTCCAAAACCCCCGCTTCGGCGTCTCAATCCCCAGCAGCCGCTTATACCCCTCCACCTCCGCTTCCCCCAGGGGCTTCGCCCCCCGCAGCACATCCACCACCTCCAACAGGCGGCAGTAATGATCCAAGCAATGCCAGCAGCCCTTCACATGGCGCTCCATTTCGTCGCGGCCGCGCCAGGTAGCGCGCCCATCGATCACATCGAAGAACGCCTTGGGGGCCAGGCAATCCTTGGTGGACAGGGCCGCAGCCGCCCGTCCCAGCAGCGCACCGTTATCCGCAAGCAGCGTGCTGCGCCACGCATCCACCGCCCCGCGCACCAACTCCGCCCCGCGCGCGCGGATCTTCTCCGCCGTCTCCGGCGACATCCGCAGCATCCGCCCGATAACCGCATCGCCGTAGCGCATGGTCTCAAACCACACCACCAGCTTCTCGGTCAGCGTGAGAGGCTCCAACGCCGCGCCCAGCGCCTCGATTTCGATCATGACCTCAGGCGCCGCGCTGGCATGATCCGCTTCCACAGCTCTCATCACATGCTGCCGCAGTTCGGCCACAAACGCCCGCTCCGGCGACGGGTCGAGCGATTGAAACAAGCTCGATTCCGGCGCCCGTAGCTTCACCAGCACACGTTCGATCAGCGCCCGGTCGCCTTCGCGCTCGGGAAAATAGTGCGCCAGAAATCCCCGGATCACCGGCACATACTGCGTCAGGAAATAGGACCAGCCTTCGGGACGGCCCGCGCGGCAATCCCGGATCATGTCATAGCAGGTGTAGACCAACGCTCATCATAGCGCACGCTCTACAATGGGATCTGTGCGTTTCGAGATCTACCGCGCCGAGTCCACCGGCATTCTCTCCGCCACCTCCGGCTTCATCGCCCAAGCGGGCTTCACGCACTCGCTGACGCCGGCGCGCAACTGCACCTTCGCCTGCACCTATTGTTACGTCCCCACCATGCGCATCTACGGCGGGCTGAAACCGGACGACTGGAACAATTGGGGCCGTTTCACCACCTTCAAGAGCAACGCGCCAGCCCTGTTGCGAGCCGCGTTGCGTTCCAACCAGACCATCTACTGCTCGCCGCTGGTGGACCCTTACCAGCCTGCCGAAGAGACCGAATGCATGATGCCGCGCCTGCTCGACGAACTGATCGCGCGTCCGCCGCGAGTCTTCGCCATCCAAACGCGCGGCCCGCTGATTCTGCGGGATCTCGCACGCCTCGAGCGTGTCGCCGCCAACACCACCCTGCGCGTCAGCTTTTCGATCACTACGAATAACGACCGCGTGCGCCGCCTCTACGAGCCGCACTGCGCGCCCATCGCGGAGCGTCTGGAAACCGTGCGCCGTCTGCGCGCCGCAGGCATCGCGATATACGCCACGCTGGCGCCGCTGCTGCCTTGCGATCCCGAAGCCCTCATCGGCTTGGCGCTCGACGCCACGGATCGCGATATTATCGGCGATCCATTTCACGTGCGTGCGGTGAAGAAAAGCGGCGCCACCACGCGCGATGCGGGCGTGCGCGTCAGCCGCGCCCAAGGCTTTGAGGTATGGCACGACCCCGCCTTTCAAACGGAAGTGGTGGAGAGAATGCGGCAAAAGGCCACGGCCGCCGGGCGGCGATTTGCCACCGGCCCCGACGCATTTCGCTGGCTTGCGGAAATTGTGTCCGGAGATCGTAGCCAAAGGTCGCAATGGGAAAACGGAAGTATCCGCCATTAACTCCGTCCGAAGTGATTGCCATTCTCACCAGCCTTGGATTTGCCAAAGCACGACAAGATGGCTCTCATGCGCATTACGAACACGCAGCGGCCGGCAAATACCCCAGAAGCGTCGTCACCGTCGATGTGGCCCGCTCGGAGTTCGATGACGGCCTGATCAAGAGCATGATTCTGCAGTCCAACCGGAGCCGGGAAATATTCTACGGTGCGACGAAACGGACGGCTCGCAAGGCGTCCGTACCGTTCCTCAAGCTCACCTCGGCGGATTCCGACTGATGCGGTCTGCCTCGATGCTAGCCGGTTGATTTTGCTGTGTTTTAGGTTCATAATCAATTGGCAGGAGAGGAGAACTGTGCCGTGTCTGCTGTAGCCGGGAATATCGAATCGCAATCGGGCCAACACTCTCCTGAGCTACGGCTAAAGGCCTTTGGCAACTTGGTGCTGCGCTGCGTTGTGTTTCAAAGCAAGTTCGGCGAATACACCGCCGAGTGCATAGACCTCAACATGATGACCAAGGCAGCTACTTCGCACGAGGCCCTGCGAAGCCTGAAGCAGGCGATGCAGGGATACCTCCTGGTCGCGCTGGATGGCGATTTGAAGGGGCTGGTGCCGCGACCCTCACCACCCAGCCACCGCGCCCGATATCATTTCTTTGCGTTGCGCGCGGCGCTCGGGTTGACTCCCAATAGAAACTTTCTCGTTAGCGACTGGTCCCCCGATCCGTCGCCCTGCTGCTAGACAGCCTGCCTCCACTCCATTATGACAGCAACGGCAACAGCAAACGAAGTTCTCGAACGACTCGAAATTGAACCAATCAACTCCGGCGCATGCGACGGCGATTGGATTCCCAATCCCTCCGGCGGCGAACTGGCCTCCATCAACCCGGCGGATGGCTCCGTCATCGCGCGCGTGCGCATGGCCGGCCACGACGACTATGAGCGCGTTGCAACACATGCCGCCCACGCCTTTCACGAATGGCGCATGATCCCCGCCCCCAAGCGCGGCGAAATCGTGCGCGAGTTGGCCGACGAGCTGCGCCGCTTCAAAGCCGACCTGGGCGCGCTGGTCGCCATGGAGATGGGCAAGATCCGCGCCGAAGGCCAGGGCGAAGTGCAGGAGATGATCGACGTAGCGGACTTCGCCGTGGGTCTCTCCCGCCAATTGTACGGCTTGACCATGCATAGCGAGCGCCCCGGCCATCGCATGTATGAGCAGTGGCATCCGCTGGGCGTCGTGGGCGTCATCAGCGCGTTTAATTTTCCCGTCGCCGTGTGGGCCTGGAACGCCATGATCGCGGCCGTCTGCGGCGATTGCACCCTTTGGAAGCCGTCTTCCGATACACCGCTTACCGCCGTTGCCGTCCAAAAAATCACGAACCGCGTGCTCGATCGCCACGGCCTCAAGGGCATCTTCAACCTGGTGATCGGACGCGGCGATCCGGTCGGCGAGGCCATGCTGAACGACGCGCGCGTCCCGCTGGTCAGCTTCACCGGCTCCACGCAGGTGGGCCGCCGCGTGGCGCAGACTGTCTCTCACCGCATGGGCCGCACCATCCTCGAATTGGGCGGCAACAACGGCATCGTCGTCATGGACGATGCCAACTTCGACCTGGCCCTCCGTGCGGTCCTGTTCGGAGCGGTAGGCACAGCCGGCCAACGCTGCACCACCACTCGCCGCCTGTTCCTGCAAAAGGGCATCGCCGCCCGCATGACCGATGCGCTCATCGCCGCATATAAACAGGTTTCGATCGGCAACCCGCTCGACCCGCACACGTTGATGGGTCCGCTCGTAAGCCCGCGCGCCGTCGAAGATATGATGGAAGGTCTGGACACCGTCCGCCGGCAGGGCGGGGAAGTGATCTACGGCGGCGGACGTCTGGGCGGCTGCTTCGTCGAGCCGACCCTGGTGAAAGCCAAGCCGGACATGCCCATCCTGCGCGAGGAAATATTCGCGCCGATTCTCTACCTGGTGGAATTCGACGCTCTCGACCAGGCGATTCAGTGGCACAACGATGTGCCGCAAGGCCTGTCGTCGGCCATGTTCACCACCAACTTGATTTCGGCCGAACGCTTCCTGAGCCACGCCGGCAGCGATTGCGGCATCGCCAACATCAACATCGGCACCAGCGGCGCGGAGATCGGCGGCGCGTTCGGCGGCGAGAAAGATACCGGCGGCGGCCGCGAATCCGGCAGCGACTCGTGGAAGGCTTACATGCGGCGTCAGACGAATACCATCAATTGGTCGTCGCAACTGCCGCTGGCGCAGGGCATCGAGTTCAATGTGTAGTCTTTAGCATTGCCTCGTATTCCTGCCTGAGTTTGGCCAGCTTGGGCAAATCATTGTAGACCACGTACGGATACTCGGCATTCTTTTTCACGAACTGCTGGTGATACTCCTCGGCGGGATAAAACCGGGGGAGCGCGCTGACCTCGGTCACGATGGGACTCCCAAAAACGTGCGCCGCGCCAAGCTGCTTGATATAAGCCTCGGCGATGCGCTTCTGCTCCGCATCTTTGTAGAAGATCGCGGATCGGTATTGCGGGCCGCTGTCGGGGCCTTGCCGGTTTTTTTGCGTGGGATCGTGCGCTACGGCAAAGAAGATCTTCAAGAGCTGGCCGTAGGTGATCTTGGCGGGATCGTAAGTAACTTCGACGGACTCGGCGTGGTGCGTGAGGCCGGTACTGACGATCTCATAGTGAGCCGAGATCGAATCGCCGCCGGCAAATCCGGCCAGGACTTTATCGACGCCCGCGAGTTGCTCGAAGACCGCCTCAACGCCCCAAAAACATCCGCCGGCAAACACGGCGGTGTCTTTGTGTTTCACCGCGGCGCGATCCATGTCGACGGCCGGGTCTGGCAGCATTGCGGCCGCGCCGCAAGCGCTCATCGCCGCTGCCATCAAAAACGGAAGAAGCTTTTTGTGCATGAGGGTCCCCTCTTGCATTTTAAGCGAAACTGCCGGCTTGTTTGGCTGCACGGGAATGCATACCTGGAAACTTCGCGCCCATGGCGCATCCACAACGATTGACTGCGATTGTCCGTCCTTGCACGACGCCTTACCGGTCGGGTTTCGAAACGGTCACGGCAAACGGCACCGATGGTATGCCCGTTCGCAACCACCACGAGGAATAGCTGCCCGGTTGGGTTCCGGCAGCGACACCCATGCAACGTGTGATTCGATATCCGGCAGTAGCGGATCTGGCTGTCGGCGTTATTCGTAACTCCAGCGGGCAATTGGTCGCCGCCTCGCCATCGTCTCCGCTGGCTATCGCTTCGAGAGTCCGTTGAATTGCGTGCCGGAAACCTGCCCGTACTGCCGCCACGAGATTTGCCGGGCTGACCAGAGAAAAATTCACAAGGACGTCCGTCGAAAATAAACAGGGAGAATTCGCCCGGCAGGGCCACTATTCAATAGCTTTCCGTGACGAGTGATAGGGCAGGTTCTTGCGCGAAGCAACCGGAGCTTTGAGCGAGAAAGCCCGGGTCCGGCCCGGGCCTTCACTCTTAGCGGAAAGGAGGAGTCACCATGATTCTTATGTTGGTGATCCGGCTTGTTCTTATTGGCCGGATCTCGGCGTTGATCATCTGGACCCGCAAGGGCCAGAGGTAGACGTCGTGGCGGGATCGGCTAGCCCCCGGTCCCGCTACCAGCATCATACCGCACTTGCGCAACGATGACCAGCGAAAAATTCGGAGCCCTTATAGACATCACGGCTTCAACCGATATAGCATCCGCGGAAACGCGATCGTCTCCCTGATATGCTCCAGCCCGCACAGCCACGCCACACACCGCTCAATCCCCATGCCGAATCCGCCGTGCGGCACGCTGCCATACTTCCGTAAGTCGATGTACCAGTCGAACGCTTCGGGCGGCAGATTCTGTTCCGCGATGCGCCGCAGCAGCAGATCCGCGTCGTGAATCCGCTGCCCGCCGCCGATGATCTCGCCGTATCCCTCCGGCGCCAGCACGTCCACGCCTAACGCCACTTCAGGCCGCGCAGCATCCGGCGCCATATAGAACGCCTTCACCGCCGACGGATATCCATCCACCATCAGCGGCCGGTCGAAGTCCTGGCTTAACAGCGTCTCGTCCGTGCCGCCGAAATCGCCGCCCCATTGTATCTCGCTGCCCTTAGCTTGCAGCGTCTTTACAGCGTCGTCGTAACTCATGCGCGGGAACGGAGCCTTGATCGCCTCCAACTTAGTAACATCGCGCTCCAACACCTTCAGTTCGGGGCGGCGGTTCTCCAGCACCCTCCCCGCGACGAACACCAGCATATCTTCGGCGAGCTGCTTCACGTCTTCCAGTGTGGCGTAAGCCATCTCCGGCTCCACCATCCAGAACTCGGTCAGATGCCTGCGCGTCTTGGATTTCTCCGCGCGGAACGTCGGCCCGAACGTGTACACTTTGCCGAACGCCATGGCCGTCGCTTCGTTGTAAAGCTGGCCGGATTGCGTCAGGTACGCCTTGGCGTCTTCGAAGTAATTCACTTCGAACAGAGTGGTAGTGCCTTCGCAGGCCGCTGGCGTGAAGATGGGCGTATCCACCAGCGTGAAGCCGTGCGAATCGAAATACTCGCGCACCGCCCGGATCACTTCGTGCCGCACGCGGATGATGGCATGCTGCCTCTGGCTGCGCAGCCATAAGTGCCGATGGTCCATCAGAAATTCGACGCCGTGCTCCTTCGGCGTAATGGGATACGGATCGGACTCCGGCACGCGCTGCACCACTTCCAGATCTTCTACGTCCATCTCGTAGCCGCCGACGGCGCGCTGCTCGGCGCGGATCTTGCCGGTGACCATGATCGACGATTCCTGCGTGAGGTCCTTGATGGTTTCGAACAGCGCTTCCGGCAGGGCGCTCTTCACGGCGACGCATTGCATCAGGCCCGTGCCGTCGCGCACGATGGGAAAGACAATCTTGCCGGACTTGCGCAGGTTGTACAACCAGCCGGCGATCTGTACGGTTTCGCCGGTATGCCGCGCAGCGTCGGCAATCGTAATTCGAGGTGCACTCATAGTTTTATTCGGCGCTTACAAATTCTCCAATCGGTCGAATACTTCCGCCACCGTGGCCAGCGAACATTCCGGCGCCTCCTTCAACTCCAGCAGCAGCGGATACTGGTCCGCGCGCGCGCGCAACAGGTCCATCGTCTTCTTCCAGTCGATGGTGCCGCCTTCAGCCAACAGCGGAAACAGATGCTTGTCCGTCTTGCCGTCGTTGTCGTGAATGTGTGTGGACCGGATGCGGTCCTTCATCACGTTGAAGGCCGCCTCTACACCTTCGCCGACGTGAGCGTGCCCCACGTCAAAGACAAAGTTCAAATCCAGGTGGGTCAGCTCCAGGAAAAGCATCAGGCGCTCGGCGCTCGAGAGAGCGTTGGGAGTGTTTTCCAGCAGCACTTCCACACCCCGCTGGCGAGCGAAAAGGCTGATCTGCTCCAGCGCCGAAAAGGCCGCGTCCACGGCCCGCTCGGAATATTCTTCGCCGGAGACGCCGATGTGCTGCACCAGGTACTTGAATGGAATCGTCTCTGCGATTTCCAGCGCCCGCTTGATCTCGTCCACCATTTCCAGGCGTTTGCCTTTCACTGGCTCGGTGATGGTGATCACCGCGTGCGGCCCCGAACGCCCCCAGATATCGTCGTTGTACATCGGGGCGTGTATGGAATGGAGCTTCAGATCGGAATCGCGAAACCAGTGGCCCAACTCCGTGATTTGCGCGCGGTCGCGGTAGTCCAGATGCTGCCGCGCGCAGAATATCTCCACGGCCGGAATCCCGGCGTGCTGTATCTTGTCGAGTTGCGCAACCGTCAGCCGGTGATTGACGAACAGATGCGTGGAAAGCGCGTGTTGCATGCTTAGTATCCCTTGGCGGTGCCCTCTGTGCGCGGATCGGCCGCGCCTTCCAGCCACCCGCCGCGTACCTGAATCGCGGCCATTTCTCCGAAGCCGCCCGCCATCTTCACCTGGTGGCCGCGCGCCTTCAGCAGCGCGATGGTGTCGGGCGAAAAGCCGCGCTCCATCACGAGCTGATCCGGCAGCCATTGGTGATGGACGCGCGGAAAGTCGACGGCGTCCTGCACGTTCATTCCGAAATCCACCACGTTCACCAGTACTTCCAGCACGCTATTGATGATAGTCGGTCCGCCCGGCGTGCCCAGCACCAGGTGCAGCTTGCCACCGCGCGTCACAATCGTCGGAGTCATCGAAGAGAGCGGGCGCTTGCGCGGCTGAATAGCGTTAGCCTCGCCCTGCACCAGCCCGAATCCGTTCGGCTCGCCGGGCTTGGCGGCGAAATCGTCCATCTCGTCGTTCAGCAGGAAACCAAGACCGGGCACCGTCACGCCATCGCCGTATCCGAAGTTCAGCGTGTAAGTGACCGCCACGGCGTTGCCGTCCGCGTCCACAATCGAGTAGTGTGTGGTCTCGCTGCTTTCGGGCCCCGCCGGCTTGCCTCCGGCGTGAATCTGCGAGCTGGGAGTGGCATGCTCCGGATCGATCGATTTGCGCAACTGCGCAATGTAGGCCGGGTCGAGCAGGCCGGCCAGCGGCACCTTTACGAAGTCCGGATCTCCCATCGACGCGGCGCGGTCGGCGAAATACCGGCGCATGGTTTCGGCCAGATAGTGCAACTCCGCTGCCGACCCCGCTCCCGATTTCTCGTATCCCGAGCCTTCCAGCACCCCCAGCATTTGCAGTATCCCCGGCCCCCCGGAGCTGGGCGGCGGCGAAGTGATGATGTCATAGCCGCGATAGGTTCCAGTCAACGGCGTACGCTCCGCCACGGCATAATCTCTTAGGTCGGCCAGCGTGATCAACCCGCCGTGCCGTTCCATATCGGCGGCCAACAGGTGCGCCGTCTCGCCTTCATAAAAATCGCGCGCGCCTTGCTCCCGGATACGTTGCAGAGTGCGCGCCAGTTCGGGCTGCACGAATGTTTCCCCTAATTCGTACGGCTTGCCGTCCCGCAGAAAAATGCGCTTCGATTCCGGAAATCGTCCCAGCCGCTCGCTCGACCCGCGCAACGATTTCGCGAACCCGTACGAAACTGGGAATCCTCTCTCGGCGAGCGCCGCCGCGGGCGCCACCACATCCGCCCAGGGCTTCCGGCCATACTTTTTCGACGCATACTCGAACCCGCGCACCGAGCCTGGAACGCCGGCCGCGCGATAGCCGACGACGCTATCCTCAGTGGCCTTGCCGGAGGCGTCCAGATACATGTTGCGCGACGCCTTCTCCGGTGCGCGCTCGCGAAAGTCGATGAAGGTGGAGCGCCCATCCGCAAACCGCACCAGCATGAATCCGCCGCCGCCGATATTTCCGGCCGCGGGATGCGTGACGGCCAGCGCGAGCCCCACCGCCACGGCCGCATCCACCGCGTTGCCGCCCGCTTCCAGCACGGCGACTCCGGCGTCGGTGGCATGCTGTTCGACCGTGACCACCATGGCGTGGCGCGCGTGTACCGGCTGCGCCGCCCAACCCGGCAAAGCGAGAGCCAGCAGGGCCAATCGGCACGCCCACACCAGTTTGCACATAGACATTTGATTCTACTATGAGGCGCGCGGCCTGCGCCGTTTGCACTCGAACAGCACAATCCCCGCCGCCACCGAAACATTCAACGACGGAATGTGGCCTTCCATCGGGATGCGCACCAGCACGTCGCAATGCTTGCCTACTTGCTCATGCAAGCCCTTGCCTTCGCCGCCGAATACCAGGGCGGTAGGCGCGTTGTATTCGACCGCGCCGTAATCCTCGGCGCCGCGCTCGTCCAGCCCATAGATCCAGTAGCCCAGTTCCTTCAGCCGTTCGAGCGTGCGATTGATATTAGTGGCGCGCACCACCGGCAAATATGCGAGCGCGCCGGCGGCCGCCTTCGCCACCACATCGGTCAGTCCCACGGCGCGCCGTTCCGGAATGATCACCGCCCCCGCGCCCGCGGCATGCGCCGTGCGGATCACCGCGCCCAAATTATGCGGATCCTCCACGCCATCCAGCACCACCAGCAATTGCGCGGCGGGCGCTACGTCGTCCAGTTCGGCGTAGCGCTGCGGCGCCCCCATGGCGACCACCCCTTGATGCGCCGGCGTGCCCGCCAGCCGGTCGAGTCCGCCGCGCTCCTCGAAGCGCACCGAAACCGACGCGCGCCGCGCCATGTCGATGATCTCCTGCAAGCGCGGCCCCGCGGCGCCCTTCGCGATCAGGATACGATCCAGTGGACGGCCCGCCTTGAGGCTTTCGAGGACTGGATTGATGCCGCTGAGTATGGCCATCCGGCCTATTGCTCGGGTTGCAGGTCCAGCCCGTTGTTGAGCCGGTTGGTGAAGTTCGCAATCGCCGCGACCAGCGTGATCTCGACGATCTGCTCGTCGTTGTAATGCGCGTTGAGCGCATCGCGCGTTTGCGCGGCATCCGCGGTGCGCGTCAGTTCGCGGGCATACTCGATAGCGGCCCGCTCGGGTGCCGTGAAGCCGCCGTCCTGCCCGGATTGCAGCGCGCGCATCTCGTCTTCCGTGACGCCTGCCTTGCGCCCCGATGCCACATGCGCGGCCGTGCAATAGGCGCATTTGTTGGTGTACGACACGGTCAGGTACACAAGTTCCTTGGTGCGCTGGGGCACGGACCCCGGACCCACGATGGAGCCGTATAGCGGCACGAAATTCTTCAGCACTTCTGGCCGGTTGGCCATTAGGCGAAAAAAATGAACGGGGTGATGAGCACGTTTCTCCAGCTCGGCCAGGAATTCATTTTGCGCCGGCTCGACAAGGTTGATAGTGGTTGCCATCTACACAGTATAAGCGTGGCGCGCGCACTCGTGCGTGCCGTGTCCCCACTCTTGGGGACACAAGCTTCTGTCCGGACTCCCCGCGGCCTCCCGAAGTCCGCATGTCGCATCCGCGCCACGTCATTTCGGGCGTTTTTTTCACTGCATTCTTGGCGCGCAGAGATGCATGCGGACAATTGCCGGCAAGAAATCTAAGCTGTTTCCAGACCCGGTCGGTAAAGTCGATCTTCATCGACTGGGCGGCTTACTCCTCTTTGCGTCCGCCCGCCTTCGTCGCAAATTGCCGTTGAGCGATGCGATCGCCTCCGCCGCGGTCTCGAATGGCCCGTAGGATTTGCCTGCGGCGTACTGCTTCTCGCTTTGCGCGATGCCGCGGTCTATGGCACGGCGTTCCGCGGGCGTGTATTCGTCTTCCGCAATCCGCGGCTTCGGCAGAATTGTGATCACCCGGCCGGATACCTTGAACTCGATCCGGTCGCCGGTCTTAAGCCGCGCCAGCCTGCGGACGGCAGGAGGCACCACCAGCGCTGTTTTGCTATTGACGATGACGGTCATGTGCAGCGACACCACCCAAACGAAACCACCCTTTTCAGTGTAGGGGGTCTTGGGGCAGGCGGTCAAATCTCCCTAAGAAGTGCGACCGGGCAGCCTGCCTCCTGATTGAAAAACGCGAAGGCACCCGGCGTCATCGTCGGCAGCCGGATCAAACGGGACATCACGAATCGCGCGGAACCCTGGGCCAGCAATCTGCAATAGACCGAGTTCCGAACGTCACACTCAAGGGCTTTCCATTGCCGGAGACGCTCTGAGCGGTTGAAGGGGTGGCCTAAACGTTGTCTAGAGTCACAAACGTCGCAACGCCCCCGCCCCACTGAAAACAAACAACCAGCGCCGATCTATCACCCGCTTCTGCGTGGCCGCAGTGGTATCCTCACATCGGGTAGGGATCGGCGAACATGGGCGCGAAACCGAATTTTCCGCCTCGGCAGAATTACCGAACAAACCCAACGCACCTTGTAACAGCTTGTAACAATGTTACCGCCGGACCAAAAAAGCCGCAAATCCGCCTGCCCGCAATACCATACGAACCCAAGAAATGGAGTATCGATGTCGGAGAGAACCGAAGGCAGGCTGCGGAAGCTAACCCGCTTCCCGGCCGTCCACCGCCGCCACGGGAGTAGCCACAGGTTCACCCGCTGCAGACGCCCTAGCGGCCTTCTCCTTACCCTCAGGCGCCACCGGCTTCCGCACATCGTAAAACTGCACACGGCAGTACCGGCAATGGTAAAGGTCCGCGCCCCAAATGCGTTGCGCGAAATTGACGAGGCCCTTCTGCATCGGATCGATCTTGTCGCGCGTCGCCATGCGCGTCAGCCGATACGTCCCGCACCGCGGACAGCGCGGGTAATCGCCCAAATACAGCGCGTACCAGCGCGGCTCGGGCTTGCGCGTCTGGCATTGCCGGCACTCGTACATCGCGTGGTACAGCACCTTTTCATGAAAGGTTCGGTGGACGCGCCGCAATCTTCCCTTACAAGTCGGACAGTGGAGCACTTCGTCCTCTTTTATACCGCAATTGCGCCGGCAACTCAACCCGTGACAATGGGATATAGCCTTCATAGCCCACCGAACAAGCACTATGCTCCAACGAATCTCGGTCCACAGTGAGCGCCAGCACAATTTGAAGAACATCGTCGCTGGCATTCGATGCCATCTACGCGGAGGGCCCGCAGCACTACGTCCGGCCTATAATGAAACCAATTGGAGGTATCCATCATGCCCATCGCACACCGATCGATACTGGTGAGTTTGATGCCGTCACTGTGCCTGTTGTGGCCCGCTGCCGCGCGACCGGCAGACGAGCCGACCTATACGAACCTGTATGCGTTTAGCATTGCGAATTACGCGAACGGCCTCTACCCGCAAGGCAATCTTGCGATTGACGGCAATGGGGTGCTTTACGGCACCACCCAACTGGGCGGCGCCTACAACCAGTGCGACGGAGGCTCGGACGAAGGCTGCGGCACAGTGTACTCGCTAACCCCCCCGGCCTCCCCCGGCGGCTCGTGGACCGAGACGGTGCTGTGGAGCTTTGGAGGCACCCCAGCCGACGCAGCCAACCCTTTCGGCGTGGCCATGGGAAGCGGCGGCGTGCTCTACGGCGCGGCTGGGGGCGGTGCTGGCTGTGGCGGCACCATCTTCTCACTGACGCCGCCAGGAGGCACGGGCGGCGCTTGGACTGAGGCAGTGATTTATCAGTTCAACTGCGCTCCGGACGGAGAAGAACCAAACTCCGGGCTCGTGATCGACGCCAACGGAGTGCTCTATGGAACAACGGTCGAGGGAGGGACCGGAGCCTGCTCTACCTTCGGCTGCGGCACGGTATTCTCCCTCGCGCCGCCGGCAGGCCCCGGGCGGAACTGGACGGAAACCGTGCTCTGGAGCTTCGGTGGCAACGGAGACGGAACCAACCCCCGTGCAGGGTTGGAGATCGGGACCGGAGGCGTGCTCTACGGTGTGACCCCGGACGGCGGGGCCGGCGGGGACGGCGTCGCCTTCTCGCTCGCACCGCCGGAAAACTCCGGCGGTGCCTGGACCGAGACGGTGCTTTACAATTTCCCAGCGAGCGCTAGGCAGCACCCTGTCATACTGGCGCTGGGGGAGGGTGGACTGTTGTACGGCACGACATACCTTCTCAAGGGCCGTGACCAGGGAGGCACTGCGTTCTCCCTCTCACCGCCCCCAGGCGGCCCATGGACGGAGACAACCATCACGAGATTCCCCGCCCGCGGCCCGGACGCACATACCAGCGACAAGCCCAACGGCCCGCTGATCCTTGACGGAAAGACAGGGGCCCTCTTTGGCGCAACCGGAATCGGATCGCATGGGGTGGGAACCGTGTTCGAGCTGCTCCCCCCGAAGCCGGGGGGCAACGCCTGGAAAAAGCGTCTCCTCGACAACAGCCACACGTTGTCTCCCACCCTCGGCCTGAGAAGCCGCGGCGTTCTCTACGGCACCGACTTCGTCAACAACACAGTCTGGTCCCTGGTCCCCTAACGCTCGGCGCTTCCGAATCCGTGCTGTTGATCGGAGATGCGGGAAATCGCCATCACTGCGTATAATGAAACCACCTGGAGAAATCCATTATGCCCTCCGCGCGCCGTCCGACGATAACGAGCTTGATCCCGTCATTGTGCCTGCTGTGGCCCTCTGCTGCGTGGCCAGCGGGCGCGCAGACCTTTACGAACCTGTACGCCTTTAGCACCGTGAACTACGCAAACGGTGCCTATCCGAACGGCGATCTCGCAATCGACGGCAATGGAGTGCTGTACGGGACCACGCAAATGGGGGGCGCATATAACGCGTGCTACGCAGGCTCGAACGAAGGCTGCGGCACCGTCTACTCCCTCAAGCCCCCGGCGTCCCCCGGCGAGCCCTGGACCGAGACTGTGCTGTGGAGCTTCGGAGCCACGTCCGCCGACGCGTACAACCCTTCTGGCGTCACCATGGGAAGCGGCGGGGTGCTCTACGGCGTGGCCGGCGGCGGCGAATTCGGATATGGCACGGTCTTTTCGCTGACTCCGCCAAGCAAATTCAGCCGTGCTTGGGTCGAGACCGTCCTGTACCGATTCGGGGGTGCACCGGACGCAGCAATCCCTAACGCAGGCTTGGTGATCGGCGCGGACGGGGTGCTATACTGCACCAGCGACGAGGGAGGGACCGGCGCGTGCGGGTCCTTCGCCTGCGGCACAGTCTTCTCTCTGGCGCCCCCGTCCTCCGCAGAGGGGAACTGGACTGAGACTGTGCTCTGGAGCTTCGGCGGCACCGGAGACGGAACCGGGCCCCAGTCGGGTGTGGCGCTTGGCGCTGGCGGCGTGCTTTATGGCGTGACCCACGATGGCGGGACGGGCGGAAGCGGCATCGCCTACTCGCTGGCTCCGCCCGAGGTGGCAGGCGGCGCTTGGGCCGAGACGGTGCTCTACACTTTCCCGGAGAGCGCCAAGGAGCACCCCGTCGCACTGGCGCCGGGGGCCGCGGGCGCGCTATATGGCACCACGGACCTGGAGGCGGGCCGGGATGAGGGCGGCACGGCGTTCTCCCTGACGCCACCGTCGTCGCAGGAGGGCTCATGGGCCGACGCAACTATCGCGACATTCCCGGCCCGCGGCACCGGCGAGTCCCCCAGCCACCAGCCCAACGGCCCGCTGGCCTTTCAGAAAAAGAGCGGAGCGCTGTTCGGCGTGACGGCCCAAGCCCACCGCGTGGAGGGAACGATCTTCGAGCTGGTTCCCCCAAAGGCGGGGAGCGGCGCTTGGAAGCATCGTGTCCTGGACACCGGCCACACTACGTATGCGACCTTGGGCGTGATGAACGGCGGCGTGATCTACGGTACCGACTACATCTACAACACCGTCTGGTCCCTGGCCCCCTGACGCCTCGCGCCTCCGAATCCGTGCATCTTGATCGGAGATGCCGGAAATCGCCGCCAACGCACCAAGAATAATACTCTTACGCGCAATCGGCTTTGATTGGTTTCGTTTGGCACGCCCCGCAAAGCACCCTAGGCCAATGCACAAAGTTGCACATTCTGCACAATGGATTCGAACGCTGGCTATCCGTCGGCGCGGCGCCTCCGAAGCCCAAACCGCCCTGTACCCCCAATAAATTGGGTAGTGCCTGAGAGCTGCGTCTACACGCAGCCGCTTGGGTGATGACCGGGACTGGAAGCGCCATTTATGGGGCGCCAAATATCTCAAAGAACTGGCGTCGGAAACTATCCTAGCCCGTCCAATGAGGACGGCGCCATACTTCAATAATCACAGATTTCATAAAAACATTTGCCTCATAATTTCAGTGACTTCCAGCTCTTGCCCAACCTGTCCCGTATTAAACCATGTCATCCTCAAATCAGGAAGGGCGCCGCGCTCACTGGGCGGCCGCCCCACGGAAAAGCGCTGCGCAGCGTTTCATCGTCAGCGGCTGGGCCTCAAAAACCCGGCCGCCGGTGATACTGGCCTACCGGAGCCCCTTCAAGGCTTGCCGGACGACTCCATTGAGATCGCCCGAACGGTGGTTGGAACCGGTTTCTTGCCAGAGTCTCGGAAAGAGGCGACACAGCAAGTTCGGGGTTCGCCCCGGAGACTGTGGCCTCCCATCTGTTTCGGATTACCCCGCACGGCTTCCCTTCATTACGGAGGGAGCCGGGCGGTGACGGTCTTCCTATTTCCAAAAAAGATCCCCCTCCAAGGCCGTAGTGTCTCTAATCGTGCAACTCCGCAATCCTGCACAATAAAAGCCACCAGCCACTACCACAATGAGCGAAGCGGCCCCGGCTCTTGCTCCAACGCAACTTTCAGACACCACTCATAATTTGCGCCGGCAACACAACCCGCGTCACAATAGGATATAGCCTTCGTCTCCCCCGAACAAGCATTATGCTCCAACGAATCTCGGTCCACGGTGCGCGCCAGCACAATCTGAAGAATATCGACGTGGAGATTCCGCGCAACAGCCTCACCGTGATCACCGGGCTGAGCGGCTCCGGCAAATCGTCGCTGGCGTTCGACACCATCTACGCGGAAGGCCAGCGGCGCTACGTGGAGACCCTCTCCACCTACGCGCGCCAGTTCCTCGATCAGATGGAGCGCCCCGACGTGGATTCCATCGATGGCCTCAGCCCCGCCATCTCCATCGAGCAGAAGACCACCAGCCGCAGCCCGCGTTCGACCGTGGGAACCATTACCGAAATCTACGACTACCTGCGGCTGCTCTACTCGTCCATCGGCACGCCGCACTGCCCCCTCTGCGGCAACCCGATCTCGCGCCAGACCACCGAGCAGATCCTGCAACACGTGCTGGCTCTGCGGCCGGACGACCGCATCATGGTGCTCGCGCCCATCGTCCGCGGGCGCAAGGGCGAGTACAAGAAGGACCTGGAAAAGCTGGCGCGCCAGGGATTCGTGCGCGCCCGCGTCGACGGCGTGTTGCGCTCGCTCGAAGACGATATCCCGCTCGACAAACGCCGCAACCATACCATCGAGGTAGTGGTCGACCGGCTGCTGGTGAAGCAGGGCATCGAGAAGCGGCTGGAGGCTTCCATCGAAACCGCCACCAAGCTGGCGGACGGGCTGGTGGTGATTGCAGTGGTAAACGGCGAGGAGCGCCTCTACTCGCAGAAGCTGGCGTGTACGGAGTGCGGCACCAGCGTGGCGCAGCTCGAGCCGCGCTCGTTTTCGTTTAACAGCCCGTATGGCGCTTGCGAGGAATGCACCGGCCTCGGCAGCAAGTGGACGTTCGATCCGGGCAAGGCCATCGTGGATTTTTCGAAGCCGCTGTTGGAGGGTGGGCTGGGGCCGGGCGCGGGATCGGCGTACATGAAGCACCGGCTCGGCGAGGCGGCTAAGGCGCTGCGCATCGACCTGGGGAAGCCTTTCGATCAGTTTCCGAAGAAGGTGCAGACCACGCTCTTGGAGGGCACCAACGGGTTTCCCGGCATCTTGAAACTTCTGGCGAAGACTTACGATGAATCGTCGGAAGGCTATCGCGAGTGGCTCACCGAATACATGTCGCCGGCCGAATGCCCCGCCTGTCACGGCCTGCGGCTGCGGCCCGCCAGCCTGGCCGTGCGGGTGAAGAATTTTTCCATCGCCGAGTTCACGCAAATGCCCATCGCGCGCGCGCTGCTCACGGTGCGCAACTGGGAATTCGGCGAACGCGAAACCCAGATCGCCGGCCGCGTGGTGGACGAGATCCGCCGGCGGCTGGAGTTTCTTTCCGCCGTGGGCCTCGATTACCTCAGCCTGGAGCGCTCGGCCGCCACGCTCTCCGGCGGCGAGGCGCAGCGTATCCGGCTGGCGACGCAGATTGGGTCGAAGCTGCGCGGCGTGCTGTATGTGCTGGATGAGCCTTCCATCGGGCTGCATCCGCGCGACAACGGGCGGCTGCTCGATACGCTCACGCACCTGCGCGACATGGGCAACACGGTGTTGGTGGTGGAGCATGACGCGGAAACCATCGAGCGCGCGGACTATGTGATCGATCTGGGGCCGGGCGCGGGCCGGCTGGGCGGCGAGTTGGTGGCATCGGGCACGCCGAAAGGGATCGAGGCGAACCCCGCGTCGTTGACCGGGCGCTACCTCTCGGGCGCGCTGGAGATCGCGGTGCCGCCCACGCGGCGCACTTCCAACGGGAAGAAAATCGCGGTCATCGGCGCGGCCGAGCACAACCTGAAAGACATCGACGTGGACTTTCCCCTGGGACTGTTGACGGTGGTGACGGGAGTTTCCGGCAGCGGGAAATCGACATTGGTGAATGAGATCCTGTATCGCGCGCTGGCGCAGCAAATTTACGGATCGCATGAAAATCCGGGCAAGTTTACGGCGATCAAGGGCATGCAGCATATCGACAAGGTGATCCGCATCGATCAATCGCCCATCGGGCGCACGCCGCGCTCGAACCCCGCCACTTACACGGGCCTGTTTACGCCTATTCGCGATCTGTATGCCATGCTGCCGGAGTCCCGCGAGCGCGGCTACAAGCCGGGCCGCTTCAGCTTCAACGTGAAGGGCGGGCGTTGCGAGGCGTGCCAGGGCGACGGCCTGAAGCGCATCGAAATGAATTTTCTGCCGGATGTGTATGTCACCTGCGACGTGTGCCGCGGGCGGAGGTACAATCACGAGACGTTGCAAGTGAAATACAAAGGTCATTCCATCGCCGACCTGCTGGATGCCACCGTCGAAGAAGCGCTGCCGCTGATGGAGAATCTGCCGCACATCCGGCCGAAGTTGCAAACGTTGAATGACGTGGGGCTGGGGTACATCCACTTGGGGCAATCGTCCACCACCCTTTCCGGTGGCGAAGCCCAGCGCATCAAGCTGGCCAAGGAACTGAGCAAACGGCAGACTGGGCGCACGTTCTATGTGCTCGACGAACCTACCACCGGCCTGCATTTTGACGATGTGCGCAAGTTGCTGGACGTGCTGCAAAGGCTCGTTGACCTGGGAAACACCGTGGTGGTGATCGAACACAACATGGACGTGATGAAGACCGCCGATTGGATTATCGATCTGGGACCGGATGGCGGCGAGTATGGCGGGCGGCTGGTGGCGGCAGGCACGCCGGAACAAGTAGCGCGCTCCAAGAAAAGCTACACCGCCGAAGCCCTCCGGAAGGTGATATGACCGTGGCGCAGGCACTCCTGCCTGCCGCGCTGACACTCCTGTCAGCGCAGGCGAGCGAAGCTCGCCCTCCGGAGTGGGACGATGACTAAATATCCTGTCCAGCCCATAGACCTCTCGGCGCTGAAGACCGTCCCCCTCCGCGACCGCGGAGGCAAAGTCCAAGTCAAAGACTTCGCCGCCCCCCATCGCCAAGGCGCAGGCATCGGCGCATGGCTCGATTCCCTCCCCCACATCCTGGCCGCCGATTCGCTCCGCGCCGTGGTGGCGGCCATCGCCCAAGCCCGCGCGCACAGCCGGTCCATCATCTGGGGGCTAGGCGGGCACGTGATCAAGTGCGGCCTAGCCCCCATACTGATCGACTTGATGCACCGCGGCTACGCTA
>Ga0302326_10004142_pt1 | contig 33761 bp, 28 predicted proteins | sample Palsa_T0_3_FD_202264 | JGI IMG/M metagenome (GOLD analysis project Ga0302326, IMG submission 202264) | Peat permafrost microbial communities from Stordalen Mire near Abisko, Sweden - Palsa_T0_3 | ecosystem: Environmental > Terrestrial > Soil > Palsa > Peat permafrost | place: Sweden: Abisko...
CGGCAACCGCCGAGTTCGTCGGCGTGGATGGAGTGACCTTTTCGCTTGCGCCCGGCGAAACGCTCGGCATCGTCGGCGAATCGGGCTGCGGCAAGACCACTCTCGCCCGCATGCTGCTGCGGCTCATGGAGCCGGATTCCGGCGAGATGCGATTCCGCGGGCAGGACTGGCGAGGAGCGCGCGGCGCCGATCTGCGTGCCCTGCGCCGCCGCATCCAAATGGTGTTTCAGGATCCCATCGCTTCGCTCAACGCGCGCATGCGCGTCGGCGCGATCGTGGGCGAACCGCTGGCGATTCACGAACCGGGGCTTTCGCGGGCCGATCGCCACGCGCGCGCCGCGCAAATGCTGGAGGCCGTCGGCCTCGGCAGCGAAGCGCTCGACCGCTTCCCGCACGAGTTTTCCGGCGGTCAGCGCCAGCGCATCGGCATCGCGCGCGCGTTGATTTTGCGGCCCGAGCTTGTGGTCGCGGACGAGCCCGTTTCGGCGCTCGACGTCTCGGTCGGCGCGCAGATCATCGAGCTGCTCGACCGTTTGCGGCGCGAGCTTTCGCTCACGCTGATTCTGATTTCGCACAGCCTGCCGGTTGTCGCGCAGCTCGCCACGCGCGTCTCCGTGATGCAGGCCGGTCGTTTCGTCGAATCCGGCGCAGCGGATCAAGTGCTGCAGTCGCCGCAGCACCCCTACACGCAAGCCCTCATCGCCGCCGTCCCCGAAATCCCGGCGTAAGCCTTCATGGCATTCCTGTCTTAGTTGTCATCCCGAGCGGAGCGAGGAATTCGCTTCTATAGCGCCGGCGTCTCGCCGGCTCTTTTCCGCAACGAAAACTATCCGCACTGCCGAAGGTTTTGTAGGGGCGCAGTCCGCCGCGGCGGACGCCCGGCGCTATTTCTTGGCGTCACGCAAACTAATCCGCAACCCTGTCATCCCGAGCGGAGCGAGGGATCTCTCTTCGAGTGAACGCAATGCCTGGATGTACGCCGGAAGAGAGGTCCCTCACCGCCTTCGGCGGATTCGGGATGACGATCCTGGTCGGATCGTCAAATCCGTCGTTCGATGTTCGGAAAATCAAGCCAGACTTTCACGCCGCAGAAGTGCGAGCCTTCGGTGCAAATCGGCGTCGAAATCCCCGCGCGCAAATGGCACGGCGGGCCAATGTATCGCCCGAGCTCCGGAAACGCCGCGCGAACCTGCTCGACCTCCTCGATAGACGCCTGATAAATTTCTTCCTGCGCGTTGAAGCACGTCCGCATCGTCCATTTGTGCAGCAGGTGCAGTAGCGAGCCCGATTCGACCAGGCGAATCGCCTTCGCGTTGGGTAGCAGGTAGAGTGCAAATTCGCGCGCCACTCCGCGGCCGAGCAATTCGTTCTTCGCCGCCCACGCTTCTTCCATCGCCTGCTCGTAGATTTCGAGCGCCCGCGGATTTTCGCGAATCAGCATCGGCGTGATGTAATCGGGCGAGCGCGTGTCGGCAAGCGTCAGCAACGGTCGCGAGCCGGGCACCATGCGATGCCGCTGGTCCTGGCTGTCCGCCGTGTGGCTGATTTTTTTCGCGAACGTGAAGTGCGCGTGATCGAGCGGGCGCATGATCGGCGCGTGCACGCCCACGTTCAGCGTCTCGCGGCGATAGGGATTGCGCGCCGGATTGAGCATCCGGTCGAGCGCTTCCGCGTCGTGGCATTCCGCCGCGGTCAAGCCCATTACCGCGCGATACGCCTCGGCCATCGTGTCGATCGCCCGCGGCGAACAATCCACCAGCCGCGAAGTCAGCCCAGCGAGTCGCGCATCGAATTCGCACGCAAACGCCTCGCCATCGCGCGGCGGCTGCTGCCGCTCGGGCATGTCCTCCATCGCGCCGTTGTCGAAGCGGTCAAAAAACTCCGGGTCCACTTCGCGGACTCGCGCCACCATTTCGCTCAGCACGTGCCGCGCCTCGGTGGGCGTATCGTTCGCCGCCTGCATCCGCCACAACCTGTAGAGCACGATTCCGGAAATTGTGTGCACCATTGTGGTGAACGCGGCGACCGGCAGGACGTAACGCGCCACTTCGATCGCGCGCTTTTCCGATTGCCGCTCGACCTTCTGGACGCGCCGTGCGTGCGACATCGGGCCAACGTGCCATATGTCGCCCAAGATCGCGCGCGCCGTCGGCTCCATCACCCGCGTCAGCTCGCGATAGTGTTCCCACCCTCGCGCGACTGCTTTCTCGTAGATGGCGCGCTCCTCAACGCCGAACTCCGCGCTCGCCGCGGGAATGTAGGCCTGCGCGCGGTCCAGCCGCACGTAGCGCTGGCTCTGCTGCTCGGAATTGTAAAAAGGGTGCGCGTGGAGAAACGACCAGACGAATTGCCGGCTCACATTTTCGAGTCCGAATTCGAAATGCGCGTGCTGGTAAACGGTGTGATGCCCGCCAAAGTAGGTTCCCGCACCGATCGTCACGCGCTGCTTATCGGTGACTTCCTCGGGAACTACCAGGTGCGGCGAGTAGCACGTCCGCGCCGCCGCAATCGCCGAATCGAACGGGTGCGCGAACGCGTTGCGCAGCGTCACGCGCGGCGCGGCAGTCTCCACTTGCGATCCAATGGGTGCGTCGGGAATGGGGGACAATTGCGTGGCCATCTTCACGGCATTATACGCCGCATGTCGTCATTCTGAGCGAAGTGGCAGGACGGTTTTTCTCGTTAAGCGCGGCGGAAGGTCCCGTCGCGCGGTCGAAGTATGGTTCTGCATCGCGCGCCTCTAAGGGCGCTGAATCTATCTTCGGTTCTTAGAGGTGGAAGCGTGGGGCTTCTAGCCGCACGAAAAAACGCCCGAGCAAGAAGGGACTTTAGTCCTGGAACGCAGCGACGGGCGCGTTACTTCTTGGCCATCGAAGCTGCCTTGTCGGCATACTTCTTCGTGAAGCGCTCCACGCGGCCGGCGGTATCAATCAGCTTCTGCTTGCCGGTAAAGAACGGGTGGCAACTCGAGCAGATTTCCGTGCGGATCGCATTGCCCTTGATGGTCGAACGAGTCTCAAACGTGCTGCCGCAGGCGCAATGCACCGTCACGACGTGGTAGTCGGGATGAATTCCTTCTTTCATGAAAAGCTCCTGTCTGCAGGCCGGTCTGCGCGAAGAGAAAGCCATTCCATACATTCGCGTCGCTAGGCCCGCGGGGAAGTGTTAATTGTACCCGAAAATCGCATTCGCGCCTACCCGCGCGATATCCATTAGATGAAGGCTGCAGTCCTTTTGATTCGACGGCCTAGTGGGGTTTGATCGAGGCTTGACGGCTAGCTCTACGAGCCGCCGAAGAGGAGCGGCGCGCCGAGCTTCGAGCCGTAATTGGGCCGGTAGCGATCCGTATTGTATAGCGTCGCGACATCCACTTTGCGCGCGCCAGCCGAAGAATCCGGCAGCGGGACGTGCCCATAGTGCCCGCTTTGAATTCCCACCATCCGCCCGGCAACGCCATCGCGAATCAACTCGACCGCAATGTTGGCGAACGTGATGGCCACAAGCTGGTCAATCGCGTCCGGCTCGCCGCTGCGGAGGTCGTAGGTCAGGTCGCTGACCATCGTTTCCTGGCCCGTGCGCGTGTGCACTTCTTCCGCGAGCGCGTGGCCGATGTCGGCTTTCTTGCGATGGCCGTAGGCATCGGCCTCGCCGTATTCCTTTACCTGCGCGTCCTTCCAAATGGCGCCTTCGGACACAACAACCAGCGAATAGTGGCTGGGATTATTCGCCTTGTCCTCCATCAGGAGACCGCACATGCGATCGAGATCGAACGGATGCTCGGGAATCAAGCAGCGCGTGGAGGTCACATAAGCCGTGTAAAGCGCCGTGAAGCCCGCGTCGCGGCCGAATATTCGAAAAATCCCGATGCGTTCGTGCGAGCCGACGGTGGTGCGCTGCCGCGTGATGGACTGCTTCGCGCGCGTGACGGCCGTCGAAAATCCGACGCAATATTCAGTGCCCTGTACGTCGTTGTCCATCGTCTTCGGTATCGCCACCACGGGAAATCCCGCCTTGGAAAGCACGGACGCGAAGCTCAGCGTGTCGTCGCCGCCGATGGCGACCAGGCAGCCGATCTCCAGCCGCTCGAGATTCGCGAGCACGATGGACGTCAGATCGTAGGTCTTGCCGTCGAACGGAAGCTTTTTCAATTGCTCCTTGGGAAGATGTTTGGGCAGCTTGGATTCGGGAATGCGGCGGGGATTGGTCCGCGATGTGTGGAGCACGGTGCCGCCGGTGCGGTCAATCGTTCGAGTGTTATCGCGCGTGAGATCTCGAATGTAGGTTGGATCTTCGGCGCTGGTCATATAGGTCAGGCCTTCCCAACCCTTGCGAATGCCGATTACTTGCCGCCGGATTTCGCTTCCGCCGTAGACGACGGACTTGATCACCGGATTCAAGCCGGGCACGTCTCCGCCACCGGTCAGGATTCCAATTCTCTCGTTTCCAGTCACCGTTCTCCGCCCCCGCTCCGTGGATTCGCGCGATTCGAGCCGCCGCGCCAAGGCACGGTTATCATAAAGGGAAAGCCCTCCGCATGGCGAGCAACTGTTCCAATGGCATCCATCACAAAGTCGGATGGACGAGTGCGGGGCCGCTGCCGGTTCCGGTACAATTGCAGGTGCCGGAACAAATTGTTTCCTCGGCCAGCACGACTGGAGACTCGTATGCGGCGCGTTGCCATCATTCCTGCTTTCATTGTCGGTCTTTGCATCTGGCTTGCGCCCGTTGCCGGCGCCCCGAAGCCGCTGCAGATATATTTCATTGACGTCGAGGGCGGCCAGTCCACGCTGATCGTGGATCCGCAAGGCGAATCGCTCCTGATTGACACGGGCTGGGACGATTTCAACGGCCGCGACGCGGACCGCATCATGACCGCGGCGAAATCAGCCGGCATAGACCACATTGATGACCTCATCATCACGCACTACCATTCCGACCACGCAGGCGGAGTGCCCCAGCTGGCGAGCCGCATCAAGATCGGCGCGTTTTTCGACCACGGTCCTAACACCGAAACGACCGTTGAAACCCGCGCCGCCTATGCGGGTTACGAAAAGGTAGTGGCGCAAGCGAAGCGCGTGGCCGTAAAACCCGGCGACGAAATCCCATTCAAGGGAATGCGCGTGCAGGTGCTGACCTCGGCGGGCCAGGAAATCAGCGCTCCCCTGCCTGGAGCGGGCCAGGAGAATCCGGTCTGCGCATCCGGAGCCACGGCGCCTGCCGATCCCAGCGAGAACTCGCGCTCGGTCGGCGTGCTGATCACGTTCGGCAAATTCCGGTTCATTGACCTCGGCGATCTGACCATTCAGAAGGAACTGGCTCTCGCCTGCCCCAGAAACCTGATCGGAACCGTGGACCTTTACTTGACCACGCATCACGGGACCGCACACCCCGGTAGCGGCGATTCCTCGGGCTCGCGCGAGATCGTCGAGGCGCTGCATCCGCGCGTGGCGGTGATGAACAACGGGGCAATCAAGGGTGGCCATCCCGTCGCGTGGCAGATTGTCCATGATTCGCCCGGGCTCGAGGATTTGTGGCAACTGCACTTCTCGTTCCAGGGAGGCAAGGATCACAATGTCCCCGAGCAATTCATCGCCAACACCGCGGGAACCGACGAAGGCAACTACATCAAAGTTGCGGCCGAGCCGGACGCCACATTCACGGTGGTGAATTCCCGAAACAATTACGCGAAAACCTACAAGAAATAGCGGCCTGCGCCGGCGGGTCTTCAGCCTTCCATCAACTGCAATTGGTGGGCGAAGTGGTCGCGCATGCTTGGCGCCAGTTTTTCGAGACTGGCGGCGCGGCGCAGCAGCGCGACGTTGTCGCTGGCGTGGACGATGATTCGATTGATATCCGCCACGGTGATGCGGTTTTCATCCTCGTGCACTCGCTCGATTTTGTCTCCGGTATCAACGAGTCCCTGCTCCAGGACCGCAAAATAGATTCCCGAACGGCCGCTGGCGAGAAAGCGCTTCACGATATCGTCGCGGCCGAACCGGATGGCGAGCTTGAAGCAGGGCATGCGCGGCTGGGTGACCGCGACGAGAGCTTCGCCGATTCGGAATTGATCGCCGATGTTGGTGGAGTCCTCGCGAAGCCCTTCCGTGGTGAAATTCTCGCCGAACATGCCCCAGGGCAATTCCATCTTCGGGAATTCTTTTCGCCAGAAATCGTAATGCTCGGAGGCATAGGCGTAGACGGCTTTGTCCCTGCCGCCGTGAACTTCGAGGTCCGCCTGTCGGTCGCCATCGAGATTGAGCCGCCGGAGCATAACGGGGCCCGGTACCGGCGACTTGAAGATTCCGGTGAGGACCTCCTCGCGATCCCGGTCGCGCACGAGGCGCGGCAAGCCGACGTTGAGCGAAATGATTTTCATTGCGTGCAATCCAGAACGGCGGCGCCGTTGATGCGGTCGCTCTTCAAATCGTTGAGCGCGCGGTTGGCGTCGCGGAGCGGGAAAAGGGTGACCTGCGAGTGAATGGGAATCTGCGCGGCGACGCGCAGGAAATCCTCGCCGTCCTGACGCGTGTTGTTGGCCACGCTGCGAATCACGCGCTCCTGATAGAGAAGATTGTAATCGAAAGACGGGATCGGGCTCATGTGAATGCCGCCGAGAACGAGCACTCCGCCTTTCTTGAGCGCGGCGAGCGCCGGAGGGACAAGCTCTCCGGCAGGCGCGAAGATAATCGCCGCGTCGAGTTTTTCGGGAGGCTCGGCCGAGGCTTCGCCCGCCCACACCGCGCCGAGCTGCAATGCAAGCTGCTGGTGCTTCGCTCCTCGCGTGCATGCGTACACTTCAACGCCCCAATGCCGCGCGATCTGAGTCGCGATATGCGCGGCCGATCCAAAACCGTAAAACGCGAGGCGCCCGCCGCGCTTGATTCCCGATAGGCGCAGGCAGCGAAACCCGATGATGCCGGCGCACAGCAACGGCGCGGCGTGCTCGTCGGCAAATGCCTCGGGGATCGCATATACGAAATCCTCGGGCGCGACGGTGAGTTCCGCGTAGCCGCCGTCCACGGTGTAACCCGTAAACGTGGGATGGTCGCAGAGGTTTTCCATTCCCGCGCGGCAAAATTCGCAAGTCTGGTCCGTGCTGTGCAGCCAGGGAATGCCGACGCGATCGCCGCGCTTGAATCGCCGCGCGCCCTCGCCGAGACTTTCGACTACGCCTACGATCTGATGCCCGGGAATCACCGGGGATTTTTTCGGAGGCAGTTCGCCCTCGACAACGTGAAGATCCGTGCGGCAAACGCCGCACATTTTCACGCGCACGAGGACTTCACCCTTGCCCGGCCGCGGGTCGGGCGCGTCGGTGAATTCGAGCGGATTGCGCTCGACCGGCGCGGGCGAATAGAGCAAACAGGCCTTCATCGGCACCCTCGTTTTTGTGTCGAGTAACTAAGGACGCGATCGTTTGTTTTCAATGAGTTATGCGAAATTCTACTCGGCACCCAGTGACGGGTAGCTTTGCGCCAGGAAGCCGGCGATTGGAGGGTTTCGCGCTTCCGGGATTCCTGATTGTTTGTGCGGTCAAGCCAACAACTGGCTGCGGCGGAGCAGGCCCGGGCGCAGACACACGTCCCCGCTCCCGAGAGAGCCGTCAACTGCGCGCCGAATCTGGTTGTCGCGTACACGAGGGTAATGATAGCGCGCGAAAATCGAAGTCAAGGAAGAAATACCTGTGGACTTTTTTCCGGCGCGAATGGCGCGGGCCTAGGCGAGCGGCGGACGAGGGATCAGCCAGCGGAGAAGAAGAGTTGCGGCGAGGGCGCCGGCGATTTGCGCGAGAAGAAACCACGGAACATCCAGCGGACGGATTCCTGAAAACGTGTCGCTCAGCGAGCGGGCGATGGTGACGGCGGGATTCGCGAACGAGGTGGATGCCGTGAACCAGTAAGCCGCCGTGATGTAGGCTCCCACCGCGAACGCCGTCGCATTCGAACGAAGTCGAGAACATCCCCAGATCACCGAAAGCAGTCCAAACGTGGCGATGAACTCGCTGAGCATCAGGGCCGGTCCGCCGCGCGCATGCCGCGAAAGCGAAACAAGCGGCAATCCGAACATGAGATGCGCCGCAATTGCTCCGGCGACTCCGCCGAGAACCTGAACCAGGATGTAGAGCGGAGCGTCAGTCCAGGAAAGTTCTCCTTCGAGCGCATCGGCGAGCGAAACCGCGGGGTTCAGGTGCGCGCCGGAAATCGGGCCAAACGCGAGAATCAATGCGACGAGAGCCGCGCCCGTGGCGATGGTATTCGCAAGGAGGGCCACGGCGACGTTGCCGCCCGCAAGGCGCTCGCCCATGATTCCCGATCCGACGACGGCTGCTACGAGAAACGCGGTCCCCAGGAACTCGGCGGCCAGACGCCGGGAGAGTGAACTTTTCATTGCCGGCCGATGCTGTCGATTTCTTTCTTGGTGGCGAGTTTGTCGAGGTTCGCGAGAGGCAGGCAAAGGAACAAATTGATTCTGCGGTCAAGAATCATGAATGCATCGCGGAATGCCTTTTCGATTTCTTCGGGCGTGCCGTCCACGGCGGCAGGATCGGGCACGCCCCAGTGCGCCGTCATTGGCTGGCCCGGCCAGATGGGACAGACTTCGCTGGCCGCGTTGTCGCAAACCGTGAAAACAAACTGCATTTGCGGCGCGCCTGGTTGGGCGAACTCATCCCAGCTCTTGCTTCGCAGGCCCTCGGTGGACAAATGCGCCGCCGCAAGCTGCCTGAGCGCCTCGGGGCGCACCGTCTCTGCCGGATGGCTGCCCGCGCTATACGCAGTGAACGTGGGCCGGCCTTTGCGGTTCAGGATGGCTTCAGCCATGATCGAACGCGCGGAATTCCCGGTGCAGAGAAAGAGAACGTTGTAGCGGGCCTCCGCGTCCGTCACGTTTTTGCGACCGCGGTGGGTTTCCTGGCACGGATGAAAGCGCTCGCGAATTTGCCCTCGACGGCGGGCGCGATCGCGTCCACGTCAATTCCCTGTCCGGCGAGGAACTGGCGCGCGTCTTCGATGCCGTAGACACGCGTGGGCTCGATTTCGATTTCGGCGAATCCCGCTGCCGCGAGCTTCGCGCGATAGTCGGATTCATCCATCGCTCCGGCAACGCAGCCGACCCATAGCTCGATGCTCTTACGGATAGCGGGAGGAACCGGGCCGCGCACGACCACGTCGGAGACGGCAAACCGCCCGCCGGGCTTGAGCACTCGAAACGCCTCGCGCAGGACGCGGTCTTTGTCCGCCGAAAGGTTGATGACGCAGTTCGAAATTACGACGTCAACGAAATCCTGCGGCAATGGAATGTTTTCGATTTCGCCGCGGAGAAACTCGACGTTCTCGACTCCCGCTTTACGCTGGTTCTCGCGCGCCAGCGACAGCATTTCGTCCGTCATGTCCAAGCCATAGGCTTTTCCACCGGGAGCGACGCGGCGCGCGGAAAGCAGCACATCAATGCCGCCGCCCGAGCCGAGATCGAGGACGATTTCTCCCGGTCGAAGCGCAGCGAGCGCCGTGGGATTGCCGCAGCCTAAAGACGCGGCCACCGCCTCGGCCGGAAGCCCGGATTTCTGCGACTCGTCATAGAGGTTGCGGGTGATGGGATCGCAAATGCTCAGGCCGGAGGCACCTCCGCAACAGGCCGTGCCTCCGGCCGCGACTTGCCGGGCAGCTTCTCCGTACTTGTTCTGGACCGCCGTCTTGATGTCGTTGTCCGCCATGCTGGGCTCCTGACTTCATATGTGCACTTGCGAATATGTTGGCAGCGTAGCCCGACAAGACGTATATGTCAAGCCGCATATGATGTATACTGCGGGCATGGCAAAGACTCAGGCCGGATTCTCTCTCGATGTTCTGTTCCGCGCGCTGGCGGACACCACGCGTCTGCGATTGCTCAACCTGATCGCGGACCGCGAGATTTGCGTATGCTATTTCGTGGAGATTCTGAAGACGAGCCAGCCGAAGATTTCCCGGCATCTGGCGTATCTGCGGAAGGCGGGGATTGTGGCGTCCCGCCGGGAGGGAAAATGGATGCACTATCGGCTCACGATTCCGAAGGATGAGGTAGCCGCGAGGATTCTGCGCGAGACGCTAAAGCATTTGCAGGAGAAACCGGAAATGAAACGCGACGTGGCGCGGCTTAGTTCCGCATGCTGCGCACCGCAGAAATACGTGCTGCTTCAGAGCGCACCACAGCCGGCGGTTTTTGGCGCGTCCATCCGGTAGGGTGCGGATTGGACGTTTTCCCGAGCACTGTCATTCCCAGCGAAGTGAGGGGTCTTTCTTGCAACGCTGGAAGAGAGATTCCTCGTCGCTTCGCTCCTCGGAATGACAAGCGAGGAGGCGGGAGCTGGATGGTTTGGGTTGCGCCAAGGATGTGCGCCGGGCGTCCGCCGCGGCGGACTGTGCTCCTGCGAAGAGAAAACTAAGGTGGATGCGCGACACCTAGCCAAGCACTCATGCCGGGCGTAGCGGTGCTCCGCCCCTACGGGGAGAACCGTCGGCGGATGAACGCCGCGCTTAGGCCCAGCTGTAGCCCTGAGTTGAGAGCGGGAGCGAGCGGATGCGCTTGCCGGTTACGGCGAACATCGCGTTGGTGATGGCCGGAATCATCGGCGGCAGCGCGGGCTCGCCGAGGCCGGTCGGCGGGTTATCGGTCTTCACGAAGAAGATGTCAATTTCCCTGGGCGCCTGGGTGAGACGCAGCGGGGGATACTGGTGGAAATTGCTCTGCACCGCGCGGCCCTTATCAATCACGATCTCATAGCCCATCGCGTGGCTCATCGCTTCGATCACAGCGCCCTGCGAAATATTTTCCGCAGCGGTCGGGTTGATACCCCCCACGCTGCCGATATCGCCGACGACCCAGGCCTTGTGGACCTTTACGTTGGTGCCGCCCGTGACGCTGACCTCGGCAACTTCGGCGAAATAGCCACGATGGCTAAAGTGGAAGGCGACGCCCATGGCGGTGTCCTTGGGCAGCTTGGTCTTGCCCCAACCGGAGCGCTCGGCGACGGTGGTTAGGACGCCGCGCATGCGGGCGGCGTCGAAAGGCACAGGAGCGAACGCGACCGGAGTTCCCGGCGGCGGAGCGGCCGACGGCAGAGGCTCGTTGGCGAGCATGTCGAGCCGGAACTGGACGGGATCTTTTCCGGCGGCGTGCGCAAGCTCGTCAATGAAGGATTGCATTACGAATGCAATCGCGTTGCTGCCGGGAGCGCGCATCGCGCCCATGGGAACGCCGCTGGGCATCATCGAGCTGAGCTGCGAGAAATTCGGAACGAAGCGCGACGGAAATTCCTCTCCGGAAAGGCCCGCGCTCTGCGCGAAACGGCCCTTCTCGCCGAACGTGACGAAGTGATTGCGCCAGGCGACGAGCTTGCCATCCGCGTCCACGCCACCCTTCAGGAAGTGAAAGCCAGCGGGACGGTAGAAGTCGTGGGCCATGTCCTGTTCGCGGGTCCAGAGCAATTTCACTGGGACGCCAATCTGCTTGGCGATTACGGCCACTTCGACCATGTAGTCGTTGGTAAGGCGCCGACCGAAACCGCCGCCCATGCGCGTGAGATGAAGGGTGATGTCTTTCTGGTCTATGCCGAGCGTTTTGGCGGTTTGTCCAACGCCGCTGGCGGGCGTCTGGCTGGGCGCCCAGACTTCGAGTTTGCCGTCCTTGAAGTATGCAGAACAATTCATCGGCTCGAGCGGCACGTGCGAAAGGAATGGATACGAATACGCTGCTTCGACGACGTGTGCAGCGGTGCCAAAAGCCGCGTCCGCGTCGCCATCCTTGCGAAGCGTCTGGCCAGGATCGTTCTTCGACATCTCAACAGATGTGGTTGCGTAGAGCTCGCTGCTCTGCGCGGCGGTCGGGCCTTCGTCCCAAACAACCTTTAGAACATTGTCGCGTGCGTGGCGCGCCTGATACCAGCTATCGGCCACGATCGCGACGCCGCCGACCAGAGCGCTGGGATCGCCGCTCGGTTCGACGACGAACGCATGCCTGATGCCGGGCTGCGCCTTGACCTCGTCTAGATTGGCGCTGACAACTTTGCCGCCGAAAACGGGGCACTTCTCGTAATTGGCGTACAGCATGCCGGGCATGGTGAAATCAATCCCGAAGACCGGTTTTCCGGTGAGGATTTTCTTGATGTCCGGATTGGCCATCGAGTGGCCGATGAAGCGGTAGTCTTTCGGGTCCTTCATCTTCAGCGTCTTCGGATCGGGCACCGGCATCGTGGCGGCCTTGGACGCGAGTTCGCCGTAGGTGGCGGAACGCTTGCTGGCTACGTGATGCACGCGGCTCGCAGTCGTGGTGCATTCGGATTCGGGCACATTCCAAGTCTGCGCCGCCGAGCCGATCAGCATTTGCCGGCACTGCGCGCCGAGTTGCCGCATGGGCTCCCAGTTGATAGGCGTCGCGGTGCTGCCGCCGGCAATTTGCAGACCGTACTTCGCCGGGTTCAAATCGCCCTGCTCGATGCGCACGTCCTTCCAATCAGCGTCGAGCTCTTCGGCAATCAGCATGGGCAGCATGACCTTGACGCCCTGGCCGATCTCGGGATTCTTGGCGATGATAGTGATGACGCCATCGGGCGCAATGGTGATAAAGGAAGCGGGCAGGAGCGTAACGGGCGGCCCGAACTGAGCGGCGAGCACTTTTTCCATCGGCTCAATGTAATAGGCCAGCATCATGCCGCCACCGGCGATTACAGAAGCGCGGAGAAATGAGCGGCGGCTAACAAGCGTCGTTTCCATGGGACCTCCTGCTTACGTTTTCGTCTAGCCCTGCGCGTCAGGCCCGTTAAGAATGAACGGCGGCAGCGGGCTCTTTCGTTTGCTTGGCAGCGATTTCGGCTGCTTTGTGGATGGCTTTGCGTATGCGGAGATAGGTGCCGCAGCGGCATATGTTGCCGTCCATGGCAGCGTCAATGTCCGCGTCGGTGGGATGCGGGTTCTTCGCGAGCAGCGCCGAAGCCGACATCATCTGGCCGGCCTGGCAATAGCCGCATTGCGGCACGTCAATTTCCTGCCACGCGACCTGGACGGGGTGAGTTCCGTTTTCGGAAAGCCCCTCGAGCGTGGTGATGTGTTTGCCTGCCGCCCGCGCAATCGAGGTGGTGCAGGAGCGCGCGGCCTCTCCATTAATATGGACGGTGCAGCAGCCGCATAGGGCCATTCCGCAGCCATACTTCGTGCCATGCAGTCCGAGGACGTCGCGGACCACCCACAGCAGGGGCGTATCTTCGGGCACGTCTACGGTAGCTGGCTGGCCATTTACGGTCAGTTTGTACGGCATGGAGTCACCTCCGAAAACCTGAGGGCCAGGTTGACGGCCAAAACGGTAGCACCCGGCCGCGAATGATGTCAATTGACCCGGGGCGGCAGCTGGTGGCGAATTCGCCGTATTGGGCACCTACGAATTTGAGTGTTTTGAATCACATAGAGCGAAGGTGCCACCGGCGGCGCTATAGGCCCTTCATCAGATGGCGCCCTTGGACATTTGATCGGCGATGTATTCGGACTGGCGGAGAGCCAGGGCAACGATCGTGAGCGTGGGATTCTCGCCGCCGCTCGAGGTGAACTGGCTTCCATCGGATACGAAGAGATTCTTGACGTCGTGCGACTGGCCGAAGCGATTCACTACGCCGTCCTGCGGCTTTTCGGACATGCGATTGGTGCCCATATTGTGCGTGGACGGAAACGGAAGATGGTGCACGGTGCGCTTCGCGCCGATGGATTTGTAGAGCGCATCCGCCTGTTGAAAGCCGTGGTTCTGCATGGCGAGATCGTTGGGATGATCGTCGGAGTGGACGTTGGGAATCGGCATGCCGTACTTGTCCTTTCGTTCCGGGTGCAGCGTGATGCGATTGGTTTCGCGCGCCAGGTCTTCGCCGATGATCCACACGCCCGCGAGATTCACGTAGTTATCAATCACCGAGGCGCGGTCGCGGCCCCATTCGCCGGGCAGCAGGTTTGTCGCGAAGCTTGGCAGACCCTGGGGTAGCAACTCGAGGTTGTAGCCGCCGACGAAGCCGCGATTGGTGTCGAGGCGCGCCTCGTCCATCACGATTCCGGATTGCGCGGTCCCCCGGTACATGTGCACGGGCTTGTCGAAAACTCCGAACACCGTGGATGTGACGTGGCGCATGTAGTTCCTGCCGACCTGCCCGGATGAATTCGCCAGACCCTGCGGAAACTGAGTGGAAGCGGAATTGAGCAGCAAGCGCGGGCTTTCAATCGAATTCCCGGCGACGGCGACGATGCGCGCCTTCTGCCGCTGTAAATTTCCGGCGCGATCGGCGTAGACGACGCCCGTAACTTTGCCGGCCGCGTCGTGCTCGATGCGAAGAACCTGCGACTCGGCGCGAACTTCCGCTTTTCCCGTGGCCTCTGCCTGAGGGACATCAATGTAGAGCGTGGACCACTTCGCGCCGAACGTGCAGCCCTGGACGCAGAAGCCGGTCTGCTGGCAAGAAGCGCGGCCGTCGCGCGGCACGGAATTGATGGCCATGTTGGTGGTCATGTATTGCGTGTAGCCGATTTTCTTCGCGCCTGCGAAAAGCACCTTGCCATGATTGCTGGCGGGCAGGCGCGGAATCCCGTGCGTTCCGGTGACGCCCATTCTCAGCTCAGCGCGGTCGTAGTAAGGCGCGAGCTCATTGAGATCAATGGGCCAGTCGAGAAGATTGGCGCCGGGAATCGCGCCGTAGCGCGTGCGCGTCTTGAATTCATGCTCCTGAAATCGCAGCGCGCAAGCGCCCCAGTGGACAGTGGTCCCGCCGACGAGCTTGCAAGTCCACGCGGGCAAATCCGGGGACGATTTCGCGACGTACCACGAGCCCGACGAAGTGCGCGGATCGAACCAGGTGAACGCGCCGAACATTCCAATTTCGTCGTTCTTGAATTCGGTCAGCTCCATGCGCTTTCCGGCTTCGAGGACGACGACAGAGATCCCTTTTTTTGCGAGCTCGTTCGCCAGAGTTCCTCCGCCTGCGCCGGAGCCGACGATCACGACGACCGATGAATCGTTGAAGTCAAATTTTGCGGGCATTTTTCCTCGCAGCCAGCCGGTTTCCGTCAGAGCCAATCTATATCGCTAAATCCGCGGTTGATGTAGCCGCCCTGCGCGGATGACGGGCCTTCGTAGCCGAATTTGGGCCAGAGCTCGGGCTGGTTATAGAGCGGCGTCATCGTGCTGTTGTAAACTTTGTCGAAAAACGCGCCGCCTTCGATCTGTTTTATTGCGGCGACGCGGACGCTTTCGTCCGGGACATCCGCGAACGGCTTGCCGGCAGACGCCATCGTGGAGGCATTGAGCTGCGCGATGCCGCCCGCGAGTAGCTTTCGAGTGGCGGCGTCCTTCGCGGCTTCATCCTGAAGAGGCGCGATGGCCTTCGCGTAAAATGAATCATGGAGGCGATCGTGCGGAAATAGATCGCGCGTGAATTTCAGCAGCGCGCGTGAATCTTCGGCGCTGAGGCCCGCGGTTTCGGCGGCGCTGGCGAGCAAGGTTGTGCCGCTGACTGCGACAGCAGCGACCGTGGCCGCACTGCCGCGCAGGAATCCGCGGCGCGAAAATTTGCTCACTAGCTCGCGAAGCAGCATGTGTCTCATGTGTGGCGTTCCCCCGACAGCTTTTGCGGAGACATCGTAATGCGTCGGACTCGAAATCGCCAGCCCGCAGGCGGGACATTCGTATCGGGGCCCCGGTGCTTACTTTACGGACGTACTTCCACGAATTGATGAACTTGCGAGCAAAGCTTATGGTTCGAACCTTGGTGGAAGTGCGGGCCTTGAGGCCCGCGAAAAATCGCCGGAGGGAAATTGGGCTTCAGCCCTGGCCCCATGCCTCTCGCTCCCCAAGAAGTCAGGACCTTCTTCGTCACGTCGGTGACCGCCGCTCGCCGACCAATCCTTCCATCGGAACGAATGGCCAATCTGCTGCTACGCGCGTTGCAAGACTATCGAAATCAGGAAAAATTTCTGCTACATGAGTTTGTCATCATGCCAGACCACTTCCATCTCCTGCTCACGCCTTCCGCGGACGTCCCGCTGGAAAAGGCCGTTCAGTACATCAAAGGAGGCTTTTCTTTTCGAGCCAGGAAGGAACTCGATTTTCAGGGATCGATCTGGGAAGCAAGCTTCACAAATCATCGCATCCGCGACGAGCATGACTACGAACATCATCGAATCTACATTCGCCAAAATCCCGTGAAGCGATTTCTAGTGGAAACGGAGGAGCGTTTTCCGCATTCGTCTGCCTACGCCGGTTCCGCGGTCGACCCGGCGCAACCATGGCTGAAGCCATGATTCCAGATCCTCGTTTTTTTCCCCGGCCTGAAAGGCCGGGGCTTCCACCCAAGATTTGATAGAAGAGAGAGGCTGGAGACTACAGCTCCGCGCTGTTCGCGCGGCTGGCGACGGTGACACCGGCTTCGACCGTGGGGCGAGGCGCGCGGCGCATCGTGTCAATGAACACGCGGACGATGTCCGGGTCGAACTGGTTCGAGGCGCAGCGCTCGAGTTCCGCGAATGCGTCTTCCGGCGTTCGCGCTTTTTTGTAGGTGCGTTCCGACGTGATCGTGTCGTAGGCGTCCGCGATGGCGATCACGCGCGCGCCGTAGGGGATCTGCTCGCCTTCCAGGCGCAGCGGGTAACCGGTGCCGTCGTAGAACTCGTGGTGGTGGCGCACCATCTCCCGGATGCGAACCATGGGTTTAAGTGGTTCAAGAATCCGCGCGCCCAAATCGGCGTGCGTCTTCATCGTTTCCCATTCGGCGGCATCGAGCGGGCCGGATTTGTTCAGAATCGGCTCGGGGATTCCGACTTTGCCGATATCGTGGAGCAGACCCGCCAATCGAATTTCCTCGAGCTCCGCGGACGCCAGACCGAGCGCCTTCGCGATCATCACGGAATACGCGGAAACTTTCTGCGAGTGGCCCTGCGTATAGTGGTCCTTGGCGTCAATCGCGAACGCGAGCGAAGTAACCGTCTCGACCACGGCCGGCGGCAGCGCTTCGCCAGAGGCGTCTCCGCCCTGCTCGCTTAGAGAGCGAGTGAACTGTTCGAGACGGCGATAGATCTCCTCGAAGGCTTCGGGGCCGGTGGAGAATAAGCGCTTGAGCGTGACGCCGAGATACGCTTCGAGCACATCCTTCTTCCATCGCTTGCGGTCGTTCGGATCACCCTGCTCGGCGCTGGAAACCAGGTTGCCGCCCTGATGCTTGGAGAGATACATCGAGGAATCCGCCACCTGGATGAGTTCCTGCGGCGTGGAGCCGTGAACGGGAAACGCGGCGATGCCGAAGCTCGCGGTAATGTTCTTGTCGCGCAGCAGCGGATCGGAGGCAATCCAGCCGCGAAGTTTATTCGCGAGCTGGCGCGCCTGCTCGACGGCGGTTTCAGGCATGAGGATCACGAATTCGTCGCCGCCGTAGCGCGCGACAACATCCGAACGCCGGCAATTCTGTTCGAGGATGTGGCCGACGCGCTGCAAGACCACGTCGCCCTCGAGATGGCCGTAGAAATCATTGACGAACTTGAAGCGATCGAGATCCATCAAGACGAGCGCGAGAGGCCGGTTGGCGCGCGTCGAGCGCTTCCATTCGGCGGAGAGCGCCTCCATCAGGAAACGGTGCGTCTTTACGCCCGTCAACCCGTCGGTAATCGCCTGTTCCTGCGCTTTCTGGAACGTGAGGGCGTTGTGCAGCGCGCCGGCAAAAAGATCGGCGAGTGTGCGCAGCAGCAAAACGTCCTGATCGGGAAATTCGCAAGGCTCGGAGGATTCCACGTAGAGAACGCCAAGAAATTGTTCACCGTAGGTGACTGGAAGAGCCACGGAGGCAATCGAGCCGGGCAAAACCAGGCGGGGCGCTGAGGCATTGACCTCGCGGACAATCGTGGTCTGGCCGCTGCGCGCGACTTGCCCAACCAAGCCTTCGCCGAGAACGATGCGGCGTCCCACGGCTTCGCGCCGCGCGCCGGCCTCGGCCTGGACGACCAGCTCCTTCGCGGAATAGTCGAGGATGGCGATTCCGATGTGATCGTAGGCAAGATGCTTTTCCATCTCCGCCGCGATCTTCGCGAGCATTTCGTCGGGATCAAGAGTGGTGATCGCGTGGCTCGACACGTTGTTGATCAGGGTCAGCTGGCGCGATTTCTTCTGCTCGGCCGCGAACAGCCTGGCGTTCTCCATGGCGATGCCCGCTTCGCTCGCCAGAACGCGCAAAAATTCGACGTGGCCTTCGTCAAACGCCTGTTCCTTCTGGCTGTGCACGGCCATCACGCCCACCGTGCGGTCATAGAGAATCAGTGGCACGGCGCAGATGGAACCCAGAACGCGCAAAGGGTCGAATCCAAGCCGCTGCGCTTCCTCCGGGAATCGCTCGCGCACCAGCAACGGTTGGCCCGTGCGCACGACATGCTCCACCAGGTGATTTCCGGCTTCGCGGGAGCGCTTGGGGAGCCGCTCGCCGTCGGTGACTTCGATCTCAAAGCGGATTTCGCGCGTCCTGGGATTGTCGAAGGCGATGAAAAAACTGGCGACATCGAGGACGCGGCGCATCTCCGAATAAATGCGCCCCAGCAATGTGTCCAGGTCAAGGGTGGAGCTGAGAGCGCGGCCAATATCGTTGAGGATGTGCAGCTCTTCGCTGCGGCGCGCAGTCTGCTGGATCAGGTAGCTATTCTCAACCGACGTGCCGATCTGCTGGCCGAGCGCGAGAAGCAGCCGCCGCTCGGCAGGCGTGAAATTGCGGTTGTCCGGCGTCCCGAGAAGCAGCGAGCCAAAAACGCGCTCCTTCGTCTGCAGGCTAATGCCAACGACCGTGCGCAGCCCCTGCCCGAGCAGCAAACGGCGAACCTGAAGAAACGACTCTTCTTTCTCAAGCGCTTCCCAATTGGCATCGCGCGTGAGATCGCGAAACACCACGAGTCCGCCGAGGCGCGCCACGAGATTCACGATGTATAAATCCAGATGGTTTTCACGAATGGCAGAGCAGAAGGTATCGCCAAGGCCAGCGCCAATCACCGTGGTGGGCGCGGAGGCCCCGTCGTGCTGCAGGCAGAGCGCTCCGACCGGGATGCGCACCACGTTCAGAACGCGCTCGAGCGCCTGCGCCAGCATCTTCTGAAGCTCGCCGCCGACGAAGCTGGACGTGGCCAGGTTCAAGCTGGAAAGCGCCAGCATGTTCCGCTCGACGCGCCGGCGTTCCTCTTCGTAAACGGCCATCACCATCAACACGCAGGTGAATAGCTCCGGCAAAATCATCAGTGGAAGCAGATCCACTCCCTGCAGGATGGTCCAGCGATTTCGGAACGCGCCGGATATGCACAACAAACCCCAGGCAATGAACGTGAGGGCGAGCAGGACGTCCGCGCGAGCTTCTTGTTTGCGGCCCTCCTGCCAGAAAGTCTGCCCAACAAAAATAAAGATGAGGCCCATGCCCAGGACGATCGGAGGAACATTGAACAAGCGATACGCATGCACGACCGGCCACGCCGCGGCGAGCACGCTCGCGACGATCATCGCGGGCACCGGTATCTTCAGCCCCGCATACAAGCGCGCCGCACAATAGAAAGCCAGCGCCGACATCGCCAGGACCAATTCGCTGACCACGGCGTCCCAGCGGAGCCACGGGGCCGGAGCGGCGGTCGCGGCGATTACACCGCTAACGAAGTGCAGTGACAAAAAGAGCCAGGCTGTCGCCCATGCAAGGAGGTATTCCTGGCGCTTCAACCGGTAGAGAAATAGAAAGAACACCGCAAGCAGAAACGTGCTTGCAAGAAGAACCATCCCAGTTGCGGTGATGTAAACAGCCAACCCGAATCTCCGTGGCGGTTCCGCCGTATACTTCCGCCGAGAATAGCAGAAAATCGGCGGCGGCCCGCCGGTCTGTGGAGCGAAGTTTCGCGGGGGTCAACGTCCCGGTGGCAAAGCTCCGAGCGTGACCTTAACACTCACTACATAAAGAGTGCTACCGGATTCCAACTCGCGCCGCTTCATCAAGTTGCGCCACCACCCGGCTCGATTTTGGCGGTTCGTTCCGCTAAGATGAATCGTTTCGAAACCAACCGAGAAAGAGCGCGGAATGTCTCCCTCAGAAAAACCACGGGTTCGCTTTGCGCCATCGCCGACTGGCTATCTGCACGTCGGAGGGGCCCGCACTGCCCTTTTCAATTGGCTTTTCGCGCGGCATGAAGGCGGCACGCTGCTGCTGCGAATTGAAGACACCGATATCGAGCGCAACCGGCCCGAGCTGGTGGACGGAATTCTCGAGGGGCTGAAGTGGCTGGGGATTGAGTGGGACGAAGGTCCGATATTCCAATCGCAGAGGCTCGACCTATACCGCGCCGCGGCGGAGCGCCTGCTTGCGAGCGGCGCCGCCTTCGGGTGCTATTGCAAGGCTGCCGCGTATTCCGGCGGGGACGCCGCCCCCGCGGGTTCCGAGGCCGAAGTGGGCGAAGGCGACGATGAAGGCCCAAAGGTTCAAAAGAATGTTGCGTGCCCCTGCCGCGATCTGACAGACGCTGAGCGCGCGGCCAAGGAACAATCCGGCGTACCGCGCGCGATTCGGTTCCGCGTGCCGCGCACGGGAGTGTCGCAATTCGAGGATGCCGTGTTCGGTCCGCGCGAAGTGCAGAACGCGGAGATCGAAGATTTCGTGCTGTTGCGCTCGAACGGGCTTCCCACGTATCAGCTCAGCGTGGTCGTGGACGATATAGACATGCGCATCACGCACATCATTCGCGGCGCCGATCATCTTTCCAACACGCCGAAACAGGCGCTGATTTACCGGGCGCTCGGCGCCGCTCCGCCGATTTTCGCGCATGTGCCGCTGATACTGGGGCCCGACCGCACGCGCCTTTCCAAGCGCCATGGCGCGACGAGCGTGGGCTCCTACGCCGAAGAAGGATTCCTGCCCGAGGCGTTCAGGAATTTTCTCGCTCTGCTGGGATGGTCGCCGGGCGAAGACGCGGAGTTTCTCCGCACCAGCGAACTCATCGAGCGGTTCGCGCTTTCGGGCGTCAGCCGGACGAATGCGGTCTTCGATCGGGCCAAGCTGGAATGGTTCAATACGCAGTATCTGCAGAAGCCGCCCGTGGAATACGTTTTGCCTTTCGTGGAGGCGGAACTGGAGCGCGCCGGTCTTTGGGAAGGATCGCAGGCCAGCCGCGACAGCGCGTGGTTCGCAAACGCGGTGGAGCTGATTCGCCCGCGAACCCGGCTGCTAGGCGACTTCACCACCTGGGCGCGCGCATTTTTCACAGATGACTTCGAGTACGAAGCCGAAGCCCGCGAGAAATTCTGGAAGGACGAGCGCCTGCCGGCCATGCTCGAAAAACTTGCCGGCGCGCTCGAGGCGCTGGCCGATTGGAACCATGACGCCTGCGATGCCGCATCGCGCGCCGTCGCGACGGCAGAAGGCGTGAAGGCTGGTCTGCTAATCAACGCCACGCGCGTCGCCATCGTAGGGCGCGCGGTGGCCCCGCCCCTGTTCGAGACCATGGTTGTGCTGGGCCAGGAGCGCGTGGTCGCGCGCCTACGCCGGGCCCTGCCGTTCATTTCTGCCCGCTAAGCTCAGGACTCATTAGTTGAGCCAGAAAATGACGGTTACCGCGAGGCAGATGGCTGACATAAAAGTGTGTGCGCTACGATCGTAGCGGATGTGGATACGACGCCAGTCCTTGAGCGTGCCGAACATGTTCTCGATCTTGTATCGTTGGCGGTAGAGCGCGGGATCGTTGCACAATTATTTCGAACAGTTCACATGGCTTTACGCAAAGAGGATCTGCTTTGATGCCAACCCCCTCTATTCTGGTAGCAACGTGGGACAACGGGCTATTCAGCGTCACTGGGAAAATGGTCCATCAAGAACTCGCCAATCAATCGGTTCGCAGTCTGGTGGCCGATGGACGTGGAAGAGTGCTCGCAATTGTTGGCGGGCATTCGCTCTGTCGCCGATCCTCTGATGGCGAATGGACTGCGATAGCAAAAAGCGAATTCGACCTTTCATGCTGCGTGCGAATTGGAAACGTTGTCTTTGTGGGAACCGACGACGCACGTATTCTGCGCGTTGATCCTGACGGCGCGCAGCAATGCTTAACGGGTTTTGACTCCGTAGCGGGCCGCGACAAGTGGTACGCAGGATCGGCAATCGTCGACGGCAAGCGGGTGGGGCCGCCGCTTGGAATTCGTTCAATGGCGGCGACATGCGATGGCGCCGTGCTGCTGGTTAACGTCCACGTTGGCGGAATTCCGCGATCAACCGACGCCGGCTTAACTTGGCGGCCCACTATTGATATCGATAGTGATGTTCATCAGGTATGTGCGCATCCAACCCGGCCCGACATCGTGATCGCGGCGGCGGCGGTCGGTCTCTGCATTAGTCGCGATGCTGGAGAAACATGGACTATCGAACAGCGAGGACTTCACGCCCATCATTGCTCTGCGGTTGCTTTTGGGAGAAACGACATTTTCGTGTCAGCAACCACCGACCCTTTTACGACGCAAGGCGCAGTCTATCGACGCCCGATCGACGGCAACGGTCCGCTACAGCTCTTGGGCGGAGGCATGCCGCAGTGGATCAGCGGCAAAGCCGATACAGACTGCATCGTGACCCGAGATTCAATGGTCGCTGTGATCGACCGATCGGGATGCCTTTACGTGTCGCACGACGATGGTGCTACCTGGTCGTGTCCATTTGATCATGTAGCCGTTCCAAGCGGGCTTCATATCTGTTGACCTGGTCACGTCGCCGCAGGCAGTTTAATGGGTCCTGATGCTAATTTGCGATTGCCGGCGACTAACTCGAGGGCTTTGCGGAGAAAATCTCGGGATGCGCAGCGTGGCTGCCGGCACCGGCGGCGACGACCTGCAGTTCCAAGCTCACCGGAACCTTCACCGGGGGTAAACACGCGGACATGCTGCATGCTTGAAAGCGGAGCGTCACGGGAATTGTGGCCGCTCCCAGCGCGGCGCCATCGTCCGCGGTCAGCCGCAGCCGGAGCGTGACGCTGCCGGAGTAAACATTCAGCGGCTTATCCGGCGAGAACGGAAATTTCTCGTCGCGGCCAGCGGGATAGATCGCCTCAGCCAGCTTGAAGCCCGGGGGAAGCTGCGGCGTAAGCGTCGTCGGGATCAGGTAACTGTCCGACGGCTTGTGCGAGTTCATATGGTAGCCGCTCGCGATCTTCACCACGACCGCCGCTTGGAATTCCTTGCCTCGCGGCACGGGATCGAGCGAAACGAAGGAGTGCGTGGTCACGATCTCGGAGGGACTCTTGGGGGCCGCGTTATCCTGCGCCGGCGTAGCGGCGGCGCCCGAAATCAGGATCAAGGCAGACAACGCGAAACCGAATGCACATCGCATGGCGAGTTTCATAGCTGGCTCTCCACGTCCTTCACGATCTGGTTTTCGTTCAAGGACCCGATATATCTCTTCGCGATTTTGCCGTCGCGGGTAATCAGGAAACTCGTGGGCATTCCCAGCAGGCCGCCGAATTTATTCGAGATGTCGTCGCTGCCCATCACGATGGGATAGTTCATGGTCATTTGCTGGCCGCCCACGTTGAATTGCGTGTTGTGGATGAACGCATCCACGGTCTTCTCTTCGTCGTTGGTGGCCGCGCCCAGCAGCGTGAAGCCCTTGGGGCTGTACTTCTGCTGCATGCCGATCAGGATGGGAATCTCGCCGCGGCAAGGTTCGCACCAGGTGCCCCAGAAATTCACGAGCACCACTTTCCCTTTGAAGCTGGCCAGCGTCACATCCTTGCCCTGCAAATCCTTGAAAGTGACGTCCGGCTCATCCGCGAGAGCAGCGGGATTGCTCGCCGAGCCGGCGGCGGGCACTCCGATCTTGCAGCCGGAGAAACTTACGGCGACCGCCAGGATTGCGATTGCCAGTAGAAATGCCGCATGGGGCCTGTTCATCTTCGACTCCGGTTACTTCACAAACCGATTTAGAAACGTCAACCGCTGCGAAAGCCAGGTCAGCTCGTTGAAGAAAATCAGCCCTCCGATGAAGAGCAGCAGGGCTCCGCTGAAAACTTCGACGGTATGAAGGTGTTTTCGGAAGCGCTTGTAAAACTTCAAGAAGCGGCCGATGCCGACAGCGGTCAGCAGAAATGGAATCGCCAGCCCCGCGGAATAGCACGCCAGCAACAAAATACCCTGACCGACGGTGTCCTTTGTGGCGGCCACCGCGAGCACGCTCGTGAGAATGGGTCCGATGCAAGGCGTCCAGCCGAAGGCGAACGCAAAACCAAGCAGAAATCCGCTCACAATTCCGGGCTGTTTGCCTCCGCCGACATTGCGCAAATGGACGTCGCGGTTCAACCAGCGCGTCATCGAGGGTCCCAGCAGAAAAATCAGCGACGCGGCATAAAACTGCACGGGCTTGATTTCCAGCGTGTTCCCGTAGCGCAGGTTGAGCGCCAGCCCCGCCAGGATCAGCACGGCTCCCGCGATCAGCCCGATGCGGACCGAAATCTTTACCAGCCATCCCACCAGGTGCAAGCCGAAAAGGATGATCAACGCGCCGGCAATCGGCGCAATCAGGGTCTTATTCCGCAGCATGAATGAGCCGACCGCGCTTGCGGAGGCGCCGAGCGTGATAAAGACCACCGAAAAACCAATCACGAACGCAAAAGCCAGGGCCAGCAGCCTGCCGGTGGAGGAGCCCTCGCCTTCCTTCAATTGCTCCACGCCAACGCCCGAGAGCATCGAGACGTAGCCCGGAACCAGCGGCAGCACGCACGGCGAAAGAAAAGAAATTATGCCCGCAAGAAACACACCAAAGATGGATATATCCATCGGAATCCTTTCGCCACTTCCATGCCCTGGGAGTAAGAGATTACAGCGTCACTCTCTGCAGAGACTTCGCCAATATTCCCACAACGATTAGACGTGCGCCAATGGTTTTTGGTTCTGGCGCCGGGCCGGGGGCAGTGAAATTCCACCATGTGAAACACAAACCCGACAGCGCGCGCGGCGCCGTCTGCCGCCGGAATTCGCTAAGCGGCTGGCCTATCAGCGCGGTGCGGCAATCGGTATTTGGCAGCGCAGATGCCTTTACCAACGCTGCGCGCCCAGCCGCTGGAGCCGCAAGCGGCGAGACGATTCGCCGGTTGCGGTGGCGGGCTCGTAAAAATTCTTGCCGGGAGGGCGCGGGATGACACCCAATCGAGTGACCGCGGCGCGCGTCGCCGCTGCGTTCGTGGCCGTGGCGCTGTTCAACTTCGGATCGGACGCGCTGCCGGCCGACCTGGCGGCAGTGCTCCTGACCGTGGCCGCGATCGCGCTCGATGGCCTGGACGGTTATCTCGCCCGCAGCCGCGGCCTGGCGACTCCGCTGGGCGCGCAGATTGACATCCTCGGCGACCGCGTTGTGGAGAATCTTTTCTTCACATTCTTCGCCGTCGGCGGGCTGATTTCGCTCTGGGTGCCCGTGCTGTTCTTCGCGCGAGGCGCCGTGACGGATTTCCTTCGCGGGCTCGCCGCGCGGTCGGGGCGCAACGGCTTCGGCCGCAGCTCGATGCTCGACACCTGGTGGGGGCGAACGCTGGTGGCTTCGCGCGCGAGCCGCGGCGCCTATGCCATTTTGAAGTGCGTCTGCTTCTGCTGCCTGGGCATATTGCTGCCCCTGCGGCATCTGCCGCTTGCCCAATTCAACGCATGGCTGCTGAGCGCAGGACAAACGCTCACCGGCATTACCGCGACATTTTGCCTGGTGCGCGCAATTCCCGTGATCTGGGAGGGGCGGCGATATTTTGCGACGGCAAAAAAAGCCGCGCCGGTAATGGCCGCCGGAGCGATTCGATGAACTCGCCTGAAAGCATCGGAGCCTTTTTCGATCTCGACGGCACTCTCGTCGCGCCGCCCTCGCTGGAATGGCAATTCCTCGGCTACCTGCTTGGGCGCGACGCAATTGGCGGCGCGGAGATTGGCCGCTGGCTCGGCCAGTGCGCGAAACACTTGTTCCGCGACCCGCGCGCCGCGACCACCGGCAACAAAATGCATCTCGCCGGCTTGCGCGAGTCGCTTGTGGCTGACTGGGCCAATTCCGTCGCGCCGGATTCTCTGCGGATTTTTCCGGCAGGAATCGAACGCGTGGCGTGGCACTTCGCGCAAGGGCATCGCGTTGTTCTGATCAGCGGAACCCTGACGCCTCTCGCGGAGGCCCTGGCGCGGCGGCTTCCCGGCCCAGTCGAAATCTGCGCGACCGATCTCGAGGCGCGCGGCGGCTATTGGACCGGGCGGCTTGATGGCGAGCGCATGAGCGGCGAAGCGAAGGCCCGCGCCGTCCGCAGCCTCGCGGCGCGGTTGGGTCTCGCGCTGTGGGAGAGCTACTCGTACGGCAATTCCATCACCGACTTGCCGATGCTCGATTCGGTGGGGCATCGTGTGGCCGTGAATCCCACCGGCAGGCTGCGCCGCGTCGCGCGCAGAGAAGGTTGGCAAAGCTGCGATTGGGAGGCATCTGTTGTCGCGAGCCCCGATGGGCCCGTGCGGCGGCTTTCGCCGAAGGCGGCGCGATGAAAATTTCTCGCCCGGCGCCCTGGGACGAGCGAGCCCGCGGACGCGCAATTTCCTGGGACGGCGCCTGCATCCCTTCCACGGATTCGCGATTGCTCTCGCGCTGGATTGACGAGATCCGCAGCGCGTGCGGCGCGTTTGAGTGGGTTACGTTCGCCTATCTCGCATGGCTTGGCGCCATACTAATCCGTTTTCACCGGAACATCCCGCACGCCGCAGCGCTTCTGGCCGTGCATATCGCGATTGCAGCCGGAATCATGGGCCTCGCGTGGTCGGCCGCGCGCTCACCGAGCCCGATCGTGCGTTTCGCGCGCTGCTGGTATCCGCTGCCGCTCTACATCTTTTCCTTCGAGGAGCTTGGCGGGCTGGTTCACGCCATATTTCCAGGGTGGTTCGATCGCTGGCTCATCGCGTTCGACTACACTTTCGCGGGCGTACATCCCTCGATCTGGCTCTCGCGCTTCGCTTCACCGGCGCTGAACGATGCCATGCAGTTCGCGTACATGACTTATTTTCTGTACCTCGTGATCCTGCCCGCGATTCTCTACGCGCAGCGCGATCGCGTGGAGTTCTGGACGGTGATGACCTCGACCGCCGTGGCGCACTATTCCGTTTACGTGATCGCGGTGCTGCTGCCGGTCGAGAGCCCTTACTATTCGCTGGCCGCGCTGCAGACGAAAACGCTGAACGGCAGTTATTGCACGGCGCTCATTGAATTCATCGAGCGCTTCGGGCGCGTCCACGGCGCGGCGTTTCCGTCGGCGCACGTGGCCGGCTCGATGGTGGCGATTCTCGCGTCGTGGCATTACCGGCGATGGCTGTTCTGGGTATGCCTGCCGTTTTTTGCGGGCATGTGCGTCTCGACCGTGTACGGCCGCTACCACTATATGGCGGATGTTCTCGGCGGCCTCGCCGTGGGCATGATGGGTTTTTCGGTGGGGACGCGGCTCATGCGGCGGAGGGGAGCGCTGCCGGGCGGTCAAAGTGTGGCCTCGTCCGCGCAACGAGCGTTCGCGCCACACGCTGCTGACTGATGCCGAACACCGTAACTAGAACGGGAGCATTGTTTATGGTGCTCGTCTTTTTTGCGCCTCTCGTCTATGGTCAGCACGAAATCACGGTTCGCGTCGTAGATGCCAAATCGGGAAAGCCGGTCAAGAAAGCTTACGCCGGGATCTACGCGTGGAGTGGGACCTGGGACGGCATGGTAACGAAGAACACGAAGATCATCAGCGACAAGCACTCCAGCGGGGGCGATGGGTCAATTTTTGTTGTGTTGCCGGCGCGCCAATCACCAGAAGCAACGCTCGTCTTCTCGAAGTCCACAAAAACTGACAATGCGGGGAGAATTATTATTCACATGCCCGACGACACTCCCGAACGGATCGCCGTGACATTTTCCCCACTGAAGTTTGTGGCTACATGCGGCATATTTTCCCCCGGAGGCGCATTCAATTCCGGGCTGGTCCTTTTGGGCTCGACGAACCAGATCAACTCTAAAATCCAACTATCGGCTGGCCCGGGGGAAGTCGTGATTCTTGTTCACAAGGTTTCGGCCTGGCACAACATGCTGCAAGAGATTCCCTAGCTGCTCGCGAGGAATTCCGGATGCCCCTTGTGCCACTCCGTGGCCTCTTCATAGGCCAGCGCGATCGCGAGCAGCCGCGCTTCGCCCCAGCGCGGACCCATGAGCTGCAATCCCACGGGCAAGCCCTCGCGCGTGAATCCGCAGGGGATGGAGATGGCAGGGAATCCGGTTTGATTGGCCGGCCGCGTGAGGCGCAAGAGCTCGGCGCGCACTATGTTGTCGCCTTCCCCCGGAGCGTGCACGGTGCGTGCACCGACACGTGGCGCGGGAATCGGCGATGTCGGCGCCAAAATGACGTCAACCTCTTCGAACGCCGCCTGAAAATCCTCGACGATTTGGCGCCGCTTCGGAAGCGCGCGAAGATAATCCACGGCGAGCAGCTTGTGGCCCATTTCCAGGTGTCCGCGGACGTCGTCTCCATATTCCGCTGCGCGCGCCGGATAATAGCCTTGCGATTCGTGATAGTCGTTAATCTCGGCGATGACCAATTGGCTGGCCTGGTCAATCGCGCCCGTCAAACGGGGCAGCGAAACCTCCTCGATGCGCGCGCCCAACGATTCGAAGTTTTTCGCGGCCGCTTCCACCAGGCGCCGGACCTCATTATCCAGGCGCTCGAAAAAGAATTCCTTCGGCACGCCGATCCGGAACCGCCGCGGGAGACTCTTGCGCAACTTGCGGTGATCGGGACGCGTCTGACCGCGAGGATATTTTCCGGCAATCGCTTCGAGCAGGATGCACGCATCGGTCACGCTGCGCGCAATCGGTCCGGCATGATCGAAGCTGATCCCCAGTGTCACAACCCCTGCTGTGCCGACGAGGCCGAACGTCGGCTTCAATCCGACAATCCCGCAAAGCGCGGAGGGAATGCGGATCGAGCCTCCCGTATCCGTGCCCACCGAAGCGAAGCCCATTCCCGTGCCAACGGCCGCCGCCGATCCCCCGCTCGATCCGCCGGTAATCCGATCGCGCGCCCACGGGTTGCGCGAGCTGCCGTAATGGGGATTCTCGCCGGTGATGCCGTACGCGAATTCGTGCATGTTCGTCTTGCCGAGCAGAATCGCGCCGGCTCGCGCGAGTTTTTCGGCGACGTCGCTATCCGCCTCCGGCACGAAATCCGCCAGAATCTTCGATCCGGCGGTGGTGCGAATCCCGCGCGTCCAGAAATTGTCCTTGAGCGAAATCGGAATTCCGTGGAGCGGGCCGCGCGCGCGGCCGCGATGAATTTCGCGCTCCGCCGTTTTGGCCTGGCGCCGTGCGCTTTCGGCGAGGACCGTCAGGAAAGCGTAGAGCGAGGAATTCCAGCGCTCGATCCGTGCGAGCGACGCCTCCACCAGATCGAGAGGCGAGATTTCCCTTCGCCGCAGCAGCCGCGCCGCCTGCTCGATGGAAAGAAACGCCAGCTCGGATTCGGAATGGGCGGTCATTTGATTCGGCCTAAAAGATTTTCTCCTGGCGCCGCAGATTCCCGGCCGAGCCGAGATTCGCGATGCGGAATACGACGCTGAACTGATTCTCGTTGCGAATCGTGCCGAACGAAAAGCGGCGATATTCAAACCCAACGCCGCAGCACGAGCCGTTGTAGGCCACCTCCACGATCTGGTTTTGAAAGGCCTCCTGAACGAAATCGTAGCTGGCCCCGAGCGTGACGTTCCAGCCATGGCGGTTCTGATCTCCGTAGCCCACGAGCGTCCGAATTTGATTCGAGTGCTGCTCGAAATTCGGCGGCGGCGGCGAAGGATTCAGCGGGAGATTGAGCGTGGAAAAGTGCGCGAGCGTGAGGAACGATTCCTTATAGGGCTTGAATTTCAGCAAAGTCCCGATGGCGGTCATCCGGTTGCGCTGCGGATCGTAGTTCACGATGAACTGCGTGTCGAATCGCTTGCCCGGCTCGATGGTGAGGTCGCTCACGATGGGCGAAAAACGGCGCGCCGCGTCCGCAAACGCGAACGGCGTGAGGGCGTCGAGCGTCTGAAACACGTTGGGCTGGCCCGGCACGAGCGCGCCGCCGAACGTGGGATCGAAGAAATATTTTTGCGTCAGCCGCCAGGTGATGAACTCTTGGGCGTCACCGGAGCCGGTGCGGCGGTAGAGGCGCTGCGTGACTCCGTACTCGATTTCGTTGGTGTCGGTCAGCGTATCGTCCTCATCGAAGCGCAGGAACCGTCCGAAATCGTTCACGCCGCTGACGTAACGATACACGGCGTAGGGTTCGATCACATGTTTCCACTTCGTTTCGCCGGCATCGTAAACACGTTCGAAAACCGGCATGCGGATATCCACGGATAGCTCTTCGGTGTCGCGGAAGAGCCCCTGATCGAGAAACGTTCCGCTCCTCAGTTGGCCGCCGTAATACGTCGAGCGGAAAGTGAAGCTCGGCGTCACGCTGAGCCACTCGCCAAAATGCAATGGGATCGTCACGCTCGGGGCGATTTCGCTGCGTTCGACGAATGCCGGCGTTTCAAACGGCGTCACGTTTTCGTCGCGACTTGCCGCGCCTGTGAATGCATCGAAGGAAAAATAGATCGGGATGCGTCTGAAGAAGGCCTGGTCCACCGAGCTGATTCGCGCTTCCGGAGCGGTGCGCAGCGTGATCGAAGTCTGCGGCGAGGCAGTGAGATAGTTCTGGTAGCTGAGCGCCGCGAAATTGACGCTGAAACCGTCGAAATTGTTCGTCAGGAACGCCGAATTGCGCACCTCGGAATTTACCGCTTCCTTAAAGGTCTCCGACCACGCAAGACGAAACGTGAGAGACGTGAGCTGATCGAGATCGGCCACCGCGCGCCAGCCGCCCGGCAGCATAGATGTAAACAGGAGCTTCGCTTCGTGGCCGCCCTGCTTGACCGGCGGCTCACCGTCAATCACAAGGCCGCGGTCAATCACGCCGTAGTAACTGGCGTCGAACACCGCGCCCTCCCACGGACGCATACGAAAATCGCCCTTCTGGCTCCAGCCGCGCTTGCTGTAATCCGCCGCACCAAGCGTCAAATCCATCCAGTCAAGCGGCGCCCAGTAAACCGAATCGCCGAGGACGTATCCCTTTTGCGATGTGTTCCCCAATTCGGGAACCAGGAACCCGGAATCGCGGCGCTGTTCGGCGGGAACCGTGGCGAACGGCAAGTAGAGAACTGGAATCGAATAAAGCCGGAAGTTGCCATTCTCGATTCGCACGGACTGCTTCAGCCGCACCGTCGCGGCTGGCGCATAAAATTTCCAGGTGGGGTGGCCTGGCTTACAGACCGTCAGCCACGCTTTGTGAATGCGATAGGTGTTTTCGTCGAGCCGGTCCGCTTCTTCCGCCTCGAAATAGAGCGGATTGGGGCTGATGAGCAGAGTGGGCATGGGGTGCCGCTGCATGGCGAAGGTCCCGCGGACGTGGTGAAAAGTGCCGCGGCCGGTGCGGAGTTCGTAACGCGCGTCGTCCGCTTCGACGTGTTGCGTCAGGTAATCGAGCTGCACGTGACCGTGCGCAACCACGACCTGGGTTTCGTTGTCGTATTCGACGTGATCGGCGCGCAGCCGCGCGTTCTCGTAGCGGACGTCCACGTGTCCATCGGCGTAGAAGATTTTCCCGGCCTGGCGCTGCTGGTCCGCTTCGAGCGTGGCCTCACCGCCGGCGGTGAGACCCACGAGCGGTTTCTGCGGTGTCGCCTGAGCCCACAGCGCTCGAGGAGCCACCGCGAAAAGCGGGAGCAGCGCCAGGTAAAGCGCCAGCCTGCGGACAGAAATCGAGAGAATCGCGTTGAGCATCGCCTAAGAAATGCAAAAAAGAAAACTGAGCCTAACACGCGCCTTCCGCGCCCGCAATCAGCGGCCCGATCGGGCGAGCCATCCCCCAAGTGCAGCGCGACGAATGAACTCCTGTTCGTCCAGTTACATTCGTCTCAGAGTCCTGGGGTGCGGCGCGTGTTGCCTGATCGGCCACACGAGTGTTGAACCCGCCACTCTCGAACGCCTCGGGCTCGTGATATGATCCGCACGTTCCACTGGATCTTCCGCAGCGCAAAACGGACCAGTGATACGTATCTGCTCGAAGTGTGGCGCCCTCTTGCTCGACGACACCGAAAGTTGTTCTTTCTGTGACGTTCCTGCTGTCGAAAATGGCGAAATTCCCGAGCCTGTAACCGTTGGAGCCGGCTCGCTCGCCGAGACTCCTGAGCCCGAATGGCGCATGGAGGTCTCCCGGCGCCTGGAGCAATACCGCACGCGCCGAGGTCACCTGCACCCGGACGACTCCCAGTCCGGGCTTCCCTTCCGGCAGCCAGCCTCGGTCCCCGACATCGAAGACGAAGTCCCTGAGCGCCCGCGCCTGCGGCCGGCGCAGCGCCAGCGTTCGGCCGAGCGCGTCGAGATCTGCATTCAGCCCGAGCTCAATTTCTCGAGTTCGCCGGACGACCGCGCACGGCCACAAACAGCTCTTGTGCCGGTTGCGACCCTGGCCGAACGCCGCTGGGCGGGCATCCTTGATGCGCTCTTTCTGGGCATCACGTGCGTGGGATTCATGAGCATGTTCCGGTCGCTCGGCGGGCAGATGACGCTGGAGAAAACCGATGCGATTGTATATCTCGCCGTGGCGTACCTTTTTTACGCTCTCTATTTCTTCCTGTTCACGGTGATGGCGGGCGCAACTCCCGGAATGCAGTTGCGCGGCCTGACCGTCGTGCGCCTTGACGGCAGCCTTCCTGACTCGCGCCAGCTTTTGTGGCGCAACTTCGGATACATGCTCTCCGGAGCGACGCTGCTGCTGGGATTCGTCTGGGCGGTCTGGGACGAGGACCATTTCACCTGGCAGGACCGCATGTCGCAGACCTACATCACTGCCGCGGCGCCGCTTTCCAATCTCGACTCGCTCGACATTCCCGCGGGGCGCCGCCGCTTTGCTCACAAATAAGACGACCTGTCTCGCGCGGTTTTCTTCCCATCCCTTCGCGACCGTCGCCCACTTGACTCGATTTCCCTCTTGCCGGAAGATCGTCTTACGGGCCCCGAGGAAACGGACGGAATGAAGAGATTGCCGAAAAACCAGCGATTTAACCTCCACGCATTTCTGAATACCGGCGGGCTGGGCAAGAAGGTCGTGCAGTACCGGAACAAGCAGGTCGTGTTTTCACAGGGTGAAGAGTCCTCGAAAGTCTTTTACATCCAAAAGGGCCGCGTCAAACTCACGGTGCTTTCCAAGAACGCAAAGGAAGCCGTTGTCGCGATCCTGACCGACGGCGATTTCCTCGGAGAAGGATGCCTGGCCGGGCAGCCCCTGCGGATGGCTACCGCGACCGCCATTTCCGCAAGCTCCATCCTGGAAATTCGCAAGAGCGCCATGATGCGGGTGCTTCGCGAAGAGCACGCTTTCTCGGAACGGTTCATCGCGCATATCCTGGAGCGCAATATTCGTTTTGAAGCCGATCTCGTGGACCAGCTTTTCAATTCCAGCGAACGTCGCCTCGCCCGGACGCTGCTCCTGCTCGCGCGATATGGCAAGGAAGGCAAGCCCGAGACGATCGTTCCCAAAATCAGCCAGGAAACCCTCGCCGAAATGGTGGGAACCACTCGGTCGCGTGTGAGTTTTTTCATGAACAAATTCAGAAAGCTCGGTTTCATCGAGTACAACGGCGGGCTCTCCGTGCACAGCTCGCTCCTCAACGTCGTCCTC
>Ga0302326_10004143_pt1 | contig 33758 bp, 29 predicted proteins | sample Palsa_T0_3_FD_202264 | JGI IMG/M metagenome (GOLD analysis project Ga0302326, IMG submission 202264) | Peat permafrost microbial communities from Stordalen Mire near Abisko, Sweden - Palsa_T0_3 | ecosystem: Environmental > Terrestrial > Soil > Palsa > Peat permafrost | place: Sweden: Abisko...
GCGCGGTTCCTCGACGAAGGCGAGCAGCAGGCCCAGCGAGGCCGCTTCGCAGATCATCGCGACCCAGAACACCGCGTGATAGCCGACGAAAGCTGCGATCAAGCCGCCGATGAAGGGGCCCACGGCAGCCATCGCGCTTTCCGCCGTGTTGGAGATGGCCAGCCGCATCGCCATGTCGTCGCGGTGGCCGAATTCGAAGACGATGTTCTGCGCGCTCATCTGGTAGCCGGAATTGGCCGCACCCAGGCCGAAGAAGGCCAGCATGAACATCGGCAGCGTGTGGACGCCCATCAGCAATCCGGTGGCGGCGATCCACAGCACGAGCGCCACCAGGAAGGTCGAGCGGAAGCCCGATTTGTCGGACAGATAGCCCCAGACGAGATTGGCGGCCGTGTCCGCGATCAGATAGGCGAAGGAAAGTTCGCCGATGGTGGCGCCGGACAGCGCAACCGTCCGGCTCGCATAGATGATGTAGAACGGCGAGGCGACGCGGTTGGCCACCGCAAAGGTGCGCGCGACCATGAACCAGAAGAACGTGGGATTGTCTCGCATCATCCGGGGCACGTCGCGCACACGTTCGCGCAGGTTCAGGCGCGGCCTCAGAGTGGGTGGCTCCGGTTCTTTCACCAAAAACCGGAACGCGGTGAGCCCCAGGCTGGTGAGTACGAAAGCGGCGAGGAACGTCGTCGAATAGCCGTTGCCCCACACATTGTGGCCCACGAGATATTTGCCGGCGAGATAGGAAAGGGCTGCCGCTATCAGGCCACCCGTCATGTTGCGCCATCCCTGCAGGCGGCCGCGCAACCTTATCGGAATCATCTTTGCGAGCAGAAACTGGAATGCGACGCCCTGCGGGCCCGAAAACAATCCCAGCAGAAACAGGAACGCGATGACGGCCACGAGCAACGGCGTGCCGCTGAGCAGATAACCCACCAGCGCCATGCCCAATATCTGCACGCGCATCATCGTGCCCAGGAACATCGACACGGGGATCACATGTTTGCGGTGCTCGATATGGGCTGCACCAATCACAGCCGAAATCGCGCCGCCCAGCTGCTGCAGCGCCAGCCCGATACCGACTGCCACGTCCGAACCCGACAGCAGGTGCAGATAGGCGGGCACGAAAGTGGGCGCGTTGACGAGCCGGAAGCCCGTCATCCCCAGCATGCCGTGCACATAATGGCCTGCGTAATTGCGCTTCAGGTTGCGCCAGATGAAGCTTTCATAGGCGGCTTCGCGTTGCGGTGGCGTGAGGCCCGCATAGATGTCGGCGGGCTTGGCCACTTATTCCCCCGGGACGGCGCGCAGGATTTCTGCACGCCGCGAATTGTCGAACCAGGCGGCGATGGCCGCGAGAATGCACACCGAGCCTCCGGCCGTGATCGCTTCGCCGATGCCGATACGGGTCGCGAGCGTGCCCAGCAACAGCGCGCCCCACGGCATCATCCCCATGAATGCCATCGCATAGAACGAGACCACGCGGCCGCGAAAATGATCGTCGGCGACCGTCTGGATGATGGTGTTGGTCGTGCCGCCCAGCAGCATCATGCAAAATGACGTCGGCAGGATCAGCGCGATGGAGAGATAAAGCGCGTGCGACTGGGAAAACAGGATCAATCCGAGACCGAACCCGCCTGCGGCCATGATCGGCGCGAGCGTCAGATGGCGTTCATGCAGGCGGGACAATGCATAGGCACCGCACAGCGCGCCCACTCCCACCGATCCCATCAGCATACCCAGTCCCACGGAATTTTCATGCAGCACATCGCGGGCAAAAGCAGGCATCAGCGCGAGATAGGCTCCTCCGAAGCAGGACGACACGGCGACCAGCAAGAGCGAGACGCGGATCGCATGCTTGCTCCACGCATAGACAAAGCCCGCCTGCAGTTCGCGCAAGGGATGACCCTGCTTGCGGATCGCGCGCGGCTCGACGTGCATCAGCAGCAGGCTTGTCAGCACCGCGCCATAGGATATTGCGTTGAGCGCGAAGCACACGCCCTCGCCCGCGAGCGCGACGAGTAAACCCGCAGCACCCGGACCCACGATGCGCGCGAGATTGAACATTACGGAATTGAGCGCGATCGCATTGCGCAGATCCTCGCGCCCCACCATCTCGATGGTGAAAGCCTGCCGCGTCGGCACGTCGAAGGAGTTGATCAGCCCCATGCTGGCGGCCAGCACGATCACCTCCCATACCTGCACCACATGGGCGAGCGTGAGACCGGCCAGGATCGCAGCCTGCAGCATCGACAGGCTTTGGGTGACCACCAGCATGCGTCGGCGGTCGACGCGGTCGGAAATCGTTCCGCCGAACGCCGACATGAAGAACACCGGCACGAGGCCGCAGAAAGATGTGAGCCCCAGCAGGAACGGCGAATGGGTGAGCGTGTAGACGAGCCAGCCCTGGGCGACGGACTGCATCCACGTACCCATCAGCGAGACCAATTGGCCCACAAAAAAAAGCCGGTAATTCCGGTGGCGAAACACGCGCAGCAACGCCAGCGCCGTGGGCGGCTGGAGGACTGACGCGTCGTCGGATGGTGTGGCGTTGTTCATGGGGCGAACTGACGGCTTGTCATTAGCACGCGCTCCATGCTCCCGTCACAGCAATCGCAATCTCCGAGACGAAAAATCATGGCCGCCATCGACGTTTTGTTCGAGCCTTTCCGGCTCAAATCCCTCACCCTGCCCAATCGCGTGGTCATGGCGCCCATGACGCGCTCGAAATCGCCGAATCAGGTGCCGGGCGAAAACGTGGCCGCCTATTATCGCAGGCGCTCCGAGGGCGGCGTGGGCCTGATTCTTACCGAAGGCACCTCGCCTGAGCATCGTTCGGCCTCGAACGACGCCAATGTGCCGGCCTTCTTCGGGGAAACATCGCTGGCGGGCTGGGCGCGCGTCGTCAAAGAGGTGAAATCCGTGGGCGGCCACATCATGCCGCAGCTCTGGCATCAGGGCGTCGTGCGCCATCCGGGATCCGGGCCCTATCCCGAAGCGCCCAGCATGAGTCCTTCGGGCCTCGCCAAGCCGGGCAAACACGTCGCCGAGCCGATGACCCAGCGCGACATCGACGATGTGATCGCGGGCTTTGTGAAAAGTGCGGGCTACGCCAAGGCGCTTGGCTTCGACGGCGTCGAGCTTCACGGCGCGCACGGTTATGTCATAGATCAATATTTCTGGGAGGGCACCAACGCGCGCGACGACGAATTTGGCGGTTCGCTGGAAAAGCGCACCCGTTTCGCCGTCGAGATCGTGGAGGCCGTGCGCGGGGCAGTCGGTTCAGAATTCCCGATCCTGCTGCGCTTCTCGCAATGGAAGCAGCAGGATTTCTTGGCCAAGCTTGCGCGCGATCCGGCCGAACTCGAACGCTTTCTTGCGCCGCTTGCCCGCGCCGGCGTCGACATGTTCCATTGCTCCACGCGACGATTCTGGGAGCCGGAATTCCCGGATACGGGCTCGGACCTGAATCTCGCCGGCTGGACGAAGAAAATTTCCGGCCTGCCCACCATCACGGTCGGCTCGGTGGGCCTCAACGAAGATTTCATCACCGCCTATCGCAGCAAGGGTGCCGAGCCCGTTGGCATCGAGCGGCTGCTCGAAATGCTCGCGCGGGGCGATTTCGATCTCGTGGCCGTCGGCCGCGCATTGATCGCCAATCCCGACTGGGCCAACAAAATGCGCGAAGGCCATTTCGATCGGCTGGCGGCGTATGAACCTGCGGCGCTGGAAACGCTGGTTTAGCCGCTGTTGGCGCCAATCCCCGTTCTCACCATGGCCGGGTCATGCCCGGCCATGGAGAAATTTTATATGTCGTCCCGTTCCGAGTACGGCCTTGCCGACGCCACACGTATCGTCACGCATTGACTCGCAATGCGCCTCGCTTAGTCTCTGGGTAATTCGGGCCCGGAGCTCATGGCGAAAGACTTCATCGGCTACAAGGCAATCACCGACGCGGCGCTGCGTGGCGTCGTGCGCGAGGCATTGAAGCGGGTCGAGAAGCAGGGCCTGATCGGCGCGCATCATTTCCGCATCACCTTCAAGACGCGCTATCCCGGAGTCGAAATTCCGGAATTTCTGCTCGAGCAATATCCCGAAGAGATGATGATCATCCTGCAGCACCAGTACTGGGGCCTGAATGTGAAGGAGGATTTCTTCGAGGTGACATTATCGTTCAAGAAGGTGCCTGCGACGCTCACCATTCCCTTCCCGGCGTTGACGGCCTTCGCCGATCCCGGCGTGCAGTTCGGTCTGCAGTTCAAGGAGGCCGAAGACGCCGAAGGCGGCATCAAGCGCGAAGATTCCGCGTTGCAGCCCACTCCCATGATCGCGCCCGACAAGCCGAAGGATGCCGTTCCTGCTGCGTCCGAACCGGAAAAGCCCGACGCCGAAAAACCTGCCGTAGCACCCGGCGAAGTGGTAAGCCTCGATTCCTTCCGCAAGAAATAACCCCCGACATGACCAAGACACGCACGGAAACCGACACGTTCGGCCCTATCGAAGTTCCGGCAGACCGCTATTGGGGCGCGCAGACCCAGCGTTCGCTGCATAATTTCAAGATCGGCGGCGAGCTGATACCGCGACCGGTCGTGCACGCGCTGGGTGTGGTCAAGCGCGCGGCCGCGATTGCGAATGTGGCACTGGGCGAACTCGATCCGGAGCTGGCGAAGCCCATCGAGGCGGCAGCCCAGGAAGTGATCGATGGCAAGCTCGACGATGATTTTCCGCTGGTCGTCTGGCAGACCGGTTCCGGCACGCAATCGAACATGAATGCCAACGAAGTGATCTCGAACCGCGCGATCGAGATGATGGGCGGCACGATGGGCTCGAAGAAGCCCATCCATCCGAACGATCACGTCAATCGCAGCCAATCCTCCAACGACTGTTTTCCGACCGCGATGCACATCGCGGCCGTGATGGAAATCCATCGCGTGTTGCTGCCGGGTCTGCATCATCTTCATGCGGCGCTCGAGGCCAAGGCAAAGGAATTCGCCGACATCATCAAGATCGGCCGCACGCATCTGCAGGATGCAACGCCTGTCACACTGGGCCAGGAATTTTCCGGCTACGCGACCCAGATCGCCTATGGCATTGCGCGGGTCGAAGGCGCGCTGCCGCGCCTCTGCATGCTCGCGCAGGGCGGCACGGCGGTCGGCACCGGCCTCAACTGCCCGCCGGGATTCGCCGAACGCTTCGCTGCCGAGGCTGCGAAGATTACCGGCCTGCCCTTCGTCACCGCGCCCAACAAATTCGAGGCGCTGGCCGCGCATGACGCATCGGTCGAGATGTCGGGTGCGCTCAACACGCTCGCGGCATCGCTGTTCAAGATCGCGCAGGATATCCGCCTGATGGGTTCAGGGCCGCGTTCCGGTCTCGGCGAATTGAGCCTGCCGGAAAACGAGCCGGGCTCCTCCATCATGCCGGGCAAGGTGAACCCGACCCAATGCGAGGCGCTGACGATGGTCTGCGCGCAGGTGATGGGCAACAATGTCGCGATCACCTTCGCCGGCAGCCAGGGCAATTTCGAATTGAACGTGTTCAAGCCCGTGGTGATCTACAATCTCCTGCAATCGATCAGGCTGATCGGCGATGCTTGCGTGAGCTTCACGGATCACTGCGTGAACGGCATCGTGGCCAACCGCGCGCATATTACCGCGCTGATGGAACGCTCGCTGATGCTGGTGACGGCGCTCGCGCCCAAGATCGGCTACGACAACGCCGCCAAGGTCGCCAAAACCGCGCTCAAGAACGGGACGACCCTGCGCGAGGAAGCGGTCGGTCTCGGCTTCGTCACGGAGGAGGAATTCGACCGCCTCGTCCGCCCCGAGGACATGATCCAACCCAAGGCGTGACGCTCGTTGAACGCCCTCAAAAAGCGCTCCTTCACGATTGCCGGTCATCGCACAAGCGTGGCGCTCGAGCCGGAGTTCTGGGCCGTGCTGGAACGAGAAGCTCACAACGCCGGCGCTAGCCTCGCCGGGTTTGTCGCCTCGATCGATGCCGCGCGCGGATCGCGGCCTCTTGCCAGCGCGCTGCGATTGCATGCGCTTGCGGCGGCCGGGCGCGCGTCCTAGCGTTGCATGTCTCAGTGGAATTCGGCCGATGATTACGCTCTATCACGCCCCCCGCTCGCGTTCATCCATTGTTGTCTGGCTGCTCGAGGAGCTGGGCGAACCCTACAAGATCGAGATCACGCCCATCGTCTACGGCAATGGTTCCGGTACGACCGCGCCCGAATCCTATCGCCGCATCCATCCGCACAAAAAAGTGCCTGCGATCGATCACGATGGAACGGTGGTGTTCGAGTCGGCCGCGATCGTCCTCTATCTCGCCGATGCGTTTCCGAAGGCAAAACTGGCGCCTCCGATCGGCGACAAAAAGCGCGCGGCCTATCTCACCTGGATCGCGTATTACGCGGGCACCATGGGGCCCATCGTGAGCGCTCGCTTTCGCGGCTGGGACAAGGACAGCCCGACCGGTTTCGGCACGCTCGAAGACATGGACGCCTATCTCTCGGGCACGCTTGAGGCACATCCCTATATCGTCGGCGACGAATTCACCGCGGCCGACATCCTGGTCGGCGGCACTGTCGAGTTCTTCAAGGGCACTTTCCTTCCGGCCCACAAAGTCTATGACGATTACGTCGCACGATTGGCCTCGCGACCCGCAAGGCAGCACGCATTGGCAAAAGACAATGGCTGACATTGTCAATCTCAAGCGCGCGCGCAAGGCGAAGGCGCTCGCCGAAAAGGAAAGTGTGGCGGCTGCCAATCGCAGGAAGCATGGTATCGCAAAAGAGACGCGTGACCTTGCCAAAGCGCGTAAGGAGAAAGCGAAACACGATATCGACGCGCACAGATTGACCGACGATGAATGACGCTCGGCCGAAGGGCCCCTTCTCCGACATTCTTGTCGTCGATCTGACGCGCGTGCTGGCGGGACCCTATTGCGCGCTGTTGATGGCGGAACTGGGCGCTCGCGTCATCAAGATCGAGCCGCCACGGCACGGAGACGATTCCCGTATGGTCGGACCTTTCATCAAGACCAAATCCGGCAAGACGAAATCCGGCTATTTCCTTTCGATCAATCGCGGCAAGGAATCGATTGCGCTCGATCTGAAGGCCGAGGACGACCGCAAGATCTTCGATGCGCTGCTCGCGCGCGCCGACGTGCTGATCGAGAATTACCGCGGCGGCACGATGGAGAAACTGGGCTTCGGCTGGGAGACATTGCAGGCACGCCATCCGCGATTGATTTACGCCGGCATTTCCGGCTTCGGCCACACGGGGCCTTATGCGCAACGACCCGCCTACGACATGGTCGTGCAGGCGATGGGTGGGATCATGAGCCTCACCGGCCATCCCGGCAGCCCGCCCACGCGCGTCGGCTCATCGATCGGCGATCTGACGGCGGGATTGTTTGCGCTGGGCGGCATTTCGGCGGCGCTTTACGACCGCACGAAAACCGGCCACGGCATGAAGGTCGATATCTCCATGCTGGATTGCCAGGTGGCGATCCTGGAGAACGCGATTGCGCGTTATGTGGCGACGGGCGATGTGCCCGGGCCGCTCGGCAGCCGCCATCCATCGATCGCGCCGTTCCAGGCCTATGCGACGAAGGACGGCCATATCGTGATCGCGGCGGGCACGGATCTGTTGTTTTCGCGGGTGGCGAAAGTTCTCGGCCGGCCGGAGCTTGCGACCGATCCGCGCTTCCGCACCAATCCGGATCGCGTCGCGCATTGGCAGGCGCTGCAGCACGAGATCGAATCGGCACTGGCCACGCGCAATTCCGCGGACTGGCTCGGACCGCTCGAAGAAGAAGGTGTTCCTTGCGCGCCTCTCGACGACGTGGCCGACGTGATGGCAAATCCGCAGGTTGCAGCCCGCAACATGATCGTCACTGCGCTCGATCCCGATCTCGGCCCGCTCAAGATGCAAGGCAACCCGATCAAGATGTCCACCTATGACGACCCGACGACACGCGCCCCCGCGCCGGACCTCGACGCCGACCGGGACTCTATTCTCGCGTGGCTCCAATCCAGGGCGTAAGCCTCGGAACCCAGCGCGGGACATGCGCACAGAATTCCCGATATTCGGGGCCGAAAAGGCGGCGCAATGTCGGCTCCTCATAGAGGCGCACATAGACCGCAGCCGCGAGCGCGAAGATGGCAGCGTAGAAAAATATTCGCGCATTGCCGAGGACGAGCGCATTGCCCAGAATCACGGCGATCACGCCGACATACATGGGATTGCGAACGTAGCGGTAGAAACCCGTTACCACGAGATGCTTCGGCGGCGCGATGGGCGCAGGCGTGCCGAGACCGACAACGGCGAAGCGTCCAAAGGACTCGATGATGGGCACGGCGCCTGTCAGGACGAGCAAGACGCCCACGGCGCGGAAAACGGTTTCACCCATGAACGGCGCGCCCATCCGCCAACCGGCGATCCACCAGGGCACGACAAAGCCGGCCGTGCATGGCGCGATGACAAAGAAGAGCATGGAACCAAGGATAGCGGTGAATTTGCGCATCGGAGCCTCCATATAAGTCGGGTGCGCGACAGGGCCGGGAAGAGGTTATAGGCTGGGCGGAATCATGTCAGGACGCTCTTATTTGGATCCCCTGGACGCCGCGTTCGGCGACGAGCCGGACGCGACGCCGGTTCCACGCGAGCCGCCCTATCTGGCTGGCCTCAACGCCGAGCAGCGCGAAGCCGTGCTGACGATCGATGGACCGGTGCTGGTTCTGGCCGGCGCGGGCACGGGCAAGACGCGCGTTCTGACCACCCGCCTTGCCCACATCCTCGCTACCCGCCGCGCGTGGCCGGGCCAGATGCTCTCCGTCACGTTCACGAACAAAGCCGCGCGCGAGATGAAGGAGCGCATCGGCAATCTGATCGGCGGCGTGGTCGAGGGCATGCAATGGCTTGGCACCTTCCACTCCATCGGCGCGCGCATGCTGCGCCGGAATGCGGAGCTGGCCGGCCTCAAATCCAATTTCACAATTCTCGATGCCGACGACCAGCTGCGCCTGATGAAGCAAATCCTCGAAGCCGAGAACATCGACGAGAAGCGCTGGCCCGCGCGAACGCTCGCCTCTTTCATAGACGGCTGGAAGAATCGCGGTCTGCAACCGTCCGACGTGCCCGACGGCGAAGTGCAAGGCTTCGCGTTCGGCAAAGGCCGCAGGCTTTATGCCGCCTATCAGCAGCGACTCAAATCGCTGAACGCGGCCGATTTCGGCGACCTGCTGCTCGACACGCTGACGATCCTTCGCACGCAGCCCGAGATTCTCGGCGAATATCGCGAGCGCTTCCGCTACATGCTGGTGGACGAATATCAGGATACCAACGTCGTCCAGTATCTGTGGCTCAAGCTGCTGGCGGGCAGCGCCGGCAATATCTGCGTGGTGGGCGACGACGACCAGTCGATCTATGCGTGGCGCGGGGCAGAAGTGGAAAACATCCTGCGTTTCGAGCGCGATTTTCCCGGCGCGAAAGTGATCCGGCTTGAACGCAATTACCGCTCGACACCCGCCATTCTGGGCGCCGCTTCGGGGCTCATCGCTGCCAACAAAGGCCGCCTCGGCAAGACGTTGTGGACCGAGGGCGAACCGGGCGAGAAGATCAAGGTGCAGGGCGTGTGGGACGCTGAGGAAGAAGCGCGCGCAGTGGCGACCGATGCCGAACAGCTTCACCGCGACGGGCATCCTTTCGCCAATATGGCGGTGCTGGTGCGCGCGAGCTTCCAGATGCGGGAATTCGAAGACCGGTTTCTCTCGCTGGGCATCCCCTACCGCGTGATCGGCGGGCCGCGCTTCTACGAGCGCGCGGAAATCCGCGACGCGATGGCCTATATGCGCCTGATCGCGCAAGGCGACGACGATCTCGCTTTCGAACGCATCGTCAACCGGCCCAAGCGCGGGATAGGCGACGCGAGCGTGCAGGCGCTGCACCAGTTCTCGCGCGCCCGGAGCATCCCCTTGCTCGCGGCCGCGCACGAGATTTCCGATACCGACGAAGTGCCGCCCAAAGCGCGCAAGGCGCTGGGCGAACTGGCCGCCAACTTCGCCCGCTGGAGCGAGACCGCGCGACATCTTCCGCATACAGAGCTTGCCGAGATCGTGCTGGACGAATCCGGTTACACCGACATGCTCAAGAACGACAAATCCGCCGAAGCGCCGGGCCGGCTCGACAATCTGAAAGAACTCGTGCGCTCGATGGAGCAGTTCGAGTCGCTGGCGGCCTTTCTCGAACATGTCTCGCTGGTGATGGAACTGGAGCAGAACGAGACGGAAGACCGGCTCAATCTGATGACGCTTCATGCGGCGAAAGGGCTTGAATTCGACACCGTGTTTCTGCCGGGCTGGGAGGAAGGGTTGTTCCCGTCGCAACGCACGATGGACGAAAGTGGGCTGGCGGGTCTCGAAGAAGAGCGCCGGCTTGCCTATGTGGGGCTCACGCGGGCGAAGAAGCGTGCACGCGTCAGCTTCGCCGCCAACCGGCGCATCCATGGCAGCTGGCAGAGCGCATTGCCGTCCCGCTTCATCAGCGAGATTCCGGAAGACCATGTCGAGTCCGTGGTCGACGAAGGTTTCTATGGCGGCTATGTCGGCTTCCGCGACAACGCGGCCGATAAGGGTTTTGCCAGCACCTATGACAGCCCGGGCTGGAAGCGTGCCCAGGCCAATCGCGCGGGCGGCATGCCGCGCACGCGCGCACCACTCATCGAAGCGCAAGCCTATGTGGTGCAGACGAACGATCCGTCGGCGGCGACGTATAACAACGGCGACCGCGTATTCCACCAGAAATTCGGCTATGGCCGCGTGACGGCTGTCGAAGGCAACAAGCTCACTGTCGATTTCGACAAGGCGGGCACCAAGCGCGTGATCGACAATTTCGTGACGCGGGCGTGAGTATTTCAGGCCACATCGGAGAAATAATTCAAACCGCGCTGGTCGAACTGTCGGTCGTCGGCAAGTGCGGGCAAAGCATCCCGCAACCCAAAATTGCCAGTGCCCTGACCCATGCCGGATACGATGCCGACAAGGAAGATAGCGGAGTGTTCTTACGCGCTGGTATGCCGGTATGGCGTAGCAAGGATACCGGCGAGATCGCCGTAACAAAGGCACGCCGAAAGATCGATATAGTGGTGAGACAGAACGACCGTCCAATAGCGCTAATCGAAACTGAGTCGGATTTGAACGATTTGCGAAACAAGGGTGTTACTCGACGAAACGGCCATTACGATGTTCATAGCATAGCGCGCGCATCCGATGGAAAATATTTCGACTCTTACAAATCATTGGAAAGAATGGCCGCAGCCGCGTATTATTTCCACCTACGAGAATCATCAAAGAGTGATGTAACACTGAAAATTGCGATCGATCGAATCTCTGCAATTCGTTCTGACAACTCAGCCGATCACAATCCTATGGAAATCCCTCTTTTCTTAGTCACCGGCACCTGCAGAAAGAACGACAGAGAAATTTTGAGCCAGAGGCTCATTTCGCTGAATGCGCATCTAATTGCAGTGTCACTTCGATAGCCACGCAAGACAAATATCATGAACGCCCCGCCTCTCTGGAAAGCAACCATCCTTGCGTCGAAAGCCGACGCCGCCGATCTCGCCGCGCTGCTTGAACTCACCCCGCCGCATCCGCAGGCTGTGCTTGTGAGCGAAGAGCCGTTTCGCGATGATGCGACGGTCGAAGCGCTCTATTCGCAGATGCCGGACGGCGAACTGCTCGAAAAACTCGCCGGGCGTGCGGTGCATGTGGCGTTGCTGCCGGATCTCGACTGGATCAAGCTGAGCCAGGAAGGCTTGCCGCCCGTGCGCGCGGGACGGTTCTTCGTCTATGGCGCGCATGATGCGGGCAAGGTGCCGCCTGCGGTCATTCCCATGCGCATCGAAGCGGGCATGGCGTTCGGCACCGGACATCATGAAACCACCGCGCTGTGCCTCGCCACGCTGAGCGATCTCGCCAAGCGCCGGCGTTATGCAAACGTGCTTGATCTCGGTTGCGGCACGGGCCTCCTCGCCATCGGTGCGGCGAAGCTGTGGCGCCGACGCGTGATCGCCTCCGATATCGATCCGGTCGCGATCGAAGTCGCGCGCGAGAATGCGCGCGCAAATCGCGAAGCGCCCCTCGTTCGCGCCGTCGTGGCCGATGGGATGGATCATCCCCTGATGGCGGCGGGTGCGCCTTACGATCTGATCGTCGCCAATATCCTGGCAGGCCCCCTCACCCATCTGGCGCCGGGCATCGCGCGCGGGGTGGCGCGCGGCGGCACGCTCATTCTTTCAGGGCTTCTGCGCTGGCAGGAGCAACTCGTGCTCGCCTTTTACCGACCGCATGGGTTGATCCTCAGGAGTATCAGGCGCGACGGCCCCTGGACCGCACTGACGCTTGAGAGACCATCTGCCCGGCGCTAACGTCCGGCCTATGGACAAAAACACCCCCTTCCAAAGCTTCGACGACCAATCCGATGCCGCAACCGTGGCGCCCCGATTGGCCTCCCTCAGAGCCGAACTCGCCAGGCGCGGACTGGACGGTTTGCTCGTCCCCCGCGCAGACGAGCACCAGGGCGAATATGTGCCCAAAAAGGCCGAACGCCTCGCCTGGCTTACATCGTTTGCGGGCTCCGCGGGTGCCGCGGTCGTGCTCAAGGACAAGGCCGCGATCTTCGTGGACGGCCGCTACACCCTGCAGGTGCGCCAGCAGACGGACACGAAACTGTTCGATCCCCGCGATCTGGTCGCGGAAGGCATCGCAGGATGGCTGGAGACGAACGCACCCAAGGGCGCGCGCATCGGCTACGACCCGTGGCTGCACACGATTGCCGGCCTGGACATATTGCGCGTCGCGGCCGACCGCGCGGGCGCGGAGCTTGTGCCCTGTCCCACCAACCCGATCGATGCGGTGTGGACGGATCAGCCCGGGCCGCCGCTTGCCAAGGCCATGCCGCATGCGTTCGCGCTCACGGGGGAAAGCGCGGAATCCAAACGCACGCGCATCGCGGAGGACATCAAGCGCCTCGGCGCGGACGCGGCCGTCATCACCCTGCCGGATTCCATCTGCTGGCTGCTGAATATCCGCGGCGGAGACGTGCCCCACACGCCGTTCACGCTCGCCTTTGCGATCCTCAATGCCGACGGCTCGACCGACCTGTTCCTGGATTCCCGCAAGAGCTCGCCCGAACTGGTGCAGCATCTGGGCAATGCCGTGCGGATGCACGAGCCGAACGATTTCCCGCCTGCGCTCGATGCGCTCAAAGGCAAAAGCGTGCTGGTCGATCCTACGATGGGCGCGGCAGCGCTGCTCGATCGCCTGACGACGGCGGGCGCCAAAGTGAAACGCGGCAGCGATCCGTGCCAATTGCCCAAGGCGTGCAAGAATCCCGTCGAGATCGAGGGCATGCGCAAGGCGCATATCCGCGATGGTGCCGCCCTCACGCGCTTTCTCGCCTGGGTCGCCCGCGAAGCGCCGAAGGGACATCTGACGGAAATCGAGGCGGCCGAAGCGCTGGAAGGCTATCGCCGGCAGACGGGTTCGCTGTCCGATCTCAGCTTCGATTCGATTTCGGGCGCGGCGCCTCACGCCGCCATTCCGCATTATCGCGTGTCGCGTTCGACCAACCGCAGGATCAACCGAAACGAAATCTTCCTGATCGATTCCGGCGGCCAATATCCCGACGGCACCACGGACGTCACCCGCACGATGATCGTGGGCGAACCGAGCGCGGAAATGAAGGATCGGTTCACCCGCGTGCTCAAAGGGCATATCGCACTTGCGACCGTGCGCTTTCCGGAAGGCACCACGGGCGCCGCGCTGGACGCGTTCGCGCGCAAGCCGCTGTGGGATGCCGGCCTCGACTACGATCACGGCACGGGCCATGGCGTCGGCAGCTATCTCTCCGTGCATGAGGGGCCGCAGAACATCTCCAAGAAGCCGATCCTGCAGACGCTCAAGCCGGGAATGATCTGCTCGAACGAGCCCGGCTATTACAAAGCGGACGAATACGGCATTCGCATCGAGAACCTGATCGTCGTCTCGGACTACGAAGAGGTGAAAGGCGGCGACCGCAAGATGATGCGCTTCGAGACGATCACGCTTGCGCCGATCGATCTCGAACTGGTCGAATCGAAACTGCTCACGGCCGAAGAGCGCGACTGGCTCAACGCCTATCACGCCCGCGTGCGCGAGATGCTGTCGCCGCTGGTGGACACCGAGACACGGAGCTGGCTGGAGCATGCGACGCGGGCGGTGTAAGCGGAGCACCGTCCGTTCTTTGGTCCGAGCGGGTTGAGAGACCCCCTCACCCTGCCCTCTCCCTCCACGGGGAGAGGAAAAAAATAAGAAATGCAGCGTGCCGTTCCCCTCTACCCTATCGGGGGAGAGGGGGAGCAGCACGCAGAAATTGAAGTTTGAAAAATGCGGGTGAGGGGGTCTCTCCGCCCGGGAAATTCCGAAAGAAATCGAAATGAAACGCGACACTTACCACGAAGGTCAAGTCCATCGTCTCACGCTCGAGAGCAGCGTGCTTAAGGGCAATGTGCTGCGCGATCCCACGAACCGCATCATCGATGTTTATCTGCCGGCGGCACACAAGCCCGGCGGCTTGCCCTTGCTGGTCGATCTTGTGGGCTTCACCGCCGGCGGCCCCGCCCACACCAACTGGAAGAACTTCGCCGAAAACGTTCCGGAACGGCTCGACCGGTTGATCGGGAGCGGCGCGATGCCGCCTTGCGTGGTGGCATTTCCGGACTGCTTCACGAAGCTGGGCGGCAATCAATATATCAACAGCGCAACGATGGGCCGTTGGGCGGATTTTCTGCTCCAGGAAGCAATCCCGTTCGTGGAGGAGAAATTTCGCTGCGGCGGCGCGGGCAAGCGCGGCGTGTTCGGCAAGAGCTCGGGCGGTTATGGCGCGATGGTTCACTCGCTGCTCTATCCCGATTTCTGGAGCGCATCGGCATCGCATTCCGGCGATGTCGGGTTCGAACTCGCCTATGCGGGCGAATTCCCGCGGCTGCTGCGCGCGCTGGCAAAGCATGGCGGCTCAATCGAAAAATGGATCGATGCGTTCTGGGCCGCGCCGAAGACGAAAGACAGCGACGTGCACGATCTGATGACGCTTGCGATGTGCGCGACGTACGATCCCGATCCGTCGGCGCCTTATGGCATCCGGTTGCCGGTCGATCCGGAAACCTGCGAAATCATTCCGGAACGCTGGAAGCATTTCATGGCGTGGGACCCCTTGACGCTGGTCAAAAGCCACGGCGCGGGACTCAAAAAGCTCAAGGCCGTCTATGTCGATTGCGGCGATATCGACCAGTACAATCTCGTCTATGGCGCGCGGCGTTATCACCGCGCCCTGGAGCGCCTCGGCGTGCCACACGTCTACGAAGAATTCCCGGACGACCACACCGCCGTGGATTACCGGATGGACCGCAGCCTGCCGATCCTCGCCAAGGCGTTGAGCAATTGAGGGCGTTCAAATGAAAATGCTGCGCAACCTGATCTTGCTTGCGCCTCTCGCGGCGCTCTCGGCGTGCACCGTTTGGCCGGTTGGCGAAGACCCATACAGCCTCAAGACGCGGCGCGACGCGAATGTCGTGCTGGAGGCGATTCAGACCTACCATCAGCAGAAGGGCGCGTTCCCGCCGAGTCTGGGCGCGCTCGTCCCCGCCTATCTACCCTCTTTGCCCGACAGACCTGCGCTTCAGTACCGTCCAAACGACGGTTCGCTCGCCTATCACTACATTCCGTCCTGGCCGCAATTGCACTGGGTGTGGTGCAGCTCCGTCGGCGATACAACCAATTGGCGTTGCGCGGAGAAGGTGATTTAGACCATCGCAAACGAACAGCGGACGAAGAGGTTCCGTGCCTGTGCGCCGCGGCATCGGTGAGAAATCGCAATATCGCCGGCCACGCCTCGGCCTGCGCCCTGGCCCGTCCCTCCGCCGTTCCGCCGATCGCAAAAGAAAGGATCTGTTGATTCCCGCGCGTGGGAAGATAGGCGTATGAGATCGAATGCCCGACGCCGTCATAGATGAGGCGCGGTCGTCATAAGGATGACCGAAGCGTCGAAGCCGCGCCAAGATGCGGTCGACAAACACGGGCGAAGGCCAGATTTGATCGTCCTTGCCCGCCAGCAGCAGCACAGGTCCGTGAATTTTCTCGACTGGGATTGCGATCGATGCCGCGTCCCCGAAACGCGCCATATCTTCGATGAACAGCGGCGTCTGCCGTATGGGCGTTTGGCTAAGACGATCCCAAAGATAAGTAAGAATGAAATCCGGATAGAGCGTGTTTGCGATATAAGGCAGCGGCTTTCCATTTGCGGTCCAGGCCGCGTCTCCCGGCAAATGGCTTGCGCTCACGCCACCCCAAAGAACAAAGCTCGGCGAACGCGCCACCACGGCGCTCACGCCCGGAACGGTTGCCGCCGTGTAGAGAGCCGGCTCGGTTCCGCGCGATGCGCCGTAGATCGCAATGGAACCGGGATCGATGTCGGGTCTGTTGCGCATCCACCGAATTGCCTTGGCGAAATATTCCATCGGCACGTTTTCAAGCGTCGCCGGCAGCCCCATCTCGCCGAAATAGGCCAGCGACAGCGCCGCAAATCCGTGCGACGCAAACAACATGGCGACATCCGGCTGCCCATATCCGCCTTCGGAGCCGCCAAGAACGAGAACACCGGGATGAGCCGCGCTGTCGCCCGGTTCATAGAGCGTGCCCAGAATTCCATCCCGTACCGTGATGCTGCGTACGCCGGGGCGCGCGAAACGCCTCTCCAGCGACATACGCGCAACAATTCCATTCCCGTCCCGAACTTCGAAAATGGTCGTAACAGGTCGTGCAAAATCCGCAATTTCGAAGAAGGCGTGATCCGCATTCTTCGGCGCGGCGTCCGGGCTCATGGACCAGAACAGGCCCATCGCATCTGTGCCGCGATACGATCCCGACAACGGCGCTTGCGAATTGAGGTTGATTGCGCCGCGCGAATCCGACCGAAACATTGTCTCGCTTCGCCACCAGAGACCATCACTTGCCAGCGACCTTGCGATCAATGCGACGGGCGCGTCCGCGCGTAGCCCCGTGACAGAGATGTTCAGCCGTTCGTCCATAAGAGGACTGGACGGCGTCACGCCGACGACGATAGCGGCCCGGGCTGGCGCAAATGCGATGAGCGCCATCGCCGCAATCATTGACCTACGCAAGACCGTCAGCGGCTTCGCCATTCCATCAGCGCGATGCGCGTCGCGCATGCGTATCAATTTGCCCGGCTGCCATCGGGCACCGGCGATTCCGGCGTCGCGAGCACCGGAACGATGCCGTCGGAATAACCGATGTCGAACAGCATCCCTTCGGACAGAAGCCCGGCCATCTTGCGCGGCTTGAGATTGACGACGAACAGCGTCTGCCGGCCTTCGATCTCGCGTGGGTCGGCGCGTTCCTGTTTCATGCCGGTCAGGATGGTTCGTTCGTGGTCGCCGAATGAAACACGCAGCGCGATCAGCTTGTCCGACCCCACGACATCGGAGACCGACAGAATCGTACCCACGCGCACATCGATCTGGTCGAGCAGGTCCGGCGTTATGACCGGTTTGATCGGCGCAGGTGTCATGGAATTCCTCCCGAAACGTTCACGCGCCTTCGATCAATTTGAGCCACGCGTCTTCGTCGATCACCTTGACGCCGTGCTTTTCCGCTTCGGCGAGCTTGGAGCCGGCGCCGGGGCCGGCAACCACAAGATCGGTTTTCTTCGATACGGAACTGGCAACCTTGGCGCCCAGCGATTCCGCGCGCGCCTTGGCTTCGGGACGCGTCATTTTTTCCAGCGAGCCCGTGAAGACGATGGTCTGGCCGGCGACCGGCGAACCGGACAGTTTGGGCGCGGCAACCGGCTGTACATCAACCTCTTTCAGCAAATTCTTGAGCAACGTCTTGTTGTGCTTCTCGTCGAAGAAATCCTTGATCGCTTCGGCGACCGTCTCACCCACGCCGTCGATCGCGTCGAGTTCTTCGATCGCCTTCTCGCCTTCCATCGCCGCGATAAAAGCATCGATGGTCGAGAAATTCCGCGCCAGCAGCTTGGCCGTCGTCTCGCCCACATGGCGGATGCCCAGCGCGTTGATGAAACGGTCAAGCGAAATTGTGCGGCGCGCATCGATCGACGCGACCAGATTCTCGACCACCTTGTCTTCCCTGTCGTCGTCGCGCTTGGACTTGACCGGCTCGCCTTTGCCCTCTTTGGCGCGCCGCTCCGCGCTCAACGCCGCGCGGTGCTCGCTGAAGATCTTGCTTACGGCCGCGGCATTCCTCGTAAGCCGGAAAATGCCGGCCGGTTCCTTCAGCAAGCCTTTCTCGTGTAACAACTCAACATAGGCGCCCCCGAGTCCTTCGATATCGAACGCATCCCGCGACACGAAATGCTTGAGCCGCTCGACCGCCTGCGCCGGACATATCAAACCTCCGGTGCAGCGGCGATCGACGTCCACCTTGCCTGTCTTTTCGTCGACCTCGCGCACCGCATTGCTGCCGCAGGCCGGGCATTTGTCCGGGAACACATAGGGCTTGGCGCCCCGCGGCCGCTTTTCCAGGATCACGCGCACGATTTGCGGAATCACGTCGCCTGCCCGCTGCACCACGACCGTATCTCCGATGCGCGCATCCTTGCGCGCGATTTCGTCCTCATTGTGCAGGGTCGCGTTTTGCACCACCACGCCGCCCACGGTGACGGGCTTGAGCTTGGCGACGGGCGCGAGCTTGCCCGTGCGGCCGACCTGGATGTCGATGTCCTGCAGAATCGTGTCCGCCTGCTCGGCCGCGAATTTGTGTGCGATGGCCCAGCGGGGCGAGCGCGAGACAAACCCAAGCCGGTCCTGCAGGTCGAGCCGGTCCACCTTGTAGACGACGCCGTCGATATCGTAGCCCAGCGTCGCGCGCGTCACTTCGATATCGCGATAGAAAGCGAGCACGTCCTCGACGGTTTTGCACTTTCGGATGAGAGGATTGACGCGAAATCCCCAGCCCTTGAACGCCTGCAGCATGCCCCATTGCGTGTCGGCCGGCAGATCGCTCGTCTCGCCCCAGGTGTACGCGAAGAAATGCAGCGGACGCGACGCCGTGATTGTGGGATCGAGCTGGCGCACCGACCCCGCGGCCGAATTGCGCGGATTGGCGAAGACGGGCTTGCCATCCTTCTCCTGGCGCTTGTTGAGCGCCGCGAAATCGGCATGGGTCATATAGACCTCGCCGCGCACTTCCATGATCTTCGGCGCGCGGCCATGCAGGCGCAGCGGAACATCCTTCAGAGTGCGCAGATTGGGCGTGATGTCTTCGCCTTCCACGCCGTCGCCGCGGGTGGCGCCCTGCACGAACAAGCCGTCTTCGTAGCGCAAAGACGCCGAAAGCCCGTCGATCTTGGGCTCGGCCGTGATGGTCAGCTCATCGTCGTCCTTGAGGCCGAGAAAGCGGCGCACGCGGGCGACGAAATCGGCCACGTCTTCGTCATGAAACGCATTGTCGAGCGACAGCATCGGCCGCGCATGCAGGACCTTGGCGAATTTGGCGCTGGGCTTCGTGCCCACGCGATGGCTGGGGCTGTCCGGCCGCACGAGAGCGGGGAAGCGCGCCTCGATGGCGGCATTGCGCTTTCGAAGCGCATCGTAATCGGCGTCCGATACCTTTGGCGCATCCTCCTGATAGTAGGCACGATCATGCGCCGCGATTTCTTCGGCAAGCGCTGCGAGCTCCCGCTTCGCTTCCGCCTGCGACAACTTCTCGACTGGCTTCGCGCTCACGCCCGCTTCCTCGCAGGTCTCTTGGGTGCGGCGCCATCGAGCAGCCGCCGCGCCGCGGCGCGGGCTTCCTCGGTGACGGCGGCGCCCGACAACATGCGGGCGATCTCTTCGACTCTTTCGTCTTCGTCGAGCAATTCGACTCGCGTGCGGTCGGCCTTGCGAGTGATGCGGAAATGGCGCTCGGCGCGCGCGGCGACCTGGGGCGAATGCGTGACGAGCAGGATCTGCGTACTGCGCGCGAGACGCTGCAGACGCTCGCCGACCGCGTCCGCCACCGCGCCGCCTACGCCCCGGTCCACTTCGTCGAATACGAGAGCCGCCCGCGGACTCGCGCCGGCAAGCGCCACTTTGAACGCCAGCGAGAACCGCGCGAGTTCGCCGCCCGAGGCGATTTTCGCGAGCGGTCCGAAAGTCGCCCCCTCGATTGTCGCGACTTCAAAGCTCGCCTTTTCGAGGCCTGCTGCACTTCCCTCTTCACCGATCTCCTCCATTGCCACACGAAAGCGCGCATGGCCGAGCTTGAGCGGTGCCAATTCGCCGGCCACGGTCTTTTCGAGCTTCGCCGCCGCGGACCGGCGCGCCACGGACAATTTTCGCGCGGTTTGCAGATAGGCATCGCGGGCAAGCCGCACCTCCGTGTCCGCCGCCTTGAGCCGTGTGTCGCTCGAATCGATCAAGCCGAGTTTCGCCTGGAATTCGGACAGCACGCGCGCCAGATCGTTGGTCGGCACGCCATATTTGCGCGCGGCATCCCGAAGCGCATGGAACCTTTCTTCTCGGCGTTCCAGTTCGCGCGGATTGGCATCGAGCTGCGACAGCAATGCTTCCAGCTCGCGCCGAGCATCTTCGATCAGCGCAAACGCCTGCTCCAATGAGGCCTCTGCGCCGGTGACACGCTTGCGCGCTTCCTCGTTGAGACGCGCAAGGCGCTTGAGGGCCGCCGCCAGCGACGCTTCGGCCCGCTTGTCGCCCGATAGCGATTCGACTGCCCCGGAAATGTCTTCGGCAATGCGACCTGCATTCGCGAGCAACGCGCGCTCGGCCGCGAGGCGCGCTTCCTCGCCAGGCTCGGCGCCCAGTTCCGCCAGTTCCTCCACGGCATGGCGCAGATAATCGGCATCGGCGGCACTGGCGTCGGCGGCGCGTTTCAACGCATCGGCTTCGTTGCGCTTGCGCTCGAGTTCCGCAAAACGCTGGGCGGTTTTGGATGCAAGTTCTTCATGACCGCCGAACGCATCGAGCAGCCGGCGGTGGGTGGCGGAATCGAACAGACCCCGATCGTCGGCCTGTCCGTGGATTTCCACGATCAGCGAACCCAGATCGCGCAGTAGCGCCACACCGACCGGCTCGTCATTGACGAAGGCGCGCGTGCGGCCGTCGGCTGTGATGATGCGCCGGAGAATGATCTCGGACTCGGACGGCAGTTCGTTCTTTGCGATCAATGCCCGCGCTGCATGATCCCGGGCCGGCTCGAAAATCGCGACGGACGAACCCTGTTGCGCACCGTTGCGCACGCTCGATCTTGCGCCGGCGCGTGCGCCTGCCGCCAATCCCAGCGCGTCCAGAAGAATCGATTTTCCGGCCCCCGTTTCGCCGGTGAGCACGTTCAGGCCGCCCGCGAAATCGAGCGTGATGTCCTCGATGAGAACCAGATCGCGGACCTTGAGCGTCGCGAGCATCGCCGTCGTTCTAAAGCGGGCTCGAGAATGCCCGGCTGATCCATGAGCCCTTGTTTTCCTGGGGCTTCATGTTGTGGCTTTTCAAGAGGTCGTAGGAATCCTGATACCAAGGGCTGCCGGGATAGTTGGCGCCGAGCACGGCCGCAGCCGTCTGGGCTTCGTCATAGATGCCCAGCGCATAATACGCTTCGGTGAGGCGCTCCAGCGACTCCGCGATCTGCGACGTTCTCTGATAGCGCTCGACGACAACCCGGAAACGGTTGATCGCGCCGATATAATCGTGCCGCACGAGGTAGTAGCGGCCCACCGCCAATTCCTTGCCCGCCAGATGGTCGAGCGTGAGGTCGACCTTCAGGCTCGCGTCGCGCGCATATTCGGTGTTGGGAAAGCGCTGCACGACGTCCTGAAGTGCGGTCAGCGCTTGCTCCGTGTTGCTCTGGTCGCGACCGATATCGGTGATCTGCTCATACAGCGACATCGCCTTGAGATAAAAAGCGTAAGCCACCTCGTGGCTGCCCGGGTGGAGCTGGATATATTCGTCCGCGGTGCTGATGGCATCGGTATATTTGTTGGCCTGGTAATAGCAGAAGGCCGACATCAGCATCGCGCGGCGCGCCCATACCGAATAGGGGTGCTGGCGCTCGACCTCGTCGAACTGCTTGGCAGCGGCGAGCCAGTTGTTGCCCTCAATCTGCCTCCAGGCGTCATTGTAAATCTGCTCGACGGGCCGTTCGACATATTGGGCGTCCTTGTCCTCGTCGGCGCTCTTGTCGAACAGCGAGCAGCCGCCGAGGAGGGCTACGCCCAGCACCGCGGCTATGACAGCCGGACGAAACGCGCGACCCAGCGCCGGTTTCCACACTTCTTTCAAGGACATATGTTTTTCCGCTTCCGGGAACGGGCCGCGAACGGCCAAGCCCAACGCCACGCACCTTATGCCATTGCGCGGGAAGCGCGGTCCAGCCCCGTAACCTGTCGCCGGGCGCGCCAATTTGCCGAAAACCCAGTCATAACCGGGGCTTGGGGTAGAACAACCATAGATTGAGTTACGGGTGCCGTAAATATTCTGACGTCCACGTGATCCATGCCACAACCCGCGAGCGTAACAGGGCAGGAATATGCCCGCGGGGCTGGGAATGGGAACTGTCGCGCCGAAAAAAAGGCCGGACGACCTCGGCGTCGACCGCCATGTGGGCGAACGTATCCGGCATCGCCGCGCCGAAACGGGCCTTACCCAGGAGGATCTGGGCCGGGTCCTCGAGATTTCCTACCAGCAGATCCAGAAATACGAAACCGGAGTCAACCGCATCAGCGCGGGACGCCTGTTCGAGGTCGGCCGCGTCCTGTCTGTCGACGTGTCTTACTTCTTCGACGGCTATGACGGCGCGAAGCCTACAGCGTCGCTGCCGCATGGCGGCCACAACAGGGCAGCTATCGAACTGGTACGGAATTTCCTCGAAATCGAAGACGAGACGCTGCGGAACGCTGTGACCACATTGTTGCGGGCATTACGGGACCAGCGGGCGCGGAGCATGGCGGCGGAGTAAGGCTGTTCAGTTCTGCGTCACGAACTCATAGTTCTCGGCATCGGCAAACACCGCCCGCAACAGCGCATTGTTGAGCGCGTGGCCGGAGCGGCGACCTTCGAAGCGGCCGATGATCGGGGCGCCCGCCAGCGCCATGTCGCCCAACGCATCGAGAATCTTGTGGCGCACGAATTCGTCGGGGAAGCGCATCAGCTTCGCATTGACGACGGCGTCGCCATCGATGGCGAGCGTGTTCTCGAGAGACGCGCCGCGCGCCAGCCCCATCTTGTTTAGTGTCTCCAGCTCATGCACGAAGCCGAAAGTGCGGGCCGGCGCAATGTCGTTGCGGAAACCGTCGTTCGAGAATACCCAAATCATACGCTGTTCGCCGATCGCTGGCGATGCAAACACGATCTCGAAATCGAAGACGAATTCCGAAGCCGGGGCAAGCGCGGCGCTGGCATCGGCGTTCTTCACTTCGACGCGCTTGAGAATTCGCAGTGCGCGTTTCGGCCCGGGTATTTCATGCAGGCCCGCGCTTTCAATGAGAACGAGATAGCTGAGCGCGTCCCCGTCGAAGATCGGCGGCTCGGGACCGTCGACGGTCACGAGAAGATCGTCGATACCGGCACCCGCCACCGCCGCCATCAGATGCTCGATGACGCCGACGCTTGCGCCGGCCCCGTCATCGATGACGGTGCCCAGCCGTGTCTCGCCGACCTTGTCGTACAATGCGGGAATTTCGCGGCCGCCCAGATCGCTGCGGCGAAAGACGATTCCGGTGCCGGCGGCGGCGGGGGCGAGCGTCATGTGGACCAACCGTCCAGCATGAAGTGCTACACCCTCGCTCGCGATTTGCCGTGCGATTGTCCGCCGCATGCAGCTCGCGTCCCTCAGTTTCTTCCCCCGTTTACGGGGGAAGTGCCGCGCGAGCAATGCGAGCGCGACGATGGGGGCCGCCGCGACGGCCACCCTCCCCGGCGTTCCGCTGGCTCCTCCCCCGTAAACGGGGAGGAAAAAAAACGGGTCAGTTCGTTTGACGGCGTAGGAAGGCCGGTATCTCGAACTGATCGTCCTTCTTGTGGTCCGGGAACAGATCGTCCGCGACGTTTTGCGGGGTCTGCGCCGTGCGCTGCTGCTCTTGCGCCGCACTGCGCGTCATGACCTGGGCCGTTGCGCGCGGGGTGTTTGCGGTCCGAGGCACCTGAACGGGTTCCACGCGTTGCGGTTCAGATTTTTTTTCGCCACGACCGAAAAAACGGCCAATTCCTCCCCGGCGCGGCGCCTCCTCAGGCTCCGGTTGCGGCGCAGGACGCATCGGCTGCGCCGGGCGGATCGACGCCGGAATTGGCGGCAATTCGTCCTCGATGATCGGCGCTTCGGCTTCGCCGAGGATCATCTCTTCGACGGGCGAAAGCGGCGGGGCCACCTGGGCGTTCATTTCCTGCGCGATGGACTCGACCTGGGCCCGTACCGCGTTGGCTTGCGGTGCGCGGGTTTCGGTTCTCGCAGGCAAAGGCTGTGCCTTCATGCGCGGACGCAGCGGTTCGACATTTTGCGGCATCCGCACCGTCCCTTCGGCTTCGATTCCCGTTGCCACGACGGAAACCCGCAGGCGGCCTTCCATGTTTTCGAGGATCGTACCGCCGAAGATGATGTTTGCGTCCGGATCGACTTCGGCACGCACGCGGTTCGCGGCTTGGTCGACTTCGAACAGCATCATGTCCGGACCGCCCGTGATGTTGATGAGCACGCCGCGGGCGCCCTTCATCGACACATCGTCCAGCAGCGGATTGGAGATGGCCGCTTCGGCCGCCTTCATCGCGCGGTCCTCGCCTTCGGCTTCGCCCGTGCCCATCATCGCCTTGCCCATCTCGGACATGACCGTCTTGATGTCAGCAAAATCGAGATTGATGAGTCCGGGCATCATGATCAGATCGGTCACGCCGCGCACGCCGCTGTGCAGCACATCGTCGGCCATCGCAAACGCTTGCGAGAAGGTCGTGCGGTCGTTGGCGACACGGAAAAGATTTTGATTGGGAATGATGATCAGCGTGTCGACATAGGCCTGCAATTCCTCGATGCCGCGTTCGGCCACGCGCATGCGCTTGTCGCCTTCGAATGCGAACGGCTTGGTGACGACGCCGACAGTCAGCACGCCCAGCTCGCGCACGGCGCGCGCAATAACGGGTGCAGCACCTGTGCCCGTGCCGCCGCCCATGCCGGCCGTGATGAACACCATATGCGAGCCCGAGATCTGCTCGAGGATCTCCTCAAGCGACTCTTCCGCGCCTGCGCGACCGACATCGGGTCTTGCGCCCGCGCCGAGACCCTCGGTCACTTTCGTGCCCATCTGGATGCGGCGCTGCGCCTTCGACTGCGCGAGCGACTGCGCGTCCGTGTTCGCCACGACAAAATCGACGCCTTCGAGCTTCGCCGCGATCATGTTGTTGACGGCATTGCCGCCTGCGCCGCCGACGCCAAGCACGGTGATGCGCGGCTTCAATTCCTTCACTTCGGGTGCCCCTAATTTGATGCTCATTGTGCACTCTCCTTGCCGTGTACCTTAGGCCCCGCACTTACCCAAACTTTGTTCTTCCCGGCTTTCATATTCGTTACCCGCCTCACTTGCCGATGAGTCGGCGGAAAAATCCATGCTTCGGCCGGTCCGGCGGCCCCGATCCCAATTCGGGATTCAGCGCTTCGGGGGGCATCGTGGCCCCGGCCATCAGAAGTCCCAATGCTGCCGCGTAGTCGGGCCCGGCGGACGCAGCCGGCAGGCCTGCGAAGGTCTGAGGGCGGCCGAGCCGCACCTGCTTGTTCAACACACGCTGCGCCAACTCGCGCATACCAGCCAATTGACACGCGCCGCCGGTCAAAACAGCTCGCCTTCCGGCGGCGACATCGAAGCCGCTGGCGCGTAGGCGCGTCTGGACCTCGGCGAATATTTCTTCAAGCCGCGGCTGGATGATGCGAGTCAGCATCGAGCGCGGCACGCGCACGGCATACGTGTCGTTGTCCTCGCCCATCTGCGGCACGGTCACGATGTCGGTGCCGCTTTCGATATCGCCCAGCGCGGCACCATAAAGCGTTTTCAGGCGCTCGGCTGCCGATACGGGCGCCGCCAGGGTGCGCGCGAGATCGGAAGTCACCAATGCGCCTCCCATCGGCACGACATCGGAATGAACGAGCGCACCGTCGAGGAACACAGCGATCGAGGTCGTGCCTGCGCCCATGTCGATCACGGTGGCACCGAGCTGCATTTCGTCCGGCGTCAGAATCGCCAAACCGCTCGCATAAGGCGCGAACAATGCGCCCGCGACGTTCAGGTGGCAGCGTTCGACCGCGAGCTTGAGGTTCTGCAAGGGAGACGGCTTTACCGCCACCGCATGCATGGTGACGCCCAGGCGCTGGCAGAACATTCCGCTGGGGTCGCGCACCCCGCGCGCTTCGTCGACGACATAGGATGTGGGCGCAGACTGAATCACCTCGAAGCCATCGAGCCGGCATTTCGCCCGCGCGTCGGCGAGGAGGCCTAACAAATGAGAGTCCGAGACGAGCGCACCGTCGAGCGCCACCGCGGCGCGCGCCGTGACGCTGGCGGGGGCGCCGCAACTGACGGAGATCAGCACATTCTGAATTCGTGTGTCGGCATGGTTCTCGGCCGCCGCCACCGCCTCGCGGATGGACTCCTCGGCAAGCTCGATGCTGGTGATGGTGCCGGCCTTGATGCCCTGGGACTCGCGCAGCGCCGCACCCAGGACCTTAAGATTTCCCGGCTCGGCGCGGCCGATCAGACAGATCACCTTGGACGACCCGATATCCAGGATCGTCACCAGACCGGTGCGAAAAGCCGGCCGTTCGGCACTGCCCGTGCGCATGCGGATCGTCTCGCCCATCAGGTCGCGTTCCCTCGTGCCACCGGCTGCCTGTCCCCGTTCTTCAGCACGAAGAAGAAGTTGTCGCGCTGACGCAAATCAATCTCAGAGATATCGCGCTCAAGCACGCCCTTGTCCACGATCAAATGCTCAAGAACGTCGAGTTCCTTCGTCCAATCGTCCTCGGGCAACTGCACGACGACTCCGTCTTCGAGAATGAGGTCCCAGCGCCGCTCCGACATACGCCGATAGGCGCGGACTCTCGCCGACACTGCGCGATGCTGCGCGACCGCATCGACGATCTCAGCGGAGTCCTGCGGAGCCCCGTCGCCGATCAGATAGGGCAGTTTCGAGAACTCGGCAGGGTTCGCGAGTGTGACGACCTTGCCCGAGCGTTCGATCACATAGGTGCCGTTGGCGGCCTGCCACAGGGCGAAAGGCAGCTTCTCGACGATGCTGACGGAGATCGAATCCGGGTACTGCCGGCTCACTTCGGCATCCGCCACCCAATCGAGCGCGAGCAATCTTTGACGGGCGGCCTGGACATCGGCGGCAAAAATCGATTGCCCCGGCTCGAAGCCGAGAGCGGTAATGATCATCTGGGGTTGCGTGCGGCGATTGCCCGTGAGATGCACATCCCGGATGCCGAAACCCGCTTCTGCGGCCACTTTCGACATCGCGTTTTGCGTGCCGACGATTGCGGCATGTATTTTTCCGCCCGCAAACAATGCCGCGATCCCCGTCAGCACGAGCAAGACCGCGGTCAGTGCGAGCATGGGGTGGCGAAAGGTGAGCCGCCGCCTCACTTCGCGGAAGAAGCGCGAGACGGGATCGTTGCGGAACTTCGTACGCTTGCCGAAAGCGGTGCGCTCGGGCGCCACACGCACCGCGGCTGCGCCCCGGCGGCCGGACCGTTTTTGCGCATTGCGCCGCGGCTTGCGCTCCGCCTTCACCGATCGCATGACGCGTCCTCCAGGATCCAGCGCACGAGCTTGCGGAAATCCATACCGGTGTGCAGCGCCTGCTCCGGCACGAGAGACGTTGGCGTCATGCCGGGCTGCGTGTTGACCTCGAGCAGGATCAGGCGATGCTTGGCCTTAGTGTCGTCGAAACGGAAATCGGTCCGGCTCACGCCACGGCAGCCAAGGGCCGCATGTGCGCGCTCGGCGAGCTGCATCGCTTCCCCGGTCACGGAAGGCGGAATCTTGGCCGGCAGCATGTGCAGCGAACCGCCCTCGGAATATTTCGCTTCGTAGTCGTAGAAATCCGTGCTGGGCAGAATCTCGGTGACGGCGAGCGCCTTGCCGCCCATCACGGCAACGGTCAGTTCGCGGCCCGGAACATATTCCTCCACCATCACAGAGTCGCTGAGAGTCCATTTGTCGCTGCCGAGCTCAAACGGCGGACGATTGTCGCCCTCGCGGATGATGAACACGCCCACGCTGGAGCCCTCGTTGACGGGCTTCACGACATAAGGCGGCTCCATCAGATGGTTCGCGCTCGCATCGTGACGATCGGCCACGATGCTCTTCACCACCGGGAGCCCGGCCGCGCGGAACACGTCCTTGGTGCGTTCCTTGTGCATCGCGACGGCCGAGGCGAGCACACCGGAATGCGTATAGGGAATGCGCATCAATTCGAGCAAGCCCTGCACGCAGCCGTCCTCGCCCCAACGACCGTGGAGCGCATTGAACACGGCATCGGGCTTTTCGGCTTCGAGCCGCGCGGGCAGATCGTCGGGCGCGTCGATCTCGACCGTATTGAATCCTTCGTCGCGCAGCGCTTTGGCGCAGGCGCGCCCCGACACAAGGCTGACCTCGCGCTCGGCTGAGCGCCCACCCAACAACACGGCCACTTTCCTGAAAGCGGTCATGGCACGCCCACCCGTTTGATCTCCCATTCGAGTTCGACGCCAAATTTCGCCTTTACCCGCGCACGTACATCCTCGCCGAGAGCCTCGATATCGGTTGCCGACGCATCGCCTGTGTTGATGAGGAAGTTGCAGTGTTTTTCGGAGACCTGCGCCGCGCCGTGCATCAACCCGCGGCATCCCGCTTCGTCGATCAGCTGCCACGCCTTGCGGCCTCCGGACTGGGCCGCGTCGGGATTCTTGAAGGTCGATCCGCCCGTGCGCGACTTGACCGGCTGCGACGCTTCGCGTTGCTCGACCAGTGCATTCATCCTCTCGCGAATGACAACAGGATCGTCTTTCGTTCCGGCGAACGCCGCTTCGACGAAGATCAGATCGTCCGGCACGTTCGCCTTCCGATACGCAAAGCTCATATCATCGGCCGTCAGCACGATCTTGCGGCCTCGTGCATCGACGGCCGTCGCCTCGACGAAGATATCCTTGATCTCGCGGCCATAACACCCGGCATTCATGCGCAACGCGCCGCCGACCGTGCCCGGCACGCCGCGCAGGAATTCGAGACCGGCGATGCCCGCATCTGCCGCGGCGCGCGCCACTGCGGAATCGAGCGACGCGGCGCCGGCGCGAATTTGCAAACCATCGGCAGACACGCGGCCGAAAGTCGCCGGCAAGCGGATCACCACGCCGGGAAGACCCCCATCGCGCACGAGAAGATTCGAACCCACTCCGATCACCGTGACCGGCAGCGCGTCAGGCTTGTTCGCAAGGAACGCGCCGAGGTCGTCCGCATCGGCAGGACGAAACAGGATTTCCGCAGGCCCCGCGGCGCGGAACCAGACGAGGTCTTTCAACGGCGCGTTGTGCGTATAGCTGCCGCGCACCTGAGGCAGAGAGTCCCGGAAGCGGATCGCCATCACGCGCGCGCCTCCCGCTCGATCAATGCGGTTTCGAGACCGGCAGCCCATTGGGTGATCGAGCCCGCACCCAGGCACACGATCGCGCCGCCGGGTTTCGCGAGATCTGCAATCATCGCCGGAAGGTCATCCGCGCCGTCGATCACGAACACACTGCGGTGGCCGTGCGCGCGCAATGCTTCCGCATAGGTGTCGCGATCGAAGCCGGCGATCGGCAGCTCGCCCGCGGGATAGACGGGCGCGATGATCGCGGCGTCCGCGTCGTTGAGGCAGGTGCAGAATTGCTCGAAGGTGTCGCGCAGGCGCGTGTAGCGATGGGGCTGCACGATGGCGATGATAGGACCGGAATAGGCCTGGCGCGCCGCCTTGAGCGCGGCCGCCATCTTGAACGGATTGTGGCCGTAATCGTCGATGATCGCAGCGCCATTCCATTCGCCGACGCGCGTAAAGCGCCGATTGACGCCGCCGAATTTGCCGAGTGCGGCGCGGATCGTTTCCATGTCGATGCCCAGTTCGTGGGCGACGGCAATCGCGGCCAACGCATTGAGGACATTGTGCTCGCCGGGCATGGGCAGGCGCATGTCGTCGAGCCGCGTTTCCGTGCCCTTGCGGCGGTTGGCCAAGATCACGTCGAAACGCGACGCGCCTTCGGAGAAGCTGATATTCGCCGCGCGCACATCGCCTTGCGGACCGATGCCATAGGTGATGAGCCGGCGGTCTTCCACGCGTCCGACCATCGCCTGTACTTCGGGATGATCGAGGCACAGCACGGCGAAGCCGTAGAACGGAATGTTCTCCACGAAGCGCTGGAACGCTTCGCGCATGCGATCGAACGTGCCGTAATAATCGAGATGGTCGGGATCGACATTGGTGACCACGGCGACCGTTGCCGGCAGCCGGAGGAACGTGCCATCGCTTTCGTCCGCTTCCACAACCACCCATTCGCCCGCGCCGAGACGTGCGTTGGTGCCGTAGGCATTGATGATGCCGCCATTCACCACGGTGGGATCGAGCCCGCCCGCATCGAGCAGCGCCGCAATCAACGTTGTCGTCGTGGTCTTGCCGTTGGTGCCTGCGATCGCGATACAGTTCTTGAGCCGCATGATCTCGGCCAGCATCTCGGCGCGGCGAACGAGCGGCAGGTTGCGCATCCGTGCCGCTTCGAATTCCGCATTGCCCGCCTTCACCGCGGAGGAATAGACGACGACGACAGCGTCCTTGAGATTGTCGGCGTCATGGCCCACGGCGACGGGAATGCCGAGCATATTGAGACGCTTTACATTCGCATTGTCGGCGACGTCGGAACCCTGCACCTTGTAGCCCAGATTGTGCATGATCTCGGCGATGCCGCTCATGCCGATACCGCCGATTCCGATGAAATGAATGGTGCCGATGTCGAACGGCACGCGCGTGGGAGAGAGTCGCGGCGCCATCATGCCCCCCCGATCCGATCGACGAGATCGGCGAGCCGCCGGGCGGCGTCTGGCTTTGCCAACGCGTGGGCCGCAGCGGCGCGGCGCGCAAGATCGTCCGGCGACGCGAAGGCGCTCTGCAGCATATCGGCAAGCTTCTTGGGCGTCAGTTCGCTTTGCGCGACGCGCCAACCCGCGCCCGCTTCCGCGAGCACATCGGCATTCGGAGTCTGGTTGTCGTCCAGCGCATGCGGCAGCGGCACGAGGATCGCAGGACGCCCGATCACCATCAACTCGGCGACGGTACCCGCACCGGATCGTCCTATCACGAGCTGGGCGTTCGCCATGCGCGACGGCAGATCGCTGAAAAACGATGCGAGTTCCGCCTTCACACCCGCGCCTGCATAGACGGTGCGCACCGCTTCGATATCTTCCGGACGGCATTGCTGTACAATGTCGAGACGGGTCTTGAGCGCCGTGGGCAGCGATGCGATTGCTGCCGGCACGATTTCGCTCAACGCACGCGCGCCCTGGCTGCCGCCGAACACCAGCAAACGCAAGGGACCCGTGGCCGTCGGCGTATCGTAAGGCGCGCCGTTGAGCGCCACGACTTCCGGGCGCACGGGGTTGCCCGTGTAGACGACCTTGGACATATCCTTCGGCAGGAAACGCTTGAGCGGAAGACCGCCAGCGATCGCGCGCACGTAGTTGGCCACCAACCGGTTGGCGCGGCCAAGCACGGCATCCGGCGCCACGATCAAGGTTGGAAGCCGTGCAAGACAGGCGGCGACCATGACAGGCAGACTGGGATACCCGCCGAAGCCCACCACGGCAGCCGGTTTGGCGCGGCGTAACTTGCCGAGTGCGACGACGATCCCGGCTAGGATCTCGAACGGCGCAGTCATCAGGCGCAATTTCGAACGATCGGAGAAGGCAGCTGCCGGCACGATCTCGATCGCGGCCCCGGGAAAGTAAGTTGGGTATTGTGTGCCGCGCGCGTCCGTCATCACGACGATTTTGCGCCCACGGCGCGTGAGTTCGGCCGCCAGCGCCTGCGCCGGAAACAGATGGCCGCCCGTACCGCCGGCAGAAAGCACGATCGTCGTCATGATGCGCGCGCCTCCCTGAGGAAGCCGAAGACGGCATAGTCCCGCTCGCCCACTTTCGGACGCGGCCGCGTCACGGCCAGCGCAAGGCCCATTGTCAGCGCCACCGCAAACAACGACGAGCCGCCATAGGAAATGAACGGCAAGGTCATGCCCTTCGCGGGCAACAGGCTGATCGCTACGCCCATATTGATGAAGGCCTGCAGCGCCACGACGATGGCCAGACCTGCGCCGGCCAGAGCCGAAAACGAATCCCGTGCATGCGAGGCGCGCATCAGAAGCCGCACGCTCAACACACAGAACAAGAGCGCAATCGCGCCGCACAATACGAGACCAAACTCCTCGCCTGCCACTGCAAAGATGAAATCGGAATGCGCATCGGGGATGTGATATTTGATCGTGCCCGCGCCCGGACCCACGCCCGCCAGACCGCCGCGCTCGAACGCTTTCAGCGCCAGTCCCGTCTGATAGCCCTCGTGGCTCGAGCCGAAGAACTGGTCGATGCGGTGGCGCACATGCTCGGAGAAATAATAGGCGACCACGCCAAGCCCAGCGCTGCCGCCGGCCAGCACGCCGATCCACACAAACGAAACGCCGTTGAAAAACAGCAACGCGCCCCACAACGCAAGCAACAGCCCCGTCTGGCCGACATCGGGCTGCAACGGCAGAATGACGAGTGCGGGCAGGATCAGGAGGAAGGTGACAAGCTCTTTCGGCACAATCATCTTCGCCTTGTCGGCGAGGATCGACGCGGCGAGCACTGCGAATCCCGGCTTCAGGAATTCCGAAGGCTGCAGCGTCATCCAGCCGAAATCGATCCAGCGCTTGGCGCCCAGCACTTCGCTGCCGGTGAAAAGCACGAGCGCCGAGCCGATCACGGCCAGCGCATAGACGACGGCCGAGGATATCTTGATCGCGCGCAGCGACATGACCGATGCCGCAGCGAGAATGCCGGCTGCGATCACGGCGAATCCGACTTGCTTGGCGGCATAGCGGAAGTCGCCGGCCGTGAGCGGCCCCCCCGTTGCGGCCGGGCTCGCGGCAAAGGCGAGAATGAGCCCGATGGTGATGAGGGCCAGCATCGCGAACAGCGCGACCCGGTCGATCGTCCACCACCAGGCGGCGAAGCCGCTTCTATCCGCGCGCGACAGGCTCATGACGCCTCCCGCACGGGATGAGTGGCAAGGTCGGCAACGAGCGCGCGGAACGCTTCGCCGCGCACCTCGAAATCGCGGAACTGGTCGAACGATGCGCAGGCAGGCGACAACAGCACGACGGGTGCCGGCGCCGAAGACGCGCGCGCATCTTCGAATGCGCAGACGACCGCGGAATCGAGCGTGCCCGAGATATGATGCGGCACGCGCTCGCCCAGGGTGCGCGCAAAACCCTGCGCCGCTTCGCCGATCAGATAGGCTTTGCGGATGCGTCCGAACAGCGGTGCGAGACTTTCGATGCCACCCTCTTTCGGCTTGCCGCCCGCAATCCAGAAAATATCGGGGAAGCAGACAAGCGCGCGCTCGGCGGCGTCGGCGTTCGTCGCCTTGGAATCGTTGACGAAGCGTAC
>Ga0302326_10004144_pt1 | contig 33758 bp, 33 predicted proteins | sample Palsa_T0_3_FD_202264 | JGI IMG/M metagenome (GOLD analysis project Ga0302326, IMG submission 202264) | Peat permafrost microbial communities from Stordalen Mire near Abisko, Sweden - Palsa_T0_3 | ecosystem: Environmental > Terrestrial > Soil > Palsa > Peat permafrost | place: Sweden: Abisko...
GACCTCGCTCACGCATGGATGAACGGCATGCGAGCGAGCAGTTGACAATGCCGATGACGTTGACCCCGAAAAGCGCCTCGACCTCCTGGCTTGTCAACGACGCGAAATCCTGGGTGTACTTTTTCATGTGGTGAGCCGCGTTGTTGATCAGGATGTCGATCCCGCCGAGTTTTGTGACGACCGTGTCAACTGCATGCTGAACCGAGCGGCGGTCAGAAACGTCACATTCGACGGCCAGGGCGCGCCTACTCTCTCGATCGAGCTGTGAGGCAGTGTCGACCGCACCCTCGAGGTTGATGTCCGCGATCGCGACCTGCGCTCCTGCGGCATTCAGCGCCCGTGCAAATGCTCGGCCGAGACCCATCGCCCCCCCGGTGATCAGGGCCACCCTTCCGACGAACTTTTCTTTCACGATTCCTCCCGAGCACTCAGAGGGTCGGCAGCCCCAACCAGGAGTGCCACTACCTCGGCAGGACCCAACGGTTGATCGCGAACCACCACGCCGAGATGCTGAACAGCGTCTGCCACGGCGTTCATCACGGCGGGTGGCGAGGCCATGGCCCCTCCCTCGCCCATTCCCTTGTACCCCCCAGCGTTGGTCGGGGCTGGGGTCTCTATATGGCCATACTCGATCACGGGGACCTCGGCCGCGGTAGGGAGGAGATAGTCAACGAAGGTCGTCGCAAGCGGATTGCCATCATTGTCATATTTGATGTGTTCGTAGAGCACGCCGCCGATCCCTTGGACGACCCCACCGGCGATCTGGCCTTCGACGACGTTTGGGTTGATCATGACGCCGCAATCTTCGCTCACTACATAGCGGAGTATCTCGACGGCCCCTGTCGCAGGATCCACCTCACAGACGCAGATGTGGCACGCGTTCGACCAGGTGAACGTGGAACTGGGCTTGTAGCGAGACTGTGCCTCCAGCCCCAGGGGCTGACCCGGAGGCAGCCTGTCGGTATCGGAATAGGCCCTCCGGGCGACCGAGGCGATTGTCATGCCCTGTAGTGGTGTGCCGACGACTTGGATCCGTCCGTCAACGATCTCGAGATCGTCGGGTGCGGCTTCCATGCGGTGCGCAGCGATCGTGATTATCTGGGAGCGCACCTGCTGGGCGGCTTCTCGGGCGGCTCCGCTGCAGAGCACGGCGCTGCGGCTTCCGCCAGTACCGGATCCCACAGGAGTTACGGCCGTGTCACCCTGTATTACCCTCACGTGATCGAGATCGATAGACAGTTCGTCAGCCACTACCTGGGCGATGGTCGTCTCCAGGCTCTGACCGTGGCTAGCCGCGCTGGTCACTACATCGACGTGCCCGTTGGGCCCCATGCGCACGGTGGCTGCCTCGGTCGACTGCCACCCCATTGCGATCGCTGAGGGCTCGGTCAACAGGCTGATCCCGATACCTATCAGCCGTCCCTGCTGGCGCCACGCCGTTTGCTGTTCGCGGAATTGGTCATACTCGACGATCTCCGCCGCTTGCTCGAGGTTGGCGGCCGCCGTCATTTGGTCGTAAACCATTCCGGTCGCGGTCGTGTACGGCATGTCCTCCTCTCGCACCACGTTGCGTCGGCGGAGCTCAAGAGGGTCGATGCTCATCTGTGCCGCGATCCGGTCCATCATCAACTCACGCGCGACCGTTTCGATCATCCAGGGTCCCCTGTAGGAGCCGCGAGGCGCCGTGTTCGTGTAGACGGAACGACCAGAGGACGCGTATTTGGGAATGCGGTATGGACCTGGGAACATCATGGCGGCGAAGCCGGTTGCGCTGCTCATGGCCGCCGGAAACGCACCGAGCCCCTCGAGGAAGTCCACCGTTGCGGCCAGAATCCGGCCTTCTTCGGAAAGGCCGAAGGTCACTGTGGCCTTGTCCTCTCGAGCATGCTGGCCGGCCATGAGGTGCTCATGCCTGTCCTCTATCCACTTCACCGGGCGGCAGAGTTGGCGAGTTGCCAACGCCACGGCGATCTCTTCCGGCACGGCGAGCATCTTGAGACCGAAAGCTCCCCCGACGTCCGGCATGATCACCCGGACCTGACTGTCGTCGATCCCCATCGCTCTGGCGAGCTGTCCGCGCAGACTGTGCGGCCCTTGGGTGGAGGCCCACACGGTCAGCTCTTCGCTGAAGGGATCCCACGTGGCAAGAATCCCGTGAGTCTCCATCGGAACGCATGCGTACCGATGCTGGCGAAACGTTTCGGTCATTACCCGAGGGGCCGAGCGAAGTACGCCATCAATTTCGGCTGTATCGGACTCGGGGAGCATTCCGCCCACATTCGATCTGCTGTCACCATGCACGCGAGGGGCGTCGTCGCAGACAGCTTGTTCGATATCGACCAGAGGCCTTTCCGCGGCGATGTCGACCTCGACTGCGTCCACCGCGTCTTCGGCTCTGTAGCGCGAGTCAGCCAGCACCATTGCGATCGGTTCACCTACGAAACGTACGTCACCCTCTGCGAGCAACCGGAACGGCCTGGCGGACCCGACCTTGGGACCCTCGAGGTCAACCCACCACTCGCGCACGAGATGGTTCAAATCCGAGGCAACGAACACGGCTGCCACACCGGGCATGGTGACCGCAGCTTCCGTATCGACCGACACAATCTGCCCGCGGGCCACATGGCTGCGTGCGAACGCCACATGAAGGGCTTCGGGTAGGTGAATGTCGTCCACATAGGCTGCGCGCCCGGTTAGGAACCGGACGTCTTCGTGGCGTGGGACACGCTGGCCGACGAATCGGGCTCCGCCGCCCGACGCCGGTATTGGATCTCCCGTCACGGTGCCGCAGTCGATTCAGCGGCCAGTCGGACCGCGTTCAGGATTCCCTGGTAGCCGGTGCACCGGCATAAATTCCCGGACAGGCCGTCCCGGATCTGCGCATCCGTCGGGTGCGGATTGTCGTGCAAGAACGCAGTCACCGACACGATGAATTTGGAGCCCTCTCCGAGCTCATCCAAGAGGCGACCGCCTCATCGCTCGTCTTCGCGATGTGGTACTCGAATGCTGAAGGCTTCAACGGCGCTTACCCCTGTCATCGAAGGCGACGCTGAGCGAGGTTACTCGTTGCCCTGATGTGGTGAAACCGGCGAACATGCGTCGCGGGCATTGTCGATGAATCGAATGCTGGTAGAGACGAGGAGTGCCCCCCATGCGACTTGGAGCAAAGGTCCGGTGCAGTCATTCACAACATGCGGCAACGTCCCTTGGGGCGGTGGTGAAGGTACGCCCCGTGGCCTGTGTTCCGGTGACTAGGACCCGCCACCCAGTTCTTCAGCCAAGGGTATGACGCGGTGCACCATGGGGGAGTCAGGGACCCGGCCCGCCACGAGGGCCCGGCGAAGCGGTGCTGTTTGGCGATCCACGAGCTCAATCAGCGTACCGTCGACCATCTCGTGGTAGACCCAGCCAGCCGGAAAGACATCGTCAGCGTAGCCCCCTCTGACAAACGGGACCCCGGTCTCGGTGAGTCTGGCTGACTCGTCGACAAGGTCGTCGACGTAGTACCCGAGGTGGTGAAGGGAAGTCCCGGCGGGTGGGGTCAAATGCGTTCCGGGTGCCACCTCCAGTAGCTCTATCTGGGGCGTTCCGCGGGACACGGACATCCGTAGCGGCGGCAACGATTTTCCGTGTTCATCCTGTGTCGGGAGGACCCCCTCGACGATCGGCGAAAATGTGTACCCAAATGCGTAGTGGAATTGTTCGATCGCCTTCTCGAGGCTCGGCACGATCAGCCCGATCTCGAAAAGGTCCGTCGGGGAGATAGCCATATATTCTCCTCCTCGCTCCGTCAGGATCAGAATCCCGTCGTCTGGCACGTTATCCCGTGACGGTGGAGTATCCCTTTCAGCAGGGAATTGGTCCCAGAGGAATGGATGATGGTGCCGTCGGCGTGTTGCACTCGATGAACTTGTAGGAAGGCCTCACGATTGTGTACGACGAACACCAAGAACACGTGGAGGATGAGACGGGCGGCAGCCCGAAGTTCTAGAAGAGAACCCTGGCTGCCGCCCGGCTGGCATGTGGGGGGTGTGTCAGCGCTATCCATTGTTCAGTGTGCAAGACGTGAAATCAAACAGCGACATTGAGTGCCACCTACAGCGATTCGACGAGCCACCCCGGACTGCCGCACCGCCCGCTCCCGTTGAGAAAAAGGCGCTCGTCCGACGGCGTTCAACTGTTCAGAATTCACAGTTGAATGGCTTGGCGTGCTTCCGACGCTTAGGACAAGAATCGGAATTGCCACATGTACTCAGCCTGCGAGGTACGCTCAACCGATCGACATCAGGTCCTTCCGCCCGGGGTGACGTGCCGGTTCTGCGGTCAAGGCACCGACACAGCGATTGAAGCGAGGCCGGCCCCCCCTGCACAAGACTGATCCGGAATTCGCAGTACGGAGCGGCGGTTCTTGCGCAATGACCACGTACTAGTGGTCGCCGTGAGATGCTGTCGGTGCTCAAATCCCCCGCCATCCGGGAGGAGTGTGGAGTAGCGCGCTGCGAGTACTCTCGCCGGCGAAATTGAATTGACCGAAGAGGAAGTAGGTGCAATGGCTGCCGACTTGGATGCTTTTGGGATCGACCAAAGGTTTCCCGTTATCACCGACGAGGGTCTCGATGCCCTTCGGCGACTCATTGGAGTAAAGGTTACTGACACGGTCGAGCCTTGGTGCTACGAGGTCACGCGAGACAATATTCGCCATTATGCGCACGGCATCGGGGATGACAATCCGTTGTGGTGTGATCCCGAATATGCGGCCCAGGGCGTTCACGGGCGTCTCGCCGCTCCTCCCTCCTTTGTGTTCGCCCTCAATCGAATCCTGTCCGGTTACGTCGGCGGGCTGCCTGGCATTCACGCCATGTGGTCCGGCGCGGATATGACGTGGCATCGGCCCCTACTCGTCGGCGATGAAATTCACTGTGAGGCCTATCTCAAGGATCTGATAGAGCACGAGACTAGATTTGCTGGCCGGGCCATCCAGCAGATCTACCATGTCGATTTCTATAACCAAGGGGGACACCTTTTGGTGAGCGCCGACTCGTGGTGCTTTCGCACCGAGCGGGATGCGGCTCGGGAACTCGGCACCAAATACGACGGCGTCAAAGACGACCCTGCGCCCTATACGGCGAAGGAGTTGGAACGAGTGTGGGCTATGTACGATTCGGAGAAAGTCAGGGGATCGGATCCGCTGTATATCGAGGATGTGGCGCTCGGGGACGCGCTCCCCCCTATGGTCAAGGGCCCAATGGCCATCACCGGTTTTATCGCCTTCGCGCAGGGCTGGGGCGGCCTTTACATTCGGGCCAACAGGTTGGCTTGGAAGCAACTTAAGAAACATCCGGGCCTCGGTATCCCGGACCGCTTCGGCATTCCGGATGTGCCGGAAAGGGTACACTGGGACGACCACCTGGCTCGGCTGGTGGGCACACCGCGTGCGTATGACTACGGACCGGAGAGGTGCTCATGGCTGATCCACCATTTGACCGATTGGATCGGAGATGCGGGCTTCGTCGTGAGCCATCGCTCCGAGATCAGACGCCACAATCCGGTTGGTGACATCGTCACTATCCAAGGTCGAGTAACGGCAATCACTGCTGACGACCAAGGTCGACCATGTGTCGAGATTGAACAGGAGGCGGTCAACCAGGACGACGAGCTGTCGGCTAAGGGTGTCGGCCTGGTCCAGCTGCCGTCGCGGGGACGCTAACAGTATGGAGAAGGAGTACCTCCGCTGGGCGGACACCGTCGTGCGGGCGACCGTTCGTGACCACCCGTGCCTGGTCTATGAGCATCGACCGCTCTCGGTGGGGTCGCTCCTTGTGGCGAGCCGACGTTGGAGCGACCGAACGTTTATTCTTCACGGCACTCGCCGAGTAACCTTTGGCGCGCACGAAGCAGCAGTGAGCCATGCGAGCGACCTGATGGCTTCCTGCGGCGTGGGTGAGGGCGACCGGGTGGGGCTTTTCTCGGCCAACTGCCCCGAGTGGTCGGTCGCATTCTTCGCGGCAATGGAACTGGGGGCCATCACGAGTCCGTTCAACAGCTGGTGGTCCAGGTCGGAGGTGGAGCACGCCTGTAGGACAGTTGAACCGACGATTGTGGTTGCCGACTCGAAGCGGGCAGGAACGTTGCCGCCTTCGACGAGGGTGATCCTGATTGACGAACTCGCGGACCTCACTCGCAGTGGTAGCGACAATCGCGACGGCTGGCGCGCAGATAGTCGAGTGCCAGAGGACGAGGGAAGTCCTGCGGTCATCCTCTTCACCTCCGGGACGACGGGGTTTCCGAAGGGCGCGACGCTCTCACACAGATCACTGATCGCCAATCTTCAGAGCCTGCTGGTGGTTTCGCGCCGTCTACCTCACCAACTTGCGGATGACCACCGCTCCAGCATTACCCTAACCAACCTCCCCCTCTTCCACATCGGGGCGATCCAGCTCTTACTGCTTCCGTTCGTCGTTGGAGCAGAGCTGGTGTTCCCGGAAGGTCGTTTCGACGCCGGCGAAGTTCTTCGGCTCATTGAGTCGGAGCAGGTCACAACCTGGTCAGCTGTTCCAACGATGGTGGAAAGGGCGTTGGTGCACCCAGACTTGGGAACGCGCGACACGATGTCACTGCGAACGGTCGTGATCGGGGGTGGGGTGGTCCCTCCCGGCCTCCTGGACCGTGTGGCTGAGGCATTTCCAACCGCCTCCCGAGGGGTGGGTCAGTCCTATGGCCTGTCTGAAGCCGGTGGGGTTCTGTCGACCGGCGTAGCCAAGGACTTGAGCGGCCGTGGTCCGGACTGTGTCGGCCGAATCGTGCCGGTGGCGGAACTGAGGATCGATCAGCCCGACGCCCGGGGTGTCGGCCAAATCTTGGCCCGGTCACCAGCCGTGATGGACGGTTACTGGGGTGAGACCGACGAAACAATTCTCACACCTGATGGTTGGCTACACACCGGGGATCTGGGACGGGTCGACGACGACGGCTTTCTCTACGTGACGGGTCGGTCGAAGGACATGATCATCCGCGGAGGCGAGAACATCGCTCCTGCTCATATTGAGGCCTGCTTGTTGAGCCATCCCGACGTGAGGGAGGCCGCGGTGGTGGGCCTACCGCATCCTGACCTCGGCGAGGAGGTGGGGGCCGTCGTTTCCTTGCGGGCCGGCGCGACGACGACAATTGAAGAGCTGGCTGGGTTCGTCAGGCCTGATTTGGCCAGATTCGAACAGCCCGGGCGGTGGTGGCTGCGCACCGAAGATTTGCCCAAGACTGATACCGGGAAGATCGTAAAGTTTCAATTGCGCGAACAGTGGCTCGCCCAGCTCAAATCGGTAGAGGCCGAGAAGATAGTTGGCTAACGTTTCCGAAATCGCAGAGACTCTGCACGTAGCTCTGGTGGGAGGGGATACTGACGCGCTTGCGCGTCTCTGTCTCGACGACCTTGTGGTGTGGCACAACAGCGACCGCGTAGAGATCGACAAGGGAACCGCCCTAAGGCGGATATCGGCTCTGAGCCAGCTTGCCAAAAGTGTGACGCTCGAGGCTGTGCATTTCCTCGAGACGGATGTTGGATTCGTTGAGCAGATTGTGATCAGAGGAACCATCAAGGCCACGGGCAACCCCCTCGAGCTTCACAATTGCCTTCTGGTTACCGTCGTCGACGGCAAGATAAAGCGGATTGACGAATATGTGGACCCCAGCGTGGCCTCGCAAACGGCCGGCTAGGGGACTGGGAGGCGTGGGCGCTCTCCGATGATGCGTGCGGACTACGACGGCTTCCGGTCATCTGGTCCACCCGGGAGTTCCCGGAAGGGAGCGTTCCTGTCAGGCACCGGTTCCTTCGGCAGCCCGAGGATGCGTTCGCCGATGGTACTCATGAGTATTTCGTGGGATCCACCGGCGATGGTCGCCGTACGAGCGAACATGTAGTCGTGGACGGGACCATGTCCATCCTCGTCACCGGGATTCCACGCAATCGCTGATTCACCGCGTAGTTCCAAATCGATGGCCGCTTTTCGCTGTAGGACAAACGAACCGAAGACTTTCGAAATATTTGCAAGGGCTGGGTCCCCCGTTGCGGCGACGCGGGTCGTGAGTAACCCAGACACGACGTTGTCGATAACGGCCTCAGCTACGAGTTGCCGAGCGACAGGGTCGTTGCCCCTTCCGACCCTCGTCGCGAAGTTGATCAGGTCGCGACCTGGGTCGGGGTCCCCACCACGAGCAGGATCCATTGCTGGACCGGTATCTGCCGCTCCAGATGTCATTGCCCGCGAGTGATTGAACAATGAGAGGGCTACCGACCACCCTTGGTTCACTCCACCGACTACGGCACTGGCGGGAACCCTCACCTCGTCCAGGAATTCCTGACAGAAGTCGGCGTCGCCACTTATTTCGCGGAGTGGAAGGACAGAAAGACCGGGAGTGTCCATGGGAACGATGAACATCGTCAAACCAGAATGCTTGGGCGCATCCCAGTCGCTGCGGGCAAGGACCATTGCGTAGTCGCAATACTGCCCAAAGCTGCTCCACACCTTCTCGCCGGTAAGAACCCATTCTCCACCGTCCTCCAGCGCCCGCATTCTCAGGGCGGCCAGATCCGAGCCGGCGCTCGGCTCGGAGAGGAGTTGAACCCAGAGGGCGTCGCCTCGGAGCATTTCCGGTAGGTATCGCCGCTTCTGCTCTTCACTCCCGTGGTCAAGGAGTGCCGGCCCGATAATCGCCAATGTGATACGGAGTGGAAATGCGGCCGATGGGAGGTCGAAGTGCGCGGCCTCCTCGTTGAAGACTTCCTGATGGGAGGGTGTCAGCCCCTGGCCGCCGTAGCGTTCTTGCCAAGTAATTCCGGAAAGGCCGGCTGCATGTAGCGCTTGTTGGAAACGGCGCGCTTCGGCCAAAGAATTCTCGTCGTAGTGGCGAACGACGTTAGGCTTCGAGCGTACGGGAGCGTTCTCACGGAGCCACTGCCGGGCTCGCCGCCGGAACTTGTCGAGGTCGTGAGGATCAGACGGCATTACGGTAAATATTGGAGCAGTAGCGAGCGCGATACCATCCGGCAATGGTAGCGGGCACGCTCGATGGCTTCGATGTCGCGAATGTGGAAGCGTGGCTCGTGACCGTTGCAGCGGTACGGGCGCCGTTCGCTTGGGGCCAACTCGCCGGTGGCCACTCAAACCTTACCTACAGCATCAGGGACGGGGCTGGGCGGGAGTTCGTGATTCGGCGTCCGCCGTTGGGGCACCTCTTGCCGAAAGCACACGACATGTGGCGTGAGTACCGGATTATTGAGGCATTGTGGCCGACCGACGTCCCGGTTCCTCAGCCTGTCGCCTATTGCGATGACCGAGCGGTTGCGGAGACCCACTTCTATGTGATGGGCAGGAGCAGTGGTAAAGCGCTGCATAGCGCGACGAGCGTGGCGGGTTGGCTAGATGTGTCGGCGCGGCGGCGGGCGGCGGACGAATTCGTCGAGGTACTGGCAGCGCTGCATTGCATTGAACCCGATGCGGTGGGGCTAGGTGATCTCGGCCGCCCAACTGGCTACGCCGCCCGCCAGATCAGGACTTGGCACTCCTCCTGGGTGTCCCAGGTTGAGAATGCCGGGTATGACGACTCCCGCGCGGACGAGCTGCACGCGGTCTTGTCGGCGCGGATGCCGGCCGACGGAGCCGCGAGAGTGGTTCACGGGGACTTCGGCCCTCACAACGCGCTGTTCCGCAGGACCGGCGAAATTTCGGCGGTCCTGGATTGGGAGATCGCGACTCTCGGCGATCCCCTCGCGGACCTGGCCTATGTCGTGAATGCCTGGGTTGGCCCAAATGACGAGCTGGTCGACGTGCACGACCCGTTGACACGCTTGCCAGGTTTCCCGTCCCGTGACCGGGTGATCGATCGTTACGTCGAGCTCACCGGATCCGACGTGTCCAGCCTGCCGTATTACCGCGTATTCAGCTTCTGGCGAAGGGCCTGCATTCTGCAGGGCGTATACGCGCGTTACCGCACCGGGCAAAAGAAGAGCAACGGTTTCGACCTCGACGGATTTCGGGCCCGTATAAGCGCCTTGTTGGGCGCCGCCGTCGAACTTGTTGAGAAGATCCCGTAGCGAGTGAGTGTGCGCTGCGACACACTCGCGATGACTCGAACAGAACGAACAAAATGAACAGAATGACCTCGTTCCAAGACGCTGCTTGCGATGTGCCCTGGTACCACGGCCTTCATTTCTGATAAACCATGGCCGTGACGCATTTGTTGACGCAGGTTGAGTTGACCGCTTTCAGTCGTCACGGCGAGAGCTGATGCCCAGGGTTCCAGTTCGTATTCCCAAGCTGTCGATCGCGACCCACGAAGCGACCTTGGTCGAGTGGTTCATTCCCGAGGGGCAACAAGTAACGGAGGGGGAAGCGCTCTACCTCGTCGAGACTGAAAAGGTTGAGACTGAGATCGATTCGCCTACCACCGGCATCATCCACTGGACGGCCGAACTTGGTGGAACACACGAGGTCGGCACGGAGATCGGGTACATAGACCACGTGGACTAGAGTTGCATCGGCGTCCCTTCTAGGGTGTGTGCGGAGAGAGGCTTGTGTGGTTCAGCTTCACTTTGTTCGTGAGTTCGATCCTCTGCTTTGGCTGCCTTCCGTGGCCGTTCGATGAGCGGTCACAGCGTAAAGCCGTTCCGCTTTGGCGTGCTTGTGCCACAGCGGCCGAGCCGCCAGACATGGGTGGAAACGGCACGGAAGGCGGAGGACTTTGGCTACGCGACTCTGCTAATCCCCGATCACTTTGACAGTCAGCTCGCGACAATGCCTGCGCTCATGGCAGCGGCCGACGCGACGACAACCCTTCGGGTCGGCAGTCTCCTCTGTAACAACGACCTCCGGCATCCGCTCGTGCTGGCCAAAGAGGCCGCAACTGTTGATCTGCTCTCGGAAGGCCGACTCGAACTGGGCCTGGGGGCCGGGTTCCGCGAGGCTGACTATTCGACCACGGGTATCCGGTATGACGCCCCGGCCGTACGCGTCGAACGTTTCGAGGAATCGGTGCACCTTGTCAAGGGCGCCTTGGGACGGGGGCCGCTGAATCTGTCGGGTAAGTACTACAGGGTGACTGACTACCTGGGTCTGCCGTCGCCCGTTCAATCTTCCGTGCCGATAATGATCGGCGGCGGGGGACCGCGCATTCTTCGAATCGCCGCCCGGGAGGCGGACATCGTCGGTATCGCAGCCAACCTTGCTTCGAGCCGGCCCGAGGTTGGGCGCGACTACATGGTCGATCGGGTCGAGGAAAAGTTGCGATGGGTCAGAGAGGCAGCTGGCGAGCGTTTTTCCGCAATCGAACTCCAGATGATGGTCCCTATGGCGGTCGTCACGAACGATCGTGCAGGCGCATTGGCGGAGGCGGCCGATCGGCTGGGGCTCACGCCGGAGCAGGCCTCAGTAGCCCTGCTCGTCTTGGTGGGGTCCGTCAAGGAGATGGTCGAAACACTCATCTCCCGCCGAGAGCGCTTCGGTCTCAGCTACATCGTCTTCTTCGACGATGCGATGGAGGCGCTCGCCCCCGTCGTCGCACTACTCGCTGGTACGTAGCGGCAGCCCGGCGGCCTCGGTCAGCGATCCTCGCCAAGGTACCAAGCGCCCGCGCTGAACGCGATGGCCCGGCACTCGGCGGGGCCGGTCCACGGATCAGCGGGTTGTCAGGGTCTGATCTGACATCGACCTCTTGTTCCTCGATCGTATACAGGATACGGTAGTCGAAGGCAGAGCTAAAGCCGAAGAGAGGGGGGTCAGGTCCGATATGTCTGATTCTGCGATGGTCTTCGAGAGCGCGGAGGCCGCAACCGGAAGTCCAATGGTCGCCGTGAACCGGGTCGAGGTCGCTTCGCTGCGCCCAGGTCTCAAACTGCGTCTGGGCGAAGTGAATCGGGACCATGTGAACGTAATCGCTTCGTCTGAAGGAGACTGGCCGCCGATCGTGGTCCGGCGAGCGGACAACGCGATTGTCGACGGGCACTACCGGTATCTGGCAGCGCGACAGCTCGGCCATACCCATGTCAACTGCGTCTACTTCGACGGGGGAGAGCAAGCCGCCTTTCTCGAGGCGCTGGAGCGTAACCGGAACCATGGTCTCCCTCTCTCGCTTCGAGAGAGGGAGAGAGCCGCCATGCAGCTGCTCGCTTTCCGGCGGGATTGGTCTGACCGGCGTATCGCCGAGTTGTGTTCTCTCGCTCCAGGGACGGTTGGCCGCCTGCGCACTCACTTGCCGCGTTCAAATGAGCAAGGGAACCAGTTGCACAGTCGGCTGGGCAAGGACGGAAAGCTGCGACCGGTCGACCCGAGCGCCTCGCGGGCTCGCATAATGAAGGTTCTGCAGACGAAGCCCGACCAGTCCCTCCGGGAGATTGCTCGGCTGACCGGAACGTCCCCGGCAACGGTCAGATCGGTACGAAGCAGGCTCAATCTCGTATCGAACGAAGGACACCAAGAAGAAGCGACCTTGGCTTCGCCGGCTAACGTCGCCTGGGGAGCTGACTCTGCGCTGAAGTCGACCGATGAGGGCCGGGGCTTCGCCGGCTGGTTCGAGGAGACCGATGTCGACGACCAGTGGAGGAACTTCGTGGGGGGCATACCCATAAGCAGGATCTACGAGGTTTCCGACGAAGCGCGTCGGAGGGCAGGTGAGTGGTTGGCGTTCGCCTCGACGCTTGAGGAGAGAGCAAAGCGTCGCCATTCAAGCGTCAGCGTGTAAGACAGCCGCCGGCGCTCTACGCGGGCGCGCCGTTCGCACAGGTGGCACTACGCATGACGCATCTGGCAGGCGAGCAATTTCCGGCTCCTTGTCGCCCCGGCGATCCTCAGCCACCAATATCCGGAAATACCCAGCGAAGTCTGCCAATGCAGATCTCGGTCGAGCGGTGTTGGGAGCGATCGTTGGGATCGTTGGTTAGAGTGCTCGTGGTCGCGCTCGCGCCGAAGTCGGATCCGATCTTCGAGGCGGACGCACAAGTTGCTATGAAAGGAGTGCTCAATGGGACCGCCTGAGTCGGAGATCCGACGCGCGCCATCTGCCGACTTGCAGCTCCGGATGCTCGAACTGATGATGTTGATGAAGGCAACCGACGATCGGGTCGTCAAGGGCATCCGTACCGGCGAGTTCATTTCCTACTACTACTCGCACCGCGGCCAGGAGGCGATCGCTGCCGCGCTGGGAGTGACGCTTCGACAGACCGATCACCTGGTCACCACGTACCGTGGAATGCACGACCATATCGGCAAAGGCATTCCCCTTGTGCATCTCCTCGCCGAGGTCATCGGGAAGAGCATCTCGCCCAGTCAGGGGAAGGGCGGGATGATGCACGTCGCCTGGCCTCCCTCTGGCGTGATGCTGTCGACCGGAATCGTCGGTGCCGGGATTCCGGTCGCGGTTGGACTAGCGACGGCGGCCCAATTAGAGGGTGCAGACAGAGTGACTGCGGTGTCTTTTGGCGACGGTGCAACGAACACGGGATCCTTTCATGAGGCCGCCAATTTGGCTGCAGTCTGGGCATCACCTGTTGTGTTCGTGTGCCAGAACAACCTTTACGGCGAGAAGACACCCGTCGAAAAAACCATGAACGTCGAGCGGATTGCCGACCGCGCAAGTGCGTACGGAATGGCCGGGACTCGCGTCAATGGCAACGATCCCGACGAGGTCTATGACGCGCTCTACCGGGCGGTAGAGCGGGCTCGGACGGGCGGCGGCCCGAGCTTGGTCGAGTGCATGACGTTCCGCTTTCGCGGCCACTCCATGGGGGACGACATGAAGTACATCCCACAGGAGCAGATGGCGTGGGCGGAGGCCAATGACCCCGTGCCGACGTATGGCCAAAGGCTCCTTTCGAGCGGCGTGAGCACGGAAGGTGGACTCAAACGCATGGAGGAGACGGCCTCGCAGGCCGTGGAAGAGGCGCTGGAGATCGTACTCGCCGCGAGCTCCCCCTCACTTGACGAATTGTCCGAACACCTCTACGCCGATCCAGACAAGACCCCGGTTTGATGCAAGCCCGGATCAGAGAGCGATGAACGGAGGATTGGGATGGCGGTAGAAGAGATGACGATGATAGCGGCGCTCAACCTGGCGCTTGACCAGGCGCTCGAAAAGGATGACCGGGTATTCCTACTGGGCGAGGACATCGCCGATCCGGCAGGTGGCATCACGGGTGTGACAAGCGGGCTTTCCACGAAGTATGGGGAAAAGCGGGTTCGGGACACCCCGATTTCCGAAGCCGCCATCCTGGGTGTGGCCGTGGGTGCAGGTCTCTGCGGGTTCCGACCGGTCGCCGAAATCATGATTATGGATTTCATCGGCATCGCGGCCGACCAGCTCATCAATAACGCAGCCAAGGTCCGATTCATGACGTCCGGCCACACTTCGTCGCCGATCACCGTGAGGACGAGTGTTCTCGGTGGCATGGGAACGGGGGCTACCCACTCCCAATCGCTCGAGGCGTGGTTTATGCATATCCCCGGGCTGAAGGTGGTTGTTCCGAGTACACCGGCTGATGGCAAGGGTCTGCTCACCACTGCAATCTTCGATGATGACCCTGTCTTGTTCGTGGAGACGGGCACCCTCTACGGGGCGCGCGGCCCCGTGCCACTCGAGCCGTTCTCAATTCCCTTCGGGGAAGCCTCGGTCATTCGCGCAGGCTCGGACGTGAGCATCATCACCTATGGGCGCGGGGTCCGCGAGTCCATGAGCGCAGCGGACACATTGGAGAATGACGGCATCAGTGTCGAGGTGATCGACCTGCGAACCCTCGTGCCGATGGATGTCGACACGATGCTCCAATCGGTGTCGAAGACGCGCCGCGCAGTAGTGGTCCACGGCGCCACTCGGTTCGCCGGTCCGGGCGCCGAGATTTCCGCGATCATCACCGAGAACCTTTTTCGCGAGCTCGCGTCGCCGGTTGGGAGGGTGGGCGCCAGGTTCTTGCCAATTCCGCCGGTCGCGGAGTTACAAGCCGCCGTGCTGCCAGGCTCAGCCGACATCGTCGAGTCTGTACGGAACACGATGGCAGAGCCTGCGGTTTCGCGAACGACTGACTTCCTGGCTTGATGTAGTCCGTTGCGGGCCCCCCCTTTGGATGGAAGACTATCGAGCGTACGGCCGCTTCTGAGCCGGGCGCTCACTGCGCCCGCAGAATGTCTTGTAGTCATAATGGAGGATCTATGACGCAGCTGTTGGAGCCTGTGCAGAACGTGGACACTTCCAAGGTGCCGTTCGCAATTACGGACCGGGCTTTTGTTCCTCGGGAACGGTACTACGACCGGGATTTCTTCGAACTGGAGAAAGAGAAGCTGTGGCCACGGGTGTGGCAGATGGCTTGCCGACTGGAAGAGATTCCAGGGGTGGGTGACTTCGTCGAGTACTGGGTGGCCAACTACTCTGTGCTGGTCGTCCGTACAGGCGAAAATGAGATCAAGGCGTATCAGAACGCGTGCCGGCACCGTGCGACCCAGCTGGCATTGGGGTGCGGAACGTTCCGTGGTGGTCAAATTGTTTGCCCATTCCATGGGTGGCGCTGGGACCTGAATGGAACTCCCTCCGGCTTGTATGGGAAGGACGGCTTCGACGAGCGAGTCCTCGACCCTGAGGACTTGAAGCTGATCGAATGTCAGGTGGGCACTTGGGCGGGCTGCGTCTTCATCAATATGGACCCACATGCCCCACCCCTTCTTGAGGCGATGAAGCCCTTGCCGGAGATGTTGGATTCGTTGCTCATAGGAGACATGCGCGTCGATTGGTGGAAAGGAGTCCGGCTCAATTCCAACTGGAAGATGGCAATGGAAGCCTTCATGGAGGGGTGGCATGTGATGCGCACCCATCCCCAATTGACCATGGGAGCCGGAGAGGACTTTCCGTCGGATTTCCTATCAATTCAGAACTCGTATAAGAACGGTCACGCCAGCCTGGAGCAGGGCCACGACAATGATGTGCAGGCCGATCTGGGTCTTAGCGGCAAGGCGGAGGCGGACAAGACCTTGGCATTCATGCGGACGCTCTACGAGGGACTGAAGGCACAGGTCCTCGCTAAGGACATTCAGGTGATCGAAGGGTTGCGAAACATGGACTTTTCGCCCGATGAGTTCTCCGCAAAAATGACCGAGGCGCTGTACGCATGGAACAGCGGGGCAGGAATTAAGCTTCCCGACCCGGATCCCGAGACGCTCGGTCGGTGGGGTAGCCAGTGGTTCGTCTTTCCCAACTTCATGTTCCATCCGATCTTTGGAAACGCCATTTCTTACCGGGTCCGCCCCGACAGCAATGATCCTGAGCACTGCTATTTCGAGTTTTGGTCCCTGACCCTCTATCCCGAGGGCCAGGAGCCCGGAAAGCCAACCTTCGACGGGGAGCGCCCGATCGACGACACGTCGTTCTGGCCCCAAATCCCCAGACAGGACTTCAGCAATATCGAAAGTCAGCAGCGTGGGTTACACACGCCGGGCTACCGCGCAACACGTCTCGCCCGCAAGTATGAGGACGGTATCGCCAACATGCACGCCCACCTCGACACCTACCTGGCTCGCTAACTTCCCTACGATCCGCCTAATTGATTTAGGAGTTGTCAGCGAGGTTCCGATAGCGACGACGCTCATGTACGGGGCCGATGGTGTCAGCTTTCTTCCGGTCATGGACACGGGGACCTCGCTCGATTCCGAGTCATATCAAAAAGACTATGTACGGGTGACCTGCTCAGCGAACAAATCTTGGACAATGCTACGGATTGCAGGGACATTGAATTTTTCACTGGCTGTCCGAGGTAGTTCGTCGCTGGAAAAGAAGAGGACTCGGCGGGGAATCTTGTAGCTCGCCAGCGCGCCCTGCAGGGACTCGCGAACCGATTCCTCAGTAAGAGTCGCTCCGTCGCTCGGCACGATGCAGGCCACCACCATCTCACCAAGTCGTGCGTCGGGGATCCCGACGACAGCGGCCGCGTCGACATCGGGCTGGCTCATCAGCATCTCCTCCACCTCGAGAGGAGACACGTTGACCCCACTCGTCCGAATTATGTTGCTCAATCGACCCGTGTAGTGGAGCAGTCCCTGTTTGTCGAACCAGCCGGAGTCTCCCGAATGGAAAAAGCCTTCAGAGTCAAACGCTTGCTCCGGCGGAATCTTGACATAGCCGATCATCATCGCCGTTCCCTTAATGACAATCTCACCCTCCTCACAGTAATCAAGCGGGTTACCCGAATCAGGGTCGAGTATCCGCATGCTCATCCCTGGTACAAGGCGACCATACGTTTCAAGCTCTTCTGCTGGAGCGTCAAACGGGACCGCTGTCGCGCTTGTAAACGTCTCGCTGCTTCCGTAGCTGGCGTAGTTCGCCAGCCGCGGAGCGCCTCCTGGAGGAATTTCGCCAGTAAAACGATGTGCGTACCGTCGCAATGACGACAGATCACGATTCTCGTGCGCTTGACACTCTGCTATCTCCGCGGCTTGGTTTGGCAGGCACTGAACCGTAGTGACGCGTTCCTGCTCCATCACGCGTAGGGCATACGAGGGATCGAAGTACGAACTCAGGACTAAGCAGGCCCCGCAGGCGAGCGTGCCGCCCAGGACGGCCGCGAAGCCCGCGGTCCAGAACAGCGGCAGCGCGCCGTACACGCGATCTTCGGGTGTGAACTGTTCCCTGTAACCGTGCCGCCAGCACTGCATCATCGGTGCACGATGCCTGTGAAGAACTCCCTTTGGCATGGAGGTCGTACCAGAGGAGTAGATGATGATCCCTTCCTCCGTCGGCAGCGTCTCACGCAGGATGCCGTCGAGGACCTCCTCGTGGACATCGATTCCTTTCGCCAAAAATGCCTCCCAGGACTGGACCGCTCCACGACTCTCACCGTCGAGGCTGACGATTCGTTGCAAGAACGGGAAGTCCGGCGAATGGATGTCCCCTGGTTCTGCGGTTCGGGCTTCGGGACAGAGATCGAGTATTGCATCGACATAGTGGTGCTGTAGCAAGTGTGACTCGCAAAGCATCAACGAGACGTCAGAGTGTCGAAGCACATGACCCAGTTCTGGGGGCTCGGCGAAGGTGTTGAATGGGACGGCAACGCCCCCGGCCATTGCGGCCGCCCAGACTGCGCTGACCCATTCAGGTCTGGAACCCATGAGTACGCCGATCCGGGTTCCTCTTGTAACGCCGGAGGCGATCAGAGCCTTCGCGACCTCCCGAGCATGGAGCCAGAGGTAACGGTACGTCCACGCGACTCGATCCTGATGTGGTGGCGCATAGACGATTGCCTCCCGATCGCCATGTTTCTGAGCGAGCTCCTCCAGGAAGCCGCCAAAGGTAAGTGCCCCGACATTGGTCTCCGTCTCAGTTGGAGGACCATTGAAGGTACTCATAGTTGACCCCTGCTCGGTGTGATTCTCACGTACACGGTTGACATCAATCCGGACACGCTCCATCTCCGCATGCCCCCTGCCGAACAACTATACGAGTGTTAGGGTTGCGAAAGTCCAGGTACAGCATGGAATAGTGCACCACACGGCAGATTATTGCATTGGACCGCCGTCGCGAGAGAGCGATCATGCCGCACGCAATGAACAGTGCATCGCCAACAACTGGTCTGTGTGAGTGGACGTGCCGGGAAGCCTCTGTATGAACAGGACGCGGCTCCACCATCTGTTCGATATGGACGGGCGGGTCGTGGTCATCACTGGCGGCACGCGGGGCATTGGTCGGGCCTTGGCAGAGGGTTTCGTCTGTGCTGGGGCCAAGGTGGTGGTGGTTGGTCAGAACGCGGCCTCCTGCGAGGAGACCGAGGGGCACCTCCGTACTCTCGGCGGGGAGGCCCTCGGAATTTCCGCGGATGTAGCTTGTCTCGGGGACGTTGCCGCAATCGTCGTAAGGACCGTGAGAGCGTACGGAGGCATCGATGTTGTGGTGAACAACGCCGGCGTCGGTCCCAAGCAGGCGATTGGACACTACACGCCTGATGATTGGCAGCACGTGTTCGATGTCAACGTGAGAGGCCCAGTGTTCCTGATTCAGGAAGCGCTTCCACACTTGAAAATCAGTGGCCGCGCAGCCGTGCTGAACATCCTCTCCGTGGCGGCATTCCTTGACTCACGTTTCTTCTCGATATATGGGTCGAGCAAAGCGGCGCTCCTCGCCCACACTCGCGCCGCGGCGGCCGAGCTTGCCCGGTTCGGTATCCGCGTCAATGGTATTGCCCCGGGGCCCTTCGACACCGATCTCAGCCGCACGCAAACCGATATGAGACTTCTTGCGAAGACCAACCTGATGAAAAGAGTGGCAGAGCCCGATGAGGCGATAGGGGCCGCCCTGCTCCTGACGTCAGACGCCGGCAGCTTCATTACAGGTCAGGTTCTCATGGTCGATGGCGGTCTGGTCGTCGCACGTTGAGTCACCCTGGCGGGAGAGCTCTGATGCGAGATGTCGTACCAGGAGGGGGATGGGCGTGAGCGCTCAACTGCTAAATGTGACGGTTGAACGGCGCCAAACGAGTCGGGATAATTCCAGCCGCACTTCGACGCTTGGGTAACCAGACGGTTGGCAGATCGTCACGGTGGCCTGCGCCTGCTCCAGGGGGCCGTTCAATGCGTTCCCCGTGGTGATGAGTCCGGCAGTGAAGGAGCTTGCGCTCCTTTCCAGCGTGAGTGCGAAATTCTCGTGATGACGTCGTCATAGTCTGCAACCTCCGGCAGAAGGATGGTCGCGATGATCTGGATCCCGTAGTGCTCCTCGGCACGACCTATCCGTTGCCCACACTCCTCCGGATCTCCGGAGATAACGAGTTCATCGATCACCGACCGGGGAAGCTGTGATCGAGCGCCGTGTCGGTCCCCTGCGATCCAGCATTCCCACATGGATTCGAGCGCCGGTCCTCGACCCGCCCGACGTTGGAGACTCGCATAGGCGGGGACTGCGAGGTAGTCGGAGACCAGCGGGCGCACCATAACATCCACGAGCGCAAGGTCCCTGGTCGGGCACACGATCATCGACAACCAGACACGATCACGGTCGCATCGCAAAGACTCGAGGGAGTCCAGGTCGTGTGGTGCTATCCAATTCAAGACCACCCCATCGGCGCTCTCAGATGCGAGCCCAATCATTCTGGGCATCGCTGCGGCAATGAATATTTCGGGTGGCTTTGAAGGGGGTGCATCGAGGGTGAAGGTTTCTGAAGTGAACGTGGCGAACTCCTCATTGACGCGTTCGCCCGAGAATGCGGATCGAACGAATCTCAGGTAATCGCGGACGCGATCGTAAGGGTGGACGTGCGGGATTCCGTTCCAGCGTTGGACCAGCAACGGGGACGATGCCCCTAGTACTAACGCAACTCGACCAGGTGCAAGGTGGGCAAGCCCGGCACCCGAGAGAGCAACGTTCGTAGGTGCGCGGGTGTACACGTTGAACAGCGCGGCGATCATGATGGACTCCGTGTTGCAGGCGATGGTGGTCGCTGGTACCACGGCGTCGAACGCGTTGACTTCGCCGACCCAGAGCGCCCGGTACCCGAGCTGCTCGATCTTGTTCGAAAGAGCAGGGAGTTTCGCAAGGGATCTTCCAGGTAGGCTTAACTGAAGAGCGACCATGAGGCACATCCTCGCGCGGCAGCTGCGGGGGATTGCTCCGAATCGGTGGACCGTTGCGCACAACGGGACTTTCACATCAACCCGATTCCACTTCAGTCCGTGGGATGACCTCCGAGGCGAGGGTTGGTCCTCATGACAACATCGGCAAGGCCGTCCTCGAGGGGCGTCTAGGCGCAGGCGGGAAATGGACTCTCGCTTGATTCGCCAGCCTCGGTCGGTTCGGACGTACCGTGCGCTCGGGATCTCAGCATCCGTCGAGGCTCCGATCTACTATGTATCCGCCACCGTCACGGAGTGCTGACGGGACACCGCTGGCGTCTGTACCCGAAACGACCTCCGCCCGGTAGCAAAGGAAAAACACATGCTCAGTACGCCTCGAATCCAACCGCTGGCAGCGAGCGATCGTGACGCCAAAGCGGACGACCTGCTCACGATGGTGGGGGATATGGCCGACTTGAACATCTTCACCACTATGTTGCGGCACCCGCGTTTTTTCAAGAGATGGGTGCCCTATGGGGCTGTCCTCCTCCGAGGATCATTGCCCGATCGCGACCGTGAACTGCTCATTCTCAGGACGGCCCATCGCTGCGCATGCACCTATGAGTGGGGTCACCATGAAGGTCTCGCATCCTCAGCCAGCCTAAGCACCGAAGAAGTGGCGAGAGTGCGCGAGACAGACGTATCGGGATGGGAGGAATTTGACCGCGTGTTGTTGACGGCCGCTGACGAACTTCATGACGATCAGCGGATAAGTGACGCGACCTGGACCGCCCTCGCTGAGCGTTACGACGACTCTCAGCTGATTGAGGTGCCGATGCTGGTCGGCCACTACCACTCAGTCGCTTTCATGCTAAACAGCCTGGGCGTGCAACTCGAGGACCAGTATCGACACTAGTAAAGGGGGATCGCCGCATTCGATCCGGGGGACCCTTCATGAGTGTGCATGGGATGGCCCGTCGTGGGGACGATTTTGCCAGGTTACTGCGCTGCGCGGATTCGGGTGGTCATATCATCCCCACGTGAGCGATAGTGCGGTACCGCCGACACCAAGGATCGCGCCGGTCGCAAACGATGGTGCCTCCCAGGAGATTCTTGGCACCCTTGGGGCCCAGTCTGATTCGAACTTTCTGAGGACCTTGGCGCGCCATCCGCAAATGCTCAAGCGATGGATTCCATTCGCATACGGCCTTCTACGGGGGGTGTTGCCGGATCGAGACCGCGAACTATTGGTGTTGCGAGCCGCCCACCGGTCCGACTGTCTGTACGAGTGGAGTCATCATGAACACCTAGCTGCCAAGAGTGGTCTCGACCTCCACGAGATTGCAAGGGTTCGCAATGGGCCCGAAGCCTCTGAATGGTCCGCATTCGACGCGGCACTGGTGCGCGCAGCCGACGAACTTGTGGATTCACATACAGTCAGCAACTCGACGTGGCAGATACTTGCCGGTCGCTACGACGAGCAGCAGCTGATTGAAGTGCCCATGGTCGTGGGTCTCTACTATTCCCTGGGCCTCACGCTGAACTGCCTCGGAGTCGAGCTCGAATCTGAGTATTTCCGTGAAAACGGTCAATAATGTTGGTGCGAGTCCGTTGCAAATGGCGGGAGGCGAACCTTACAATTGCCAAAGCCCAATTGCCAAAGCCCACGGTGCACGCATCGACGGCTGGCACTGACCGCGTCGAAAAGGGGCCGAGCAATATGGTTCATACCATGAGCAGAGTGTTGGCAACGGTTGCCGTCGTGGCCGCAGTCGCCAGTGGGACCTCCAGCTGGAGCAGCACGATGGCTGGTGCGTCGGGCAACGCCTTGAAGCCCCTCTCGGTCGGTCTGCTCACCGATATGACTGGACCAGCCGCTTCGAGTAGCGCGACCAGCGTGCTGGGCGTGAAGGCTGGGGTGTATCTGGCCAAGCGGGATGGTTACGACTTGAAGTACTACGTCGGCGACACGGCCACCAGTACCACCACCGGCCTCTCTGCTGGGCAGAGCCTGGTGGAGCAGCACCATGTGCTTGCCGTGATCGCGGTCTCGGCATTGACGTTTTCTGCCGCTCCGTTCTTCAAGGCCCAGGACACACCGGTCATCGGCGCGGCCCAAGACGCAGGGGAGTGGTTGACCGATCCGAACATGTTCACGGTCTTTGGCGCCGGACATACGAATCTGGTTTCGACGACCTTTGGCGCGTATATGAAGAGCCAAGGAGTCACCAATCTGGGGTCTATCGGCTATGACATAGCGCCATCGTCCGCTGAGGCCGCCGAGGCGGCGGCTGCCTCGGCTCAGCATGCGGGTATAAAGGTCGGGTACCTCAACGCGGCCTTCCCGTTCGGGAGTACCAACGTCCAGCCCATTGCCCTGGCCATGAAGGCCGCCGGCATCAACGGGTTCACCGCCGCGACCGACGTCAACACGGCGTACGCGTTGCTCGCCGCGCTCAAGAACTTGGGTGTCCACCTCAAGGCGTCGCTGCTCTACACGGGGTACGGAGGGGATGTGACGAATCAAGCCACCCCGGCGGAACAGCAAGCCGCGCTGGGCGTGAGCTTCGAGAACCCCTACGAAGTTATGGAGCAGGACACTCCCGCCACCAAGCAGTTCGCCGCCGATCTCAAGTCGGCGGGGATCAAGGGCCTCCCGACCCAAGCCGAGTACGATGGGTACGAGTCGGTCGGCCTGCTCCTGCAGGGCCTGAAGGGGGCCGGCGTAAACCCGACGCAGGCGTCGCTGATCGCCTCCCTCTCCAAGATTCACAACTGGAATGCCCTCGGAATGTGGGGCGGTCGCACGTTGGACATTAACAATCGGACCAGCATCATCGGCGGAGTAGACAACTGCATGTGGATCGCCAAGTTGGAGCCCAAGGGCTTCGTCGTGGTCCCGGGGGCGACCCCGATATGCGGCAAGCCGGTTCCGGGCGTGTCAGTTTCACCGCCAACCTGAACCGCCACGTGAGTGGGTGCCGCATGTCGATCCCCCTTGACTCGCGAGCGGGGGCACGCTGGCCGTGAGTTCGTGACCACGACAAGAAGACCGGTGGCCGTGGCCGGTTTCGGCGTCTGTACTTCCCACGTGCACACGCGGTCGTAGATCGCCACGACGTGATGAGCTGATGCGGAACTCGAGCCTGCGTACTGCGGCTACCTGCAGTAGTAACGTGCAACCTGCGAGAACGTGCAGCCCCTCAGCTGAATGTCGCAAGAGTGAAGGTCCATTTCGAAAGGAGGCTGGGGAACGGAGGCCGAGAGGTCACCCTGCTCCCAAACTAGAAGTGGGATTTGTGCCGGATCTTCCCTATGAGCCGAGCGTGCCCGTGGTGCTGCGCCGCGCTGTCGAAATATTCGGCGACGACGACTTCGTGGTGATGCCAGACCGGCGTATCTCGTTCCGCGAGGCGGAGGGCGCGTCCCGTCACCTTGCCAAGCAGTTATTGGCTGCCGGTGTGGGCAAAGGGACGCGAGTCGGGATACATGTCCCGACCGGCACCGAGTGGGTCATTTTTTGGCTGGCCGTCACCCGGATCGGAGCCTTGGCCATGCCGTTCAGCACGCTGTACCGTCCGGCAGAGTTACAGACGGCAATGAGGCTCGGCGACGTTGCGATCCTGCTCTCCCAACCGATGATCCTGGGTAAAGACCACGAGTCGTACCTGGAAGAAGCGATCCACGGGCTCTCTTCGTGCTCGAGTGACCACTTGCGCATGACCGAGGTGCCGTACCTACGATCTGTGTGGATTCTCGGAGAGAGCACTCGGACGTGGGCGAAGAGCTTCGCCATCTCCTCCGACCGAAGTAGCTACGCGATCGATGGATTTGACGACCAGATCCTCGAGGCGCACGAAGCTGAGGTCACACCGGCTGACGATCTCCACGTCACATTCACCTCCGGTAGTTCCGCCAGTCCAAAGGCGGTGGTCCACACTCACGGAGCGGTCCTTCGCAAGACGGCGCCGGTCGCGAACGCTGGGTTGGACACCACGTTCCCCGGTCGCGTTCTAAGCTTGATGCCCTTCTTCTGGGTGGGCGGCATCCAGATGCTGGCGGGCGCGCTTCAAAGCGGCGCAGCCGTTCTGACGTTGGAAAGAATTCAGCCGGCGGCTGCGATCGAACTCGGCCTTCGGGAGAGAGCCACCAGTGTGCTGGGTAATCCGGCCGCCATGCGATCGTTGATGGGCTCGACGGGCGTCGATGAGCGGGTGCTGCCGACCTTGCGCCCACTTCCCGAGCGACCATGGGACGATGCTCCTCTCAGCAGTCGCGGAGACCAGGCGGCTCCGCTCGGCATGACCGAGACGTTGGGGGTCTGGGCCCGTGTCGATGGGTTTCAGTACCATGTGGTCGACCCCAAGACCGGAAAAGAGCTTCCTGAGGGAGAGGAAGGCGAGTTCCTCGTCCGAGGGTACGGTCTCATGAGCGGCTTCTACAAGCGCGAGCGCGAAGATACATTTACCGATGACGGCTTCTATCCGACTGGGGACCTGGGGTATGTCGAGAGAGGAGCCGTGTACTTCAAGGCCAGACGCTCCGACATGATCAAGACAAAGGGCGCCAATGTCGCACCCGCTGAGGTGGAGGCCGCCCTCAATGCACTTTCCGAGGTGCGCGCCGCGTTCGTCGTCGGACTCCCGCATCCGGTCTATGGCGAAGAAGTCGCAGTCGCGGTGTTGCCGGAGGAGGGCAAGGTCGTCGATGTGGATGCATTGCTTGCCCACGCCCGCCGGGTTCTCTCCTCGTACAAGGTTCCCCGTGTTGTCGAGGTGATCAGTGAAGCTGACATTACATGGCTGCCAAGCGGGAAACCCAGTAAGAGAGGCGTGGCGGACCTTCTCGTGCAACGCGCCAACGAACTCCGTGGTCCCACCGTTTCGGATTAGTCACCGGTACCACGACCACGATCCGTGAACTCGAAATAGGGTCTGCACTATGACCACCCTGGAATGGCAGGACAGCATTGCAGTCCTGAACTTGGGAAGCGGCGATAACCGCTTCAGTCCCGAAGACTTGGATGAACTCGAGGATGCGCTGAATCAAATTGAGTCGATGGGTGGCCCCGTAGCTCTTGTCACGTGTGCCGACGGGCATATTTGGCACAACGGCTTGGATCTCGATTGGCTTAAGGGACACCCGGATGCACTTGAACCGTATGTCGCGCGAATCCAGCACGTCTTGGGTCGCTTCGCCGGTGCCGCCTTCCCGACAGTGGCTGCCGTGAGCGGTCACGCGTTCGGGGCTGGAGCCATGCTGGTCGCAGCCCATGATCGCTCCATTATGCGTGTCGATCGAGGCTACTGGTGTCTACCGGAGGTATCACTGGGCCTCAGCTTTCGTGCGGGGATGGTTGCACTCCTGCGAAGTCGTCTTCCAGTTCGCACCGCGTACGAGGCGATGACAACAGGACGTCGCTACAGCGCGCAAGACGCAGTCAGCGCCGGCATCATCGACCAGATGTCCACGTCTGATGCCATTCTTTCCGATTCCATCGGCGTAGCACGATCCCTTGCTTCCACGGCTACAGGCCAGTTGGGGACCATAAAGCGCGTCATTCTTGGAGACACCCTCCGGCTTCTGGGAGCGTGATCGAATGTGCGTTGCCTACTCGCCGGTTGCCGTCGCCATCCAAGGAAGGCTTCACGCCCATCGCTCCTTCCTCATGCAGCCGGTCGGGGGCAAGACATCAGCAGGAATCAGCCGATATCCGGAAGGCAGGATGCCGGCGGAGGGGGTCGAGACGTACACTGGAATTTTCGGAAACGGACGAAACGGACGAAACGGACGAACGGACGAACCCGACGAAACGGACGTGGGGGAGCAGGTCGAGGTGCTCCTCGTCGGTCTGTCTATTCCTTGAGGAGTATTGGCGAGGAGTATTGACGTGGATAGTTTGAAAGTGCCACTGGCAGACCCTTCCGGGATCTGTCACACATACATCGATCCCGACCACGTCGTCGCTTATGCGCTGGCAACCAACGATGAAAACCCTCTCTACCTCGAAGGGCTCGCCGTGCCCCCGGTCTTTGCAGCCGTAGTGGCATGGAAGGCATTCTGGGGCGTTCCCCCGATTCCTGAAGAGGCCCTCGCGGGCACGGTCGGCGGGGTCCACGGTGAGCATGACATCCGGATTCACAAACCCGTGGAGGTCGGTGGGTGGTGCCACACCGTGGGCGAGCTCCACGCGGTGGTCTGTAGTTCTGCCGGAATGAATGTCTATATGAGGCTGAGCACAACGGACGATGATGGGGCGGAGGTACTGGAGCAGTACTGGTCACTGCTGCACCGCGGCAGGGTGACCGGAGGGAACCGCGGCACGCCGCCACCGGACCATACCTTCCCGGCGGAAGCTCGATCGCGTCCGACCGGCTCGGCGTTGCTTGAGACAACCCGGGACCAAACATTCCGTTACGCCGGGGTTTCGGGTGATCACAACCCGATGCACGTGAATGACGAAGCGGCGCGTTCCCGTGGTTTCCCGCGAAAGGTAAATCAGGGGCTGTGCACTCTAGGGATAGTCAGTCGAGGTCTTGTCGACCTCACGGCCGCCGGAGATCCTCGACGAGTGCGCCGGATCGCCGTTCGATTCAGTTCACCCGTCTTTCCCGGCGATCCGATCGAACTCTCCGTGTACGACAACGCCACGGACTCGGAGAATTCCCACAGCTATGCCTTTGAGGCGGCCTCGAATGGTGGGGTGGTGTTGCGTCATGGGTTGGTGGAGGTCCTCGACGTGTGAAGGCGCCTTCCTGCAGTTGCCTCGCTGAATTCCTTCACGATTGAAGGCCGTCTCGCAGGGAGGTCGACCTTGCCAACCGATGTGTGTCCCTATGATCGTCCACGAGGGTGATCGCTACGCCGCAACGGACCTATGGAGAACGCCAAATGTCCTGGGATTTTGAGACGGATTCTGACTATCAGCGACTTCTCGATTGGGCAAGTGACTTCGTCACGACACAGATCGAGCCGCTCGATCTCGTCCTCGGTGATCCTTTCGACAAGACTGACCGCCGAGCGATGGCCATCGTGAAGCCGCTTGCGCACAAGGTAAAGGAACAGGGCCTTTGGGCCTGCCACCTCGGACCCGAACTTGGTGGGAGGGGTTACGGACAGGTCAAGTTAGCTCTGCTAAATGAGATAATCGGGCGCAGCAGATGGGCGCCCTCAGTGTTCGGCTGCCAAGCTCCGGATTCCGGCAATGCCGAGATTCTCGCCCACTATGGGAGCTCGGCACAGAAGGCCCGCTACTTGCGACCGCTACTCGATGGCGAGATTTCCTCCTGCTACTCAATGACCGAGCCTCATGGGGGAGCCGATCCAACTCTCTTTCGGACGAAGGCCACTCGCTCTGGTAACGAGTGGGTGATCGACGGGGAGAAATGGTTCTCTTCCAACGCCCGTTATGCGAGTTTCATGATCGTTATGGCGGTGACTGATCCAAATGTGAGTGCGTACAAGGGCATGTCAATGTTCATCGTGCCGGCTGAGACGCCCGGGGTCGAGATTGTCCGGAACATCGCGGTCAGTGGCGAACCAGGAGAAGAGGGTCGGCATGCGTACATCCGCTACAGAGACGTTCGCGTTCCCGCAGACCACTTACTTGGGGACGAGGGCGAGGCGTTTGCCATAGCGCAGACGCGATTGGGTGGCGGGCGCGTACACCATGCCATGCGCACGATCGCGCAGGTGAAGTGTGCATTCGACATGATGTGCGAGCGGGCCGTATCCCGAACGACTCGGTACGGTCCGCTCGCGTCTCTGCAGATGACACAGGAACGGATCGCTGACAGCTGGATCGAACTTGAGCAGTTCCGGCTCCTCGTGCTTCGTACCGCCTGGCTAATCGACAAGTATCAGGACTACCGACGCGTGAGGAAGGACATCGCGGCCGTGAAGATCGCGATGCCCCGTGTCCTGCATGACGTGGTCCAACGAGCGATGCACCTACATGGAGCACTCGGCGTCTCCGACGAAATGCCGTTCGCAGCGATGATGATCGGAGCGGAGGTCTTGGCAATTGCCGATGGTCCCACGGAGGTGCATAAGGTCACCCTGGCCAGTCAACTCCTCAAGGAATATGTGCCTGTGTCCGGACCATGGCCAACAGCGCACCTGCCGAGCAGGAAGGGAGACGCGTTGACCCGATACGCAGATATTCTCGAACGCGAGGTCTCCGAGTTCTGAAGCGCAGCCCATTACCCAGCGGCCGGATCTCTCGAGGAATGCGGCCTGGCATGGGTCGGCGTGCGGGTCCAGACTCTCGCCAAGGGTTCAACGCGTTGCAGCGCAACACCAGAGCGGGGGTATCGGTCAGCCCGACCGGGCGGTGGCCACTGCTACCGTTCCCCCATGCTTCAGCTCCGTGACGCGGCATTCGCGGGCATCTCCATGACCCAGCAGGGCGACCTCAGCGATCGCAACCCGGCCGACGTCTACTGGGAGGTCGTCCAGGATGCCCTCGCCGATGCCGGCCTCTCTCTCGCCGAGGTCGACGGGCTCATCGGCGATGCTCCGCCGGGCGTCGGTCTGCGCTCGGGGCTGCCGGGCGGGGCGGTGGCCGACCTGGTCGGCCACCCCTTGCGCTTCCACGCCGCCACGAGCATCGGGGCCTCGGGGCAGTCCGCCGGCATCGGCCTCGCTGCCCTGGCCATCGCCCACGGTATGGCATCGGTCGTGGCGATCCCCACCGTCGCCGCCGGGCAGGTCGCCGGGTACGCCGGCGCCGACCGCAATGCCGCCGTGGCCCACATGGCCCGGCTGGGCAGCCCCTACGAGTACGTCTGGGGCACCACCCGGGTGGCCGACTACGCCGTCATCGCCCGCCGTCACATGTACGAGTACGGCACGACCGAGGAGCAGCTGGCCGAGGTGGCGGTGGCCCAGCGCCACGGCGCCACGCTGAACCCCCTCTCGGTCAACGGCCGGCGGGGCGAGATCACCATCGACGACGTCATGGGCTCGCGCCCGATCGCCGAGCCGCTGAAACTGCTCGACTGCTGCCTGGTCAACCAGGGCGCAGGGTGCATGGTGATGACCTCGGCCGCCGACGCCGGGGCCCAGGCGCGCCACCACCCGGTCGTGCTCTTGGGTTGGGGGGAGGGGCAGAGCTACCTCGACCCCTGCAGCGCCCCGAGCCTGGCCAGGTTCGAGGGCGGGCGCCTGGCCGCGGACACCGCGTTCGGCATCGCCGGCGTGGGCAGGGACGACATCGACGTGGCCGGCATCTCGGACCACTCGACCATCAACGTCATCGTGGAGCTCGAGGCCTCCGGGTTCTGCGCCGTGGGTGAGGGCGGCAGATTCGTGGAAGGCCAGGCCACGCGAATCGGCGGTCGGCTCCCGGTGAACACCGACGGAGGCTTCCTCTCCGCCAGTCACGCCGGGAGCTGCGGCGTGTTCACCGTGATCGAGCTCGTCCGCCAGCTCCGCGGCGAGGCCGGCCCGCGGCAGGTGGAGGGCGCATCCCTGGCCTACGCCCACGGGGTGGGTGGCGTATCGCAGGTCCAGTACGGCGCGGTGCTCGCCAGGGCATGAGGGGACAATGACCGACTACGACAAGTTCACGCCGGAGATCCCGCCGCTGCACGAGCCGTTCTGGGCAGCCCTGAGGGAGCACCGCGTCGTGTTGCAGCGCTGCGACCGCTGTGGCCGCTTCCGCTTCATCCCGAGCGAGCTGTGCACTTGTGGCTCGGCGCAGTACACCTGGACGCCGATCGCCGGCACCGGTGAGGTGTACACCTACACGGTCGTGCACCGGGCGCCGACGCCGGCCTACCAGGCCGATGCGCCCTACGTCATCGCCCACGTGACAATGGACGAGGGACCCCGGATGATCAGCACGCTCGTCGGCAGTGATCCCGCCGCGGTCACGATCGGGATGCGCGTCGAGATCATCTTCGACGACGTCACGCCCGACCTGACCCTCTACCGCTTCAGGCCGGTGGAGACCGCCCCGGCGACGGTTGCGCAGGACGATTGACCTCTCCCGACTACGCCTCCACGTACTGCCAGTGCCCGCGGGAGGTCCCGGGCGGGTACTCCTGCGAGTGCACGTCGAACCAGATCGGCAGGATGTAGCGCACGTAGAAGGCGCGCTGGGTGATCTCGGGCAGGACGATGTCGTCGAACTCCTTGATCTGCACCCGGTCGTCCTTCTCCTGGAAACGCCGGCAGTGCTCCAGCACGTCGTCGACCTCCTGGCGGGAGTCAAGGAGCAAGCCGAGGTGGTCATAGCTTGGGGAGTTGATGGGCTCGTCCACCTCCATGAGGAGGATGAACTGGTCCCCGTCGGGCGGCAGCATGATGTGCCCGAGCTGCCCGAACAGCTCGTAGGGAGCACATCGCCAGTTGAAGATGTCGCCGTAGAAGCGGTTGATATCGGCCCGGGTGTCCTCGTCCAACCCGCCCCGCCCGAACGTGAGTTCCATGTGGTTGAACCGCATCCCGCACCTCGCTCTCGACCGCCGACCCCCCGGTCGGTGGGCCCGCCCGCCATCACGGCGGGCCGCTCCACGAAATATAGGCCACCGACCGCCGGCACCCTCCGAACCGCCGGCCACCGCCCGCCGGCACCCTCCGAACCGCCGGCCACCGCCCGGACGGCTAGCCCGGACGGCCAGCCCGAACCAGCCGCACGACCACCTGGTCCGATCGGCCCGGCATCGTCTAGGGTGGCCGCCGCCTGCAGGGCAGAGAGCCCACGCGGCGCACCGTGCCCAGACGGGCAGCGTGCAGAGAGGGAAACGAGGAGTTCGCATGGAGGTACGTGGAGCGTCAGCGATCGTGACCGGTGGGGCCGGGGGACTGGGCGAGCAGACGGTCCGGCGCCTGGTCGCTTCGGGCGCGAAGGTCGTGATCGCCGATCTGGGATCGTCGAAGGCCGAAAACCTGGCCAAGGAGCTGGGTGCCGACGCCGAATTCGTCGAGACCGACGCCACCAGCGAGAGCAGCGTCAAGCACGCCATCGAGCGGGCCGCCGAGCTGGGGCCGTTGCGGGTGTCCGTGGCGGTGCACGGTGGCTTCGGTGGAGGTGGCCGGACCCTAAAGTCCAACGGCACGCCGCACTCCCTCGAAGACTTCCGCAACGTGCTCGACCCGTATCTGGTGGGGACGTTCAACGTCCTGCGCCTGGCATCGGCCCAGATGTCCACCAACGAGCCCCTGGCCGACAACGCCCGCGGGGTGATCATCAATACGGCGTCGATCGCCGGCTACGAGGGCACCATCGGGCAGGTGGCCTACGCCGCGGCCAAGGGTGGCGTGATCGGGATGACGTTGACGGCCGCCCGCGATCTCGCCGTGGTCGGTGTCCGCGTGGTGACCATCGCCCCCGGCACATTCATCACCCCCGCCTACGGGGACAACCCCGACCAGGTGGAGGCCTACTGGGGCCCGGCGGTCCCGTTCCCCAAGCGGATGGGGCAACCGGTCGAGTACGCCAAGCTCGTGCTGGCCATCGTGGACAACGACTACCTCAACGGCGAGGTCATCCGGATCGACGGGGCGATCCGCTTCGGGCCCAAGGGTCCCAGCTGACCGCTCGCGGGTGACATCGAAACCGTCGAAACCGGCCCGCGGGGGACCTCCGTTCCCCGACGGGCCCCAGTTCCCGAGAGACGTCCTTTCCCCGAGCTCAGGCGCCACGCCAGGGCACGTCCTCGGCACGTTCTCCTGGCGGTACGTCCCGGTCGAGGGTGCCGACCTCGTCATCGATCTGGACGTCACCCCGGAGGTGATGAACGGCTCCGGCATGCTCCACGGCGGGGTCATGGCCACGCTGATCGACGTGGTGTCCGGCACCGCCCTCTTCCGGGGGGACGACATCTACGAGCGCAGCTCGACGACCGAGATGCAGATCAGCTTCCTCGACGCCGCCCGGGTCGGTCCGGTGCGCGCCGTGGCCCACGTCCTGCGCTGGGGCGGCCGGACCGCCGTGGTCCGGGTCGAGGCGTACGACATCGGCGCCGAAAACCTCCACGTGGCCACGGCGACCCTGACCTTCGCCGTCAAGCGGCGGGAACTCGCCCCGGGGTAGGCCTACAGGGGCGGGAGGATCGGCCGGATCCGCTCCTCCAGGAAGGCGACCACCGCATCGGAGAAGGCGTCGTTGCGGTCCCCGGCGATCATGTGGGCCGCCCCGGCGACGCCGACGACGGTGGCGCCCGGGATGCGGGCGACCAGTTCGTCGGCGCCCTCCTGCGTCACGACGTCGCTGAGCAGGCCCCGTACCAGCAGCGTCGGCACATGGATATTGCTCACGGCTACATCGATCAGTCCCGTCAGCGTGTCCGGCGGGACTTCCGTGCGGGCGCCGGCGATGAACGCCGGGTCCCAGTGCCAGTACCAACGGCCGTCACGCTCGCGCAGGACCTTCTTCAGCCCCTCGGGGTTGGTCGTCCGTTTCTCGCGATTGGGGGTGTAGGCGGCGATGGCGGCCGCCGCGTCATCGAGGGTGGCGAACCCGTCGAGACCGGAGCGCATGAAGTTCATGATCCGTTCGATCCCCGGGGCGTTGGTGCTCGGGGCGATGTCGACCAGCACCAGGCCGGCGGATAGCGCCCGGTCGCTGGTCCCTTCGGCGATCATGGCCGTCATGCCGCCCAGCGAGGCGCCGACCAGAACGGGCGGCTTGCCCAGCTGGTCCGCCACCGCCACTGTGTCGGCGCAGAACGCGGTGAACGAGTAGTCACCCTTGGGTGCCCAGTCGCTGTCGCCGTGGCCGCGCAGGTCAAGGGTGATGGTACGCCAGCCCTCCTTGGCCACGATCTCGGCCGTCCGGCCCCAGGCGTGCCGGGTCTGACCCCCACCGTGGAGGAAGAGCACGGGCCAGGCGCCGGGATCCCCCCACACGTCGCCCACCAGATGCACGCCCTCGAAGCCTTCAAAGATCGTTCGTTCGGAGTCCATGCGGTCCATCGTCACACTTTTTGGGCCCCGCCACACGGGATTCGGCCGCCCCGGGCCGGGCGACGGGGGGTTGTCCCGACGCTCACCGCCACGTTCGCGGGCCGGTGACGGTGGGATTGGCTCCACACGGGTCACGCCGGATCGCTAGATTGTGCGCCATGCGAGTTGTCGTCGATTTCGATCTGTGTGAGTCCAACGCCCTGTGCATGGCCGCTGCCCCCGAGGTTTTCGAGGTGCGGGACGATGACTTCCTCTACGTGCTCCAGGATGAGCCGCCCGACG
>Ga0302326_10004146_pt1 | contig 33740 bp, 28 predicted proteins | sample Palsa_T0_3_FD_202264 | JGI IMG/M metagenome (GOLD analysis project Ga0302326, IMG submission 202264) | Peat permafrost microbial communities from Stordalen Mire near Abisko, Sweden - Palsa_T0_3 | ecosystem: Environmental > Terrestrial > Soil > Palsa > Peat permafrost | place: Sweden: Abisko...
TGGTGCCGCCAACGGATACAACGTCGGGAGAAGCGCTGGGATAGTTCACGCCCGGGCCATCCCCGGCGGAAGAAAAGTAAATTACATTCGGCTGGCTGAAATTCGAGTCGTAGCCGTTCTCCCCATCGAATTCGCCGCTGCCCCAACTCATGGAGAGGGAACCGCCGCCCGCCTGTTCGAGAATCATTGTGTTCCCCTGGTCAATGGCGGTGAAGAGATCGCCAAAACCACTCGACTGGGCCTCCATCAAATAGATTGCCGCGTTCGGCGCCATGGCGTGGGCCATCTCGATGTCGATGGATTCCTCGGATTCCCAGCCTCCGCTGGGGTCCTGAGAAGGCTGCACGCCGTTCTCATACATCACATGCATGAAAGTTTGCCTGCGGCAGATTGAATTCTGTAAGGAACGCCGCCAAATCGCTTGCAGCATTTGGATCATCGTTAGCGTCCACGAGAACTATCGCTCCCCAGCCGCCGGTGGCATTGGCCGTGACGATTGTGGGATTACACGCGCTGGCCTGCTTCACGAGGTTATATACGCAGGCAAGCGAAGCGGGCGTCCCAAAAAATCCTCCCGGAGTACTTGGGGTGCGGGCCAGAGCCTGGAGCGCGGGCGGACGAGAGACTTCAATGTTCGTGTGGGCGCGTTTTCCGGCATCCTCCGGCCGATGGATGCTGGAACTGGGGACTATGGAAGCGCCGCCTCCGGGCCTGTTCTGTGCGCGCACGCCAACTGCCGTCGCGAAAAGCAAAATACCCGTTGCCGCCAGCACTCCACCGAGATTTCTCATATGTTGACTCCCCTGTCCAAATGGAATCGGAAACTTGGGGTATGCTACCCCAACACTACTGGGGCATATTCTGCACCAACAACGTTTGAAAAGTCACTAGAAAAGCCCGGTTGCAGTGGCGCAAAATCCTGTCCTGCAAACTTCCGCGGACGACCAATGATAAGTCTTGCAATCAGGTTTCAAACGGGGAATCGCAGCTTTCGGGCGGTGATACGCTATTCTTCTTCGACGCCTGTCACTCTCAGCACGGCCAGGAATGCTTCCTGGGGAATATCGACGCGCCCCACGCGCTTCATGCGCCGCTTTCCTTCTTTTTGTTTTTCCAGCAGCTTGCGTTTTCGCGAAATGTCCCCACCATAGCATTTGGCGAGCACGTTTTTTCGCAGCGCGCTGATGGTTTCGCGCGCGATCACGCGGCTGCCTATCGCGGCCTGCAACGGAATCTCGAACATTTGTCGCGGAATCAGCTTGCGCAGCCGTGAAACCAGGTCGCGTCCCCGCTCGAACGCCTTGTCGCGATGGCAGATCACCGTGAGCGCGTCCACCGGCTCGCCGCCCACCAGAATATCCATCTTCACCAGGTCGGCTTCACGGTAGCCCTCGAGGCGGTAATCCAGCGAAGCGTAGCCGCGCGAGACGCTCTTCAGGCGGTCGTAGAAATCCAACACGATTTCATTCAGCGGCATTTCGTACGTGAGCATCACGCGCGTGGGGGAAAGATACTCGAAATTCTTCTGCACACCGCGCTTTTCTTCGACCAGTTCGAAAATGCCGCCGAGCGACTCCTCCGAAGTGATGATAGTCGCCAGCAGGATGGGTTCCTCGATTTTTTCGATCTCGGTGGGCGGAGGAAAGCGCGTGGGGTTATCCACTTCGATGGTTTTCAAGAGCGTGGTGGTGATGCGATAACGGACACTCGGCGCGGTGGTGATGAGGCCGATGTTGAATTCGCGTTCCAGCCGCTCCTGCGCGATTTCCATATGCAGCAGTCCCAGAAACCCGCAGCGGAAGCCGAAGCCCAGAGCCACGGAATTTTCCGGTTCATAGAAAAATGCCGCGTCGTTCAATTGCAGTTTTCCCAAGGCATCTCGGAGCAATTCATAATCGGTGGCATTTACCGGATAAAGCCCCGCGAAGACCATGGGCTTGATGGCCTCGAATCCGGGAAGGGCGGGCGCGGGCCTGCCGGCGTCCACAATCGTATCGCCCACGCGGGCGTCGGCCACGCGCTTGATATTGGCGATAACAAAGCCCACGTCGCCCGCGGACAATTCTTCCAGCACCACCGGCTTGGGAGTGAGCACGCCCAGGTTTTCGACTTCGTAGACTTCATCGTTCGCGCAGAGGCGGATTTTCATATGGGGCGTGATGCGCCCTTCCATCACGCGCACCAGCACCACCGCTCCACGAAATGGATCGAACCATGAATCGAATATCAGCGCCTGCAGCGGAGCTTCGGCGGAGCCTTTGGCCGGGGGAATGCGCGCAACGATGGCTTCGAGCACTTCCGCTACACCGACGCCGCTCTTGGCGCTGATCAGCAGCGCGTCGTGGGCGGGAATCGCCAGCACGTTTTCGATCTGTTCCTTTGCTTGTTCCGGCAGCGCCGCCGGCAGGTCAATCTTGTTGATCACCGGAATGATTTCCAGCTTGTTGCGCGATGCCAAAAAAGCATTGGCCACGGTTTGCGCTTCTACACCCTGGCTGGCGTCCACCACCAGCAGGGCGCCCTCGCAGGCGGAAAGAGCGCGCGAAACTTCGTAGGAAAAATCCACGTGGCCCGGCGTGTCGATCAGGTTGAGGCGATATTCGTGGCCGTCTTTCGCGGTGTAATGCAGGCGGATGCTCTTGGCCTTGATGGTGATGCCGCGCTCGCGTTCGAGGTCCATCGAATCGAGCACCTGCGCCGACATTTCGCGCTGCGTCAATGCGCCGGTGAGCTCCAGCAGGCGGTCGGCCAGCGTGGACTTGCCGTGGTCAATGTGCGCAATGATGCAGAAATTTCGGATGAACCGGGGATCCATCAGCGCCTGTGTTCTTTTCGATTGGCTTCGCGCGCGAGATGAGCCATGCACAACTGTCCGTGCGCGCCGTCTTTCAAACTATTGAGTTTGCCACACTTCCTCACCTGCGGCCAGCGGGTCTGGGTACAGGTCGCGATACGAGGTTTGTTTAGGCATGACCCCGTCCATGATGCATTTTCAGTGCAGGTCAGTATGCTAAATTGTCTTTAGGCTATGAGCAAAGCAACTGCAAGGATTCTCATCCGAAACCTGGAGTCGAACCAGACACGTTTGGATTTCGCAGGTTTTTTAGCTGAAGAACTCAAGCAAGGCGATGTGCAAAAGCTCAGGACCGCGCGTGAATTCTTTTCAGAAGCATCCTACGGAGAGTGGACAGCTCAACGCGACTATCCATCAATTCCGCCAGTGCAGGGCGACTCGTGCGGATTCGGATCAATTCCTTCCGATGTCGAGGACTTGCTATTGTTGCTCCGGCTATATCGCCCTGGGGATCTTGCATTCGTGGGTCTTAATATCGAAAAAGATGGCAAGCGGCACAAACAATATCCGTATCGAGCGATTTCCAGCCTGGTCGGCCTTTCCACGCGCCAATTTCAATTCCAAGAGAACGATTGCCAACCCTGGACATCGTTTCAATCTGAATTAAAAGGATATCCGGCCTGGAAATCAAGTTGGTTCGATGTCGCGCGGCGGTTTTTCTTATATGGGGGCGGGAAAGAATTCAAGCCGTATTTCCCTGGAGAAGTGGACCGGATTGTGGATTACTTCGCATCTCTTGAGGCGGTTCTTGTGCCAGAGAAGGATTTTCTGGCGCGTCGCATCCGGGAGCGCGCTATGAGACTGCTTGACTTGGCCAATGAAGAGGCCAAGGAGACAAAAAAGCTGCTGACTGACTTCTATGACGTACGTTCCGCGATAGTCCACGGAAGTGAGCTCTCAGACAAACGGATGTCATGGCTCCAAGATAGGCAGCGTTGGTGGTGCTTTGAAGAGCGGGTGCGCGGCGTGCTTATCGCTGCCTTGAGGCAAGTGCCCGATGAAAATCCCGCCAGGCAGTCGTATCTAGCGAAGCGTTATGATGTGTCCGATGAAGAAAAAGCGAGAAAAATTGTTCAGGACTTCAATTCAATTCGGAGTGAATCGAAAAGACGTGACCTGCGGGAAGGACTCAAAGACGCTACCTACGTAAGGTGATAACGGATGGCGTCGCGGGCCATGATTGCTGTCACCGTAAGTCCAGTTTAGCGCACGAAGTGTGGTCTCCTAAAATAAAACTGCCCCGGACGCCCGGGGCAGTTGGCAAAACGCGCCGCAGAGACTATAGATGCTTAGTCGCCGGAGGCGTGGGCCAATTCGGCGTCGGCGGGCTTGGCTGCACCGTTACCATTCCCGTTGGAATGACCGTTGCCATTGCTGCCGTTGCCGTTTCCATTGGCCTTGGCGGCGGGCGCGATGGTTTGCAGCTTGCCGTTGCCGCCGGGAAGCGCGGCTTTCAGCGCGTCCATGGAGCCAATCTGTACAACGGTCTCGGCTGGCTTTCTCAGCACCAGCTCTTCGTAGATTTTGCGAACCTTGGCGGCTTCCTCGAACGCCTGCTTCCGGCGAATGCGATCTTCCTCGGCGGCCGTCTGGGGAATATTGTCATCCAGGTGACGGACGCGTGAAGCATCGTCGGCGTCAATTTTCAGCGAATGCTCGTAGGTGTTGAGGTCCACTTTCTTGCCCTTGGCATAAATCTCGTGCTTGCCCTGCGTCTTATACCACTGCGCGACAGTGGCATTCTTGTACATGTTCTCGATGATCTTCCGCCAGCCGACGCCCGTGTTATACGCGCAGAAGGAAATCTCGCCCTGTTGCGTGGCGTAGGGGATGATGCACATCTCGGTGCGCCGAAAATCGTAGTTAAACAGATCCTGGAACCACATGCCGGCGAGGAACAGGAAGTTCCACGGATCAGACTCGCGACGCTTCATAGCGTCTTCGTAGGTGCGGTTCGGATTTGTCCGGCCGTATTTTTGTTCGGAGTTCTTGGAAAGCGCCCAGGTTTTGTCGAACTTCATCCACAGAGCCTTCAGCGTCAGGCTGGGAGGCGCCTGGAACGGCTTGTAGTTCTTCAGCAGCGCCATGCCCATCATGAAGTTCGAGAACTTCTTGCCGCGGGCGGCGTCGGTGATGGCGGTAACATCCTTCACCAACTGCGGCGCGTCCAGAAAACGCGGTACCGGCGCCCATTCCTTGGTGTTCTTGTTGATCATCACGGCCGTGCCCACGCCGCAATTGGGGTGGCATCCGCAGGAGAGCGAACCCCACTGCGAATCCGGGCCGTGGGACAAATCCGAAAAGCCCGCGAACACGCTGACGAGCGACAGCGGGAACCAGTCACGCGTCGGTTCGAGCTGGCCCACCTGCTCGCTTACATCCTTCGCCAGATGCGACAGCGTGTACCTTTGGTGCATGCGGCGTTCAGGCGTGATGTCTTCGTCGCGGCCCGTAAAGCTGACAGGCTGGAAGGAAACAAACGCGATTTTCTTGGGATTGTCCATCGCAAATTTCACGATGGGGCCCACCTGGTCGTTGTTGACGTTGTTGACGATGGTGGTGACCAGCACGATTTCAATGCCGGCTTCGTGCATGTTTTCGATGGCGCGGAGCTTCACATCGAAGAGGTTGCCGACCTGGCGATGACTGTTGGCGTCGTTGCCGATGCCGTCAAATTGCAGATAGGCATAGCGCATGCCGGCTTCGAAAGCCTTGCGTGAGAATTCCTTGCTCTTGGCGAATTCGATGCCGTTGGTGGCTGCCTGCACGCTGTTGTAGCCGACCTTGCGAGCATAGCGCACCGCATCCAGGAAGTAGGGATGCATCGTCGGCTCGCCGCCGGAAAACTGCACGGACATTTGCCGGCGCGGCTTGATCATCAGCGCATTGTCCAGAATTTCCTGAATTTCCTCCCAGCTCAATTCGTGAACGTAGCCGACCTGATTGGCGTCCATGAAGCAGGGATCACACATCATGTTGCAGCGGTTGGTGAGGTCAACGGTCAGGACAGCGCCGCGTCCGTAGCGCACCGTGCTGCTGCCGTGGCGGTGCAGCGTTTCATCGTTATGAGCGGGAATGTCGCGACCGGGGAAATTCTGCTCGATCCATTCCAGGAATTTCGCATCCACGGCCATCATGTCCTCGCACCTGCCGTGGATGGGGCATTCCTTCACCATCCAGACCTGGCCGTCGCGCTCGATAATCTGGGCTTTGATTTCGCCGACTTTTTCGTGGACCAGATCTGTCCAGTCCTTTTTGCCGTCTATGATGGCCTGGCGCGCTTCCTTCACACATTCCGGACAAAGCGAATCGGTGGTACGCGGCCAGCCGAGCGTCGGCTTGCTCTTCTGCCACGACTTCGGCAGAGGCTTGTCCGACCATTTCGGAGTGAACGAAGGATTCGGATTGCGCTTGTTGAAGAACTGGAAGGCGTCGAACGTCGCGGCCGCCGTCTTGCACAGCATCCAATCAAACGACTTCGCCACCTGTTTGCCCAGCGTTTTCGGCATCGTTTCGCTCCTATCGGAATAATCCCCTGCCCCCGGAGTTTTGCTTCCCCAACCGGGTTCTCCGGGCAGCATTGTTCCTAATCTTGTCCGTGAGTAGACTACCCTCAGGGAAGGGCGTCGTCTACCCCTCGGGTTCCAATGGCACAATCCAAGGGTCGAAATGCGGCTGCGAACAGCGAATGGCATGGGCGAAGGCCTGCCGGAACGGGTAGGACGTGAGTTGAACTCCCTCGTGAGTTGCCAGCTGGAAGGATTGAACGGCTGGTACAACGGCAGATTGATTACTCCGCATTGAGAGGCGGCCGGAGAACTGCGATTGCCAGATGGGCAAGGTGTGACGCCTCTTCGTCAAGTTGCAACCAACGCACCACGCAGTGCTGCTTCAGATATTGCGACACCTTGGCTTCGCTGATGTCCAGGTGCTCAGCCAACTGAGCGCGCAATGGTGATTCGCCCTTGCCTCGCGGAACACGAGCACCCTTGCCTTTCATCACGTTGCCTATGGCGATCCGCAACGTGCGGCACGCCTCGACGTAATAGGACGTCACCAAGTCGGAATCCGACAGGATGAAGACGCCGGGCCCGGCCGGCGCCTCATCGGCATCGGCCAAGGGATGCGCCTGCGCGGCAATCAGCCGTCTCAAAAGAGCCTCCAGGAGTGCCATGCGGGAGGCAATTCCGGGGTCAGACAGCCGTGGCCGCGAAGAAGGAGGAGCTGCATATGCGGAAGTATATTTTTGCGCCATCCCGCGAGGCTCGGGCCGCGACGGTACAAATTCCGCTTCTTCCGCTTTCACAGCAAAGGGAGCTTCCGGTGTCTCCGCTTTTGCAGAGGATGGCGCGCTGGGAACGTCTCGGCGGGAAACGGGTGTTGGCGGCGCGCTTTTTCGCTGGCGTCCCCGGCCGCCGCGGCGGCTGCGTCGGCGGCGTGTCTGGTTCTCCGCGGAGGGAATTGTCTCAGGCATCCTGGTGATGCTCACAGCGGAAAGAGTTTCCTCGATTTCAACCGAAGCATCGCCCGCAATGGGAATCACGCCGTCCGCCGCGCGTTGCGTTTCCCAATCTCTCGCCAGCCAGCCGACCGGAGTTGCCATGGGCGGTTCTTCCGCTTTGGCGGGGTTGGGCAGCATTTCCATGTGCCTGCTTCCAATGGAGGAGCTTGTGTCCACGTGTTCGGCGGGCTGAACTTCGACCTGGACATCGGCGGGGGTTGCACCCAGCCGCGTGAGTGCATCCGCGGCTTTCTTCTTCCACTCCGCGCGGCGGAAGCGTTCATGCGAAGTTTGATACCACTTCAGCGCTTCCTCAAGCCGGTCTGCGTGTTCCATGGCAGCGCCGACCTCGAAGGCAACCATGGCGTCGCGCGTCCGGGCATAGAGTTCAGCCAGCCTGGCGGCCGGATCCGAGCTGTTTTTCGCTTTCCGTATGCGTGCTTGTACTTGCTTCCAATCTGCCATATTCAACCATTGTAGCAACGTACGCAGCTTCCAGCCATCTATTGTGCCTTCCCTGCACGCTTCGGAGACTGGCGCTCGGTAGTAAGCCGTGCCGGGCCCATGTCCGGTGCATAACAGGTTGGAAAAGACTTCCCGTGTATGCAATATGGAAGTGTGACACCTTCGGAACGCACGGAGTGGATCGCCGGCCACGCTCGTGAAGCGGGATTCGATCTTGGCGGCGTGGTTACGCTGGAAGATTGGCCGGAGTTGGCGCGCTTCCAGGAATGGCTGGCGCGAGGGCACGCCGGTGAGATGCGCTATCTGCATGATCCGCGGCGCCAGTCACCAGCGGATGTTCTTGCCGGGGCGCGCAGCATCATCGTTTGCGCGCTGAACTACAACACGTCGCTTCCCTACTCGGTGGAATCGGCTGCTTCCGAGGCGACGCAGTCAACGCCTCGAGGGTGGATTTCGCGTTATGCCTGGGGAGACGACTATCATCGCGTGGTTGGCGAAAAACTCGATGTACTGGCTGCCGCCATGCACGCCGAGTTTCGCGAATCTTTCGAATTGCGTTCCTACGTGGACACAGGGCCGGTGGCCGAACGCATTGCCGCTGCCCGCGCCGGCCTTGGCTGGCTGGCGAAAAATACGTGTCTTATAAACGATAAGCTCGGCTCATGGCTTTTTCTCGGCGTGATTCTTACCACGCTCGATTGCGCGCCTTCCGTTCCAGCTCCTGAGGCGCTTCCGGCAGACCTCTGCGGTAATTGCACCCTGTGCCTGGACGCTTGTCCTACTGACGCGCTTGTTGCGCCGTACGTGATGGACGCAAGCCGCTGCATTTCTTATCTCACCATTGAGATGCGCGGCATGATCCCGGAAGAACTGCGCGCCGGGATGGGCCGCATGGTCTTTGGCTGCGACATCTGTCAGGATGTTTGCCCGTGGAATCGAGATGCGCCCGCTTCTGACCTGGCGCGATTTATCCCACGGGTCGTTCCTTCATGGGAAGCAGCGATCTCCACGGGTGCCGATGCATCTGCTTCGCTTTTTGCGCCTCCGCTGGAATGGCTGGCGTCGCTGACGGAGGAGGAATTTCATCTCATATTTCGCGGGAATCCCGTTCGCCGGACGAAATGGCGCGGTATGGTGCGCAATGCCTGCGTAGCGCTGGGAAATTCAGGCGTTCAGGTTGGAGATCCGGCCCATGCGCGAATTACGGTTCTCCTGGCGCGGCTGGCGGATTCTTCCGATGAAATCATCGCGCAGCATGCCCGCGCGGCTATTGGCCGTTTGAATGGCGCATCGGAAAGTTACGGACCCTCTGATACGTTGCGCTAGTTTTCCCGCCGGCGGCTGAATAATTTCTTGAGCAATACCTGCGTGGTGATGTGCAATTGGTTTTGAAACCTGGCCGCAGCCAGGCGGGATTTGTCCAGCATGGAAGGATCCAACAGCACTCCGCAGCGATCCACGAATGGCCCTTCGACACGAGCCGACAATTGGCGGGATATGCGAACAGGCTTCTTACCGATGTTCAGTTGCCGATAAAGGCGCAGGTCCCGTCGGAATTCCTCGAGTTCGCTGGGATGCCAGCCGAGCGCCTGTGACAGCGCCGCCAGATATTCGGCGTGAAAAAGGAGCAGAGGGTCTACCTCATCCGTTGCCACCGGTTTTCTCGTGTTCGATTTGTTCGCACGCGTTTTCAGCGCGCGCCCTCGGCGAGTGCCGTCCGATTTCAAGCGCCGAGGGGCGGATTTTGCGCGTCGCGGAGTTTGCAGAAACTTCTGAAGTTCCTTTTCCATCCAGATGGTCATCGTCAGCAGGCCTTCGCGGCGAATGTTCGCAAGGCTCTCCCGATATTGTCCTGCGTAGGCCGTGCACACGGGCCGTTCGAACTCGACGGCATATGTATCGATGAACCTGGCCACGAGCCGATCCCGCTCGATTGCATGCAGCAGCAGAGCCGCCATTTCACGACCGCGAACCGCCTGTTGCCGGGGTGTCAGTTTCATAGGAATGTTCTAGCTCTACGGGAAGTTCGCACCGCTAGCAACTGAATTCTTGCGGAGCTGTGGGTTCTTCGGGATAGCGGAAAAAAGAAAGGCCAGCAATGATTCGCCGGCCTTCCCCACTGGATTTCTTCGCGCACCTGTGCGCAGCGCCGTCTTTAGTGGACCGCGCCCGGCCCCGGAGCCGGCCTCTCCTCGCTCACGAATCCGGGCGTGGCCGTGCGCGCGGGCTGCTTCTTTCCCAGCGCGATTTCCAGCGCCTGATCCGCCGTGTGGACGAAGTAGAGTTGCAGTCCATCCAGCAGATGCTCGGGCAGATCCTCTTTTACGTTGGCCTCGTTTTCCGCCGGCAAAATTACCTCGCGGATTCCAGCGCGCTTTGCCCCCAGCACCTTTTCCTTGATGCCACCGACAGGAAGCACGAAGCCGGAAAGCGAAATCTCTCCGGTCATGGCCACTCGCGGCCGCACGGGTCGATCGGAAAGCAGGCTGACCAGCGCGGTCACCATCGCGACTCCCGCGGAAGGACCATCCTTGGGGATCGCTCCCGAAGGCACGTGGATGTGGATGTCCTGCTTGCGGAAGAAGTCGGGATCGATTCCAAACTTCTCGCCATTGGCACGCACCCACGTCAACGCCGCTTTCATGGACTCCTGCATCACTTCGCCGAGGTGCCCCGTCATCATGAACTGCTTCCCACCGCGCATGCGGCTGGCCTCGATGAAGACGATATCGCCGCCCGCAGGCGTCCACACCAACCCCACGGAAACGCCCGGCTGAGTGACGCGCTCTTCCACTTCCTTTTCAGCGTGGACCTTCGGCACGCCCAGCATTTCGCGGACGCTATCCGGCGTCACCACGAATTTCGAGGATTCCCCGCCCGCCAAGCGCCGCGCCTGCTTGCGGATCAGAGTGGCGATTTCGCGTTCGAGGTTGCGGACTCCCGCCTCGCGCGTGTAGTTGTGAATAATGCTGCGCAATCCTTCATCCGTGAACTCGATCTGTTCCCCGGCCTTCACGCCGTGCTCTTCTGTCTGGCGAGGAATCAGATACTTGTTGGCAATATGCATTTTCTCTTCCTCGGAATAACCTGGCAGCTCCAGAATTTCCATGCGGTCGCGCAACGGCTCCGGGATGGGATCCATCCAGTTCGCCGTAGCCACGAAGATTACGCGGGAGAGATCGAACGGCACGTCGAGATAATGATCGCGGAAATGCGCGTTCTGCTCCGGATCGAGCACTTCCATCAGCGCCGCGGAGGGATCGCCGCGGAAGTCCCGTCCCAGCTTGTCCACTTCGTCCAGCATGAACACCGGGTCCATTGTTTCCGCCCGCCGGATGGCCTGAATGATCTGGCCCGGCAGCGCGCCGATGTAAGTACGGCGGTGGCCGCGGATTTCCGCTTCATCATGCATGCCGCCGAGAGAGATGCGTACGAACTTGCGCCCCATCGCCCGGGCGATGGATTTTCCGAGCGACGTTTTTCCCACGCCCGGAGGGCCCACGAGGCAGAGGATGGGGCCTTTCATACCGGGCTTGAGCTTCTTCACGGCCAGGTATTCGACGATCCGCTGCTTTACCTTTTCGAGGTCGTAGTGATCCTCGTCCAGAATCGTCTGCGCGTTGTCGAGCTGTATGTCCTCGGACCCGGTGGTCTTTCCCCAGGGCAGAGACGTCATCCACTCGAGGTACGTTCGCGTCACCATATATTCCGCCGAAGCAGGCGTCATGCGTGCAAGGCGCTTCAATTCACGTTCACACTCCTTCCGCTGCTCGGGGCCCATCGCTGACTCTTCGATTTTCTTCCGCATCTCCTCGGTTTCGGTCTGCGTGTCGTCAATTTCGCCAAGTTCTTTTTGGATGGCCTTGAGCTGTTCGCGTAGGAGATACTCCCGCTGGTTCTGGTTGACCTGCTCCTGGACCTGCTCCTGGATTTTGGTGCGCAGTTCCAAAACTTCTTTTTCCTTGCTCAATTCGCGGATCAGAGTTTCGAGCCTGTGCCGCACGCTGAAAGTCTCCAGCAGTTCCTGCCGCACAATGGTACTCAGCGAAGGCAGCGTACCAGCGACGAAATCCGCCAGTCGGCCCGGACTCTCCATGTTCATGACCGCGGTTTGCAAGTCGTCGGAAAGTTGCGGCGAAAGCGCCACCACCTCGCGGAATAATTCCTGTGTATTTCTTTGGAGCGCCGTCAGTTCCGGCGACATTTCCGTGTCCATGTCGGCCTGCACTTCCACCTGCGCCCGCAGATACGGCTTCAGGCCCAGCACCTCGACCACGCGTATGCGCTGCAAGCCTTCAATGAAGACCACTACGTTTCCGTTGGGCATCTTCACCATCTTGTGAACGCGCGCCACGGTTCCCACGCCATGCAGGTCGCTTCCCGACGGCTCTTCCACGCGAGGGTCATGCTGCGCGACGACACCCAGCAGCTTTTCGTCGCCTTCGAGCGAATCCAGCAGCGAGAGCGAGCTATCGCGCCCAACCGTCAGGGGCAGCACTGCTCCCGGGAAGAGTACCGTATCCCGCACCGGCAGGATGGCCAACACGGGAGGAATCGGCTTCGTTGTTCTCAGGTCTGTCATTCGAATCTCCCTCAATCAATGAGCAACTATCATACCACCGTTGGATGCGGGCGGCTGTAATTTGGTCGCTGCATTGTCATGTGTGTTGTCATTAAATCTTAGTGCCTTACACTAAAATATCAAGTCCAATCATTTCTAATGGTTACACGGCGATTATGGACTTGACAAAGTAAGGCACGGACGCCAAGATGAGGCGTGACAGGCAGGCGGAGAATATAAGGGGAAATTATCACAAGTTTCCAAGGAGCAAATAATTTTACATTTTAGTGCTTTGTGATAAACAACGAGCGCGGTATGCTTATTAAGCAAGTTGCCGGTGGTTCCGGCGACAGCGGAGAACGGCAATGAATCGTTGGCTAACGGCTTCGTTGTGTCCCTCCAGCTATTTGTTCTTTTCCGATAAAAAGTTTGACGGCGGGAGCCAGGCTCGAACTGGCATCTCCACGCTCACAAGTGGAAGCTCTCCGATTATAAGTCGGGAGCATTACCGTTGATGCTATCCCGCCGTTGAAAAGGTGCGGAAGGGGCGGGAGTCGAACCCGCAAGCGCCCCTGAAGGCAGCCGCGATTTTAAAGATCGCCGGGCTTACCGATGCCCAACCCTTCCGCCTAAAAAGGGTCCGTAAAAACCGCCTTCAAGGTGCACAGGATACGTAAGGAAGGTAATCTGATATGGATCTCAAAAGCTCGGTAGAAACGCTGAGGGTTTCTTATGATACGAAGGGGGATGTGGTGTACCTCTCCTTTGGTGAACCGCGCGCAGCTATCGGTGTCGAGGCTCAGAACGGCGTCGTGGTTCGCTTTGACGAAGAGACGGGCGATATTGTGGGCGCAACGATAATTGACTTTTCAAAGCGCTTCAAGAATGAGCCGGATAATATCGTTACGATTCCCACCAAAGAGTCGCTTATGGAGTCAATGGGCTGTCACTGAGCCTTGGTCGCTGATTCCGAAGTGGCTGTGTTACAATCAGCCCATGAAAAGAAGGGTAATTGTCGAAAAGAAGAATTTTGACACCATTCTCTCGGCCTTGCTGCGCAAGAAACCAAGCGTGCAGAGGGGCATAAAAACTTCCGGCAAGCGCGGGCCTAAGACCCCGATGTTTCAGAAGCAGTCAGCTTCTTGAGCGGTAGCGGATTCCCATTTAGCAATCCCTTAATGGTTTCGTCGAACATTCCCGGCTGGTTTCCTCTGCGATTAAACCGATAGCTGAACTCGTTGCAATAGCGCCCCAAATGTTTTATGGAGACTTGGTGGAACGTCCCGTAAACGCCCCGCTTTAGCAGGGAGAAGGCATTCTCAATCGAATTGGTATTGTTTTCGCCGACGCCATACGAGCGAGAGTGATTGATCATCCGATGGCGTCCGGCAAAATGCCGCTTTCCAACTATCTCGTAGAGGGCCGATTCGTCTGTTTGTAGCGTGGCTTTTGGATTGATATTCTCGCGCAACACTGGTTCGATTGCGTCCATGTTCCCCGCTTTTACAGGAATCAGCCGGAGATTGCCACCGCGTTCGATCATGCCCAAAACTACGTCGCGCTCTTTTTTCTGGCGGCGCGGATAGCCACGTCGCGGTTTTCTCGGATTCAGGTAGGTTTCGTCAGTCTCAACGATCCCACTCAGCAATCCCGTTTCCTGCATGACTTCGCGGATTCTGTGGCACAGATACCAAACCGTCCGATAGTTTTCCTTGCTGATTCCGAGATTGCGGCCAACCTGTAGGGCGCTGATTCCTTTCTTCGCTTCGAGAATCAACGCAACCGCCATGAACCACTTTTCCAGCGGCAGGTGGGAATCATGGAAAACCGTGCCCGTGGTCGCGCTGAACTGGTAGCCACACCCTTTGCATTCGTAAAGATGTCGCGACGGAATCTTGACCGTGACCGCTTTTTGCTTGCGCTTGCTGAATCGCGTGCGCGTGGTTTCGTTCGTTGTAAACTGGCGGAATTCGTCGTTGCCAGTCACGCCACACTTCATGCACGTGATTCCATTCGGCCAACGCATCTGGGCGAGATATGCAAGGCAGGATTCCTTGCTGGCGAATTTGCGGGTTACGTCTATCAGGTTCATGGCATCCTCACAGACAGAAGATTACCAAAACCCGTTTACTGTGTCAAGTCCATAATCGCCGTTACACACCCGGCAATTAGTCTCTCGCACGAAAACCCACAGAGTGAGTTGTCACGGTCGTTCAAATCATGTTCCTGGCCATCTCCAAGGCGCTTTCCTTACTGTGCACGGTTCCCTCGAGCTGTGCATCCTCCACAGCCTGAAGGATTTTCCGGTATCTCGGGCCCGGGGGCAGGCCCATGGCCTTAAGGTCGTCTCCGGTCACTAGGCGTATTGGACGCACCTGCTCCGGCGGCGTCGCCTTGATAAATGCACGGACAAACTCGTAGCCTTCCAGGTTGCCATTACTGGCAAGACAATCCAGCCGGTTCAGTTCCATGTGTTCTTCAAATCCTGGCTGGCGAACGAACCTTTTTAGAGTGGATTCTCGCATTGCCTGGACGTCCTTAAACTTCATATGTTGGGCCACCAGCGAGAGAATCTGCTCCGTATCTTCGTTTGAGAATCGCAGTTTCTCGCAGATAGCCCGCGCGATCACGGTGCCCACTTCGGCATGTCCATCGAAGCGAATTCGCCCCTCCGGGCCTTGTGGAGGGGAAAACGTCGGCGGCTTACCAACGTCGTGCAGCATGGCTCCCCATGCCAACGTAACGGACACGCCCGCGTCGAGTCCAGCGAGTAGCAGCAGCGTGTGGAGCCACACGTCGCCTTCAGGATGAAACTGCGGAGGCTGCTGCACGCCTTTCATGCGCGCCACTTCGGGAAGGATGAAAGCGAGAAGCCCGCTCTCGTCTAGCAACTCGAAACCCCTTTGCGCCGCGCCCTCGGTCAGAATTCGGGAGCATTCATCCCGCAATCGCTGGGGGGAAACCTGAACGATCGCCGGGGCTTCTTGCTGGATGGCCGTTAGTGTGGCCGCCTCGATACGATAGCCGAGCCGCGCGGCAAACCTTGCAGCGCGCGCCATTCGCAGCCTGTCTTCGCGGAAACGCGTCACCGGATCGCCAATCGCTCGGATGATTCCCGCGTTCAGGTCGGCGCGCCCTCCTACAAAGTCCAGAACACCGCCGGTGCGTGGATCCATCAGCAGCGCGTTAATCGTGAAATCGCGACGCCGCACGTCCTCTTCGGGAGTCTGGGCGAACATAACCACATCCGGATGCCTGCCGTCGGCATATCCGGTTTCAGAACGGAACGTGGCGACTTCCACTTCCGCACCTTCGCCCGGCACAATAACTACGCCGAACTTCGCCCCCACCGTCAGGCTGTCCGGAAATATTTCTACCACGCGGTCCGGCGTCGCGTCCGTTGCCACATCATAATCGGCAGGCTCACGGCCTAATAGGATGTCCCGCACGCACCCGCCCACCAGAAATGCCTGGTGTCCAGCGGTGCGTAGCTGCTCGCAGATGTGTTCCGCTAATGTCCGAGGAGTCATCACTTGAAATTATGGTGAAAAGAAAAGAGCCGCGCCAGTCCGGGATGCTGTGCATCGCCAAGCCGGTGTCAGGGCTCGCGCTCTAATAATTAGAGGACACGCAGCGCAAAACAGGTGATGTCGTCGTGTTGCCGCGCCGCTCCGGCGAAGCGATCCACGTCCGCCATGATGCGCCGCACAAGTTCCCCGGCATTGTCCGCCGCGCCGCTTTTCACCTGGGCCAACAACCGATCTTCTCCATACTCATCGCCATTTTCGTCTTCCGCTTCCACAACCCCGTCGGTAAACATTACCAACCGGTCGCCGTGCTCCAAGGTGATTGTCGCGCATGGATGGCCGATATTCGCGAAGATACCGAAAGGCATGCCACCCTCGGACAACCGTTCAATCGCACCCGATGCGCGCAGGAGAATCGGCGGATTATGGCCGGCGTTGACATAGCGCGTTTGCAGCGACATAACGTCAATTTCCGCCAGGAAAGCCGTGGTAAAGCGCATGCCTCCCATGCTGTGTGCCGAGGTATACCGATTTAATCCCAGCGCAAGTTCCTCCATCGACGCACCCGCCGCTACCAGGGTATCGAGGCTGGCCTGAAACGTCGCCATCAGCAAGGCTGCGGGCATGCTTTTCCCAGCCACGTCGGCGATTGTCACCAGCAGCCCCGGATTGGCCCCTTGCGCACGCGCCGGCAATGGGAAAATTGCATCGTAGTAGTCGCCAGCGACGGTATTTTGCGCGCGCATCGCAAAACTCAGATCGAACCCCGGCACCTCGGGTGGCTCCGTGGGCAATAATCGCCGCTGGACATCCCGCGCGATTTCCAGGTCGCGCTTCATCGTTATGCGATCGGCGAGTTCAAGCGCCAGCAGCATGAACAGAATCACTCCACCCAAGGGCGCGAACTCGATCCTGGAGTTTTTGCCGTAAATCGTGGGGTTGAAAAGCACAAAAAACAATGCGGCAAGCAATAGAACTCGTCGCGCAGGCGTCAACTTCATCAGCATCGCCTGGAACAGAAGCCAGCCCATTGTCCAGTAACGGCCAACGCCCCGCGTTTTTTCGACCTTCGCCCAGTCGACGTCGCGAGAATAGAGCCCGTAACCTTCGCGCGCCTCGGATTTGAACTGGCGCCAAAGCTCCATCATCTCCAGGTGATCAGTTATGTCGTTCCAGAAAGCACGGACCCACTCGCGCGAGCGACCGGCATGCTTGCGTCCGCTCGGTCTGGCCGCGCCTTTGGCCGCTTTTGCGTTCATGGATTCAAATTATAGGCCACATTGCCGCCTTTGGAATGGCTCCATACCAATGTCCGCGTGTAGTATTTAGCATTGGGAGGTTCGGAGGGTGGCGGACCCGCAGCTCAGCGCAACGCGCATGAAATTGATTCTCGCCTCGGCTTCACCGCGTCGCGCGGAAATTCTGCGCCGGGCCGGATTTTCGTTTGAAGTGCTTGCAGCGGACGTAGATGAATCGCGCCGACCAGAGGAGCCACCCGACGTATTTGTGACACGGTTGGCCCAGGACAAGGCAGCGGTCGTCGCAGCCCAAGTGCATGGGGCCGCACTGATTCTAGGAGGCGACACGGTGGTGCTTGCGGATGGTCTGATACTGGGCAAGCCGGCCGACGCCGGAGACGCAGCGGCCATGCTGCGGCGATTGAGTGGGCGCACGCATGACGTTCTCACCGGGTTGGCGCTGCTGCGAGTGCCTGACGGAGTTGTGCGCGTAGCCGTGGAGCGTACGCGCGTAACTTTTGTGCCGCTTGGTGAAGAGGAAATCGCTGAATACGTTGAGATCGGCGAGCCATTCGGCAAGGCCGGAGCGTATGCTATCCAGGAATGCGGCGGGCGCTTCGTTGCAAGGATCGAAGGGGAATATTTCAACGTGATGGGTCTGCCGGTTGCGCAATTCTATCGAATGTGGCGGGAATTGGATCGAGCTTCGGGTTAATGCCAATCAATTGACCGACCAATTGAACGGTGGCGGAAAATCAGTACCCGGCGCGCGGTTCTGTTTCTGAAATTACTTCTGCTCCTGTGGCGGCGGATTGACGGGAGGAGTGGGAGCTGATGTGGATGGCGGAGTTGCGCCGGGTGAGTGGTCGCCGCGCATTCCTTCCTTGAAGCTGCGTATGCCTTCACCCATTCCGCGCATTACTTCAGGAATGCGGCGGCCGCCAAACAGGATCACGATAATGGCGATGACGATCAGCCAGTGAATAGGACTGAATTCACCCATTTGCAACCCCCTCGGCTCTCGCACCCCCGAAGTATCCTTGTCGGCACAGGGGTTCCAGCCAAAGAGCCATCACTTAAAGTATAACACGCTCGTCACCCAGGCGGCGCGTCAAGCGCTCGCGATCCAAGTATTCCAACAGGGGAATAGCGTACTTGCGGGTGACGCCGGTCAGATCCTTGAACACGGGGACGGAAATGCGCTCCCCATGGGCTTGCTTGTAGCCGGTGAGTAGGTCGCGAAGATGGGCAATGGCAGCCCCGTGAAAAACCAGATCCTCGCTGATTCTCACAAGCACTTTTTCGCGGAGCAAGAGTTGGAGCAACTTCCGCGCGCGCTTCTGCTCCACGGGCAGGTTTTTCAAGGTTTCCTCGATGTGGGGGACGGCCAGCCCCGCACGCTCAAATTCGCGGGCCATGATGTCACGGGCCAGCGCCTCGTCAGGCAGCAGGGTAGTGACGCGGCCGGCGCGAGCCAATAAATCGCCGGAGAGAGAAAGCTTCCCGGCTTCGATAAGGGCGTCGAGAGCCGCGCGAAAAACTTCCGGACGAGCCATGCGCGCAAAACGCACCCGCAACTCTTCCTTGGATAATCCGGGTGCAAGGGGATTCTCCTGATGAAAAAGGTCCACCTCCTGCTGGAGGGCCAACGTCAAATTATCGTAGGCGGTTGATGCGACGATGACAAAGGGTTGATGAGAAGCAATTCGGATCGTTCTCTTCCACGACAGGGATTCAGCAGCCAAGCGGATCCCGTATTCTATCCACCCCGTTCGCACAATAATCTCTGATAATTCCAGACCCGCCGGATGAGCGTTTGCATTTGCCACCAGCACATCCTCGGGTTTTCCGGATTCAAGTGTTTCCAGGTACGCGCGGACAGTGGGACTTCCGCGACGATGCCTGGATGCCCATGCGTCGAGTACAGCTCCGCCGCCAATGGTGATGACGGGCGAATACTGGCGAATGACAAAACGATCTCCGGGCAGAAGTAGCAGGGGGTCTTTCAGACGCAGCTGCACAAGCGCTGATGCGCCAGGCAGGTGATGATGCTCGCTCCCGGGGTTATCTGTCCGCTCGAGCAGCACAATCTCCGCGATGGTTTCCGCAGTCCCCTGGTGAAAATGAACTCGCGCGTGATTCTTGAGCGGGCGAGCGCTGGAGAGAAGCATCAGGCGGGCGTCCAGGCGATTTGTCGTGTGAAAGCGGCCGGGAGTAGCCAATACCATGCCGCGCTCGACATCTGCGAGTTCCACGCCAGCCAAGTTGACCGCCGTGCGCTGGCCAGCGGAAGCCCTGGCGACGGCATGGCCGCCGGAATGGACTCCTCGCACGCGAACGCGGCACCCGGCGGGAAAGATCTCCACAATCTCGTCCGGCGCCACCGATCCGGAAAGCAGCGTACCCGTGACAACAGTGCCAAAGCCTTTCATGGCGAAGGCGCGGTCGACGGGGAGCCGGAAGTACTGATTGGGATTGCGCGCCGGGACATCCCGGGCCGCGCGCAGGAGTTCCGCCTTCAGGTTGTCCAAACCCGCTCCGGTGCGCGAACTGACCTCAACGATCGGAGCATCTTCCAGGAAGCTGCCACGGCAAAAATCTCCCACTTCAATGCGGGCTAGCTCGGTGAGATCCAGACCGGCGAGGTCGGTCTTCGTAAGCACAATGATGCCGCGAGAAATTCCCAGCAGGCGGCAGATGTCGAAGTGTTCTCGGGTCTGCGGCTTGATGGATTCATCCGCGGCAATGACAAGCAGAAGAATATCCACCCCGCCCGCACCAGCGAGCATGTTGCGGACAAAGCGCTCGTGGCCCGGCACGTCCACGAAGCCGAAACACACTTCCTCCAGTTGCAGGAAGGCAAAGCCCAGATCAATCGTGATGCCGCGGCGTTTTTCTTCTTCCAGGCGGTCCGGATGCGTGCCGGTGAGGGCTTCGACCAGGCAGGACTTGCCGTGATCAATGTGCCCGGCTGTTCCGACGATCACATGATTGCGAAGCTGCGTTTCCACTGTGATGACTGACACGGCGTAGTGTTCGCGTACTCCGATAATCTCAGGCGATTACAAACTGGTTTGTCAAAACTCATGAAGGCTTTCGAACTCTCGCAGGGTAGCAATGTTTGTCGTTCGGCACAGGGAGAATCGAACCTTTAAAAAAGTGCGCATGCAAATGTTGCTGATAAAACTTTCGGAGCTCATCCAAGGCGGTAGCCGTGAAATGAAGAAGAATGCTCGAGATCACAGAATATTCCCTAAACGCCCCTCCGCTCGCAATGTAGACATGCCATTTCTTGGGAGCGCCCCCTTTACCCTCATATAAGAAATGCGCGATTGAGTCCCGCAGCGGCCTGCATTTTTCGAATAAATCCTTTAGCCTGCGAATATCTTTCAGAAACTCCTCGGGGAGAGCAAACTTCGCGAGTTCTTCCGGCGTCAGGGCGGCATCCTTTGGTAATGGATTGAGAATATTTAATCTTCCGCACTCCTTCTTCATGCAGCGCCGGATCGCACCTATGCCCTCATAAAGGCGACACGCACAGAGAACGCGGTAAAATGGGCTGCCATTGGTAAGCGCTTCTCGCAGGATGGCGTCGTAAGGCGCGAACAATGGGACCTGTACAATTCCACCGAGCGGCCCGAGCCGAATTTCAGCTGAGTAAGGGAGGGCAACTTCAAAAGCAATCGGATCATCGTCGTCAGCAGCTAGCAGTTCGAGCCTCTGAATCACAAGCGGAATCCTGTAAGGGCGTGAAATAGCATCTAAAAGCTCGTCTATGGGTTCACGAGCATGCAACAGCGCCTCGTGAGGCGTGTTCACTTCAATTTCCACCTCAATAAATGAAAGGCGCCCGGAAGCATCACCGACCAGCGAAAAGTACGTGGCATCATGCCCTCCCCGGTGGAGATAAACATTTAAGGGATTCTCCGACAGAACGAGAATATGCTCGGACGGCCGCTTCAGAATGCTGTCAATCGTTCCAAAAATTGGGATGTGGTCGAAAATTCTAGCCTTGACGCGCCAAGTTTGGCTCGCGGAGCTTCTCTGAAGCGTCTCGTACAGAGATGCGCGATGCGCTGGTACTATGAGTGAAAGCGATCCGGGATATTGAGCCGTTGTCAAGAATTCAAATTGTGGAGTGGGGTCGTGCGGTGTGCTCATAGGCGGTTCCGACACCAATCATACCGCACGATGGGCGCTTCTCGGCATTTGGATACGGTCCGTACGCGGACGAAAACTTATACGGAGGTAGAACAAAAATGTCCTGGCTTCAGTTTATCCTGTTAATTTTGGCGCTGGGTGTTGGGGATTTTTTCCTTGCCTGTATTGTCGGAGAACTCAACACGATAAAGTGGCAATTCCCGCCTGTCAGGAAACGTACGCCGGAAGAGCCCTAGAACCCGCCGCACCCGATTTCATATTGCCATGGGTTGGGTCTGGCAACCCGCCTCTCCTATACTCGATTCATATAGAACGGAAGGGGTGGGAAGGGCCGGAATCCGCCAATCGTGGGCAATTTCTTCGCCGCGAAGAGTGCACAATGAAAGAGTTCGTCTAGGCCGATGCGATACCGTGAATCAGCACGTTATGCCCGCTGGGCGGCAGCCGCCGCGCTGCTGCTGACCGTCGTGGTTGCCGGTATCTATTTTCGGCGGACGCGGCGGCAAGCTCGCGCGGAGCGGAATGCACCTCCGCCAGTGGCAGCGACAGTGGCGCAACAATCCGCTGAATTCATCTATTCGAAAGTGGAACAAGATCGAAAGCTTTTTACGTTGCGCGCATCGCGGGCCACGGAATTTCGAGGAAGCGACCACAGCGAGCTGGACGACGTGACCGTAACGGTCTTTGGGCGCGACGGCACCCGTAACGACCGGATACAAGCGCGCGCCTGCGATTATGCTTCCACGTCGGGCCACGTGGCCTGCCAAGGTCCCGCACAGATTGACCTGGAGAGCGCGCAGGACGCGCGCGAAAGCCCCGGACGGCGCGCCGTGCACGTCGACACAAGCAACGTTACGTTCGAGCGGGAAACGGGTGTAGCGACCACGCCGGCACCTGCTACGTTTCGATTTCCCGGCGGGCTGGGCAGTTCGAAGGGCATGACTTATAACTCGCAAGACGGCGTGGTGGTGCTGGACCACGAAGTTGAATTGCACCTAAGAGCTGATACGCGGCCGGGAGATTCGGTTACCGTGATTCGCGGCAGCCATCTGGAGTTCCGACGGAGCGAGTCGCTGGTGGGGCTCGATGGGCCTGTCAGTGGCCAGCGCGGCGGCAATTCATTGACGTGCGGGGAGATGCGGCTTCTCGTGGACGCAAATATGCGCGCTCGAAACATGCAAGCCACTGGCGCGCCGGAGTTGAGGTCCGTGGAACCGGGCGGCGTTAGTTCCCTGCTGGACGCCAAGCAGATGTCCGCGGATTTCAGCTACGGCGGGGGCAGTAATGGAACAGGCGGCGAGGGCGGCAGGGCGATGATCTCCCGATTTGAAGCCACGGGCGATGTTCGCGGAAAGCGGCAAGCTCCGGTGGAAATTGACGACTACGCCGCGGACCAGCTTGACGTTGCCATGAACGACAAACCCTCGGAGCCAAATGATCCACGTGAGCTGACCGCTACGGGGCATGTGGAATTCCATTCACAGCAAGGCCCTGCGTTGCGGACGCTGCGGACGGCGGCACTGCAACTGGATTTTGCGCCTGCTACCAAGGCTGCTCAGCGGCACCTTGAAAGTGGCCGGACGCTTGCGCCGGGCGTCGTCGAGACGACCGCGCCGGGAGAAAAAACCACGCTCGCCGCGCAGTCCTTCACGGCTGCATTCAATACCCGCGGCCAGATGGAATTGCTGCAAGGGCTCGGTGGAATCAAGATGGACCGCATCGAAGGACAATCTCAGCCGGAGCAATTGACGGCAAGAGAAATGGATATTCATTACGCGGGGACGGGCGATTGGTCGGAACTGGATAGCGGGGGAGATGTCCGTTTTCGACAGGCGGATCATTCCGCAGAAGCGCAAACCGCGCATATGCTGCGGGCGACGAACGCCATTGAACTGCAGGGCTCGCCAGCGGTGGCTGACGCCAATTCGCGCACGACGGCGACACGAATTGACATGAATCAAACGACCGGAGATGTGACGGCAACAGGCAGAGTCTTCACGGTAGATAACTCAGCCAGACAACAATTAGGTCCAGGACTGGGAGAAGGTGTGGCGCAGATTTCAGCGGACCATTTGGAGGGCAATAGCCAGAAAGGCATTGGACTGTACACGGGAAACGCGCGAATATGGCAGGGCGACGCAATGGTACAAGCTGACGAGATTCGCCTAACCCGCGATCCGCAGGAAGTTGACGCCACCGGCAACGTAATGACGCTTTTGCCGCAACAGCAGGCTACCGGCGAAAACAAGTCCGCAAAGCCGACCGTGTGGGCGATTCGCGGGTCCCATTTGACTTATATGGCGGCGGACGGACACGCACACCTAGAGACAGGCGTGACAGCAGAATCTGACCAGGGGCGCATGCAGTCACGAATTCTGGACGCTTACTTGACGCCCGATACCGATGGACGGCGGGTGATGGATCACGCCGTGGCGCGGGGCAAGGTAATCGTGGAGCAGCCCGGACGGCGTGGCACCGCTGAACGCGCGGATTACATCGCCGCGGAGCAGAAATATGTGCTCAGCGGCGGGCAGCCGAGGCTGGTGGACGCCACACGCGGAACCACCACGGGGCATTCATTGACCTACTATGTAGCAAATGATACGATTCTGGTAGACGCGCGGGGAGGCTCTCGCACCCTAACGGACCACCGGATCGAGAAATGAACCGGCATGCCAAGACTTCAGGCTACGGACTTAGTTAAATCCTACCGGGGACGGAAAGTTGTTGACGGGGTAAGCCTGGAGGTTGAGCAGGGCGAGATTGTAGGTCTGCTGGGCCCGAATGGTGCCGGAAAAACCACCACGTTTTATATTTTGGTCGGCCTAACGCGGCCTGACGTCGGCCAGGTGCTGCTGAACGAGGAAGATATCACCGATCTTCCCATGTACCTGCGAGCCCGCAATGGCATTAGTTACCTTCCGCAGGAACCTTCTGTTTTTCGCAAACTGACCGTGGAAGAAAACCTGATGGCCATTTTGGAAACGTTGCCGTTGTTGCCCGAGCAGCGGCGTGAGCGGGTGGAGGAACTTCTGGCGCAGATGAATCTGGAAAGATTAAGAGAAAATCGCGCATACTCACTTTCAGGAGGCGAGCGGCGGAGACTGGAAATCGCCCGGTCGCTGGTGTTGCAACCGTCCTTCGTGTTGCTGGACGAACCGTTTTCGGGGATCGATCCGGTGACGGTGGTGGACTTGCAGAAAATCATTGCGGACCTGGCCCGCGCCAATATCGGAGTGCTGATCACGGACCACAACGTGCGCGAAACGCTGGCCGTCACCGATCGCGCGTATATCATCAATAACGGAAGAATATTCCGGGCGGGCGATCCGGATGTCCTGAGCCGCGATCCGGATGTGCGCCGCGTCTACCTCGGGGAGCGTTTCCAGTTGAACTAGGGCCATGAATTACCTGCAACCCAAGCTGAATATCCGCCTCTCGCAGAGGCAGATCCTTACGCCCAGCCTCGTGCAGATGGTGAATCTGCTGGTGTTGAACCGGTTGGAGTTGCAAGGCGTGATCAATCAGGAGTTGATGGCCAATCCCATCCTGGAAGAAACGACGGAACAAGGGCTGGTTGCAGAGAATTATTCAGACGAAGCGTTTGAGAAGCACGAACTGGAAAAAGTACCGGAAAAAGAAGCCCCGAATCCTTTCGAGAATTTCGATCTCAGTTCGTTTTACACGGAATACCTGGACGGCGGACAAGGACCCGGCCAGGAGCGCCGCGAGCGGGAAGACTACGAGCGTCCGTCATTTGAAAAGTTTCTCTCCTCGCCGCAGGGTTTGTCGGATCACTTGGCATGGCAGCTGGGCGGGAGCGTGTGTAGCGAGACCGTCCGCGCCGCAGCCGAGATAATCATCGGCAATTTGGACGAAAACGGTTATTTGATGGAACCCCTGGCGGAAATCGCGCAGGATGGTTCCTTCAGTCTGGAAGATGCGGAGGAAGCACTGGATGTGGTGCAAGAAATGGATCCGCCGGGAGTCGCCGCCCGGGACCTGAAAGAATGCCTGCTGATTCAGTTGCGCGTGCTGGCGCCGCTGGACACTTTGGCCCGGCAGATCGTTTCGGACCATCTAGCCCTCCTGCAAAGCAATCAATTGCAGCAGATTTCGCGCTCGCTGGACCGCCCCGTGGAGCATGTAAAGCGCGCGGTGGACGTGATCAAGCGGCTGGATCCGCGGCCCGGCCTTCGCTATAACCAGGCGGAAACGCGCCTGGTGGTGCCAGACGTCCGGTTCGTGAAAGAAGAGGGCGAATGGCGCGTGCTGATGGAGGACGAAGGAGCACCGCAGTTGCGCCTGAGCCCGATGTATCGTCGCATGTTGCAGCGGGATGCCGCGGACCGCGAAGTCCGCACTTATGTAAAGGAGCGTTTTGCCGCAGCCGCACAGTTCCTGAAAAATATCGAGCAGCGTCGCAGGACGATTCAAGAGGTTTGCAAAGTGATTGTGCGCCGGCAGGCGGATTTTCTGGAGTATGGGCCGGATCATCTGCGGCCCATGATGATCAAGGAAGTGGCCGAGGAAGTGGGCGTCCATCCCTCCACCGTCAGCCGCGCAGTGGCCAATAAATACACCCATACGCCGCGTGGGGTGTTGGAATTGCGGAGTTTTTTCTCGGAGTCGGTGAATGGACCGGAAGGTCAGGATGTTTCGCTGCTCTCGCTGAAGCGGCGCGTGAAAAAAATGATTGAAGACGAGGACGCCGCGCATCCCCTCACCGACGACGAGATCGCCAAGCAACTGGTTATGTCGGGCATCTGCGTCACGCGCCGCACGGTCGCCAAATATCGCGAGGACATGAATATTCCCAGCAGCCATCAGCGGCGCGTGAAAACCTGAGCCAGCGGCGTCACTCTTGAAGAGAAATACGAGTTCCGCGGGCCGCCAGCTTGTCATCCTCACGGGCCTTTCCGGCTCGGGAAAAGGTTCTGTGCTGCGAACCTTCGAGGATTTGGGCTATTACTGCGTCGATAATCTCCCCGTTCCGCTGATTCCCAGTTTTACCGATCTGTCCGCGCAAAGCCGCAACGAAATTCGCCGCGCGGCATTGCTAGTGGATGCGCGCGAGGGAAAACAACTGGCACAGCTTCCCGATGTCTGCCGAAAGCTGCAAAAAGAAGGCCGCTTAACGCTGGTCTTTGTGGAAGCGAGCACCGACGCGCTGGTGCGGCGATTCAGCGAGACTCGCCGGCCGCATCCGATGGGGCGCGGGAAAACGGTCCGCGAGAGCATCCGGCTGGAGCGGCAGCGCATGGCGGAGATTCGGCGGCTGGCCGACGTGGTGATTGACACCACGAAGTTCAATGTCCATGAGCTGCGGCGATTCATCGTGCGAAAATTCGAGCGCGCGCGCCCGGAGCCGCTGATGGTCTCCGTGGTGAGCTTTGGTTATCGCTTCGGAATTCCGCAGGATGCGGACCTGGTTTTCGACGTCAGGTTTCTTCCTAACCCGCACTTCGTTCCGCGTTTGCGACGGTGTAGTGGACGCGATGCTCCCGTTGCGCGCTTTATCCATTCCTTCCCCCAGACCAGCGAATTTATCCGCCGCATTGACGGCCTGCTGGCTTATCTGATTCCTCATTATGTTGGGGAAGGGAAAAGCTATTTGACCATTGCTTTCGGCTGCACCGGCGGACGCCATCGCTCGGTGGCCCTGGCCGAAGACATTCGGAAGCGCCTGGCACGCCGGGGCTATTCCGCCAAGGCCGTCCACCGAGATATAGATAAGACGGTTTCTTGACTTTTCGCGGACGTGGCCCTAGCGTTTCGTCTGGAATTTATTCATGGAGCAGACAGGATTACCCATCACTGGCGTAGCGCCCCCGCTAACGCAGTCGGCGGAGATGCGGCGCCTGTTGCATTGGGTGCGCCCGCAGACTCTTCGCCTGGTCGCTGGAATTATCCTGCTGGCTCTGGGAGGAATCTCCGAGGGGCTTGTGGCGCTAATGATTACGCCCGCCCTGGATGGAGTGCTGGAACCAGGAAAGCCTGCGGCCAGCCTTGAGTTGGTTACACTTCCCGGTGGACATAAAATCTTTTTGAATTCTTTTCTCCCGCATATTCACTATGTGTGGAGCATCTTCGCCATTTGCCTGGTAATTCTTGTCTGCGGCAAATCCCTAGCTGAATATTTCGGCACCGTGCTGGTGCAATACGCGGGACACGCAGCGGTGACGAATCTCCGAAACCAGCTCTATGAACGGCTCGTGCGGCAGCCCATGGGCTTTTTCCAGAATCATCCGGTTGGCCGGGTGATGTCGGCCGCCATCAATGACGTGGAGCAGCTCCGCAGCGTTCTTTCCGAACATCTGGCCGATTTTTTTCGCCAGATATTTTCCCTGGCGGCTCTCGTCGCCGTGCTTCTGCTGACGAACTGGGGAATGGCTGTGGGATCGGCGGTGATTATTCCGCTGGTGGTTTGGCCCGTGGGAGGTTTGGGGCGCCGCATTCGCAGTTCGGTATCGAAGAGCCGTTCACGGCTCGCCGATTTGAGCCAGATTCTGCAGGAAACGATCACTGCCAACCGGATTGTGAAGGCCTTTGGCATGGAACGCTTCGAAGTCTCCAAATTCCGCGAAACGGCCCGGCGCTTGTTGCGCGAAAACATGCGTTGGGTGCGCGCCTATATCATCACTTCGCCTCTCATGGATCTGCTGGGCGCTCTGGTGATCGTTTTTGTATTGATGTACGCCCGCAACGAAATTCGCGGCCATGTGATGACCACCGGAAAATTCATGACGTTCATTTACGCGCTGTTCAAGTCATATGAACCCATCAAGCGTCTCGGTGGTCTCTATCAGCAATTTCAAATGGGACTAGGCTCTTCCGCCCAGGTTTTCATGTTCTTGGATCTGAAGGAGGAGGAGGACGAAAAGCAGGGTGCCGAAGTGTTGCCGCATTTTTCAGAGTTTGTGGAATTCAGAAACGCGGGATTCGCCTATGATGGTGGCCCGTCCATTTTGAAAGGCATCAATCTCAAGGTGGGTGCGGCCACGGTGACAGCCGTTGTGGGCCTGAGCGGGGCGGGAAAAACTACATTGGTGAATCTGCTTCCGCGATTCCATACCGCGACGGAGGGCAGCGTGCAAATTGATGGGCGCGACGTGCGCGATGTCACGCTCCGCTCCGTGCGCGAGCAGATGGCCATCGTCACTCAGGAAACGTTTCTGTTCAATGATACGGTGTGGAATAACCTATGCTACGGGCGGCCGAATCTACCCCAAGAACAGGTGGAAGCGGCGGCGCGCGCGGCGCTGGCGCACGATTTCATATTGGAGCTGCCGGAGGGTTACCAGACGCAGATTGGCGATCGCGGTCAGCGGCTTTCCGGCGGCCAGCGGCAGCGATTGGCGATTGCGCGCGCGTTGTTGAAGGATGCTCCAATTCTAATCCTGGACGAAGCCACATCGGAACTGGATTCGGAATCGGAGATGCTGGTGCAGCGCGCACTCAACAATTTGATGGCGGGACGAACAGTGTTTGTGGTGGCGCACCGGCTGTCCACCATTCGCCGGGCCAATTTGATTGTCGTGATCGAGGGCGGTACCATCAGCGAAACGGGCACGCACGAAGAATTGCTGGCGCGCGGCGGAGCCTATGCGCGGCTCTATGAGTTGCAATTTGATGAAAGGGAATTCGCGCGTCCGGCGGAGGGATCGCCGTGACCGCCGAGCGAAAGGGGCCCCGCTCCATGACTGGCTTCGCGCAGGCGGAGGCACCGCACGAAGACTGGTCGCTCCGAATCGCGCTCCGCAGCGTGAACCACCGTTTTCTTGATTTGCGCCTGTATCTGCCGGCAGGATGTGAAGCGCTCGAACCGCTGCTGCGGCGCATCCTGCGCGAGCGCCTTCTCCGCGGGCACGTGGAGTTAACGCTGCATTTCGACGCGCCGCCGGGCGTTGTCGGCGTTAACCGGAAGCTCGCGGCGGCCTATCTGGAAGAGGTCGAAGCGTTGCGGCGTCAATTCCAGATCGAGGCGTCTCCCAATCTGGTGGAACTGCTCCGCCTGCCCGGCGTGCTTTCTCCGGCGGCCATTCCAACGGAGGCCGACGACGGCTTTGAAGATGCAGTTTCACGCTGCCTAAATCAGGCGATCGAACGGTTGAATCAGATGCGGGAGGACGAAGGGTATGCGCTGACCGCGGAAATGCGGAGACATCTGGCGCGCATCACTACATTGGCCGACCAAATCGGCGTCCTGGCACAACGCGCTCTGCCGCTGATCGTGCAGCGCCTCGAGTCCCGCCTGAAAGAACTGGTCAAGGGAGTGGGGCTGGATCCCGCGCGCCTGGCGCAGGAGGCCGCAATTGCCGCGGACCGCGGCGATACATGCGAGGAACTGACCCGTCTGCGCAGTCACGTTCGGCAGTTTCGCGCTATCCTCGACGGCCCGGCGGAAATGGGCAAGGAACTCGACTTCCTGCTTCAGGAAATGCAACGCGAAACCAATACCCTGCTTTCGAAGATCCCCGGAACGGAAGCCGAGGGATTGGAAATGACGCGGCTGGGTTTGGAAATGAAAGCGGAGATCGAGAAGCTCCGGGAACAGGTGCAGAACCTCGAATGATTGACGGAGCAAGCAATCCACTCGTGGTGATTGTCTCGGGGCCGTCCGGCTCCGGCAAATCCACGCTTGTGAACAAGATTCTGGATCTTCCGGACACCATGTTGTCCGTTTCCTGCACCACGCGCCCGCCGCGTAGGACGGAATCGGAAGGCAAGTGGTACAATTTCATCGGCGAAGAGGAATTTCAACGCATGGCGGATGCGGGGGAATTTCTGGAACATGCCCAGGTGTTTGGACGGAGTTGGTACGGCACGCCGCGCCGCTGGCTTGACGAGGCGCGCTCGCAGCGGAAGGACCTCATCCTGGAAATTGACGTGCAGGGTGCGGCCCAGGTGAGGCAAGAGCTTTCCCGCGCATTGGCAATTTTTATCCTGCCGCCGTCCGTCAAAGAACTGGAGCAGCGCATACGCGAGCGGGGACAGGATTCGGCGGAAGAAATTGAGCGTCGGCTGCAGAGGGCGCGGCAGGAAGTGAAATGTTTCGTGGAATACGACTACGCCGTGGTGAATGACAATCTAGAAGCCGCAGGCCGGAAAATACAGTCCATCGTGTTGGCGGCGCGGTGTGAGATAAAGCGCGATGTCGAGCATTTTCACGAGATTCTAAGGGGGATGGGCTTCCTATGGTAGCGACAACTGAAGTTCCCGAAAGTCAGTTTGCGTATGTGCTGCTGGTGGCCCGTCGCGCGCGGCAGTTGATGAGTGGAGCGATGCCGCTGGTGGAAAATCCGCGGGTACGCAAACCGACGCGGGTGGCCGAAGAGGAGGTTCAAAGAGGCCTTATCGAATACGAAATGGGATCCAAGGCCGATGCGGAAGCCGCGGAGGTAAGGCGCAGGAGCTAGCGCGAGAAATGGTATGCGAGTTGCGTTGGGCGTCTCCGGTGGAATCGCGGCCTACAAGGCGGCGGAATTGGTTCGCCTGCTTCAGCAGGAAGGCCTGGATGTGCAGGTGATCATGACTCGCGGCGCGCGGGAATTCGTGACCCAGCTGACATTTGCCGCCTTAACCGGACAGCGCGTGATCACGGATGTCTTCGAATCCTCCGGGAACGGCCCGGCCAACGTCGAGAGCGCAATCGAACATATTGCCGTCGCCCAAAGAATTGACCTACTGCTGGTGGCCCCGGCGACGGCGAATGTGCTCGCAAATTTTGCTGCAGGTGCCGCGGACGATTTCCTCACTACGCTTTACCTGGCGACCCAAGCTCCCGTAGTGGTGGCGCCGGCGATGAACGTTAATATGTGGCAGCATCCGGCCACGCAGCAGAACGTACGGATTCTGAAGGATCGCGGGGTGCGCGTCGTCCAACCCGATGAGGGCTACTTGGCTTGCGGCTCGGTCGGTCAGGGTCGCTTGGCGGGGCAGGAGGAAATTCTCCGCGCCGTCCGCGATGTTCTGAAGCTTCGCCGAGATTTGACCGGCGTGAAAATTCTGATTACCGCCGGGCCCACCTGCGAAGCCATTGATCCCGTGCGTTATCTCACCAATCGCTCCTCCGGCAAGATGGGCTATGCGCTGGCCGAAGCTGCACAAAAGCGAGGCGCTCGTGTCGTGGTGATCAGTGGCCCCACGCCAACGGCTCCGCCCCAGAACGTGGAGTGGGGGCCGGTGCGCACGGCTGAAGAAATGGAGCGCGCGGTGCGCGAACGAGGCACGGATGCCGCCGTCGTCATCATGGCGGCGGCCGTTGCTGACTACCGCGCGGCATCTCCAGCGGCGCAGAAAATCAAACGGGATGCGTCAGGGATGACGCTGACGCTAGAACCAACGCCTGATATTCTCGCGGGGCTGGCGCGGGACAAAGGCAATCGTATCCTGGTGGGTTTTGCGGCGGAGACGCAAGACATGGCCGCGCACGCGCGAGAAAAATTGCGTGCCAAGGGCGTGGACATGATCGTGGCCAACGACGTCACGCAGGAAGGCGCGGGCTTCGATGTTGACACGAATATCGCCACTTTGTTCCTGCGGGATGGCGCGGAAATTCCGCTGCCCTGCATGACCAAACTCGAATTGGCCGAACGCATTCTAGATCAAGTCCTGGATCTGCTCCCGACCCCACGTGTATAGACGCAAAAGGCAGCGAGAATGATCGACGAACCCTCTCGCGTAGCTGCATGGCTGCAATATTTCGCCGACCTGGGGATCTCATCCACTTACCGGGATCGTCGTGCCGGTCCGGGGTTCGGGAGAGAAACATTCAAGGCAACATCGCGGGGGGATTCCTCTGGTCCGCAATCTGGGACCGTACTTGCCTCGAACGAGCGCCTGCGAGATCCAATCACCGCTTCGCCTCTACCCGCGAGAACGGTTCTGGCGGCACATTTTGCTGGATCGCGTTCGGTCGTCAGTCTGTCGCCAACGCTTTTCGAGGCTGCGGATCGCGTTGAGGACGACACCTTTGAAAAGATACGCGAGACGATCGGTGATTGCCGCCGTTGCCGTTTGCATGAGCATCGCACAAATATTGTTTTCGGCGTCGGCAGCCCACGGGCGCAGTTGGTGTTCATTGGGGAAGGGCCGGGCCGCGACGAGGATATCCAGGGCGAGCCCTTTGTGGGCCGCGCAGGAAAACTTCTGACGCAAATGATCGAAGCCATGGGCTTGCGCCGCGAGGACGTTTATATCTGCAACGTGGTCAAATGCCGCCCGCCGGAAAATCGCACGCCGGAAAAAGATGAAATGGCTACGTGCTCACAATTTCTGTTCCGCCAGCTCGACGTGATACGTCCGAAAGCCATCGTTTGCCTGGGAGCCGTAGCAGTCCAAGCCTTGCTGGGCGCGGGCACCGGAATCACGAAAACGCGCGGACAGTGGTTCGACTTTCGCGGCGCGCGGTTGATGCCCACGTATCATCCCGCATACCTGCTGCGAAACCCAGCGGCGAAAACCGAAGTCTGGAAGGATTTGCAGCAAGTGATGGCCTTTCTGGGTCTCGAACCCGCGCGCGTGCGCCGTTCCCCGCAGCCTCGCGCCTGAACCCTCCGTGGGAATTCTTCTTGGATTGACGGCTGCCGTCTGCTGGGGGGTCTCCGATTTTGCTGCGCGTTTTGCCGCCCGCCGCCTGGGAAGTTACCGTGTCAGTTTTTTCATTCAGCCGATTGGATTCGTAGCCCTAAATTTTTTCCTGTGGGCCAGCGGTGGCTTTGGTCATCTGTTCACTGTTCATGGCTGGCAGGCATGGTCCTGGACGATAGCCGTGGGCGTGATGAACGCCGCGTGCTCCGTTTGCTTCTATCATGCGCTGGAGATTGGCGTCCTGGCGATTGTGGCGCCCATCACCACGAGCTATCCCGCGCTGACATTGATTCTCTCGCTGATCACTGGAGAGCGCCTCGGCGCTCTTCGTTGCGTGGCGCTCGTCTGTATTCTCGTGGGAGTGGTCCTGGCCGCAACGTCATTCCCTCCCGAGAACATTTCCGCGGAGAATGCAGGTGCGGCGCACAAACATCATCATCCACTCTCGCGTGGAGTGGGCTGGGCATTGGGCGCCGCCGTCTTGATGGGCGTGATGTTCTGGATGTTGGGCTTCGAGGTGGTTCCCCGCGTGGGCGTATGGTCTCCGGTTTGGGTTATTCGCCTCACTTCGTTCGCCATTCTCGGTCTGACGGCGAAACCTGTCCGCCAGACCATCGCTTTGCCGAAGGGGAACGTGTGGTGGCTGCTCGGCGTCGTGGGAGTGCTGGATACGTCCGCCTTCGTGGCCAATAACTTTGCGCTGCAATGGGGACCTCTTTCGGTGGTCACGGTATTGGCATCGCTCTTCAGCGCCGTCACCGTGTTGCTTGCCTGCATTTTTCTGCGCGAGAGGCTCGAACGCACACAATGGGCCGGCATAATCCAGATCCTGTCGCGTAAC
>Ga0302326_10004147_pt1 | contig 33737 bp, 23 predicted proteins | sample Palsa_T0_3_FD_202264 | JGI IMG/M metagenome (GOLD analysis project Ga0302326, IMG submission 202264) | Peat permafrost microbial communities from Stordalen Mire near Abisko, Sweden - Palsa_T0_3 | ecosystem: Environmental > Terrestrial > Soil > Palsa > Peat permafrost | place: Sweden: Abisko...
AAATGCTCGCTGATTGGGATTATCTTCGCCATGGGTGTAGGTCTCCTTTTTCGGAATGGCTTTAGCTTGCGAGGCCAAAGCCAACTTACACCCTCTCGCTTTTTACACAATCGAATTTACGTCACCCCTGCGGCCTCGCGGCATCACACGATGCGCAGTGTTTGTGAACGATACCACGCCGCACGCATCCTCTGGCCCGCCGAGAACGGGACACAGGTTTGCGTAAGCCATCCGACTACTACTCCCGAGCCCAATGCTCGCCGCTTTCCCTTCTCCCTGTGGTTTTTCTGCCACTTTCTCGGCCCATCCCCCAACCCAATTCATCTCAACCACTTGCCGCCCGCCAACTATAGCTTTGAGGTTGTTTTCCGAGATTTCCGAGATTTCCACAGCGTTCCGGTAAAAACGCTTATATGTTCCGGTCGGAACATTAGAGCGCCTACCGCCTCTGCAACTGATCAAGCGTAGCCAGAACTTCTTCGCTGTGCCGTGCGGGATCGACGCTGGTATAGGCCTTGGCAACTCTCCCGCTGGGATCGATGAGGAAGGTATGGCGCGCGGCAAATTTCACCACTCCAAGGTTGGTAAGCGAGCCGTACGCATGGCTCACCTTGCCGTCGCTGTCAGCCAGCAGCTTGAAGTTCAGTCCTTCCCTGGCGCAGAACTTCTTGTGCGAGTCCACGCTGTCCACGCTCACGCCCAGAATTACGGCGTGGCGCTCGGCGTACTTGGATTGATCGGTCTGGAAGTTGTGCGCTTCGCGTGTACAACCGGGAGTCTGATCCTTGGGATAAAAATAGAGGACGACCCAACTCCCGCGGTAATCCTTCAAGCTGACGGAAGCCGTTTCCTGCGAGGCCAGAGTGAAGTCGGGTGCAGTGCTGCCAGGCGTGGGAGCGGCAGCGCGCGAACCCGAGAACAAGCGTGGAACCAGGAATATGATGATCACAACCACCACCACAAGCAGCGTGATTCGCAACATTGAGCATCTCCCGATGGCGACTCGCATAAAATCCAGGCGGACTGCGGTCACATCTCCGACGTTTGGCATTGTAGAACGTTTGGGCATGGCCTTCGTCCAGCAAAATTCCGCGCAATTGCATATCATGGAATGTTCCGCACAATCAGACGGAGACATCAGACGTGGCTCAGACGGAAACTGACGGTCAGGAAGTACTCGAAACACGCGAGTGGGTTGATTCACTTGACTACGTGCTGTCCAGCGGAGGCCCGGTTCGCGCGGGGCGGCTGCTGCAACAACTGGCACTGCACGCGCGGCACGCCGCGGGAGTGAACCTTCCTTTTTCGGCGACCACTCCTTACCAGAACACAATTCCAGCTTCGCAACAGGCGCCGTTCCCGGGCAGCCAGGAGATGGAACGCCGCATCAAGAGCCTGGTCCGCTGGAACGCGCTGGCCATGGTGGTGCGCGCCAATAAGATTCAGGAAGGCATTGGCGGCCACATCTCGACCTTCGCCTCCGCGGCCACGTTGTACGAGGTTGCCTTCAACCATTTTTTTCAGGCGCAAACGGAGAGCGGCGACCGCGACTTTGTTTATTTTCAGGGCCACGCCGCGCCCGGAATCTATGCTCGCGCCTATCTCGAGGGCCGCATCCCGAAAGAGAAGCTGGAAAACTTCCGCCGCGAGCTGAAGCCCGGCGGCGGACTGAGTTCGTATCCCCACCCGTGGCTGATGCCGAATTTCTGGGAGTTTCCCACGGTTTCGATGGGATTGGGACCGATTCAGGCAATCTATCACGCACGCTTCATCCGCTATCTCGAGAATCGCGGCCTGAAACCATCGAGCGGCGGCAAGGTGTGGGCGTTCCTGGGCGACGGCGAGATGGACGAACCGGAATCTCTAGGATCCATCACTCTGGCCTCGCGCGAGAATCTGGACAACTTGATTTTCGTGGTGAACTGCAACCTGCAGCGTCTCGACGGACCGGTCCGCGGCAACGGAAAAATCATTCAGGAGCTCGAAGCCATCTTCCGCGGTGCAGGATGGAACGTAATCAAGTGCATTTGGGGCTCGGATTGGGACGCTTTGATTCGCGCGGACCGCGACGGACTGCTGGTGAGGCGACTCGGAGAAATCAGCGACGGCCAATATCAGAAATATTTTGTCGAGAGCGGAGCCTACTTCCGCCAGAACCTGTTCGGCACGGACCCGCGGCTCTTGAAAATGGTGGAGCACCTTTCCGATGAGCAACTGGCCCGCATGCGCCTCGGTGGCCACGATCCCATCAAGGTGCATGCCGCATACCGGGCCGCGGTCGATCACATCGGCTCTCCCACGATCATCCTGGCCAAGACCATCAAGGGTTATGGCCTCGGCGAAGCGGGCGAAGGCAAGAACATCACGCACCAGCAGAAGAAGTTAAATGAAGAAGAGTTGGAGATGTTCCGTTCGCGCTTTGGAATTCCCATTCCAGACGACGAACTGCACAACGCGCCGTTCTACCGGCCCTCCGACGACAGCGCTGAAATCAAGTACATGCAGGCCCGGCGGCAACAGCTCGGCGGGTACATGCCGCAACGCAAAGTGCGCGCCACTCCGCTGAAATCCGTGCCCGAGTCGTATTTTGAGGAGTTCTACAAAGGAACCGAAGGGCGCGAAGCTTCCACCACCATGGTTTTCGTGCGGCTACTGGCGAAACTCCTGCGCGATCCGGAGTTGGGCAAACTGATTGTGCCCATCATTCCCGATGAAGCTCGCACCTTTGGTATGGAAGCCTTGTTCCGCCAGGTCGGCATCTACTCCAGTGTTGGACAGCTCTACGAGCCCGTCGATATGGACACGCTTCTTTATTACAAGGAAGTGAAAAACGGACAGATTCTCGAGGAAGGGATCACCGAAGCCGGGTCGATGTGCTCGTTTATCGCAGCGGGAACGGCCTATGCCAACCATGGCATCAACACCATTCCCTTCTTTATTTATTACTCGATGTTCGGCTTCCAGCGCATCGGCGATCTGATCTGGGCTGCGGCGGATATGCGCTGCCGCGGATTTCTTGTCGGCGGAACGGCGGGACGCACCACCCTCGCCGGCGAAGGCTTGCAGCATCAGGATGGCCACAGCCACGTTCTCGCTCTGCCGGTTCCGAATTTGCTGGCCTACGATCCCGCGTTCGCCTATGAGATTGCCATCATCATCCAGGATGGCATCAGGCGCATGTATGTCGATCAGGAATCGATTTTCTACTACCTCACGGTGACCAACGAACCGCTTCCCATGCCCGAAATGCCGAAAGACGGGAACATCCGCGAGGGCGTGTTGCGCGGCCTTTACCGCTTTAAGACGGCCGATGCGCCACAGGCCAAGCTGCGCGTCCAACTGCTCGGCAGCGGGACCATCATGTACCAGGTGTTGAAGGCGCAGACGATCCTCAAAGAGAAATACGGAGTTGCCGCGGATGTGTGGAGCGTAACCAGCTACAAAGAACTCTACCGCGACGCCAACGACTGTGAACGCTGGAACATGCTGCACCCCGGCGAATCGCCGAAAGTTCCATTCGTCACGGAGACTCTGGATGAAGCGCCCGGGCCGTTCATCGCCGCATCTGATTACATGAAGGTGCTGCCCGAATCCCTGGCGAAGTGGGTGCCCGGACAACTTGTTTCGTTGGGAACCGACGGCTTTGGCCGCAGCGAGAGCCGCGCCGCGCTGCGCGATTTCTTCGAGGTGGACGCGAAGCACATTGTGCTGGCTGCCTTAGTCGCGCTGCTGCGGGAAAAGAAAGTCAGCCCCGACGTGGTGAAGAAGGCAATCCACGAACTCGGGATCGACTCGGAAAAACTGAACCCGGCCATAAGTTGAACACTGCGTCGCGAACAAGTTTCGAATAAATAAGGAATGGAATCAGTGATCGAATTCAAACTCCCCGCCCTCGGCGAAAACATTGAACAGGGTGATCTGGTGCGCCTGATGATCGCGCCCGGCGCAACTGTCAGCGAGGGCCAAGCGGTCATGGAACTCGAAACCGATAAGGCGGTCGTCGAAGTGCCTTCCTCAGTGAGCGGCAAGGTCCAGGAGATCCGAGTTAAGGAAGGCGACAAGATCAAAGTGGGCCAGGTGATTTTCACCGTGGAGAGCAATGGCGCCTCTGCGGCGGCGACCAAGCCGGCGAGCCAGGCTGAGCCGTCACCGAAAAGCGCGCCGGCACAAAGCACGGCTCAGCGGCCATCCAGCAACGAGGCAGCGGCCAATGCAAAACCGCAGCCGGCTTCTCCATCACAGCTTCCACCTCAGCCAGCGCCTGCGACCGCTGCAGCAGCCACCGAATTCCGCCTTCAGGAACTCGGAGAAAATATCTCGCAAGGCGATCTGGTTCGCTTAATGGTCACCCCCGGCGCGAAAGTCTCGGAAGGCCAGCCCGTCATGGAACTGGAAACCGACAAGGCAGTGATTGAAGTACCTTCGTCGGTGAGCGGAATCGTAAATGAGCTGAAGGTTAAAGAAGGCGAGAAGATCAAAGTCGGGCAGGTGATTTTCACCCTGCAAGGCGCGGCGCCCTCGCAGCCTGAAACGACACGCCCGCAAAACCGTCCCGTGGAGCACGTCTCCGGCCAGCATGGCGCGCGCCTCGCATTTCAGGCCGCGATTCGCGCGGAGGGCAAAACCGAAGAGCAGGCGCTGCCCCCCGACCAGCCGCAGCCGCGTCCCGCCGCATTCTCCATGCCGCTGCAACTGGGCAAGGTCGCCGGAACCGAGCACCGCACAGCGGTTCCCGCGGCTCCGCACACGCGCCGCCTAGCTCGCGAGATCGGCGTCGATATCTACGAAGTCAAGGGCACCGGCCCGGGCGGGCGCATCATCGAAGACGATGTCAAAGCCCACGCCAAAGCCGCGTTCGCCTCCCTGGCAACCGCCGCGCAGGCCCCGCCGCGCGCCGGCCATTTCATCGCACCTAAGCTTCCCGACTTCGCGAAATGGGGAAAGATCGAGCGCGTTTCCATGCGCGGCGTTCGCCGCAAGACCGCGGAACATCTCGCCGAATCCTGGAACACGATCCCTCACGTCACCCAGCACGACCGCGCCGACATCACGGAACTCGAACATCTGCGCGCCCGTTTCGCCCCCAAGGCCGAGCAAGCCGGCGGCAAAATGACCGTGACTGCGATCGCCTTGAAAGTTTGCGCCGCCGCGCTCAAAGTCTTCCCCCAATTCAACGCCACCATCGACATGGAGAAAGAAGAAATTATCTACAAGCAATACATCAGCATCGGCGTCGCGGCCGATACGGATCGCGGCTTGCTGGTTCCCGTGATCCGCGACGTGGACAAGAAGAACATCGTCGAGCTGGCGGTCGAGCTGTCGCAGTTGTCACAGAAAGCGCGGGACAAGAAAATCACGTTGGCCGACATGGAAGGCGGCACTTTCACCATCACCAACCTCGGCGGCATCGGCGGCACGGCATTTACGCCGATCGTGAACCATCCCGAGGTCGCCATTCTCGGACTTTCGCGTTCGCGCATGGAGCCGGAATGGATCGGTGGAAAGTTCGAGCCGCGGCTCATCCTGCCACTCTCGCTCTCCTACGATCATCGCCTCATTGACGGCGCCGACGCCGCGCGCTTTCTGCGCTGGGTCGCGGAGGCCTTCGAGCAGCCTTTCCTGCTTTCCGTGCAAGGGTAGCCAAGCTGTCGCATATATCTAGGGGATAATCCACAAAGAAAGCCACTGCATGAACGAAGCTCTCAGCCAAGACGGAACTTCCGAGGTGACACAAAAGCTTCGCATCGCCGTAGTCGGCGCCGGTCCCGGCGGCTACGCGGCCGCATTCCTCGCCGCCGACCTCGGCATGCAAGTAACGCTGATCGATCCCGAAGCGAATCCCGGCGGTGTGTGTCTCTACCGCGGCTGCATTCCTTCGAAAGCGCTGTTGCACGTGGCCAAGCTGATTGAAGAATCCCAGCAAGCCAAGAACTGGGGCATTGATTTTCCGAAGCCGAAGATCGATCTGGCGCGGTTGCGCGGCTGGAAAGAGAGTGTCGTCAAAAAACTTACCGGAGGTCTGGGACAACTCTCCAAGCAGCGCCATGTGGAATACATTCAGGGGCGCGCGGCGTTTGAGAATTCCACGACGTTGCGGATCAAGAAGGCAGATGCTTCCGAATCGGTTCTCACTTTCGATCGAATCATTCTTGCGACGGGCTCCCGTCCTGCGATCGTTCCGGCGTTCAAGCTCGATTCACCGCGACTGATGGATTCTACCGGCGCGCTTGATCTCGAGGACATCTCCGGCAGCCTTCTGGTGGTGGGCGGCGGGTACATCGGACTCGAGCTCGGCTCCGTATACGCGGCGCTCGGCACTCGCGTCACCGTCGTCGAAATGCTTCCCGGGCTGCTTCCCGGCGCCGATCGCGATCTGGTTCTCCCCCTCCACAAGCGGCTCGAAAAAATGTTTGAAGCGATTCTGTTGAACACCACGGTCGCTTCGCTCAAAGAAGATGGCACGGGAATTCGGGCAACTTTCGAAGGCGCGGCAGTGCCAGAAAAAGATCGCGAACAAATTTTTGACCGCGTGCTGATTTCCGTGGGGCGCAAACCGAATTCGGAAATCCCTGGACTTGATAAGACGCAGGTGCACGTCAACCCGCGTGGCTTCATCGAGGTGAACAAGCAACTGCAAACCGCCGATCCTTCGATCTACGCCATCGGCGACGTGGTGGGCGAGCCCATGCTGGCGCACAAAGCCTCGCACGAAGGTCGCGTCGCGGTCGAAGCCATCGCCGGACACAAGGTCGCCTTCGAACCCAACGCGATTCCAGCCGTCGTGTTCACCGACCCTGAAGTCGCCTGGTGCGGCCTCACCGAAACTCAGGCAGAAAAAGAGACCCGCGAAATCAAGGTTGCGAAATTCCCCTGGGCGGCATCCGGACGCGCCGTTACGCTCGACCGTCCCGAAGGCATGACCAAATTGCTCATCGACCCGCAGACGGAACGCGTCCTTGGGGTCGGAATCGTTGGCACCGGCGCCGGCGAACTGATCGCCGAGGGCGTTCTCGCCATCGAAATGGCCGCGCTTGCCAGCGATGTCGCTATGACCATCCATCCGCATCCCACGCTTTCCGAGACTGTGATGGAGTCGGCTGAAGTTTTTTTCGGCACCAGCACGCACGTGTTCCGCCCCAAGCGCGGGTGATCTGGGTTTCACAGCCAACTAATTTCGATAGAATGAACTCTCACTTACCCGGTCGCCTGCGCACGCCCGGCGGTCCGCATAAGCCGACGCGGAAACAAGACCATGTCCACTTTTTTCAAACGATTCGCTTTTCTTGCTCTTAGTCTTGTGGTCTGTCGGCCGCTCTCCGCGCAGAGCCCGCTCAGCCAGCTCCTGCAATCCACCACCGCGCCCGAGAGCGCTTCCTCCAAAACCCCGGCCGACCCGTTGGGGCGCGACACCCCGTATGGAACGGTATCCGGATTTCTGCAAGCAGCCCAATCGGGCAACTACGGCATCGCCGCGCAATTTCTGCAGATGAGCCTCTCCCGGCGCCAGACCGAAGGCGAGACTGTTGCGGCGAATCTGAAAGAGGTGATGGACCGGGCGTATTCCGGCACCCTCGGGAGCAAGCAGCCGGAAGGCGCACTGCAGGAAGGCGTTCCGCCGGGCCGGCAGCGGCTGGGAACCATGTCCTCCGGCGATGCGGAAGCGGATCTGGAACTGATTCGAGTTTCCGATCCCAACGTCGGCAAAATTTGGCTCATTTCTTCCGGCACTCTGGCGAGGCTTCCTGAACTCTACGATCAGGTCGGCGCTCGGAAAGTAGAAACGCGGCTCCCCCAATGGGTCGTGAAACATCAGTTGGCTGGCATGCCACTGTGGCAATGGCTGGCTCTGGTGCTGCTGATTCCGGTGGCAGGGGCGGCTGGCTGGCTGCTGCTTGTGCTGCTGGAAATTCCTCTGCGCTGGTGGGCGCGGAGACGTGGGCAAGCTGAACTGGAGCAATGGCGCTCGGTTTCCAGACCGGCGTGGCTTCTCACCGGCACCGCGATTCATCGCATTCTGGTCCGCTACCTCGGCATGCCCCTGCTGCAGCGGCACTACTATTTCCAGTCGGTTGAGATCGCCGCAATTGTCGGCGCCAGTTGGATTTTGTGGCGGGTGATCCGCTGGTTCTTGCAGCGGGTGCGGAACCGGGCTCTCGCCCACGGCCACGGCGGCACGGGCTCGCTGATGCTGCTCGGCGAACGCATCGTTAAAGCGTTAGTCTTCCTGATAGCGCTATTCCTCGTCCTCAGTGTGCTCGGCTTCAACCTGACCACGGCGCTGGCTGGCGTCGGCATTGTCTCTCTGGCCGTCGGCTTCGGTGCGCAGCAGACCATCGCGAATTTATTCGGCGGGGTTTCGGTCCTGGCCGATGAGGTCATTCGCGTGGGCGACGTTTGCAAGTTCGGCGACCGCACCGGGACCATCGAAGATATCGGCCTGCGCTCCACTCGCGTGCGCACCGAGGAGCGAACGCTCCTGGCCATCCCCAACGGCACCATCGCCACCATCAACGTCGAGAATCTCAGCCGGCGCGAGAAGATCCTTTTCAAGACGGTCCTGGGATTTCACTCCGACACTTCGTCCGACCATCTCCGCGCGGTGCTTTCCGAAATTCGTCGGACATTAAGCAGCCACGCGAAAATCGAATCCAGCACAGTTCGCGTGCGGCTTACTGAGTTGGCCTCCAGTTCCCTCAACGTTGAACTTCTCTGTTATGTTCTGACGCGGGATTTCAACGAATTCGCCGAAGTTCGCGAAGACTTGCTGCTGCAAATCATGAATATGGTGGAGGACTCCGGCGCCAGCCTGGCCTCGCCCTCGCAGACACTCTATTTGAGCGGCGATCCAGCCTCGAAGAACTCAACGAAAGACAAGACCGATGCCGCGGCGAAGAAAGTTACAGACGCGCGTGACGGAAAGTTATCTTCAGCCGACGCAACCGCTGGAAATGTTTCTTCCGTCCAGGAATCAGACGACCACGCGCAACCAGAGGCGGGGAGCGGAAAAGAACGCAGGGAATGATGATTAGAACTTCGCGCGCGACCGCTGCGTCAGCCAGACAAGAAAGCGGTGCGTCGGAAAGTATACCAGTGCGGGAATCAGCGTCAGATATGCCAACAGATACACGAGTCCGGGCACGGCGCGCTGCTCGCGAAAGAACGGGCCGCGAGCCCAATTCACATCGAATTCCGGGCGCCAAAAGTAATTGATCGGAACCACAATCCACGCAGTCAGCGTTTGATACTTCCAACCTTGCCGGTCATGGCCCAACCGCCAAATCGCCCACAGCAGCAATGGCGGCGTGACCACGTGAAACAGGCTCAGCAGGCGAACCCACAGAGCAAGATGAGGGTCGAACATGTATTCCGTTCCGCCGATTAAGTGCCTGCCGCTGGCGAGCGCACCGACCAAGTCGATGGTGAATAGAGTCTGAAACAACAGAAGCCCCGTAGCCTGCCAGGAAAATATCAGCGGGCTTTCGAGCCAAAGGCCGGCGGTAACGAAGAGATTGCCAAGGTCGCAGAAAAAAAGAAAATTCTGCAAGCCGTAGTGCCGCCAGTAGACCGGCGCCCAGACCATCACCCACGCGGTCCACAACACCTTGATCCACAGTGGAATTCGCATGACACGGTATTGTATCCGCGGAAACACTCGGGATCGCAGAAGATACGAAAGCCCATTCTGGCAAAGCCCAAAACGGCTTAGTTGGAATTACCATCGTAACTTGATGAGCCTTACGGGTGTACCTACGATGACTGCAGTATGGGTTACCAATCGCTCCTATTCTGCCCCGATGAGAAAACCGCTCGCACTGTCACGCAGGTTCTCAGCGAGCTCGACTTCACGGTCGTTCCCTGCACCGAGCCCTTTGCTGCCGTAAAGAAATTGATGGGCGAGCGCTTCGATGCAATCGTCGTCGATTGCGATAACGAACAGAATGCCACATTGCTGTTCAAGAGCGCGCGCAATGCGCCGAACAACCAGTCGTCTCTGGCGGTAGCCGTCGTGGAAGGGCAAGCGGGAGTGGCAAAGGCCTTCCGGATCGGCGCAAATCTGGTCCTCACAAAACCCATTAACGTGGAGCAAGCGAAAGGCACGTTGCGAGTAGCTCGCGGACTGTTGCGCAAGAGCGAAACAGCAAAGTCCACGACCTCCGCTGCAGGCGTGGCCGCTAAGCCTACAGCATCCGCGCCAATCCCTCCAAAGCCACCAGCACCAGCAACAACGCCAAATTTGTCAACCAGGCGCCACGCAGCACCAGTTGCGCCTCTGGCGACGGCGGCGATAGCAAGCATCGCAAACGAGAAGCCGGTTGCGCCGAAAGTTGGGGCCTCTGCTCTAAGCGTGAGCGCAGAAGCTGCGGAATCTAAGGAGGCAGTTGCGGCGGCTTCGAACGAAGTTATTCCTGCATCGATGGTCAGGTCCGCGGCACCAACGTCCGTGCCGATCATTATTTCTGCCGCAGCGGCGGAACCTAAGGCAGACACAATTTCCAGCAAGCCGGAAGTTCTTACACCGTCCAGCGTGGGATTCTCACCTGCCGGTTCGGTGGGGCTTGCCAGAGGCGCAGCCAGCGCGCCTGCTCCCGCGCGTGAGGCAGATCCAATCGCTTCTCCCGTGGAGACAACCTCGACGGTTGTCTCGGAACCAGAAATCCCCGTTGAGAAAGTCGCAGCTAGCTCCAGCAGTGCTTCCGCCGAAGAGTCGATTTCGCCTGCACCTTCGTTCACACTTGGCGGTACTGTCGGCGACGGCGCTCAATCCGCGAGCGGTGGAAGCAAGAAGGCATTTCTGGCGGTGGCTGCGGTTGTGCTGATTGCGACCGGTGGTTACGCAGCCTGGACGCAATGGGCGCGCTTGAGCGGAACGAGTTCTCCGGCGCGCGCTGCCGCACAGCCGGTTACGACTACTGTTCCAGTTCCGCAAGCGGTTCCGATCACTGCGACTTCTGCCGCTTCACAACAACACGGTTTGGCGACAACTTCTTCCGATACGCGAACAAGCGCAAGTGCGAAGAGTGCGCCAAGTCACCAGAGCAAGGTCAGTGCTGGAGCGGACTCGTCGGAATCTCCAGCTTCGGCGGAAAACCAAGTTCCAGCAGCGAAATCGGCCGCACAGCCGATTGTGATCAAGAATCATCGTCGGCAATCTGATGTCGGAAAATCCGCGCCAAGCGCCGATGCGCCTGCTCCGAGCGTGGTCGCGATTGCTGCGCCTGCAAACGGTGCGTCACTTCCCAATCTTGCAAGCGGACAAAGCAGCGCTCCCGCTCCAGTGCTTCAGGTAGTGAACGTTTCGCAGGGAGTGTCGCGAGGACTGTTGATCAAGCAGGCGCAACCTTCGTATCCGGCGAACGCTATGCACATGCACGTTGAAGGTCCGGTGCAACTGCTGGCGACGATTTCGAAGAACGGAGACATTTCCGCGGTGAAGATTCTCAGCGGAGACGCGAGTTTGGCGCGCGCCGCGGCTGAGGCGGTGAAGCAGTGGAAATACAAACCATATCTGCTCAACGGTGAACCGGTTGAGATCCAGACGCAAGTCACGGTGAACTTCAAGCTTCCGCGATAATTCCGTGCAGTCGATGTCGAGAGATGGTTGATTATTGATGGTTGATTTCGGGATTCCTGTTCTCTCCTTTCCTCTCTGCTGATCACTGTGTGGTTGTGAAATCCAGCCTGTGAATTTCTGACCGAAAATAAATCTGAGTGCCAGCCGCCGTGCGGTGCTGGGCGCGAGCTCGATTTTCGTTCCCCTCGATATCCCCCTCCCCCCTGGGGTGTATTGGAATCACAGAGTTAGCAAGAATTTACCCGCAAAATCGGCATAACAAAGGACTTAGAGGTAAAAATCGGGGAAACAAAGGACTTACGCCCATTGGTCGTCCGGCTGCATTTACCGTCAGTGCTTCGACAATGATGACCTGATTTTTGGGCGAGGGCAAGGTCAGATGTCACAGTGGGGCTGTGGATTTCTTGAGCGCGGTGGCCGTCTTGCCCCGGCCCATGCAACATCGTGTCCCACCCGCCGAAAGTCGCGGCGGGATGGGGCAGCCTCGGTGGTGATGGTGCATGGGCCAGCCACCCAAAGGTGCGCCAGCCCCCGCTGCTGTTTTCGCTTGACTGTTTTCAAAGGCGCGCCTAGGATTCTCGGCATTCGCCGCTTCGGATGGAAACTTAACAGCGCAAAGCCTAACGGCAAGAACATATCTGTCAAACCGCAACCCTCCTCCCCCTTAGGAGAGTGCATCCCGTGAAAAACCGGAAGAAAATAGTGTGTAGTTTTGTGCGTACGGCAGCGTCCTTGCTGCTATGCGCGAGCGGCTTGGCGGTCGGGCAAGCGGGAGCGCCTCATGTCCTGATTGCCGGCGGTGTCACGAATGGAACCGGGCAGGGGGCGGATCCTATTCTCGCTTCGTCGGAGGTCTACCAGCAGCAGAGCGGAATATTTGTGGCTTCCGCCAACATGACCGTCGCGCGGGACGGCCACGTCGCTACCCTGCTACAAAATGGTCAAGTACTGGTGACTGGAGGCGATGCAAAGTCTGGCTCGAGCTCTGCGCCCATCGCTTCCGCCGAAGTGTACGATTCCTGCGCACAGACTTTCACCGCTACCGGCAGTATGACGGACGCCAGAGTCGGCCATACGGCTACTTTGCTGCCGAGCGGTAAGGTTCTGGTTGCAGGGGGTCAGAACTCTAAGTTCGTCACGCAAGCCACGGCGGATTTATACGATCCTACGACTGGTATTTTTACGCCTACCGGGAATATGACCACTCCGAGAGTTGAGCACATCGCGGTTCTTCTGCCTAACGGCAAGGTTTTGATCGCCGGCGGAGAAAACAACAGTGGCTTCCTCGCGAGCGCCGAGATATACGACCCTTCGACCGGAGTCTTTACCGCAGGGGGGACGATGACCGTTGGCCGGGCTGGGCCGACCGCAACCTTGCTGAAGAACGGAAGTGTTCTCATCGCAGGGGGCGGAGGCACAGTCGGCAGTTGCGGTGGTTGTGCGCTGTCTTCGGCGGAAATATTCAATCCAGGTTCCGGTGCGTTTGTGGCTGTCGGGTCCATGGGTTATGCGCGAAGCGCGCAAACGGCTACCCTGTTGACGAGCGGAGCGGTTTTGGTTGCGGGCGGCATCGATCAAGCGCTGAATCCGGAAATTCTAAACTCGGCAGAGATTTTTGACCCGTCCACACACACTTTTTCGCCAACCGCTAGTATGACGACTCCGCGAGAAGGACATGATGCGACTCTGCTGCACGACGGCAACGTGCTTATAACCGGCGGCCTTGTGACTGGAACCGAAATCACTGCAACCGCGGAGCTGTTCAACATCACCAATGCTTCGTTCGTGGCGACCGGCAGCATGACCGCTGCAAGGGCGTACCACACTTCCACTGCACTGCCGACGATTTGTTCAGAGTAAGGCTGCATGACCGCAGAAAGGGCCACCTTCAGAATCTGGGTGTCCATCGAGAGTTGGTTTATCCGCCCCACCCGCCCCACCGGTGAAACTGCCACGGGTGGGGCATCCAGACTCCCAAAATCCAAAAGATCACTTTAGGGCGACTACGTCGTAGGGGCGCATCATTTCGTTGTCTTCGTGTTCGAGGATGTGGCAGTGCCAGACGTAGCGGCCGGGGTATCCGGCGAAGGGGATGATGATGCGGGTGAGCATGGCGGGGTCGGCGCGGACGGTGTCTTTCCATCCGGCTTCGCTGGGGTCGGGAGGGATGGGCGGGCCGAAGAAATTCAGCTTGCCGGTGGCCCAATAGGCGGCGACGTCGAAGCTGCGGCGGTCGAGGATCTGGAAGCGGACGAGGTGAAGATGGATGGGATGGGAGTCGTCGGTGAGGTTGATGAGGTTCCAGATTTCGGTGGAGTCGAGGAGCGGAGTTTCGGTGACGGGCATATTCCAGTGAGCGTTGTTGAGCAGCATGGTGACCGGGCGCTGGACCTGGTCGTCGATTTCAACGAGCGTGAGATTGCGAGTTTTGATGGCGGCGGATTCGGGAATCTTTGGAACCGGACGCAGGACCAGGGGTAGAGCGCTGGTGTCGCGCGGGCCTTTCGGAGCGACGCGGAATTGCATAGTGTTTAAGTTGTCGTTCCGCAGGATGACGTTCGCTCCAGCAAAGGTAGAGAAGTCAACGATCACGTCGGCGCGCTCGGCGGGGGCGAGGGTGACGCGATGCGCCTGGACGGGCGCAGGCAAAAGACCCTGATCCGTGCCGATCTGTTGGAAGGACAAATTATTTGGTAATTGCATGCTTACTAGGGTCAAGTGAAAGAACCGTGCATTGGAGCCGTTCAGCACGCGGAAGCGATACTTGCGCGGCTCGACTTCGAGATAGGGAAAAATTTTGCCGTTGACGAGGAAGGCGTCGCCGAAGACTTCGGGGGTCCAGGGAGATTTGGGATTGCCGGAGACGGGATAGTTGAGCTGGCTTTCGAGATCGAAGATGCGGTCGTAGAAGACCAGCGGAATTTCGTATTTGCCGCTGGGGAGATTTAGAGAATCTTCGAAATCGTCGCGCAGAAGATAGATGCCCAGGAGTCCGGCGAAAACATTCAGCCGGTTAATTCCAAGAGCGTGGTCGTGATACCAGAGCATGGCGGCGTCTTGGCGATTGGGATAGTGATAGACGGCAGACTTGCCGGGGACGTACCAGTTGTCGGGATAGCCGTCGCTGGCGGCGGGGGCTTTGGCGCCATGCAGGTGGACGACGGTGCGGACTTCAGGCTTGTCGGCTTCGGCTCCGTGGATGGTGTGATCAATAGGCAGGAAATGCTGCGTGGGGAGTTCGTTGGCCCACTCCACTAAAATTCCCTGGCCGCTGCGGGCTTCGAAGGTGGGACCAGGCGAGCTGGCGCCGTAGGCCCAGAGGCGCGTGGGCTTGAGATCGCGATGGACTTTGGATTCGATGGGGCGCATGGCGACGCGATAGTGCGGGAGGGAGACGGTGGGATTGGTGGGGTCGGGGCGATGATCGGTGGGGCGCGCAACTTCGGGGATGGGAAGCGGGTCGACGAACTGCGGCAGATGTCTGGCATCGAGCGCCGTACGAAATTTGGGCGCGGGCTGCTCGCGATGATGCACGCCTTGAGGCAACGCGAGGCTCGCGGTAAGAATTCCGCCACGCTGAAGAAAGGCTCGTCGGGTTAGAGACACTTCTGTTTTTTCTCCTTCATCGCCGCAGAGAACACGGCACGACAATACTAAACGGGCATGCGAATCTTAGTCTCGCATGCCCGCTGCCCGCCTGAGTTGTACCGATCAGGCTTACTTGGTGTATTCGCCGGTGCTCGGATTCAGGAAGACGGTGCCGTTGCTTCGGATCTTCGTGAAGTTGAACATCTGAGTGATCGAGTTGGCGATGCCATCGAAAGAACCCTGGCCAATGCGCTCGCCGCCCAGCCAGTTGTCTTCGATGAAGTGGATGACCGAGGTCTGGTCGGTGATGGTGTGGTCGACGAAATTCTGCCGCGCCCACGGCGAGATGACGAGCAGAGGCTGTCTGGGGCCGTAGCCGCAGCGGCCGAGAGCGTGCGGATTGGCCGTGGGATTGTAGCCCGGGAGTGAAGTGGCGGCGGTGCCGCAGGCGCCGGGACCAGTGAGAGCATCGGCCGGGCCCGTCGAGGTGTTGGTGATCGGGCTCATCTGATGGTCGTACCAGCCATCGGAGTCGTCATACATGACGACGACGGCGGTGCTGCTCCAGGTGGGCAGCGATTCCAAAAGGTTGACAGTGTTGACGACGAAGGTTTGTTCGTCGAGAGGATCGGAGTATCCGGCGTGAGCATCTTGAAAGCCGGGGGCCTTGAGGAAGCTAACAGCCGGGAGATAGCCGCCTGCGGCAGCGGCGTAAAAATCCTCGATGTCATACTGATGGTTGGCCGGACCGGGGTTGCCAATTTCGGAGAGGGAAGCGGGCCGGGTGTGCGCCTGGTTGCCAACGGAAGTCCAATAGGAGAAGAAGGAGTGATGGGGGATGTAATCGCTTTCCGTTACGCCGGTGACGCTCGATGTAGTGGTGCGGGCGCATCCGGTGGTGCCGTTGGAGTTGACCAGAGACAGGTTGAAGCCGCCCATGAAGCCGCCCCAGGTCACGCCGGCCGAGTTGAGGAGGTCGCCGATTGTTTTGCTGCCCATGGTGACCTGATTGCTGGCTGAGTTGGAGCAAACGTCGCCAATCGGATCGGGATCACCGATTACAGTCAGTGAGCCGTCGCTGCCGCCGTTTACTTCGCCTCCGGTGCCATTCAGAGTGTCGATCGCGCCGTTCGTTTGGCCGGACACGAGATTGATCACACCCGGCGTCGATGGGCCGAAGGTGCTGCTAAAGGAGTTGTCATTCATGGCAAAGTTCTGGGCATAGTTCCACAAAGCGGTAACGGTATTGCCGTCGAAGTAGCCCATGACCAGCCCATTGGTTTGGCTTGCGCCCGAACCGGAAGGCGGAGGTCCAGCGGTGCCCGTGTAGAGCGGGAACAGATCCATCAGGCCGAAATCGAAGGCCTGCTGCTCGGGCGTGTAATCGTGCCCCTGGTCGTTGGTGTAAGCCTGGGAGCGATCAAGGCGGAACGGATTCGCAGCGCCGGTACCGTTGGCCGGGTTGAGGTTCGGATTGGCGTTCGCCAAAGCATTGCCGAAACCGTTCACCGTTGGCGTATCGGGCGCAGCCTTGAATTTGGGTTCGCCGGCGGGGTTGGTGGCGACGGGATAGGTTCCGAAGTAGTGGTCGAAGGAAACGTTCTCGCCGAAAATCACAACCAAGTGCCGAATGGGGGTTGCGGTGGGTACGGATTTCTGGCTTGGCTTCGCCACGGGTTTCGAGGCGGCGAAGGCGGGCATGGCGGTTGGTCCCAGTGCGGTGGTCAATGCCAGCAGCAGAGCCAGCGTCCTCCGGGGGGCATCTGAAGTCTTCAGCTTGTCGAACATGTTTTTCCTCCGCCCTGGGAACTCAGTCCTTGTCGCAATGGTGCACACGGTCGGTTCGCGGGACTGTTTTTAAACCGGGGCGAAGAGGAATATAGCGGCTGAGTGTTGCAGTGAGGTTGCAGGATTGTTAAAAACAGGTGAATCGAAGACGGCAGGAGGCGCAACGGTTCCGATCATCTCTGCCCGATTCACGGCCCGAACAAGCGCCGTGCTACTGGCGCTGCATGGTTTCGTCTATAACGGCTTTTCCGGCTTTATCCACCGTGATGACTTTGTGAATGGGGGCGTAGCCGCTCAGGGTGATGTCGACGACGTAGTTGCCAGGATCGAGCATGAAGTCGACGGGAGAATTTTTATCGAGCATGTGCTGGTTGACAGCCACCTGTGCGCCCTTGGGTTGGGTCTTGATGCTGACGGTGCCCATCCCCTGCGCGGCCCCACCGCCGAAGATCTTCTTCATCTTCCCGACGGTCTTGATGTCGTCGACGTTGCCGAGTGGCCGCAGCGTCGGTGAGAAGCTAACGGTCTGGCCGAGAGTGAACTGGGCATTGGTGGTCTCGTCGATGAATCCCGACTTGCGCACCAGAACAACGTGCTGGCCTTTATCCAAAGAAACCTGCGCAGGAGTCGTCTTGCCGGTGTCTTTGCCATCGACGTAGACATTGCCGCCGGCGGGCGAGCTGGTGACCGAGAGCGTCGCCATAAGCTGGGCCAGATGAGTGACAACGAACGACTTGCTTCCGGAAGTCACATCGACGGTGCGAGTATCGGTGGAATAGCCCGGCTTGCTGACCGTGACCGAATGCGGGCCGGCGACGACGCCTGACAGCGTGAAGGGTGTAACCCAGGAGGGATCGGTTTTTCCGTCGATTTGCACTTGCGCGCCTTGCGGAGTGGAATCGATCGCCATCTGTCCCGGGACGGCGACCGGAGCGACGGGTGCTACCGGTTTCTTCTTGGCATTCTTACCCCGGGCAGCGGCAACCGCGTGCGGGGGCTCCGGCTCAGATTCGGCGACGGGAGCGGTTTGAGCTTGAGTCGCCGCACCAGTTTGAGCCGCTTGTGGCTGCGCGGCCTGGGTTTGGGCGGGCGGCGGGTTCACGGCAGGTTGGGCGGCCGAACCAGCGGCGGTAGAGTGACCGGAGTCGTCGTCGCTGTTCAAATTGTGAATGTGGAGGAACAGGCCGACGACGATGATCAGAATCAATGCCACCGCGCCGCCGATGGAGTAGATCATCAGCCGGGGTGGAACGTTCTTGATTTCCTTGATCGCTTTTTCGGCGACTTCCCGCGGTTGAATGTTCGGCTTCTCCTCTTCGCGGGCACGGGTGAGGGCGGGTTTGAGGCCGAGCTTGGCGGCAGCCAGTTGCTGAGAGACCGGAGGCGGCGGAGGCGGCGCTACGTAGACCTCCTTCAGAGGAGGCAGTTCTGTCATCTCCGAGAAGCTGGTGCTGCTAGCGCGAGCCGGACCTCCTTCAGCCATCATAGGATCCACAGCGATCCTGGGTGGCTCGGCTTTGGGAGCTTCTACCACGGGCTCATCGAGAGCGGCCGAGGACATGGACGCTGAGGGTGGTTGCGCCGCCGCCTCGATGGTCGCTTTCACGCATGAAGTGATGAACTGGCTGGAGGCCTCGAGCTTGGGTGCGCTGGTAGAAGAGGCCGCTTCGCCGCCTCCCCACCCCGCCGCGGCAGCCGCCGCTTTGCGAGCGGGAATCGATGCCGGTTGGGCTATCGCCGGTGTGGTTGCAGGAGTTTTGGCCATTGCGGGCTTGGCCGCTTGGGGTGGCCGTGCAACTGGAGGAACTGAGACTTTCTTTTCGACCGGCTTGGCGGCGGGCAGTGGCGGAGCGGACGCCAGCTTCGGCTGGGCCACGGCAGTTACCGGAGCTGCGACGGCTGCAGCCGGGGTGGGCGCGGTTGTCTTTTTCGCCGCCTGCGGTTTGGATTCCTTGCACTGCTCCAGATCTTCCAGCAGTTCCCTTCCGCTTTGGTAGCGTTCGCCTGGGTCTTTGGCGAGGGCCTTCATGATGAGATCGCTAAGAAGAGGGTGGAGCTTGGGGTTCACGTGCATCGGAGGCACGGGCATACTCTCGAGGATGCTCTGCCGAAGGGATTCGGAATCCTCGCGATCAAATGCTTTGCGGTCGGTGACCATTTCATAAAACATGGCACCGAGACTGAACAAATTTGACCGCGCGTCGATATTTTCGCCGCGAACCTGTTCGGGGGACATGTAGTGCAGGATCGACGGGATCCCTGGCATTTGAGCCGTAAACTTGCCCACGCTGGAAACGCCGTATCCGAGAATGCGGACCGTTCCGTCCCAACCGCACATGATCTTGGCGGGCTCCAGACTGTAGTGAAATACTTTGTGGGAGTGCGCGTGATCGAATCCGCTGCACACCTGCCTTCCAATATCGAGCAAGTCCCAGATGGAAAAGCCTTCCTTGCGCGCGAGCATGGTGGCGACGCTGTTGCCCTGAATGTATTCCATCGCGGCGCAGAACTGGCCTTCCATTTCTCCCGCCCCATAAACGGGGGCCAGGTTCGAGTGACTCAAGACTTTCGTCGTCTCCGCCTCTGCCAGCAGGCACTTTTCCAGTTCGGAGGATTGTTCGCCGAAGGCCGCCAACTGAATCGCTTTTAGGGCGACGGTTTGGCTCGTCTGGGGGTCATTTGCCTTGTAGACAGTGCCGGTGGCGGACTTTGACAGTTCACTCAGGATTTCGAAGTGGCCGATTTTCGTGGACATTGATCCCTCTGCCTGATCACACAAACGCCACACAGTTTCCACATGGAGAGCTGCGTGGATCAACAACCCGGGGCAGGTCTGTATAGGGTTAGGATATCGCTCATGAGATTGAGTTTCGAGTTACCAAAGTGCTGAAAAACCGGCAGAAACTCTTTGCACGTAATGCCTTGCGGGAGGGTCCGACTCGGCTGTGCGGATCGGGCAACGGGGCGATTTGGATTGTCAATTCAGCAAAGGAAGTTGCGGGACATTGGAGCGACTGAGCGAAGACTTCCAGAATACAGTTTGATCGTGACGCATGATCCGAACTTCGGACGAGCACGACACCCGGCCTGGAAAAAGGGATGCGGCCCTCCGGAATAGCGCGCACTCACATTCGGGCTGGCGCAGCCATGCCGTTCGTCAACTCAGAGGCTGAGCCGGTCACCCATTGCCACGCACGGCGACCGCTGTCCAGAGCGACGGCGCTCGCTTCTCCGTACGTCACCAGACGGTTGAGTACCGTCGTGACTGAGGCCATCGGATCTTTGTGGCGCGCCAGCATGTGCGGCACTCTCTCTCGAATTCGCTCGCAGACGTCGCGTGCACTGAGGGCGCGGTTGGCGTCCATTAGGACCATTCGGCACGCTTTGGTGAAGCCCGGCTGGCGCCCATTGCTCTTGCGATCGACCAGTTCCAGCAGTTCATCGCTGAGCACGCTGTCCCCAAAGAGGTTGGCGAGGCCGGCGATCGTTTGTTTGATGGTCCCAATCCGGCGCATTACTTCGGCGCGCTGTTGCAAGAGTTGCCGCAACTCTTCGTGGGCCTGCCGTACCACTTCCTGCACATGTCCGTTCCCGTTGAGGGTGATGGGTTTCATCGCGCTGGCGTTCCCCTGGATTTCCATAAATTCTCCCTGCCTCTCACTGTTCAGGCGCTCGTTCGCTCTCTAACCGATACGCAGGAAACCATGCAGGTGTTCCCTGACTTTTCACCCCAAACAAGGCAGCCTCCGGACCCCCGACTTGATCATTAGACGCGGGCGGTTGGAGTTGGTTAACCCGGCCAGACATGAATCTCGCGCCAACGCGCAAGCACACTTCCCAGAAGCGAGCGATACGTTTTCTGATGCAACTCCACGGCAAACAGTTATCAACTGTCTAGTTTCGCGGCGCCAGGTTCGCCTTAGCCGTTTCGTGAATGTTCTTTAACAAATCCATGAAGCAGAGACGGGGCAATCAAAGATGGCGTGCGGGCTCCTCGTATTGCCGGCCTTGCAGGCTCGCAGGAGATCAGTCCCAGACTGAAACCATTCCAATTCAGGATTGCCTTGCGGCCTCAATTGCTATCTCTTTGGTCTCAAGACAAGGCGAATGCCCGGCCTTTCCGATGTGAGAAGAGTAAACAATAATTCCCATGTCGACTGCGGCAAAACCCGAGACTTCTCCGCGCCTTTTGCGCGTCCTGCTGGTGGGAACCCAGGAGGAGGACTTTTTTCTGATCCGCGAGATTCTGGAGCGGAAGCGGAGTCCCCTGCCGGCAGAGCTCGATCATGCGGGATCGCTGGAAGAAGCCAAAACAATGTTGCAGCTATGCCGCTACGACATGGTCTTGTTTGGACATGAGACCGGAGACTCCGGGGCGACAAAGCTTCTCTCCGAATTTCTGCACCGTGGCCACACCGTGCCGTTCATCGTGCTGACCGAACATGCGGACGAGAAGGCCGTCGCTGAAATCATCCAGGCGGGCGCCTGGGATTGCATGGAGAAATCGGAGCTCAATGGGGCCAACCTGGCGCGCACGATCCGCTGCGCGATCACTCTGCATGCAACCGAACGGCAGCGGGAAATGGCGGAAGAATCGCTGCGCAAGCTTTCCTGCGCGGTCGAGCAATCCGCCGACATGATCTTCATTACGAACAATGAGGGGATTATCGAATATGTGAACCCCGCTTTTGAGCGGCTGACTGGCTATTCTCAGGCGGAAGTGTTGGGCCAGACCCCGAAGTTTCTGAACTCCGGCCAACAAGCGCCAGCGCTTTACCGCGAGCTGTGGGAGACGATTCGATCCGGCGATGTCTACCGCAGCATTCTGGTTAACCGCAAGAAGAATGGCGACTTGTGCTACGTCGACGAGAGTATCAGTCCGATACGGGATGCCCAAGGGCAAATCACGCACTTCGTCTCCAACGGCCGCGATCTGACCGACCGACTGCAGCTTGAAGCGCAGTTGCTCCAGGCGCAAAAGATGGATGCCGTCGGCCGGCTCGCCGGCGGAATCGCCCATGACTTCAATAACCTGCTCACCATCATCACCAGCTATTCCGAGCTTGCGCTCGACTCCGTGATCCCCGGAAGCGCCACCCAGTCGCGGATCCAGGAGATTCTTGCCGCCGCCCATCGCGCCGCCGACCTGACGCGGCAGTTGCTGGCTTTCAGCCGCAAACAACCGCAAGCCTTGCGCGTGGCCGAACTCAACCCAGTGATAAGTGCAATCGTCAAAACTTTGCACCGACTTATCGGAGAAGACATCGAACTGATCTTCGTACCAGGCGAAGGGCTGGGCAGAATTCGTTTGGATCCAGTGCAGATTGAGCAGATTCTCATGAATCTGGCCGCCAACTCCCGCGATGCCATGCCTCAGGGAGGGCGGTTCACTATCCAAACTTCCGATGTATACCTCGACGAACAATACGCCGACCGCAAGAGGGCGATCATTCCCCGAGGACGTTATGTCGTGTTGACCGTCAGCGACACCGGCGCCGGCATTCCCGAGGATCAACTGTCGCACATTTTCGAACCCTTCTATAGTACGAAATCCCCCGGCAAGGGCACCGGTCTTGGCTTGGCGACGGTCTACGGCATCGTCAAACAGAATCATGGATTCGTGTGGGCCTACAGCGAACCAGGAATGGGCACCATTTTCAAGATCTACCTGCCCTGCGTGCAGGATCGGTTAAGCACTCTGGAGATTCCCGATTCGAGCCCCGGGGACGCGACCCGCGGTACAGAGACCGTCCTGCTGGTCGAAGATGAGGAGGCGCTGCGCCGAGCAGCCGCCGAGTTCCTCAGCCTTCGCGGATATAACGTTCTCGAGGCGAAAGATGGCCGGGACGCTCTCTCCGTGGCCAAGAATCACGGATCGACCATCCACCTGGCCGTCTCCGATGTGGTAATGCCCTACATGAGCGGGGGCCAACTGGCGAAAGAACTGGAAACCATCCGTCCCGAAACCAGAGTCCTGTTCGTCTCTGGCTACGCGGGCCAAACGGTGCTGGATCATAAAGTAGCCCACGTCGAAAGCAACTTCCTGCAGAAGCCGTTCACCTTGAAGCAACTGGCGGGCAAAGTCCGGACCGTGCTCGATCACTCCAGCAGTACCGTCTCAGCATAGCGGCTAAACCCCAATTGGGTAAACTTACAGGACTACGGCGCAACCCGCGTCAACTTGCCGCCCTTCAACCTGAATTTGTCTCCGCGCCAAGTCACGGTGTGACCGCCAAGGCTGGCAATCCAGACTACGACTGCAACCAAGTCCCGGAGCGGAATCAGCCACGCATACTTCAGAACCTGCGAGTCCCGCAGAACCCGCCAGCCGACCACCACTGCAACCGCGAGGCGAAGAAGCAGCGTGCCCGCCAGAGCGCCCCAGGACCAGAGCGCTCCTCGAGTGGCCGCTACAGCCACCAGAGCCCACATAACCCCAAACGTGAAAACCAACCCCAGGTAACCTCCCGCGCGAGCGTCTCGAACCCCACGGGCCCAGCGAAGTTGATGCGCGACGAATTCGCGCAGGCGATACGCCGGCAGATGGGTCTCGACGACGACATCCGAGAGCTTCACCACGAAGCCGAGATCGGCAATGCGCCGCCCCAACTCGTAGTCATCGGCGAGATAGTCCACGAACGATGCGAATCCTCCGATTTTCTCCAACTCGGCCCGTCGGAACGCCAGTGTGGACCCCAAGCCAAAGTGAATGCCGCCTTCCACCTGACGCGCCGCCAATACGCTGGGGCAAAAATCCGTGCTAATGCCCAGCCCCTCCAGGCGCGAACCCAGCGTTGCGCCAGCCACTCCGCGGTAGAGGCACGTCACCAAGCCCACTCGCGAGTCGGCCAAGGGCGCAGTTATGCGCCGCAGGTAGTCGCGCGCCACGCTAATATCGCTGTCGTTGACGATCAGAGAGTCATAGCGCGCTTCCCCCAACATCTGCGCCAGGTTGCTGACCTTCACGTTTGCTCCCAGTATTTTGGGGCTTACCACCAATTGAATTCTGCGGTCCGGGAACTCCCGTTGCAGGGCCTTTACGGTTTCGATTGAAGGATCGCCGGGATCGTTCACGCCGAAAATGATTTCATATTCCGGATAGTCCTGCAGGCAGTGACTGCGAAAGCTCTCATAGATCTCAGGATCGGTCCCTTTGAGCGGCTTAAGAATCGAGATGGGCGGCAAAGCGTGTGTGAATTGGCCGCCTCGGTTCCGCTCAGAGCAGCTCTCGCTCGCCGCTTTTCGCTCGCGGAGAAACGCCGCCGCGCTCCAAAGACAGAGCAGGTAATAGATTGAGCTGGAAACGCTGCCGAAGACCGCGACGGTTGAAACTACGGTGAGGATAAAGTGCATCATGCGCAAGCGCAGGCCGGACTATTCGTAACGCAGCGCCTCAATCGGATCCAGATTTGCCGCCTTCCACGCGGGATAGATGCCGAAGACAAGGCCAACGCCCGCGGCGGATGTGAAGCCGAAGATCGTCCAGAATATCGACATACGAGCCGGCAGCGACGGCCAAAAGGCGGGAATAATTCCCACGATGATCGCGCCCAGCAGAATTCCAATCACTCCGCCCACCGTGGTCAGAATAATCGCCTCCAAAGTGAATTGCAGAAGAATGTCCCGCTTACGCGCACCGATAGCTTTGCGAACCCCGATTTCGCGAGTCCTCTCGGTGACGCTGACCAGCATAATGTTCATGACTCCTACGCCGGCGACCATCAACGCCACGCTCGTAATCGCGAACACCCCCACAAACAGCATGCCGGTAAGTTGATTCCAAACGTCTGAGATCGAATCCGAAGTAAAGACCGCAAAATTATCCGGCTTGTTGGGCGCAACTTTTCGCCGCCGCCGCAGCAGTTCGCGGATTTCGTCGATGGCCTTCGGCATGTCGTCGTGGGATGTGGCCTTGACGCTGATCCAGTGCTGCTTTAACTCCGGATGCAACTTTCTGAGCGTACTCAGGGGAAAGATGGCTTTGTTGTCTTCGGGATTCTTGCCGCCGCCAAAAACCGATTTGACTTGCTTGGCAACTCCAATCACCGTAAAGAGCTGCCCTTCAATGTTGACCTCTTTCCCGAGCGGACTATCGGTGCCGAACAACTCTTCGGCAGCATCCGAACCCAGCAGCACCACCGGGGATCGATGTTCCTCCTCCACTTCTTCGAACCACCGGCCCGACGCGATCTGCAGGTCGAATACGTCTTTGGCGGATGGCTCATCCCCTTCGAGAATCGTATTCTTTACTTTCTTGTCACCGTATTTCACGGCAAACGTGCCCACTCCCAGTTCCGGCCGGAAATACCGCACAGCGGCGGTAACCGACTTCACATGCGGCAAATCTCGCATAGCGATGGCGTCATCGTTGGTCAGCTCTTTGCGCGTACGCATCTCCTCGGTGGGACGCCCGAAAGTAAATGGCTCGATGTGAAACGCAAAAATAACATTTGCCCCGATGCTGGAAACCATGTCGCGGACATTGTCGTCGAGGCCGCGCCCGATGGAGGAGACGCCAATGACCATCGCAATCCCAATCACGATGCCCAGCACGGTCAAAGACGAGCGCAGCTTATTGCTGCGGATGGTGTCGGTCGCCATCTGAACGATCTCGCGAAATTCGTCTTTGTGAATCATAAGAGCAATTAGTAATTTGGTAATTGGGTAATTTAAACGCCAACCCGCCTGGAGCGGCGGGCCGGTTTGCAAATTACAAAATTACCAAATTACAAATTCTTTCCTACGTCTCGAACCGCAACGCCACAATGGGATCCAGCTTGGCCGCTTTGCGCGCGGGATAGACTCCGAAAAATACTCCCACGCTGGCGGACACAATCAATCCGGCCGCCACAGCCCAGAGCTTAATCGACGACGGCATCCCGATCAACAAGGTCACCGACTCCGCGACGACCACTCCCAGCAGTACGCCCAGAGCGCCTCCGGTCACCGCCAGAGTAACGGACTCGATCAGAAACTGCAGCAACACATCGTCGCGCCGCGCCCCCAGCGCCTTGCGAATGCCGATCTCGCGCGTGCGCTCGGTCACCGATACCAGCATGATGTTCATGATCACAATGCCGCCGACCACCAGAGAGATAGCGGCGATTCCGATCGTAGCGATGAAAAACGTCTGGCTGAAGCCGGTCCAGATGCCGAGCAGGCTGGCATTCGTTTCAATGTCAAAACTGTCCTCGCCGCCGGGCTGGTCGTGGCGCTTGGCGCGCAGCGCGGCGCGCGCTTCGTCGACCGCCTCGTTCAATGGTACTCCCGCGCTTTCCGCTTTCGCCGCGATCCGGACGCTGTTGTTGTGGATCCCGTACTGTTTAAGAAACGATGTAATAGGAATCATTGCGTAATTGTCGGCGCTCTGGCCGAGAGTGGTGCCCTTCTTCGCGCCCACGCCAATTACCTGGTAGGTCCAGCCATCGAGACGGATTTCCCTGCCGATTGGGTCCGTACCCGCCATCAGATGCTCGACAATATCGGTTCCTACAACCGCGACCGGCGACCGGTTATTCAGGTCCGTCTCGTTGACCATGCGCCCGGCACTGAGGTCGGTGTCGTAAATGGGAGCCATCGACGGAGTGATCCCCCGCACCGAGGTATCGCTGATCGACTGCTCGGCGTACTTGACGTGGCCGGTTTCGTTGCGGATCACCGCGCCAACGTATTCACAATGGCGGCACGCGTCGGCCACGGCCTGGTAATCCTCCATCGTTAAATCTTTACGCTTCTCGCCTTCGAGGAAGTGATCTACATTGGTGACGGCGGGAGAAACCTTGAAGATGATGAAAACGTCGGCGCCCAGATTGAAAACTTTTTGCGCCACGTAATCGTTGATGCCGGAGACGAAGGTGACCACGGCGATGACGGCCGCCACTCCAATCACCACGCCGAGCAGCGTCAATACGGAACGCAGCTTGTTGGCCCACAGCGACTGCAGCGCGATTCGGATAGCTTCGGCGATGTTCATTCGAAAGCAGGTCTTGGGTCTTAGGTCCTGGGCTTCTAGGTCTTGCCGCTACAAGTCTATCAGCCCAATCGACCCCTCGTTGGAAAGCTCTAACTGCGAGCCTAACAGCCAAGACCTAAGACCCGACACCCGCACTCCGAAGCCATCGCATATAATGATCAAGTTGGCAGCTGGACCGGACGGTCGCTTCCAGCGTCTTCGGACGCGGGGAGAGGAAAGTCCGAACTCCGCAGAGCAGTGTGCCGGATAACGTCCGGGAGGCCGGGTTCAAGCCCGTCCGACGGAAAGTGCCACAGAGAACATACCGCCCGCGTCTTCACGGATGAGGGTAAGGGTGAAAAGGTGCGGTAAGAGCGCACCGCCGCCGCAGTAATGCAGCGGGCAGGGCAAACCACACACGGAGCAAGACCAAATAGGAAGGGAGTCCGGGACTTGATTTTCACGAATCAGGTTTCGGACACGTGCCGGCTCGGTGCGTCCAACCTTCGGGTAGGTCGCTAGAGCCCCGCAGCAATGCGTGGCCCAGAGGAATGACCGTCCCGCCGGAGCAATCCGGAGGACAGAATTCGGCTTACAGGTCCGGCTGCTGATTCTATTACACTTTAGAGAGTCGTAGCGAGTGCGCCATGTGCGTGCCTCAGTAGTTTCATGAGGCTAAGAGGCTTTAATGGAAGCTAATTTTGCGCAATACTTCGATAATCGAGGAGCGGCTGTTCTGGCTTACGAGCATCCTCTGAGGGAATTAGGGTTGATTGTCCACAAGACACCCGTTGCTGGCTTTCGAGTTCCAGCGGGACATACCGGCTCACTGTACGATCTTGCTTTCGAGCGGCGGGACGAGAAGTTCAGTCCGGAGCTAATTCGGCTGCTGGAAAATGAATCGCACCTCTCCGCCGAGGACATCCGCTGGGTAGAAGAGCACTCGACGTATCGAGGAACGGCAGCCTAACGTGGAATTGAGGTACCTGTTTTACTGTGGTTTTGAGGGCTCCGGCATCATAACGGGAGGTATGGCGTGTCTGCCTCGGACTTCAGCCATTGGGTAGAGACGGCTAAGAACGTTTGTGAGCTATTGGCCATTCTCGTAGGTGCTGCATGGACTTATCTGAACTATTTTCGGGGCCGGATCTATAAGCCAAGGCTGGAGTGTTCGGTCGAAGCCTCCATCGAAAAACATTCAGGGCACTCATTTCTCAAGGCCATAGTGAGGGTCAGAAACATTGGCTTGTCCAAGGTGCCTATTCAGCAGGAGGGAACCGGACTCCTCATTTTCTTCGCCAACATGCAAGATCAATCCCCCGCCTTCCCAAGTCAGGTTCGATGGAACGAACCGGTGGCGGCGTTCGGTGTATTCTCAGGCCAGAAGTGGGTCGAGCCGTCCGAGCCCATAGCAGAGTCTCTGATTGTCGCTCTGCCCCACGGCGACACCTTCACCTACAAAGCGACTTTGAAGGTCGTTTCTGGCGAGATTTGGTGGACGGCAGAGAGTGTCGTGGGCGATACTTAGATCGGCTGTCAGGAGGCTACTGTGGCTATTAAACTTTTCAACATGCGGAGCGATGTAGCGCAGAAAACGGAGCGCTGGACGCAAGATCAAATCGATGCAGTCGAGAGAGCTAAGGAACAGCAGAGGCACAGAGAGCAAGAGGCGAACCAGCAGCGCGACTCTAACTCGCAGGGCCGGCAGGCTGAAAATAGCCAGTAGGTCTTTCTTAATTCACTCTTAATTCACTCTAGGAGCACACACTATGTCCGCACCCAGCCGCCGCCCGGAGATTCGCCGGCGCCGCGCCCGTCAGCACAAGATCACTACCCTTCGCAAGCGCCTCGCCTCGGCCCAGACCGATGCCGACCGCAGCCGCGTCACCGCCAAGTTGCACAAACTCGCCATCGCTTCGCCGGGCCAGCCTTTGCTGAAGTAGCTTCCGCTTAAGTGGCGGTCGATGCGCACGGCGGGTGAAGAACCCGCCAAATCATGCCACGCCTATCGTCGTGCCCGTGGCCGCCGACTGGCGGGGGGATTCTGCTTTGCTCCCCGCACCAACCTCGTGATAAACGTCTATGATTCGGCGCACGGATTTCTCCCAGGAAAATTTCGCCGCCTGCCGGTAGCTGCGTTCTTTCATTTTCTCGCGCAGCGGTTGGTCGAGAAGAACCCGGTGCAGTGCCCGCATGATTTCAAAAACATTCTCCGGATGCACCAGCACCGCGGCATTCCCCACCACCTCAGGCAGCGAAGACACATTCGAGGTCACCACCGGCGTGCCGTGCGCCATCGCCTCCAGGGGCGGCAGCCCGAACCCTTCATACAGCGACGGAAAGACAAATATCTTGGCCGCATCATAGAAAGTGCGCAAGACTTCGATCGGCACAAAACCCAGGAAGCGCACATCGTTCTGCACGCCGCTGCGAATCACCGTCCGCCGCAGGTCCGGATTGCCGGAAACGTCGTCTCCAATAATGATGAGCTTGAGATCGGGAAACGCGTGATCCTTTGCCAGTTCCGTTTTCAGCGCGGAGAAAGCCTCGATCATGCGCACGACATTCTTGTGCGGGCTGATTCTGCCGGCATACAGAAGAAAGGGATAAGTCACTTGATAGCGCTCGACAATCAACTGGCGATCGGCCGCGCTGGCGTGCCCGCGGAGCAGCCTCTCATCGATCGCGTTATAGACGACCTCGATGCGGCCCGGCGGAATGTTACACAGCTTTTCAATTTCGAGCTTGGTGAAATTTGAAACCGCGAAAATGCGTGCCGCCCCGCTCAAAACGTGCTTGGTCAACTGGAAGTGCAGAGATCTCCAAAATCCGGCCTGCTCACGCGCGCGCGACAGGTGTTCCAGGATGTCGTGCACCGTCATCACGTATGGGCAGGGTAGAGCGCGCGGGATGGAAAACAGATTCGGGATGTGCACCAGATCGCATTCCAGCCGCTTTACGGTGTTGCGAAACTCCCGGAAGCCCATTAGTGAGCGCTCGGGCTCCGCCAGCGGAACTGTATGAAAGTTAGGCGGCAGGAGGCCGATTTCCTTGACTTTGTCGGGAGGGCCGATGAGGAAATACGTAGTCGCTTGGTCAAGCCGCGCCAGCGTGCGCACCACATTGCGGATGTACGTACCCACACCAAACTCGGTCATCCGCCGGATGTCGATGGCGATCTTCACCGAAGGCATTTAACCACAGACCGCTGTCGACCTCACAGCAGAATCAAAAAAGCTCCCACCTACGCCCGCACTTCCGCTTGTGCCCTGGCCCTGCGCTCGGCGTAGAGCGGAAACGCCTCACAGAGACCAAGCACTTCTTTTCGAATTCTCGCCAGGACTGCGTCGTCGGTCCGCTGCAGCAGAGCTTCCGCAATCCAGCGCCCCACCTGCCGCATCTCGGCTTCTTTCATTCCGCGCGTGGTCAATGCCGGCGTGCCAATGCGAATGCCGCTCGGCTTCATCGGCGGGTTAATATCGAACGGGATGGCGTTCTTGTTGACAGTAATCCCGGCCTCGCCCAGCGCTTTCTCGGCCTCGCTGCCCAGCATGCCCTTGGAGAACACATCGACCAGCATCAGGTGCGTATCCGTCCCGCCGGAAATAATGCGGAGGCCTTCGGCCGCTAGGGTCTCCGCCAGCACTTTCGCATTCGCCACAACCTGCTTCGCATATTCGCGGAACTCCGGCTGCATCGCTTCCTGAAAGCAGATCGCCTTGGCCGCGATGATGTGCATCAGCGGCCCGCCTTGCATCCCCGGGAAGACCACTTTATCGATCGCCGCCGCGAACTCCGCCTTGGAAAGAATCATGCCCGCCCGCGGTCCGCGCAGCGTCTTGTGCGTGGTCGAGGTGACGATGTGCGCATGCGGCACTGGCGAAGGATGCGCCCCGCCCGCCACCAGCCCGGCAAAGTGCGCCATATCCACCAGAAACAGCGCGCCGACTTTGTCCGCAATCTGCCTCATGCGCGCGAAGTCAATAATGCGCGGATACGCGCTGCCGCCTCCAATGATCAGCTTCGGCCGGTGCTCCTCCGCCAGTTTCTGCAATTCGTCATAGTCGATCGTCTCCGTTTCTTTCGTCACGCCGTAGGGAACGATCCTGTACGTCTTCCCCGAAAAATTCAGGTGATGCCCGTGCGTCAGGTGCCCGCCATGCGCCAGGTTTAATCCAAGAATGGTGTCGCCCGGCTGCAGCACGGCCGCATAGGCCTCCATGTTCGCCTGCGAGCCGGCGTGAGGCTGCACGTTGGCGTGCTCTGCGCCGAATAGCTGTTTGGCGCGGTCGCGCGCCAGATTCTCCACCACGTCCGAGAACTCGCACCCGCCGTAATAACGCTTGCCGGGATATCCTTCGGCATACTTGTTGGTGAACACCGACCCGGCAGCTTCAAGCACAGCTTCGCTTACGAAATTCTCCGACGCGATCAGCTCGAGACCCTCGTGCTGGCGGCGGGTCTCGTTATCGATGGCAGCGGCAATCTGCGGATCGGCTTCGTACAGCGGGCGGTACATCTTAGTAAGAGTTGGCGAGTTCTTCATGTTTTTTCCTGAATCGTCCTGTAGACATCGGGCCGGTGGCGCTCCATGAATCTTTCCGGCGCCTTTACCGGCGCAAAACCAACTTGCGAATAAAGTCCGTGCGCGTCGCGGGTGGTCAGGATCCAGCGACGCAAATTCTGCAGCGCGGGATGCTGAATAATGCACTCCATCAGCCACTTGCCCAGCCCGCGACCGCGATGGGTTTCGAGCACGAACACATCGCCGAGATACGCGATCGTAGCGAAGTCGCTGATCACACGGGCGAAGCCAATTTGCGCGCCCTTCCCATCGTAGACGCCGAAACAGAGCGCATGCTCGATCGACCGCAGCACAACTTCCCGCGGGATGCCATTGGCCCAGTAGCAATCCGTCAGAAAACCGTGAATCACATCCAGACTCAGGCGTTCGCGGTCGGTGCTGATTAAAAACTCGCCGCGCCGGTACTCCATCACTGCATCAGCATTAACGATACGACCGGTCGCCATGCCCACATTCTACCGCTTCATCCGCGACTGTAGCGCCGCGGTCCCAGCTTACGCTACTCAAACGCCGTCCGCAGAAACGAAGCCAGTTGCCACCCATCCATATACTTGTACGGCGTCTCGCCCATCGTGTAGTGGCCGCATGGCAACACCACCACCTTATGATCCAGCCCATGCTGCTCGAATTCCGTCACCACGTTGCGCGAAAGTTCCGGCAAGAAAGTCAAATCGTACTTCGCATAAATAATGAGCGACTTCCGCGGCCACCGCGCGAACTGATCGAAATAAGCCATGGGACTCACGGCAAGCCACGACTGGCGCAGCGTCTCCAGCGTGATCTGCGACTCCATCCCCTGCCGGATGTGCCGCGTCGACTGCCCATGCCACACCACATCAGCCACATATGTTGAAGCGTGATTGAACGCTGCGACTCGAATTCGCGGATCATGCGCCGCCGCGATGAACGCATAACACGAACCCAGGCTCGTGCCGACAATCCCCAGCTTGCTGTAACCTTGCTGCTCCAGCCAATCGAGACAGCAGCGGACATCCACTACTCCCTGCCGCACCGCATCCAGCGTGCGGCCGACGTTGGCGGAAACGGCGTAATCCGCGCGGCTGATCTCGGCCGGCATGCGAATATCGTGATAAGGCATGCTCAGCCGCAACACCGAGATTCCCAGCATGTTCAGAACTTTGCAGAGGCTGACGTAGGCAATCGCATCCGCGTTCCAGTGCGGCAGAAGAACGATGGCGCGCCGCCCTCGCGCCGGAAACCAGCGCGCATTCACCAGATTGTTTTCCGCATACGGCGTCTTCACCGGCGCAGTGAAGCGCAGGAACTCCGCGAACGTTCCCTTCACCTTCGCTTCCAGCTTCGGATCGGGAACTTCACGGGTGGAAAAAACCTGCACTTCGCGCCGCTCCAGACGAAAATCAGTTGGACTCTTATAAGAATAAAAATCGTCGCTGGAGGCAACGATCCGCCGGTTGAAATCAATGAAGAATTTCGCCGGATCGTCCACCGCTTGCGCTGGACGCGAGCCATTCCGGCAAGGCCAATCCCGCGCCCACTCCACCCCCCACTCCAGCGGACGCACCACGCGGTTGTTGTCCACCGAAGTAAGCCGGTGCTCCCAGTCATACATCCATTGTGCGTAGCGCGAAGGCATGGTCAATCTTCTAGTGTAGCAAGCGGAAATCGATTAGCTCAGGCGCAGCCATTCAACGGTTGCATTGGGCGGTTGGCGCTTAGCATTTGGTCCCTCAACGGGACAGCGCGGAGAAATGCTCGTGGACTGTGACATCCGTCACCACGAATCCCGAGGAGAGCGAGTATCAGGGGAGGGGCAGTGACCAACGGTAGGTCCGCTTGAAACGTAACTACATTTGGAGTTACACTGGATCTCGAATGGGATGAAGCGAAGAATCGCGCCAACATTCGGAAACACGGCTTCGATTTCGCCTGGGCAGAGCAACTGTTCCGCGGTCCCCTCTTTGTCCGCCCGGATACGCGTGAGGACTACGGCGAGGAGCGATGGACTGGACTAGGTATGATCGGGGGCAGGGTTGCGGTGCTGACGTTCGCTGAACTATCGCCGGACAACATTCGCATCATCTCGTTTAGAAAGGCAAACCATGAAGAGCGGAAAGAATACGAAGATGCCATCCAGAACGGACTCGAAGCGCATTGACGCGATGCGCGACGAAGACATCGATTATTCCGATATCCCTAAGCTGGGCCCAGACTTCTTCAAGAACGCTATTCTCTGGCCCGGCCCGAAGAAGCAGATTACCCTGCGCGTTGAT
>Ga0302326_10004148_pt1 | contig 33736 bp, 30 predicted proteins | sample Palsa_T0_3_FD_202264 | JGI IMG/M metagenome (GOLD analysis project Ga0302326, IMG submission 202264) | Peat permafrost microbial communities from Stordalen Mire near Abisko, Sweden - Palsa_T0_3 | ecosystem: Environmental > Terrestrial > Soil > Palsa > Peat permafrost | place: Sweden: Abisko...
CGGGGCGTACCAGTATGCCAGTCGCTCGCAGGTCTGCTCCGCTGCGGCGGACAAGGGGGACACCGGCACCGTACCTGCAACGCCACAACCGTCGGTACCTGGCGGCGGGCCGTGGCGGCGCCGCTCTTGCCGGATCGGCGTATGCTCGGTGCAGTACCTGCTCGGGCAGCCTGAAACGAGTTCCCGATCGGTCTGGACCGTACGCCTGTCCCGGTGTCGCCTCGCTGCACTCTCCTTCCTCTGCGAGGCGGTACCTATGGCCGCGGAAACGGTCAAAGAACGTAATGACCGCTCTGGTCCTTGTGCTGCTGCCGGGGACCTGGAACTGCCCAGGCCGCTTAAGCTGGCCCGGATAGCGGGCTGGAGCGTGGCCGAGTCCGTCGGCCTGCCGGTCGCTGCCTACCTGATCGCCGCCTGGATCGACGGTCGTAACGCGGGCCTGGTGGCCGGGCTGGCAATTATCTGGCTGACTGTGGTCATTCGCAAGGTCGTTACCGGGTCTGTGCCGGGCCTGCTGACAATTTCGGCGCTGGTGCTCACGGTTCAGACCGGGCTGGTGCTGGCCACCGGTGAGCTGTGGCTGTTCCTGCTGCAGTTCCCGCTGGCGAACCTGTGCATGTGTGTCCTGTTCGCCCGGACGGCGGGCGGTACGGATCCGCTCGTTGCCCGGCTGGCGGCCGAGGTGGTCGCGCTGCGGCAGCCCGCCACCCGGCAGCCGGGCCTGCACCGCTTCTTTCAGGGCGCGACCTGGTTGTGGGCGGGCATATTCCTGCTCCTAACGGTCGCCCTGGCGGTACTGATGGTCACTGTGCCGACAGCACTGTTCCTGTTGCTCTCGACTGTGGTCACTGCCGCGCTGGTCGTTGCCGGCACCGGGGCGTCTACATGGTGGTTCCTGTCGGTGCTGCGCAGGCTCGGGCTGAGGCTCCGTTTTGCTCCCGCCTGAGACGGTACGCCGCAATTTGCCACCCCCGGATGCGAGCTTCGCGACGGCCGGCCCGGCCGCCAGCTACCGTCCGGCGGTGCGGCCGGGCCGCCCGTCGCGTGGCCCGTTAGCGCAGCGCGCCGCCTGCTGGAGCGCCCGGCATAAGAAGGCTGCAGTGCTCGGCTGGTGCGGCCTGGCCGGCGCGGCATTCCTGGCGGGCCAGCTGCTGGGAACGCAGAATCTGCCGCAATACGACCCTGGCCAGGCCGGACAGGGCGAGCAGATCCTGCATCAGCTGAATGTCACTACGCCTCCAGCCGAGAGCGTCCTCATCCAGGCACGCAACCCCGCCGCCCGCCTCACCTTCGCCGATGATCCGCAGATGCAGCAGGCCGCTCGGCAGGTGGCCGCCGCGCTGCACGCTCTGCCAGGCGCAGCGGCGGACATCGCCTCTCCCGATCCGGTGGAAGTCAGCTCGAAGCCACCAGGTGATCCCCCCGGCGGTCTTGCGAGCGGCGCGGCCGGCAGCGCCGCCGGGCTGGTCTCTGTCCGTGGTGGCAGCGCTCTCGTGACGTTCACGGTAGCCGGGCCGCATGCCGACGCCGACGCCACCGTCGCCGCCGACCAGTCTGCCGTCGCCAGGGTGCAGGCCGCCCACCCGGACCTGATCGTCGCTGAGGCGGGCGATGCCAGCACCGACGCGGCAGGGAACGCCCTGCTGGCCTCTGACTTCCATACAGCAGAACTGACATCCGTGCCGATCACCCTGATTCTGCTTCTTGTCGTCTTCGGCGCGCTGATCGCCGCGGGCATACCGGTCCTGCTGGCGGGCAGCGCCGTGGCCGCGACAATCTCGCTGCTAGCCATCCCCAGCAGGTGGCTGCCCATCGGCTCTGGCACCGCCGAGATCGTGTTGATACTCGGCATGGCCGTCGGCGTCGACTACTCGCTGTTCTACTTGCGCCGCGAGCGCGAGGAACGGGCAGCCGGACGCACAGCCGCTGATGCGCTTCAGATTGCGGCGGCTACCTCGGGCCGGGCGATCCTGATCTCCGGCCTGACCGTACTGATCTCGCTGGCCGGATTGCTGCTCAGCGGCATCGACCTGTTTACCGGCATGGCAGTCGGCACGATGATCGTGGTCGGCGTGGCAGTGGCCGGCTCAGTGACCGTGCTGCCAGCGACGCTCGCGCTGCTCGGAGACTGGGCCGACCGCGGCCGGATCCCGTTCCTGCACCGGCGCGCTGCCGTGCGCTCCTCGCGGGTGTGGGCGGCGCTAGTCCGCCGGGTGGTACGCCATCCGCTGGCATGGGGCGGGGTCGGGGTTGTCGCGATGCTGGCCCTAGCCTCGCCGGCACTCGGCATGCGTGTCGGCAACCCGGTCATTGACCTGCCGGCCAACCTGCCCGTCGTGCAGACCCTGGACAAGATCTCTCATGCGTTTCCCGGCCGGCCCGCGCCCGCTGAAGTCGTCGTGACCGGCCGGGACCTGACCAGCCCCCGTGTGCAGCGGGCCGTCACCGCGCTGCAGCGCCAGGCAACAGCCAGCGGGCCGGTACGCGCACCGGTCACGGCGGCCGCCGTGGCCGGGGGCCGTGCGCTGATTATCGACGTGCCGCTGGCGGGCAGCGGGACGGACCCGGTTTCCGACAACGCACTGGTAACGTTGCGCAGCCAGATCCTGCCGGAAACGCTCGGCAAGGTGCCCGGCGTCTCCTTCGCGGTGACCGGAAGCACGGCGGTCAACCATGACTGGAGCGAGGTGCTGCGGGCCCGTACGCCGGTCGTGCTCGGCGTAGTGATCGGGCTGGCGTTCCTCGTGCTGCTGTTCTCATTCCGGTCGGTCTTACTGCCGCTGATCTCGGTCGGGCTGAACCTGCTGTCCGCTGGCGCCGCCTACGGCCTGATCACGCTCATCTTCCAGGACGGTCACCTGCAGGGCCTGCTCGGCTTCACCAGCTACGGCGCGATCGCCCAGTGGGTGCCGCTGTTCATGTTCGTGTTCCTGTTCGGCCTCAGCATGGACTACCACGTCTTCATCGTGAGCCGGATCCGCGAGCGGTACGCGCACGGCATGAGCACCCCGGATGCGGTGACCGCCGGCATCGCTGCCAGCGCCGGTGTAGTGACCAGCGCTGGCGTCATCATGGTGGCGGTGTTCTCGATCTTCGCCACCCTGTCCTTCGTCGATATCAAGACACTGGGCGTCGGCCTGGCCTTCGCCGTCCTGGTAGACGCGACCGTGGTGCGCGGGATCCTGGTCCCCGCGGCCGTGACGCTGCTCGGCGAGCGCACCTGGTACCTGCCCGGATGGCTGAGCTGGCTCCCCGGCCGCCCGGACTGACGAGCCAGGATTTCGCACCTGGGGCCGGCCTCAGGGCCGAGAGCCCGACCGCGCCGGAATGGCAGGATCCGGCCAGCGACAGTCACCTGAGACCAGGGCCCTGGGATCCCGGCCCGCCGCTTCGGTTCACGGGGAAAGTCGTCGAGGAGAACCCGGACCACCTGGCCTCCGGATGCTTGCTGCGTCGTCCGGCGACCGGTGATGTCCGTATCGAGGCGGTCCCCCGGGCCGTGGATCGGGCCTGGGCCGGAGTCGCTCGTCCGCCGCTGACCTGTTCAGCTCGTCAGACTCGCAGAATCTCGGCAGAGCGAGCCGACCGCAGCGGCGCGCGCTCCCAGCCGGCTGGCCGGCGGCCTTCCGGCCTGCAGCCAGGCAGCTTCAGCGTCGCTGTCCTGTACTGCCAGCGCGCGCGCCGCCCACCGCTGCCAGCGCGCCGGTGATACTCATCCTCGGTATGCTGCCGGCCCGGATAATCCCCGTCGGCGCGCATGGGTCACTGACCGCCGGGGTTGCCGCGCTGGCGCGCCGCTGCACCCTGGGAGTGCTGCCAGGCGCTGTGTTCGGGGGCCGGCAAGCCGGACGGCCGCTGGATGGCGCCGCGTTCCTCCTGCGTCGTTCCGCCCCGCCGGCCAGCTCGGTTCACGGTGACCCAGGTCGACCGGCGTGGGGAACGGCTGGCGGGAATACGGGCACCGGGGCCCTCGTCGGCCAGCGTGCGCAGTTGGACGAGTGAGCCCTGACACCGACGCTGTTGCCGTCACTGGTGGCTGTCATTTGCGAGCGGGCAGCGGCCGTCGGCCGGCCAGCTCGATCAGCCGGCGCTGGCGGAGCTGTCCGAGGGCGCCGGCGTGAAGACTCCGAATGGCGGCAAGGATGCGCACCTACCTCGACGGCGTCCGCGGACTCTCACCCTGCTGAGCCGGGGCGGCGGTTCCGGCGCGGCATGGTCCGGCCAGTTAGCGGCGCTGATGCCTGGGGAGCAGGCCTGGCTGGCCAGGGGCAGACGATGTTACGCTCCGCTCGACCCCGGTCCGTCGGGCGCCGAAGTCCGGCCAAAAACAACGCTCGCGCGTACCTACGTCTCGCAGCTTGCGTCCCGCCGAAAGGGGTATTTCGATGGGGCTGCCAGAGGGAACGGTAACGTTTCTGTTTACCGACCTGGAGGGTTCAACGCGGCTGTGGGAGGCGCATCCGCAGGAGATGAGGGACGCGCTTGCGCGTCATAACACGATCGTGCGGGCTGCGGTCGAGTCGCATAACGGTGTCGTGTTCTCCACGATGGGTGATGGCATGGCCGCGGTGTTCGACTCGGCCCGCGATGCGGTTTCCGGAGTGCTACTTGCGCAGCTGGAGCTGACAGCCGCCGACTGGGGTGAGGTCACGGGGCCGCTGGCAGCCCGGATGGGCTTGCTGACCGACGAGGGCGTCCTGGGCGGCGAGCACTACCTGAACCAGCCGCTGAATCGATGTGCCCGGCTGATGGCCGCCGGGCATGGCGGGCAGGCGCTGATATCGGGGGCGACTGAGCTGCTGGTGCGCGATGACATGCCCGAGGGCTGCGGGCTCCTGGACCTGGGGGAGCATCGCCTGCGGGATCTCGCCCGGCCGGTGCGTATCTTTCAGCTGACTGCACCCGGTCTTCGCGGTGAGTTCCCGCCGCTGCGCTCGCTGGACGCATTCGCCGGGAACCTGCCGATCCAACTCAGCTCGTTCGTCGGCCGGGTGGATGAGCTCGGCGAACTGGTCACGGCGGTGCGGCGGTCAGCGCTGGTGACGGTCGCCGGCGTCGGCGGGGTCGGCAAAACGCGTCTCGCGCTGCAGGCCGCAGCAGAGCTACTGCCGTCTTACCGCGATGGAGCGTGGCTATGCGAGCTCCACGCGGCCGACGACGGGGAGGCGATGGCGCAAGCCGTCCTGGCCGCCCTGCGGGTGCGTCCTCGCCCCGGTCTGACTCTGGCTGAGAGCATCGTTGAGTTCCTGCGCAGCAGAAACGTGCTGCTCGTGCTCGACAACTGCGAGCACCTGGTGCGCGCTGCGGCTGCCCTCGCTGCGGACATTCTCCGCAACTGCCGGGACGTGCGAATCCTGGCGACAAGCCGGCAGGCGCTCGGCGTTGACGGTGAGCAGGTCTTCGGGCTGCGGCCGCTGTCGCTGCCAGCACCGTCGCCGGCGGCGAGCATGACGACCATCAGCGGCAGCGATGCGGTATCCCTGTTCGTCCAGCGGGCCACCGCCGCGCGAGGCGACTTCGGCCTGACAGCCGCAAACGTTTCAGCTATCGGCGAGATCTGCCGGCGCCTGGACGGCGTCCCGCTGGCGATCGAACTAGCGGCCGCGCGGGTGGCGGCGCTTCGTCCGGCGGAGATCGCCCGGCTGCTCGACGAGCGCTTCCGGCTGCTCACCCGCGGACGGGCCGATGCCGCCGGCCGCCATCAGACACTGCAGGCCACGGTCGAGTGGTCCTATGCGCTGCTCAGCGAGACCGAGCGCCACGTCTTCAACTGCCTGGGCGTGTTCCCCGCAAGCTTCGACGCCGCAGGGGCAGCCGCCGTCGCCGGCGCAGGCGACCTCGGGCAGTGGGACATCCTCGATGCCCTTACCGCTCTGGTCGGCAAGTCAATGGTCGCGGAGGAAGAGGGAGCCGACCAGACGAGCCGGTACCGGCTCCTCGAGACAATGCGTGCCTACGCACGGCAGCAGCTCGCGGCCGCCGGCGGACAGGACCTGGTGCAACGCCGGCATGCGGAGCACTACGCGGCGTTCGCCGAGCAGGCCGGGCCCGGACTGCTAGGCCCCCAGCAGCTGAGCTGGCAGCGGCAGATCCAAGGCGAGCTCGATAATCTGCAGGCCGCCGTGACGTGGACGTTCACCGGCGACCAGACGGGCCAGTTCGCCTTCCGGATCGTCGCCGCCCTGGCCTTCTCCGCCGTGTTCGGGCGCAGCGCCGTCGGCGCCTGGGCCGAACGCGCTCTCGCCGAGGCTAGAACCTGCTCGCCGGAGACCCGCGCATCGGTCATCGCCGCGGCGGGATGGAGCGCGTTCTGGGCCGGCGACCTCCTGCTCGCGCAGCGTCGGGCCGAGGACGCCATTCGCGAACCTGCATCCGGCGATCCGATCAGTTACGGGCTGCCGCGAGCCCTGCTTTCCCGGACGTACGCATTAACCGGGCAACTGGAACGCGCGGCCAGCATCGTCACAGAGGGCCTGGAGTCCGCGGAACGGGGCAGCCAAGTGGTCGCCGGACATCTCCTTGCCATGGAGGCGATGGCCTGGGATGCCGCCGGAAACCACGCGGCGGCGCGGCGGCCCGCCATGGAGGCGGTCGAGGTAGCTCGCCGGGTCAGAAACCCGGCGCTGTCGGCGATGGCCTTCTACGCAGCTGCAGCCGCGGTATGGGTCGAGGACCCGAAGAGCGCCCTGACGTTCGTCGAGGACAGCCTGGCCCTGACCCGCGCCGGAGCCTTCGACAGCATCCTCGGCTTCGCCCTGTCGCTGGCTGCCGCCATCCGCATCCGCAACGGCGACTTGCCCGGCGCCCTGGCCGTGCTCCAGGAAGCGACCGCGCAGGAACACGGCGACGGCAACCGGCTGGGCCTCGGCGTCACCCTCCAGCGCGGCGCTCTTGTGCTAGCCCGGCTCGGCGAGCCCGAACCAGCGGCGATCCTCGTCGGCGCCGTCTCGGCCCATTTCGCGGTTACCAACGCCAACGAACGCCTCGACATTGACGAGACCCAGGTCCTCGCTCGCCGCGCGCTCGGCGCGGCCGACTACAACGCGGCGCTCCGGCGAGGCGCGGCGATGGACGACGACCAGGTCGTCGCGTATGCCTTTGGCGAGCTTCAACGACTCCGCGACCGCCCCGTGCCGCAGTGATGCTCGCCAACCCGACATGCTGACCGGATCTGCCGCATCGGTTTGCTCCCAGGGCCGTGGGCTCGACCTGGCCGCCGTCGGCCCGGCCGCATTCCCGCGCCTGGGCGAAAGCCGCGTCGACGTCATCTGCCTCGATCACGATCTCCGCCCCCACACCGCGGGGGCTGGCGAAATGAGCGGGACGGAAATGATGCTCCGCGGGCAGAGCGCTGCGGCGCTGGAGTCCGATGCGCCCCCGCCCCGCGCTCACCGGCACGTACCCCCGAGGATCTAGCCCGGAGGAGGCTGCATGCCCAGGGAAGCAGCGTCGTAGGCAGCGCCGTAAGCGGCAGTGCCCTGGCGGATGCCCTGGACAGCAGCTGTTCAGTGTCCTCAGGCCGCAGGTCGTAAGCCGGGTCTGGTTCAGTGCCTGCGCAGGAACAGGACGACGAGCACGATGATCACGATGAGGATGATTGTTCCGACGCCGATGAACATTTGGGGATTTCCTTCCGTGTGATGCGGGGGGCCAGGCGGGGTTGCTGAGCGGCGGTGAGCCGGGAGTACGCTCCCGGCGGGGCATCCGCCCCGCCCAGGTGTTCAGGGCGGGGCGACGATAGGGGCGGCGAGGAGGCCGGGCCCGCTGTCTGCCGGGGTGACCTGGTGAGGCTGCCTTCAGCGCCGTGGGCGGGCGGGTTAGTGCCGGAGGGCGTCTTTGGTTTTGGCGCCGGCCTGCTTGAGGTTGCCCTTGGCCTGGTCGGTGCGGCCCTCGGCGCGCAGGCGGCGGTTGCCGGTCGCGCGGCCGGCGCGCTTCTTGGCGCCGCCTTTCATGGCCTCGGCCTTGTGCGCAAGCTTGCGGAAGATGCTCATGGTGCTGCCTTTCACGGGTGTTATTCCGCGGGCGCGGATGCGCTCGCGGGGATGCCGGCATCGGCGGGACCGATGCCGTCCGCCGGGACGGCGGGAACAGCCAGCGGTGCTGACTGCGGGACGGCAGCCGGGACCGCCGCGGGCTCCTGGCCGCGGGCCGGAGGAGCCTGAGTCGCCGGGCGGCTGAACAGCCGCGCGAAGACGCCCGGTCTGCTGCCGTTGCGGGCGGCGCCGTCGTCGCCGAGGTTGCTGGCGGTGTAGGCGCGGGCCGTGTCGCGCTGCCCGGCGAGGTCGTCGCGGTCCTGGGTGACGGCGGCGGTCTCGCGACGGGACTGCTTCAGGCCGCGGCGGGCGTCACGGCCGCGGCGGGCGGTGCGGCGCGCGCCGGCCAGCAGCAGGCTGAGCCCGAGAAGCGCGATGGCGCCGACCACGATGCCGTACAGGAACAAGGTGCCGGTGGACCCGGTCACGTGGTAGCCGAACACGGCGAAGTGGCCGGCTGCGTGCGCGTGGCCGCTATTGGTGAGAACCCCGGCCACTCCGGCGACCACCGCCGCGACCAGGATGACGAGCCCGACGATGACAATCATGATAGCCTCCGGTAGTTTTGCTGTAGACCTACAGTAAAACACCAGGAAGGACTAACGTCAACAGCGTAGACCTACGTTATAAGCTACAGTGGAGACCCTGATCCGCGCACAGGAGAGAAGGTGCTACCGCCATGACGACGCCCAGTCCCCGCCGGGTGGCCGCCGGCGCTCCCGCCGCCAACGGAACCAGCAAGATCACCCGGGACGCGGTGCTCGCCGCCGCGCTGGACATCATCGACGCCGGCGGCGCGGACGCGCTGTCCATGCGCGGGCTGGCCCGGGTCCTGGAGCGGGACCCGATGATCCTGTACCGGCACGCCCCCAACAAGGCGGCGCTGCTGGACGGCGTCGCCGAAATCGTCCTCGCCCAGCTGGACGTCGATGCATCCGACCCGGACTGGGCCGGCCAGCTCCGCGCCGTCGCCCGCCGCTTCCGCGTTCTGGCGCTGGCCCACCCGCACGTCGTGCCGCTGCTGGTCACCCGGCCGCTGTCGACACCTCTCGGCCTGCGGCCCCCCGGCACCCTGCGGCCCCTCGAAGACATCCTGGCCCTGCTCACCCGGGCCGGGTTCAGCGGACCCGACGCGCTGCACATCTACCGGGCCCTGTTCGGCTTCCTGCACGGACACGTCCTGAACGAACTCCAGGAACTCGTTGAGAACCCCGACGAGACCGACGACCTGCTCCGGCTTGGCCTGCACCGGCTGCCGATCGGCGAGTTTCCCCTGCTCCGCGGCCTCGCCTCTGTCCTGGCCCACTACGACGGCGCCGCTGAACTGGAACGCGGCCTCGACATCCTCCTCGACGGGCTCACCGCCGCACTCACCCCCCAGACCGCCGGTCCCGTCGTCGGCGCTGATCTGCAGCCCGGTTAGGACGCGCCCTTCGGCTTGCTCAATGACGATCCGGGCCGGTCAGCGCCGCATGTAGCCGCACGGAGGCGACCTGGCTGCGGTGACCTGTGCGGCCGCTGGATACCGATCGTCGCGGAGTCTGCCCGCGCGTGCGTCGCCCGAAGCTCCTTATGGCCGGGGTCGGCTCGCCAATCAGGCCGAGGTCTCCGCGTGGCGTTGGGAGATGGCCCGAATTACTGCTTGGCGGTGTCGGCCGCGCCCCCGAAGAGGCCGGGACATCGCGGTAGACCTGAGGTAGATGCGAGCAGGAGAGGTGCTGGGTTGATCCTCCCGAAAGAACGCGACCCTCGTTTCGCGGCGTTCCGCCGCAGCGGGGGCTCTCATAGATTCGGATCACTGAATTTAGCGGAGTGCTGCTGCGCCGTCGCCCTGCGGTCGGTCGTCGCGCTGACTGGTTGCGGCACGGTCGCATGCTGCTTCGTCACTATCTCGTCCGTGACAGACCCGGCGGGGACCGCCAGGATCTGCGGCGACCATGAAGTGACCACGACGAACTTCAGGCGGTTGGGCCGCACGCTAGGCGCCAGCCCTGGACAGCGCACCACAGCGGGCGCGGATAATGAGAGCCGTGGCTGCTGACGAATCACCGCGAGTGACGTGCGTCTTCTGCGAGATCGTGGCCGGCCGGGAACCGGCCAGCGTGGTCTACTCCGATGCCGCGGTCCTCGCCTTCATGGACCTGCGCCCGATCAATGCCGGCCACCTGCTGGTAGCGCCACGGGCCCACGCCGCCCGCCTCGCCGACCTGGACGAGCGGCTCGGCGCGGCGATGTTCGCGGTGGGGCAGCGGCTGGCAGGAGCCATCCGACGCTCAGGGCTGCCGTGCCAGGGGGTCAACCTCTTCGTTGCCGACGGCGAGGTCGCCGGTCAGGAAGTTATGCATATCCACCTGCACGTGCTGCCGAGGACACCGGGCGACGGGTTCCGGATCGAGCGTGGGTCAGCAATCACCGGCCGGGCCGAGCTTGACCGGGGAGCTGCCCTTGTCCGGGGCGGCCTGAACGGGGCCGGCTGACTAGGTCGGGGCGTGCGCTGGCCTGATGGCCAACGCCAGGACGAGTGACATGCGCGCGAGCTCGACACCGTCAGCTGGGCCGGTGCGGAACATCCCGGCCCCGCCTCCTTCCTCCAGCAGCACCCAGATTGTGCCGTCGGCCGGAACGCGCCCGCAGCCACGTATGCTGCCGCGCGCCAGACGAGCCACGTAGCGGATCAGCCCGGCTGCCAGCGAGCCAGCGAACGGCCGTCGCGACCGCGATGATCAGCGCGATCCCCGCGGCCGGGCTGGCTGCGCGACGTCGACGTCCGGCTGATCCTGCCCGACGACCATTTCGACGCGCGTCAGCTCGCCGCAGAACCGTAAGGCGGTACGACTGAATAGAGCGGCGAAGGAGCGCCCAGTCCCCCGGAGAATGCGGCCTTGCTCATGAAGGTCAATCAGCAAACACTCAAGTGGATATGTGGCGCTGATCGTCCCGCGCGAATACGGATCTCGAACTCGTCGTGCCAAACCATGCGCGGCTTGGGGATCTCCGCCACGGTGTCGGGCCGACGAAGCACCAAATCTCTGGGCACGTATTGGGCACAGACAGCGGCCCGGCGCCGCTCTCAGCCAGGGCCAGCCAGACATAGCTGCCAGTAAAATCTGGTTGACGATTGGAGATGCTGCAAAACCACAGGTCAGAGTCCAGATGCGCACGTCAGGGCCGGGTTCGGCTACGATGCAGCGAGCCCCCGCCGGTGTAGCTCAGTTGGCAGAGCAGCCGTCTTGTAAACGGCAGGTCAGCGGTTCGATCCCGCTCACCGGCTCCCCGTGGCAGGTATCTGACCACTGCAGACGAAGTCCTCGCATACCGAGTCCGCTCCCTGGAGTCCGCGGACGCCCCGGGCATGCGCCCATAAGGGGGCCTACCCTCGGTTTCATGGCCAACGAGACCGAGTACTTCTGCACCCACAGTGCGCACGACCCCGAGACCCTGACGCATCACATGAACAGCATGGCCCGAGCAGGCTGGGACCTCCTGACAGTCGACTTCGCCATCAGGGGCGAGACCGGCTTCCACACGTTCTTCTGGCGGCGGCACGTCAGGGCGTCCGCCTAGGCGCTTAGCGCCGGCTGGCTTCCTGCGCGACGCGCTCAAGCTGGCTGCGGTAGCTCTTCCACCATGCCTGGTCAGTAGCACGGAGGTTGTCGTCGTCAGCCTGCAGCCCGGCGGTCCCGTCGATGAGCTCGCGGACGATATCGGCGTGCCCGGCGTGCCGGTGGGTCTCGGCGACCACGTGCACGAGGATCAGGTGCAGCGTCACCGCGCTGCGGTCGCCCGGCCACCACGGCACGTAGCCAGGCGCGTCCAGGTCCCGTGTCCGGATGGTCTCATCCGCGTGCGCCCACGCCTGCCGGTACATCCCGAGGATCTGCTCGCGTGACTCATCGGCGGTGGCCCACATGTCAGCGTTGTTCCTGGCGTCGTCCTCAGACCAGGGACGCGGGCCGCTGGGAGGCCGCCCGAAAGCATCCCCGAAGTACCACAGCTCGACCCCGGCCAGGTGCTTGACCAGTCCGAGCAGGTTGGTGCCGGTCGGCGTCAGCGGGCGCCGGATGTCGTATTCAGATAGCCCGTCGAGCTTCCACAGCAGTGCTTCACGGGCGGCCTGCAGGTAACGGTGCAGGTCGGCTTTAGGGCCCGCTCCTGTCATGCCGGGAAGTCTGCCACATGGTGCTGACAGCCCAGCCTGAGCCGCAATAGCCCTGGCATCCCTCTGCAGATCTTCTAAACTGGCCATGCTCCGCCAGGGACCGGGCAGCTTGGAGTCGGGGTGACTGCGCGCTCCCGACGTGGGAGGCGCGTTACGACGAGCTGGTCAAAGCCCAGCTCATCACGGTTCCGCTAGGCAACCGCGGGGTGCGCTTTCAGCCGGCCGACAGAACTTCGCCGATCATCTTCTGGACCTTCAAGGGCTCGAGCATTCTCGACCATCTTGAAGCGCATGGGGTGACTGTGAATCGCAACGTGACTCGGCTCCGGCAGACGGGCGGGCTCCGCCACCAGCTGTGACGATTCGTCCCGCCTGAGTATCAGCCGGGCAGCACGCCGTCGACGACTGCCTCGGACTCGCGCGCCAGGATCTGCCGCACGGTCTGCTCCGGGCTCAGCGCCGAGGTGTCCAGCCAGAGGCCGATCCGCGGCGTCTTCGCCAGCTGCCGGTCCAGGTCCTCAGGGGTGAACTCGCCCGGCCGGTAGGCCAGCTTTCCGGTGGCCGCGTGGCGCTGCTCCTCCCGCTGCCGGATCACGTCAAGGGACGGCCGGAGGACGACAAGATGGCGCGGCCTGCCGCAGACCGCCTGGAGCCAGCGCATGACATCGGCGCCGAAGATGTTGTCCTGCACCACCGTGCAGAATCCCGCAGCGCAGTACTCCCCGGCAGTCAGGGCAGCCAGCCGGTACCGGAGGTCGAGGAGGCGCCTGGCCTCCGCGGTCCTGGTGTCGCCGGCGTGGACCCAGCCCCTGACGGCCCAGCGGTAGAACTGCCCGCCCCGGATATGCACACCCCGATCAGCCTGCCGGGCCAGCAGGTCCGCGATGGTCGACTTGCCGGCTGCCTGCACGCCCGTAATCAGCCAGACTCCGTCAGGCACGAACGTCGCCCTGCCGCTCAGCCCCGCCGGGCAGGCCGAACATCGGCAGGCACGGATCCAGGCCCGCGATCCTGACCGGAACGACAGCGCGCGCCGCCCAGGTCTGCCGGTCCAGCCGGAGGCGGACGTTGGTCACCGGGCGGTCGCGGCTGACCTGCCGGTTGATGCCGTCGAGCGCGTAGCCGAGCTTGCGCGATACGCCCAGCGACGCCGCGTTGTCCGAGTTCGCGCTCGATACCGCGTACTGCGCGCCGAGACCGGCGAACGCCAGGTGCAGGACGGCAGCCCGCATTTCCGTGCCGATGCCCTGGCGCTGATGCCCGAGACCAAGCCATGATCCCGTGCTCACCTCCCGCAGGAGCGCGAAGTCGTGGCCGGAGATGCCCTGGGTGCCGACAACGGTCTCGTCGCGGACGACGACGAGCTGAAGCGCCCACTGCTGCGGCGTCCAGGCCGCGCGCTGCGACCAGTGAAACTGCAGCACGCTGCGTGCCCGCTCGGGTGGTGTGACATCTGTCCAGGCCGTCTCGAACGGCTGGACCGCCGGGTCGTGAACCCCGGCGGCGGCCAGCGCGGCCAGGGCGTCCAGGTCCGCCTCACCCGGAAGCCTCAGCTCCAGCCGCGGCGTCTGCAGCCGGAGCGCGGTCAGCGGCCACCACTGTGTCATGCCGGTCATTGTCCCGCGCCCGCACGACGGGCGGCATCCGGATTACGCCCGGCCTCCGATCCGCCGGGAGCCGCCTGCGGGCGCCGCCGCAGCGATCGTGCTGAGGCGGTCCCGGCTGCGCCGGGACGGCGGCTGCCGCAGACTGGGAGGTGCTGGCCTGCAGGCCAGTTCAGGCACCGGGCAGACCGGGCTAATCTGTGACGTGCCGCGCGGGATGACCGGAGTCTTCGCGCACAATCCGGCTGGAGGCCGCGTGCAGTATCAGTTTTCCAGGATGGTCGCCGGACCGTTCCTCCGGATGCTGGTCAGGCCGACGGTCATCGGTGCCGAGAACATCCCGCCGTCCGGGGCGGCGATCCTGGCCTCCAACCACCTGTCCGTGATTGATTCCATCTACCTGCCCCTGATGCTGGCGCGGCCGGTCAGCTTCGCGGCCAAGTCGGAGTACTTCACCGGCACCCGGCTGCGCGACAGGGCCGTGGGCGCCTACCTGCGCTCGACGAACCAGCTGTCGACCGACAGGGCCGGCGGACAGGCCGCCATGGGCATGCTTGAGGCCGCGCTCGCGCACCTGAACTCAGGTCAGCTCTTCGGCATTTACCCGGAGGGAACGAGGTCTCCTGACGGACGGCTCTACCGCGGCCGCACGGGAGTGGGGTTCCTGGCCCTCCATTCCGGCGCACCCGTCATCCCGGTCGCCATGGTCGGAACGGACCGGATCCTGCCGCCTGGCCGCCGCCTCCTGCGGCCCGGCCGGATAGAGATCCGGATCGGCGAGCCACTGGATTTCGCCCAGTTCCGCGGGCAGCCGGCCGGGGCGAGACAGCGCCGGGCGGTGACCGACGAAGTGGTGCGGGCCATTCAGAAGCTGTCCGGCCAGGAGTTCATGCCGATGTACGCGTCCGTCCGCAAGGAGCAGCTCGCGGCCGAGCACAGCGGCAAGGCCGGGCAGGCCACGGCGGCAGGCTAGCCGGACGTCCCGCCGCCTACTCGCGCCGGCGCCAGTCCGCCTGCCTGCTCTCGCCTAATTCGCCGGCGCGCTGCTCGCTATCGTCGTCGCGGCGGACCGGATTCCAGACGAAGATCGGCCGGCCATCGTCAGGCCCGGCTGCCGAGTTTGGCTTGACCTGCTGCCACGGTGACGGCTCACCGCCGTCGACCGGCTCCCACAGCGACCCGCTCGGTGACCTGGGTGCCGCTGCCTGCGACGCACGGGGCTGCCGGACGGGAAGGCCGGACGGGGCGATCCGCTGCTGTGCAGCCTCCGGAGCCGGGAATGACTGCTGCCGGTCAGGCTGCCAGGGCCGCTCGGGGCGGCGCGGCTGCCACGGCTCATCCGGCCCGCTGCCGGCCGGGCTCTGGCTGCGCGCCGCCTCCGCGTACCCCTGCGAAGGGCGCGCGTCCTGCTGCCAGCTTCCGCGCTGCGCGAGCCGGCTCACGTCCTCGGCGCTCGCCCAGTGCGCTGACCTGGCCTGGTCGAGCGCAGCGGCCCAGTCGGCCGCCCCGGGCTCGGCCGGCGCCCCGTTACCGGCGGCCGGGTCGTAACCCGCGGGCGGCGCACCGGTTCCTGGTGCATGCGGACCAGGCTGCGCCGGCGGGACGTAGTGGGCGGGAACTGCGGCCCAGTCCGCCGGACTGGGCTCGGCCTGCGGACCGTAACCGGCGGTCGCTCCGATCTCTGGTGTCCGCGGACCGGTGCGCTCTGCGGGGTCCGTCCGGCGGGGCAGCGGCGTCCGGCTCGGCTGGTCCGGCTGGCGTGCCGGACCGGCCAGATTCGCTCGCGTGCCGGGCTGATCTGCACCGCTCGCGGGACCAGCCGGGGCGGGTCGCCCGGACGGCTCGCCCGGCCAGGCGTGCTGCTCCGCCGCTCCGGAGCGAGCCGGGTCGGCCAGGCGCCCCGGCGCTGCTGTCCAGGGCAGTTCTCCCTGAGGCGCCGAGGCTGGCTCCCACGGCGGCGCGCCGGAGACCAGCGGCCGCCTCGCTACCGCGCGTGAAGCCGGACCGTGTGCGGGGGGCCGGCCGGGCTCGGCCTGGCCAGGCAGCAGCGCGGGCCCGATAAGCGACAGCCGGCCGTCAGGCCTGTCCGGCACCGGCGCGAACAGTCCATGATCGGAATCGTCGTAGCCGCCCGGCAGCGCTGCCCTGGCGGGGCGGTCGGCGAGCCCGGGCCGGCCGGGCGAGGAGACCGGCGCGTTGAAGACCTCGACCATCCGGTCTGCCTCGGGTCCGGCGGCCTGCGGGTAGCGCGACTGCGCCTGCCGGCGCGTCCACTCCGCGGGCACCGCGAGCTCGGTACCGGGACGGCGACGGCGGCCCGTCGCCGCGTACACGGCGATGATCAGCAGCAGGATGACGAGTACGCCCCCGGCGATCTCCCCGGCCCTGACGAGCTGAGCTCCGATGCCCTGACTTGCCGGGGATCCGGCCACCCCGGCGGGCGCCACCAGCGGCTGCGCCCCGGCGCCGGCCCGGTCAGCCGGCGGCGTGGCGAGCAATGCGGCCGCCGCCATCGCCTTGTCGGCGTTGACCGTGCCGTACCCGGAGCCGTCGCTCAGGCCGTGCGCCGGGCGGAACACCGTGCTGGTGGTGAGAGCCTGCCGGACCTGGGCCGCGCTGAGCCCCGGGTACCGGGACCTGAGCAGCGCGGCGATCCCGGACACCACAGCGCTGGCCGCGCTCGTGCTGTTGATCGTCTGATAGCCGCCGGCGTTCGAGGCCGCCACTACGCCCGCGCCCGCCGCCGTCAGCGTCACGTAACTCTGATGGCTGGACCAGGGCGCCTTGACGAAGGCCGAGTTGAACGCGCCGACTGCGATCACGCCGGGGTAGGCGGCCGGGTAGTTCGGCGCGTCTGTGGTGGCCGCGTTATCGCCTGCCGGGGCGACGAGCACGACGTTGCGGCTGATCGCGTAAGCGACGGCGGACTGCTCGGCCGCGCTGCCGCCGGCCGCTGCGGTGGCACCGCCCGCGCCAGCGGCGTCCGGCTGCCCCGGGTCGGCAGGCAGGTCGATGACCGTGGCGCCGTGGCTGACCGCATACCGGATGCCTGCGGCAATCGCGGCGGGGATGGCGGCCGCAACTGCGGGCTCGGTGAGATCGGGATCGTCTGCCGGAAGCGTGACCGGAACGGACAGGATGCGGGCCTTCGGCGCGACCCCGATGATGCCGTCACTGCCCGCCGAGCCATGGCCGCGCCCGGCGATCAGGCTGGCGATCGCCGTTCCCTGCTCAGCGAAGTACTGGCCGGATGCGACCGGCGCGCCGGACGGAGCAGGCGCTGAAGTGACCGCGCCCGACAGGTCAGCATGCTGGGTGTCAACGCCGTCGCTCAGCACGGCGATGGTCACGCCGTCGCCCTGAGAAGCCGCCCAGGCACCGGTGACGCCGAGCGAGCTGAGCCACCACTCCGAGTGCCTGACCTGGTCAGCGCTGGCTGGCAGCGCAGACAGCCCGAGCGAGACGGCCGCGGCGCCGGTGGCGATGAGTGCCATGACGGTGCGGGGGAACCTCAGTGGCACGCCGTCCTAGCCTTCCATGGTGGGTACCGCATATTGTGCCATGTTCTAGCTATTTGAGTGCTATCTGCGTGAATCTCAGCGCCCCCGGCGAAGGCCCTGGCAGGCGGCCGGCTCAGGTCCCGTGAGCCTGCGCGATGCGGACGTGCGCGCCCGGCGGAAGCCCGAGCTGCTGCGCTGCGTCACCGGAGTTGATGGCCAGCGAGATGAGGCCCGCACTGTCGGTGAACGCGACGATCTCTCCCGGCGCTCCGGCTGCGAACGTATCCAGGTAGGGAACGGTGAACTGGCGGCGTCCGCACCGCACGATGACCGGGGAGCCGATGCCGATGCCAAGCCGTCCGGCGTCGGCTGCCGGGATGGACAACTGCACGTTCCCGAACCGGTCTACTGACATGACCTCACCCTCCGCGGCACCATCATGCAGCCTGCTGGTAGGAGCGGGCAGCGTGACCAGGTCGTCGATGCCGACCTTGTCGCCGGCCTCGGCCAGGTCCAGGCCCGCGGCCAGATGCGCGGCCACCGGCATGAAGATGTCGCGGCCGTGGAAAGTCGCTGAGACCGGATGCAACCACAGCTCTCCGTTAGTCAGCTGGACCGCCTCGCTGCCGCCGCCGAGCGCCGCGACTGCCCAGGACAGCAGCCCGTTGTCCGGGCCGACGAGGACGCTGCCGCCCGCAGCGACCGCGACCGCGCGGCGGGCAGTGCCGACGCCGGGGTCGACGACCGCGACGTGAACGGCCGGCGGCAGGTAGGCGACGGTCTGCGCCAGCACCGCGGCGCCGCGGCGGACGTCACCAGGCTGCACCAGGTGGGTGATGTCGATGATCCTGGCCGCCGGGGCGATTCTGGCTGCCGCCCCGTGGCAGGCCGCGACGAATCCGTCCTCCAGGCCGTAGTCGGTGAGGAAGCTCAGGTAGCTATAGACGGTCACGACTGGTCAGCGTAGTTTGCCGGTGGCCCCGCGCATAGGGCGAGGGGCAGCGGCCCGATCGGCGGCGGCTGCCTAAGATGGGCAGACGGCGCGGGTTGCCAGGAGGCCGGGTGGCGGGATTGTCCGAGCGCGACATGCGCATCCTGGCCTTCGAGCGGAGCTGGTGGCGGGTCGCGGGGGCCAAGGAGCGGGAGATCCTGGAGGTATTCGGCATGCCGGTCACCAGGTATTACCAGCTGCTGAATGAGCTCATTGACCGGCCCGAGGCGGCCGAGTTCGACCCCGTGCTGGTGACCCGCCTGCGGCGGCAGCGAAGCAGGCGGCAGCGAATGCGCTCGGCACGGCCGGACTAGCGCAAGACCGGGGACGCCGAATGACCGGGGACGCCGAATGACCGAGGACACCGACCGCCAGCGTGCTGTTGCCGGCCTGCCGGTTCCGGCAACCGCCGAGGGCAGAGCCGGGCTGGCCGCGCTGATCACCGATCCGGAGCACGCTCTGATCGCGGTCGACTTCGACGGCACGCTCGCCCCGATCATCGACGACCCCGCTGCCGCCCGCGCGACGCCGGACGCTACCCGCTCGCTCACCCGCCTGGCCGGAAGGGCCGGAACCGTGGCGATCATCACCGGGCGCCCGGCGGCTGATGCGGCGAGCTTCGCCGGCGTCGCGTCCGTTCCCGGGGTGATCGTGCTCGGGCACTACGGGATGCAGCGCTTCGAGCGGGGCACGGTGTCGAGTCCGCCGCCGCCGCCCGGCCTGAGTGTGGCCCGCGCTGAGCTGCCGGCGGTGCTGTCGGCGGCAGGGGCGGACCCGGGCACCTGGATCGAGGACAAGGGCGACGCGCTTGCGGTGCACACCCGCCGCGCCGCGCGGCCCGACGCAGAGCTCGGTCAGCTGCGCGCCCCGCTGGCCGGCCTGGCCGCCAGGACCGGCCTGGCGCTGGAGCCGGGCAGGCTGGTACTTGAGCTTCGTCCGCCGGGAGCGGACAAGGGGCGCGCGCTCACTTCCCTGGCAGGCGAGCGGGCACCTGAGGCGATCTTGTTCTGCGGCGACGACCTCGGCGACAGGCCCGCGTTCGCCGCGGTGCGCGAGTTGCGCCAGACCGGCACGCCGGGGCTGCTGGTCTGCAGCGGCTCCGCTGAGGTGCCGCAGCTTGCTGCCGAAGCTGACCTGGTCGTCGACGGGCCGGCCGGGGTCGCGGCATTCCTGGGCGGCCTCGCTGCCGCGTTCGGCGCCTAGCAGGCCGCTCGTCGTGCGGCGGCCAGCCGGCTGCTAGCAGGCGCCGGCCTGATCGAGCGCCTCGACCTGCTCGGCGAGCCATCGGCTCGGCGGCATCGCCGCCGAGGCAGTGGCCAGCGCGGCACTGCGGCGGCTGCGCTCCTCGTCGCTCATGGTCAGGGCCTCGTGCAGCGCCTGCGCGGTCTGGCTCACGTCGAACGGATTCACCAGCAGTGCCTCGGCGCCCAGTTCCGCGGCCGCGCCCGCCTCCGTGGACAGGACAACCGCACAGCCCCCGTCCGACAGGATCGGCCCTTCCTTGGCGACCAGGTTCATCCCGTCCCTGATCGGGTTGACCAGCATGACGTCTGCCAGCCGGCAGGCCGCCAGCGAGCGCGCATAGTCGTCATGAACGTCGAGCAGCAGCGGGTCCCAGCCCGGAGCGGCGAACTCGTCCTGGATCTGCCTGGCCATGCGCTGGACTGCGGCGGTGTACTCCCGGTACTCCGGCAGATCGTGCCGGGACGGATAGGCGAAGGCCACGTGCACGACCTTCCCGCGCCACTCGGGCCGGCTGCGCAGCAGCTCCCGGTACGCCTCCAGGCCGCGGACGATGTTCTTCGACAGCTCGGTGCGGTCGACCCGGACGATCAGCTTGCGCCCGGCAGTGGCGTCCGCGAGCGCTGCCATCCGGCTCAGCACGTCGCGCTCGGCCGCCCGCGCCCGCAGCTGGCCGGCATCGACGCCGAGCGGGTGCACGCCGATGCTGGTCACGTGGCCGTCGCAGGTGACCTGGCGCCGGCCGGCGTCCACCTTCGCGCCGAGAAACTGCTCGCAGCAGTCGACGAAGGCGTCAGCCCAGCGCCGGCACAGGAAACCGGCGTGGTCGGCACCGAGAATTCCGGCCAGGACCTCGCGGCCGACGTCGTCGGGCAGTATCCGGTAGTAATCAGGCGGGGCCCACGGCGTATGCGAGAAATGCGCGATCCTGACTCCCGGCGCGCCCCGCGCCAGCAGGCGCGGCGCCAGGCACAGGTGATAATCCTGGATGATCGCGCGGGCGGGCGGGCCGCCGCGCTCCGCGGCGGCCGCCGCCGCATCGGCGAGCGCGGCCGCGAACATCTCGTTGTAGCTGCGGAACGCCTCCCAGTCGCGCGCGAAGCTGGGGCCGAAACTCGGCTGACTCGGCGTGGCGTACAGCATGTGGTGCACGAACCACAGGGTGGAGTTCGCCACGGCGTTATAGGCCCGCTGGAACAGCGCCGGCGGGATATCGAGCATCCGGACCTCGGCGCCGCCGGTCAGGCCGGGATCGATCATGCCTCCCGCAGCGGCCCGTGCCGCCACCCGGTCGCCGTCGGTCAGGGCGGCGCAGACCCACAGCATGTCTGTACTCTCCGCTACCGCGGACAAGCCAGACACCATCCCGCCGCCGCCGCGCCTGGCGGACAGGCGGCCGTCATCGCCCAGCGAAAAGGAGACTGGCCCCCGGTTGGACGCGATCAGAATTCGCCCGCCGGCCTGCGCTTCGCCCACAAACTGCGAGCCTAATGTCCCGCTGCCTGGCTGCCAGGGGCCGGCCTAGGCCGATGCCTGGATTCCGCGCTCCTGTCACTGACTGTCAGCCCGCGAGCCTGATGGCTGGTGCAGCCAGGCGGGTCCCGGCCCTGAGTTTCCGGCGGAATCCCGGGTTGGGCAGCACAGCAACGTCAGGTTAAGATTCGGTACACAACTGCATATCGCTCATCCAGAGGGGTGGAGGGAACGGCCCGATGAAGCCCCGGCAACCATCACGTTGATCGTTTTTCCGCTGTAGCGAGCCCGATGACGCAGTGCAGCCCTAGCGGCGAGGTCATCACGTGACAGGTGCCAACTCCGGCCCGCGGCATCAGCCGCCGGGACAGATGAGGAGAGAGGCCTCGCCAGTGAGTACCACGCTGACCAACGCAGCATCACCGACTATCCCGTCGTCCTTCGGATTCGCCACCAATCTTGCCTGCCGCGAGTGCGGGCACACCTGCCCGCTCGGCTCGACGCACGTGTGCGACCAGTGCTTCGGCCCGCTGGAGGTGGCCTATAACCTGCCGCCGCTGACACGGGAGCACATCGAGTCCGGGCCGCTCAGCATGTGGCGCTACGCCAGCCTGCTGCCGGTACGGCCGGACATCGCCAGCACCCCGAACCTCGATCCCGGCTGGACGCGCCTGGTACGGGCGGATCAGCTGGCCAGCATTCTCGGCATGCGCGAGCTGTGGATCAAGGACGAGCGCGGCAACCCCACCCACTCGTTCAAGGACCGCGTCGTCGGTGTCGCCCTCGCAGCCGCGCTCGAGCTCGGCTTCAAGGTGCTTGCCTGCCCGTCGACCGGCAACCTGGCGAATGCGGTGGCCGCAGCCGCCGCCCGCGCCGGCATCCGCTCCGTCGTCCTGATCCCCGCTGACCTGGAGCCGCAGAAAATCATCGGCTCGGCTGTCTACGGCGGGTCACTGGTAGCGGTGCAGGGCAGCTACGACGACGTGAACAAGCTGGCCTCGGAGCTGGCGGACGAGCGGGACGACTGGGCGTTCGTCAACGTCAACGTGCGGCCGTATTACGCCGAGGGTTCCAAGACGATCGGATTCGAGATCGCCGAGCAGCTCGGCTGGCGGCTTCCCGAGCAGATCGTGGTTCCCGTTGCTTCCGGCGCCCAGCTGGTAAAGATCGACAAGGCCTTCCGGGAGCTGATCGCCACGGGACTGGTCGACGAGGCGCGCTACAAGGTCTTCGGCGCCCAGGCGACGGGCTGCTCTCCGGTCGCCGCGGCGTTCCGGGCTGGCCACGACGTCGTGCAGCCGGTCCGCCCAGCGACGATCGCCAAGTCGCTGGCGATCGGCAACCCGGCTGACGGCCCGTACGTGCTGGATGTGGTCCGGCGGACTGGCGGCGGGGTGGCAGACGTCAGCGATGACGAGCTCGTGGACGCCATCAGGCTGCTGGCCTCGGCCGAGGGCATCTTCGCCGAGACTGCGGGCGGCGTCACGCTGGCGGTGCTGCGGAACCTGCTGAAAGAAGGCCAGATTGACCCGGACGCGCGAACAGTCATCATCAACTCTGGTGACGGTCTCAAGACACCCGATGCTGTGACAACTACCATCGAGGCCAGCATCGCACCCACGCTTGAGGCATTTGCCGCGCGCGAGTCCGCGCCTGCGGCCAGAAAGGCAGGCTGAGCATGTCCGTGTCCGTTCGCATCCCGACGATCCTGCGCAGTTACACCGGCGGGACCGCGGTCGTCACCGGTGCGCCCGGTACCGTCCGCCAGCTCATCGACGGCCTGGATGCCGACTATCCCGGCATCGGCGGCCGGCTGCTGGACGATTCCGGCCAGCTCCGCCGGTTCGTCAACGTGTACGTGAACGATGACGACATCCGGCTGTCGGAGGGTCTGGACACCCCCGTCGCGTCCGGCGGGCAGGTGTCGGTTATTCCGGCCGTCGCAGGCGGCTGACCTGCTCGCGGACGACCCCGCCGGCCGCGGCGGCGGCCCGCAGCCGCACGGCACATTGTTACAGAGACAGGCACAAGTTGCCCCAGTGCAACTGCGCACGATGTAAAGTCGTGTCCGGTCGCCGTTGGTACGTGGAAGAGCGGCAAGCTGAGCTTGTCGGTGAGGCCAGGACTGCACCGCGATCAACGGGTTCCGCGTAGCAAGGGCGGGACCCGCAGCCCGAGCAGAGTTAGGGAGTTGTTGGGTAATGGCTCAGGGCACCGTCAAATGGTTCAACGCGGATAAGGGCTACGGCTTCATCGCGGTCGACGGTGGTAGGGACGTATTCGTCCACTTCTCAGCTATCCAATCGGATGGCTACCGCACCCTCGAAGAGGGCCAGCGGGTGGAGTTCGACATCACGCAGAGCGACCGAGGCCCGCAGGCCGAGGCCGTGCGGACCGTCTAGGTTCGCAGCGTTAAGACTGCCGGGAGAGCCCGGTACCCCCGGCGGGGTACCGGGCTCTTCGTTTGCGTGAGAAAGGGCGAGATTTCGGATAGCCCGTTCCTGACCTGCAGAAAGCCTCTCTCAAGAGGCCCTTAGCTTGCACTCTCGGTAGGAGAGTGCTAAAAATGTCGTTGGCACTCTCGGGGTGAGAGTGACAACGCAGTGATGTGATCGGGGCGATGAGGCCCACCTGGCGTCGGGCAGGGACTGACCGTCAGGAGAGCCGTCCGTCGCGGGCGTCGGCCCGGTCGGCACGCAGGCACAAAGTTCCGGGAGGACTGGAAGCCTATGGCAGCGAAGATGATCGCGTTTGACGAGGACGCCAGGCGCGGCCTCGAGCGCGGCATGAACCAGCTCGCCGACGCCGTCAAGGTAACCCTCGGCCCCAAGGGCCGCAATGTGGTGCTCGAGAAGAAGTGGGGAGCCCCCACGATCACCAACGATGGCGTGTCCATCGCGAAGGAGATCGAGCTCGAGGACCCGTGGGAGAAGATCGGCGCCGAGCTTGTCAAGGAAGTCGCTAAGAAGACGGACGACGTCGCTGGCGACGGAACTACTACGGCAACTGTTCTCGCCCAGGCGCTGGTCCGCGAGGGCCTGCGCAACGTCGCCGCGGGTGCCAACCCGATGTCGCTCAAGCGCGGCATCGAGGCAGCCGTCGAGCGCGTGAGCGAGGAGCTCTCCAAGCTGGCCAAGGACGTGGAGACCAAGGAGCAGATTGCTTCCACCGCCTCCATCTCCGCTGGCGACACCGCGATCGGCGAGATGATCGCCGAGGCGATGGACAAGGTCGGCAAGGAAGGCGTTATCACCGTCGAGGAGAGCAACACCTTCGGCCTCGAGCTTGAGCTCACCGAGGGCATGCGCTTCGACAAGGGCTACATCTCGCACTACTTCGTGACTGACCCTGAGCGCATGGAGGCCGTCCTCGAGGACCCCTACATCCTCATCGTCAACTCGAAGGTGTCGGCCAACAAGGACCTGCTTCCGCTGCTCGACAAGGTCGTGCAGTCGGGCAAGCCGCTGGTCATCATCGCCGAGGACGTCGAGGGCGAGGCCCTCGCGACCCTGGTCGTGAACAAGATTCGCGGTCTGTTCAAGTCCGTTGCGGTGAAGGCCCCCGGTTTCGGTGACCGCCGCAAGGCCATGCTCGGCGACATCGCGATCCTGGCCGGCGGCCAGGTCATCAGCGAGGAAGTCGGTCTCAAGCTGGAGAACGCCGACGTGGACCTGCTCGGTCGGGCCCGCAAGGTCGTCGTGACGAAGGACGAGACCACGATCGTCGACGGAGCGGGCGACGCCGAGCAGATCTCCGGCCGGGTGAACCAGATCCGCGCCGAGATCGAGAACACCGACTCGGACTACGACCGCGAGAAGCTGCAGGAGCGGCTCGCCAAGCTGGCTGGCGGCGTGGCCGTCATCAAGGCCGGCGCGGCGACTGAGGTCGAGCTGAAGGAGCGCAAGCACCGCATCGAGGACGCGGTGCGCAATGCCAAGGCTGCGGTCGAGGAGGGCATCGTCCCTGGTGGCGGTGTCGCCCTGCTGCAGGCTGGCAAGGTCGCGTTCGAGAAGCTCGAGCTGGCCGGCGACGAGGCGACTGGCGCGCAGATCGTGCGCCGGGCGCTGGAGGAGCCGCTGAAGCAGATTGCCATCAATGCCGGCCTTGAGGGCGGCGTGGTGGTCGAGAAGGTGCGCGGCCTGTCCGCGGGGCACGGCCTGAATGCTGCCGACGGCGAGTACGTCGACATGTTCAAGGCTGGCATCATCGACCCCGCCAAGGTGACGCGCTCTGCGCTGCAGAACGCCGCTTCGATCGCCGCACTGTTCCTGACGACCGAGGCAGTGATCGCCGAGAAGCCGCAGAAGGAGCAGGCTCCGGCCGCTCCGGGCGGCGGTGACATGGACTTCTGATCCGGCTGGGCTGGCCTCGGCCGGCCACGGAGAGGGAAGTCAGGCAAAGCCGACAAGGCTGAGCACGCTGGAGGCGGTTCCGGGTCTACCCGGGGCCGCCTCTCAGCGTTGCGGACCGGTATAACAGGGAGACAATCCCCGCGGTCCCGCCAGCGCACTGGCCGCGGGGATGGCTGCTGTCACGCTCGTCCCGCCTGCCTCGCCTGTTGCGCGGCGCTGGGCATTTCCCGTGCGCGCCGGCTCCACAACGCCTGCTGCAAGAGGGATTATCAGCGCATGAGCCCGCCGACCGAACAGCTCATCCGCGACTACCTCAACCGACTGTCGGTTGCGGCCCGCGGTCAGCTCGGCCCCGATGACCGGCGCGCGCTGGTCAGCCGGACCCGCGACTTTATCGAGCGCAAGACCGCACTGGGCGGGCCGCCGACGGCCGTCGAAGTCGCCAGGCTCCTGTCCGGGCTCGGTGATCCGGCCGGGCTGGTGCGGCAGGAGCGCCAGCGGCTCGCCGCCGTCCGCGGGGAGGCCTTAGAGCCCGTTGCCGGCAGCCGGCTCACCAGGGCCCTGCGCGGCGGCGCGGGCAGGGCCAGAGGTGCGAGCTGGCACTGGCCGGTACAGGAAGGCAGCCGCGCGGATCTGCAGCTGACCCTGCTAGGCGGCTCCGAAGGCCGGGCTGCAGGCGATGGTCAGCGTGGTGACAGCGACGGTGGCGGCGGCGAGCCGGCCCGCGGCAACGGCCTCGCCTCGTCGAAAGGCACCGGGAGCGGCCCGGAAACGACTGCGGCCGGCTCTTCGAACCGATCAGGTGCCGTCGTACCGCGCCGGCCTGACGATCGGGACGGCCCTCGTGCCTCACCGCCGGCCTGGCCCTCAGGCGGGTCCAGGCCGCAGCCGGGAGCCGGCGGCGAGCCCCGGAAGCCGGCGCCGGCCGGAGGTGGCGGGAGCTCGCCTGCTCCAGCGTCCGGGAGTAGTGCCCGTCCGGTCGCCGCGGATGCCGGCGGAGCGGGATCGTCCGGTGCTCCAGACCGGCCGCGCGGCGGGCAGAAGCCCCGCACCGGGGAAGGGCCACGGGACTCGCAGCGCAGCAGCAGCGACCGGACCCGGCCTGCCTGGCCCGCCGGGGCCGCCGGGGCCACGGTCCTGAACGGCACGCCCTTGCCGTCCGGGACCCCTGATTCAGCCGGCGGCGCCGGCGAGAACCCGGCCGGGCCGCCGGGCGGTGATCGAGTTTCGGCCGGCACCGGGGGCGGTCCGACCGCTGTCATGCCGCAGGGACCGGGATCCGGCGCGGGCTCCGGAGTCGGCAGCGGGGCGCGGGCGGCGGCGATGATCGCGGACATTGTCAGCTGGGCCAGGAGTCGTCCGCTGGAGGCATTCTCGGTCGCGCTGCTGGGGCTCGGCGGCCTGATCTTCCCGCCGGTGTGGCTGCTGGGCGCGGCGCTCGCGCTGGCCTCGCGGCGGTGGGACTACCGGGACAAGTGGCTGGGCCTGGCGCTACCCATACTGCTGGCGGTGATCGGGACAGCTGCCGGATTTGCCGAAGGCGGCGGCCACGGCGGCGGAGTGCACCACGGCTTGCACATGGCCTGGGTCTACGCCGACATCGTCAGCCGCCTTGCTGCAGTCCTGGGTGCCGCGTACCTGGCCTGGCGGACGGTTCACGTCCGCCGTCCGCCGGCCGGGGCGCCATGGAACAAGCCGCACAAGGCGTCCTAGGTTGACGGCAGGTCACGCTGGGTATACACGCCGCAGCTTGCTGGCGGCGGCCTGGCCTGCCAGCCGGTTCCCGGTCTTGCACGCGATCCCGTCCCAGCACTATCCGACGTGTGAGGCCGTGGCGGACGTGGTCCCGGCAGCGGCTGGGACCACGTCTACATCAGCCGCAGACCTGCCCCGGAGCTCGGTGTCAGTGACCTGGCGGAAGCGCGGAAGGCGGCCAGAAACCGATACCCTTACTGAGCACGTGCCTGGCGCGTGCGGTCACCTCGTTCCTCCTCGCGTAAGGTCTCGCTCGTGCCTACTGGCAAGGTCAAGTGGTATGACGCCGACAAGGGCTTCGGCTTCCTCACCCGTGATGACGGGGGTGAGGTTTTTGTGCATTCGACCGCACTGGAACCTGCCGGGGCGGCACTGAAGCCTGGCCAGCGAGTCGAGTTCGGGGTCGCAGAGGGCCGGCGCGGGACTCAGGCACTTCAGGTGCGCGTTCTGGAGCCGCCGCCGAGCGTGGCAAAGGCTACCCGGAAGAGCCCGGACGAGATGGTCCTGATCATCGAGGACCTGATCAAGCTGCTGGACGGGGTGTCGAACACCTACCGGCGCTCCAAGCACCCAGACAGCCGTGACGCGAAGAAGATCGCGGCCGTTCTGCGTGCCGTCGCGGCGGATCTGGAGAGCTGACCAGGACGTTCTGGTGCTAGCGGGCCGGGCTGGCAGCGGCCGCGTGCGCCCGCAGGATGCGCCTGCGCCGGGCGATAAGCAGCCAGCACAGCGCGGCCAGCAGGCAGGCGGCGCCGACAGTCAGGCCGGCGAAGCCGCTCCCGGTGAGCGAGAGGAGCAGGCCGAGCATGCCGCCCGCGACGAGCGCGAGCTGGTGCAGCGTCTCGGAGAAGGCGAACGTAGACGCGCGCTTCTCGTCGGGGATCTCGCGCTGCAGGATCGAGTCGAGCGCGACCTTCACGAGCGTCTGCGCGACCGCGGCGGCCAGCGCGACGGCCCACACTGACCACAGACCGAACAGGATGGCGCAGGCCGTGCCGGCAGCGGCAGTAAGGCCGAGGACGGTGAACATCATCGCCTGCGGCGAGCGGGACTTCAGCGCCGAGCCGATTCCAGTGCCGATCATTCCGCCAGCCGCGATCGCCACGGCCAGCCCTGCCAGCGCGACCGTGTCCGAGATCTTGCCGAAGCGCTCGCTGCGCAGGGTGAAGGCAAGGAAGAAGATCATGAAGCCGTAGAAAACCCTGATCGCGGCATTTGCGCGCATTGCCTCGCCGACCACCGGCCCGATAGCGGGAATCCCGCGTCTCCGCCGCCGCTGGCCCGCGGCGTTCGGGGTATCCGCCGCCGCCTCTGCCTGCCGGCCGCCCAGGCCGTTGACGGATAGCGCCGGGCCGGCAGCAGCTGTCGCCTCGGCAAACGGCGCCCCGGCAAACGGTACCGTCGAGCCGAGGCCGCCGGCGGCCGTGCCTTGCGGCATTACGTCGACGCGGTCCGGCAGGCGCAGCCCGAGCAGCATGGCCGCGAGGTAGACCACCGTGCCCACGCGCAGCACCCACGCGGCGCCGCCGTTGCCGCCGCCGGCGAGCTTATCCACGCCAAGGGCCACGATCGCGCCCAGTGAGGTGGCGATGAGCGAGCCGAGGTTCGACCGGGCGTTAGCGGTCACCAGGGTGATCTCCGACGGCAGCAGCCGGGGGGTTACGGCCGACCTGGTGACGCCATAGGCCTTCTGCAGTACCAGGACCGCGAAGGCCGCAGGCAGCAGGGTCACCGTGTCGCCGATGGAGCCGGCCATGCCCCAGCACAGCAGGCCGCGGGCCAGCAGGGTTCCCATGATGATGTAGCGGTTGCCCTGCTTGACCCGGTCCAGCAGCGGGCCGATCAGCGGAGCCAGAATCGCATAAGGCGCAATCGTTATTAGCAGGGCGTAAGCCGCGCGACTACGGGCCTCTCCCACCGAGGTGCTGAAGAACAGGCTGCCCGCCAGGGCGACCGCGACGAAGGCATCGCCGACGCTGCCCGCCGCGGTCAGCTCAATCAGGTGTGACAGTCCGGTCCGGCTGGCGCCGGACGCACCGCTCAGCCGGTGCACGAAGCGGCCCGCGCCGCCTGCCGCCGCCGCGCTGACCCGGCCGGCGCGCTGCGAAGCCGAGTAGACCGAATGACCGGCCCGCCTGGCTCGCTCCCTCGTGCCGGTGTCTCCCATGGCTCAAGTATTCTGCTTCCGCGGGCCTGCACAACACCGTCTCGCCGCGTTCGGCCAGCGGGTGCCTGCGGGAGCGGGCGACGCACACCTCCGGATGAGGGACAATTACTAATCGTGAGCCCTACTCGATCGCGAACTGCAGTCCTCGACGAGACCTGCGTGGAGGCCACTGACATCGCCCGCGCCGCCGCCGAGGAGATGGCCGGCGCCGGCAACGTCGGCGAGCACGTCGGCGTCTCGGCCGACGATGAGCGCGTCGTCACCCACCTGTTCAGCGCCACGGACAGGGCTTATGTGGGGTGGCGCTGGGCCGTGACGGTAAGCCGAGCCTCCCGCGCCAAGGCCGTCACCGTCAGCGAGGTCGTCCTGCTGCCCGGTCCTGACTCCCTGCTGGCACCGGACTGGGTGCCGTGGAGCGAGCGGGTCCGCCCTGGCGATCTTGGCGTGGGCGATCTGCTTCCGGCCGCGACCGATGATGAGCGCCTCGTTCCCGTCGCGATGCTCGAGGGCGATGACGGAGTGCTGGACTGGGACGACAGCGCGGCCTGGGATGAGGGCCGGGAACTGGCGGCCAGCGTCGGCTTCGCTGGCCAGCGGGACGCCGACTCTGGCGCGCCGGAAGGCCGTACCCGGCTGCTGTCGGCGATCGGCCGGGATCTGACGGCGGTGCGCTGGTACGCAAGCGAGCACGGGCCGGGAACGCCGCTGGCACGTGCTGCGCCAGGGCCCTGCGCGACCTGCGGGTTCCTGGTGCAACTGGGCGGTCCGCTCGGCCGGGTCTTCGGTGCCTGCGCCAATGAGTATGCGCCCGACGACGGTCGGGTGGTATCACTCGATCACGGCTGCGGTGCGCACTCGGAGGCGGTGTCCGCGCAGCCTGCGGGCACGGTCACGCCCATCATCGATGAAGTCGGCTACGACCTGGTCGACATGCCGGGCATCGCGCTTGCCGATACCGTCTTCGAGTCGCTCGACCACGAGTCCTGACTGGCGAGCGGCTCCGGGACTGCTAGACCGGCGGCCCGTGATCCTGCTGCGCCGGCTGCCGCCGCTGAGCCTTGCGCCTGCGCGATCGCTTCAGGTAGGGCACGTACGCGAGCCCGAACAGGCCGAATGCCGTTCCGAACGCCGCGACGTAGATCCACCAGCGGTCGGCCTGCGCCAGCTGGCTGCGGACGATTAGCAGCACGATCAGCGCGATCAGGAAACCCGCGGTAATGACTGCGGTGATCAGGCGGTCGTCGCCTTCCAGCGGCGGCGGCGACGGCCGCTCGGGACGGCTCACCAGCTCAGGCTAGCTGATGATGAGCAGACCATGATCGGGAAGACTTTTACCCGTCCTGGCGTGCGCGGGTCGTCGGGATCATGGTCTCGCTAGCGGCGCAGCCGCCGGCTTCCGGCGATGAGCAGCAGCCAGCCAGCGACCGTAAGGGCGGTTCCGACGGCCGCGACCAGAATTCCGTCGAAGCCGGTTCCGGGCAGCCGCGCGGCCCGATCGGCAGGGGCCGGGCTCGGGGACGACGCCCTTACGGTAGTCCGGACGGAGACCGCCTGCCCGCTGCCCGCGGCCAGCCCGGCCGCTCCCTCCGGCCTGGCCGCTCCGTCCAGCACGGACCCATCGTGCGCGGCCCTCTCGTGCGCGGCCCCATAATGCGCGGTTAGGCGCGGGGCGGCCGGCAAGGCAGCGGCAGCAGCGATCGGGAGGGACAGGGCGGCGGTCAGGCCCAGCCCGGCGCCGGCGGTCAGCACGGCCAGCCGCCGGGCGGCCCGCCAGCTCATCCGCATGTGCCGCCTCCGTCGATCGCTGACATCGTGCTCGTGTGATCACTGAAAGTGAGCATTAGTAGCGTAGCGCGACGACAAGCAGTTCAGCGGGCCTTTGCCTGCTTAGGCAGCGCAGCCTGCCAGCCGGGGCGTCAGCGTACTCGCGTCGTCGGGCTGCGCCAGGCCCGCCATCGTGCGACGATGCAGGCGGACCGAGCGAGATCCAGGAGGCCGGCCCGGGCGCGTACTCGCCCTGGCGGGCTGGCGGGTGCGGAGCTGCACCGCTACGGTCCGGCCCCAGCCCGCGTGCTAGCCGCAGTGGCGGAATGCATGACTGCCGCGTATGGTTAGCAAGAGTAATGACTCAGGTTAACGAAGATGACCACGCCTCAGCAGACAAGATCGGACGCGGGCCTCGCGAGCGCTCTTCGCATCTCCGTCAGCAGGCTCGCTCGCAGGCTGCGGGCCGAGCGCCTGACCAAGGGCATGGAGCCGGGGCTCTCCGACACCCAGCTAGCGGCCCTGGCAGCGCTGGAAGTGCACTCGGCGATGACGCCCGGCGAGCTGGCCGAGCACGAGAAGGTGCAGCCGCCGTCCATGACGAGGGTCATCGCGGCTCTCGAGGAGCTTGGGCTGGTCATGCGGGCTCCGCACGCCACCGACCGGCGTCAGGTCGTGCTGACAGCGACAGAACGCGGCCGGGAGCTGGTCCATCAGTCCCGCCGCCTCAGGGAGGCGTGGCTGGCGAAGCGCCTCAGGGAGCTGACGCCGCAGGAGCGGGCGGTGCTGCGAGCGGCGGCCCCGATTCTGGAGAAGCTCAGCCAGTCCTGACCGCCAGGCCGCGGTGGGGTAGCAAGACGTTCGGATCGCTGCAGACCAGGAACTACCGGCTCTTCGCCACCGGGCAGGTCGTCTCCAACACCGGCAGCTGGATGCAGCGGGTCGCGCAGGACTGGCTCGTACTTGAACTGACCCACAACAGCGGGACCGCTCTGGGCATCACCACGGGCCTGCAGTTCCTGCCGCTGCTGCTGTTCGGCCTGTGGGGCGGCGTGATCGCCGATCGCTACTCCAAGCGCGGGATCCTCATGGTGACGCAGGCAGCCATGGGCGGCCTGGCGCTGATCCTGGGCGTCCTCGCGCTGACCGGCTCGGTCCAGATCTGGCACGTCTACCTGCTGGCCTTTGCGCTCGGCCTGGTCACCGTGGTGGACAACCCCACCCGGCAGGCGTTCGCGGTGGAGATGGTCGGCAAGAACGGAATGGCCAACGCCATCGCGCTCAACAGCGCCGTTTTCAACCTGGCCAGGATCGCCGGCCCGGCGGTGGCGGGCCTGGTGATCGGACTTGTCGGGACACCCGCCGCCTTCCTGGTGAACGCCGCGTCCTACGGGGCGGTGCTGATCAGCCTGAAGCTGATGCGACCGGAGGAGCTGCAGCGCGCCCCGCGGGCGCCGCGCAGCCGGGGGCAGATGCGCGAGGCCCTCACCTATGTCCGCGCCAGGCCGACATTGTGGATGCCGCTCATCCTGATTTTCTTCGTGTCGACGTTCGGCATGAACTTCCAGGTCACAATCGCGCTGATGTCGCGGGCGGTCTTCCATACCGGAGCGAGCGCGTTCGGGCTTGCCTCGGCCGTCTTCGCGGTCGGCGCGCTCGGCGGCGCACTGCTGGCGGCCCGTCGCAGCCGTCCGACGCTGCGGCTTCTGCTTGCCACCTCGCTCGCCTTCAGCGTGTTCGAGATCGTCACCGGCATGATGCCGGGCTATCTCGCCTTCCTGGTCGCGCTGGTCCCGACCGGGATCGCGGTACTCACCTTCACCACGGCAGCAAATTCCAGCACCCAGCTCAACACCGCACCCGACATGCGCGGCCGGGTCATGGGCCTGTACATGCTGGTCTTTCTTGGTGGCACGCCGCTCGGCTCGCCGCTGGCCGGCTGGGTCGCCGAGGCGTACGGCCCGCGGATGACCCTGATCGCCGGCGGAGTGATCTCCATGGCGGCGACTGTCGTCATGACCTACGTTCTGGCCCGGCACCGGCGCGTTCAGATACGCAGCTACCTGCGCCCTGCCGAACTGGCGCGCATGGCCGCCTGAGCCGCCGCTGAGCGCGCAGCCGTGCCTGGAGGCGGGCTGATGATACGAATGGCGGCATGAGGCTGTTCGTCGCCATCCTGCCGCCGGACGGGGCACTGGCCGAGCTGGCGGCCGCCACCGAGCCGCTCCGGCTGGCGGCGCCTGAGCTGCGCTGGACCAGCAGGGCGTCATGGCACATGACTGTCGCCTTTCTCGGCGACGTCGCGGACGACAAGCTGCCAGGCCTGCGCACCCGGCTGGAGCGGGCTGCCCGCCGCCATCACGAGCAGCAGCTGGCCATCGCCGGCGGCGGTGCATTCCCGTCCGCTCGGCGGGCCCGGATCGTGTGGGCGGGCCTGCAGGGCGACAGCCGCGCGCTGGGCAGACTCGCTGCCTCGGTGGCGGCCGGCGCGCGCCGGGCCGGGGCGCCACCGCCGGATGAGGGGAAAAAGTACCACCCGCATCTCACGCTGGCCCGCTGCCCGGTGCAGACCGATGCCTCCGGCCTCACCAGTGAGCTGGCGCGCTTCAGCGGGACGGCCTGGACCGCGGCGGAGATTCACCTGATGCGCAGCCGCCCGGGTGACGGCAGGCCCCGGTACGACAGCATCGGGGCCT
>Ga0302326_10004149_pt1 | contig 33731 bp, 34 predicted proteins | sample Palsa_T0_3_FD_202264 | JGI IMG/M metagenome (GOLD analysis project Ga0302326, IMG submission 202264) | Peat permafrost microbial communities from Stordalen Mire near Abisko, Sweden - Palsa_T0_3 | ecosystem: Environmental > Terrestrial > Soil > Palsa > Peat permafrost | place: Sweden: Abisko...
AAACTACAACGAGTGCCTGCATTGCCCGGGCGTGCACCCGCGCCTGACGCAGCTGGTGCCGATCTTCGGGCGGGCACTGCTCGAGCCGCGAGACGATCCGAAGTGGCAGGACCACGCCGAGGACGACGATCCGAAATACAGTGGCGGCCTGCGCCGCGGCGCGGAGTCGTGGTCCATGGACGGCAAACCGGCAGGTGTCCCGTTTGCCGGCCTCAGCGAAGCGGATCGCAAGCTCGCGCACATATACATGACCTGCGTGCCCTCGGTATTCATCGTGGCGCACGTCGACTACGTGCGCATCGTGCGCCTGCTGCCGCTGGCGCCCGAGCGCACACACATGAGCATCGAGTTCCTGTTCCTGCCCGAGACCCTTACCGATCCGACGCGTGACATCATGAACGCGGTGAAGTTCACGGACATAGTCATGAGCGAGGACGCGCAGATCTGCGAGATCAACCAGCGTGGCCTGCACGCTCTGCCCCACGAGTGCGGCGTGCTGATGCCCGAGGAATACGCGATACGGCAGTTCCAGGACTGGGTCAGGTCCGAACTGGCACGGACGTAGCGCGCTCGCCAGATGAACAGCCGCGGTGCGCTCGTGCTGTGCGCGGCGCTGAGTGCCGCCTGCCTGTGCGCCTGCAGCCGCTCGGCAACTCCTGCCTCCGCCGCGCAGCCCGAGGAGCCGGTGCTGCACGTCTACAATTGGGCCGACTACATCGGCTTCGACACCGTCGCGCGCTTCGAGCGCCAGACCGGCATCCGCGTGATCTACGATTTGTTCGACTCCAACGAGACCCTGGAGGGGAAGCTCCTGATCGGCGACTCGGGCTACGACATCGTCAGCACCAGCATGGAGCACTACGAACGCCAGATCCGTTCGGGCTTGTACGAGCCGCTCGACAAGGGGCAACTGCCGAACTGGAAGAACCTTGATCCGGCGGTGCTCGCCATACAGGCGCAGGCCGACCCTGGCAATCGCTACGCTGCGCCCTACCTGCACTCGATGAACGGCTTCGCCTACAACGCGCCGCTGGTGCACGCGCGCATGCCGGATGCGCCGGTGGACAGTCTCGACATGCTGTTCAAGCCGCAGGTGGTCGCGCGCTTTGCCGACTGCGGTGTCAGCTTCCTGGACTCGCCGATCGACGTGATTCAGCTGGCGCTCAAGTACCTGAAGCGCGATCCCAATTCCAGTCGCACCGAGGACCTGCAGGCCGCCGAGCAGCTGATCATGAGCGTGCGGCGCTACATCCGCGTGTTCGACTCCAGCGACTACGTCGAACAACTGGCATCGAGAGAACTGTGCGTCGCGATGGGATGGTCGGGTGATCTGTCGCTGGCGATCCTGAAGTCGCGCGCCGCGGGCCTGGACCTGCACCTGATGTTCACCATCCCGCGTGAAGGCTCGAACATCGCCTACAACGCCTTGCTCATTCCCTCCGGTGCGCCGCATCCGCAGGCGGCACATAAGTTCATCAATTTCATCCTCGAGCCCCACGTCATTGCCGATATCACCAACGACCTGCACTACGGCAACGACAATCTTGCGGCGCGCTCGTTTGTGAACCCCGAGATACTCAAGGATCCTGCGATCTACCCTCCTCCCGAGGTGCGCGCACGCCTGTACCTGCCAGCCGAATATGACATTTCCTTTCAGCGGCAGGTGACGCGCACCTGGACGCGGATCAAGAACGGCCTGTAGGCCCTTGCGAAGAGCATACGGCCGCGTTCCCGGTGAAGGAGTTGGTGCAGGTACGCTGCGGCTATGACAACTACCAAGGCCCTGACACTGGCCGCGATGAGTCTCGGCTTCGGCGTCGTTCAGCTCGACGTGACCATCGTCAATACGGCCCTGAACAGCATCGGGCGCTCCTTTGGCGGTGGCATCTCCGCACTGCAGTGGATCGTCAGTACTTATACCGTCTCCTTCGCTGCATTCATTCTGACCGCCGGTGCGCTCGGCGACCGCGTGGGAGCACGCAGGGTTTTCCTGGCAGGATTTGCCCTCTTCACACTCGCCTCCCTTGGCTGCGCGCTCGCACCTAGTCTTACCGTCCTCATCGCAGGACGTGCGCTGCAGGGGGTAGGCGCAGCCCTCCTGGTCCCAAGCTCTCTTGCGCTCCTTAACCACGCCTACCCCGAGGACGAGGAGCGCGGACGCGCCGTAGGCATCTGGGCCGCCGGCGCGAGCCTCGCACTGACCGCAGGGCCGCTCGCAGGTGGTGTGCTGATCGCCCTCGTAGGCTGGCGGAGTATCTTCCTCGTGAATCTTCCCATCGGGCTGGTGGGACTGTGGCTGACGTGGCGATTCGCGCGTGAGAGTCCGTTGATGAGCAACCGAAAGCTCGACCTGCCCGGGCAGGGGCTCGCAATTGGCGCGCTGGGAATGTCGGCGGGTGCAATGATCGAAGGCGGCGTACTGGGCTTTCGCAACGCCTGGGTCGTGGCAGGCTTCGCCTTAACTGCGATCCTGGCCCTGCTGTTTGTGTGGCGCGAGCATCGCGCGCCGCAGCCCATGTTGCCGCCCGCATTGTTCGCTCAGCGACTCTTCGCGCTGATGTCTTTGGCCGGCTTGCTGGTCAATGTGGCCTTCTACGGTCTCATCTTCGTGCTCAGCCTCTACTTTCAACAGGTCAACGGACTGTCCCCCTTAGACACCGGACTTGCCTTCGTGCCGATGATGGCGGTGCTGCTGCCGTTGAACCTGCTGGCGCCGCGCGTCGCGGAGAAAATTGGTGCGAACGCCACCATTGCCCTCGGAGCCGCGATCGGGGCGGCTGCGTGCATCGGGCTGCTCGTGCTCGCGCGCGGCACCAGCTACGGCGCGCTGGTGGCACAACTTCTGGCACTCGGGGCAGGTCTTGGCTTGCTGGTGCCACCGCTCACCTCGGCGCTCCTGGGCAGCGTGCAGAAGAGCCGCTCGGGTGTGGCGGCGGCGGTACTCAACTCCGCACGACAGACTGGCAGCGTTCTGGGTGTATCTCTCTTCGGCTCACTCGCCGGGGGCGCGCACGCCTTCATTCCCGGCGCGCGCACCGCGCTGCTGATCGCGGCGGCGCTGCTCGTGATCACCGCCGTGATGACCCTTGCAGCGGGCCATGCGCGAGCGGCGTAGCCGACTGCGGCGAGGCAGAGCCGGCCGCAGCGACTAGCCAGCAGCCAGTTCGGCGGCCGGGACGGACTGGTAGCGCGGGTCGTGGGGCGAGCGCGCGAAGATCCGCAGCAACATCGGCTCAAAGAACTGCAAGTTCTCGGACGGGTAGTCCGGATCGAACGAACACTGATCCCAATCGGCGCAGAAGCGTACGCACGCCTCGTACCAGGGGTGATCGCGCAGTCGCTCACGCGCGTTGCGATCACCGCCGAAGTGGTGCGCGTAGTAATAGTTCTGGAACAGGCCGTGCTGCTGCACGATCCAGCTCACCTCGGGCCGCACGTACGGTCTGATGATTGCGGCCGCCACTTCCGCGTGGTTGTAGGGCGCAAGCTCATCCCCGATGTCGTGGATCAGTGCCGCGACGATCATCTCCTCGTCGGCACCGGAGCGCTGCGCGCGCGTGGCAGCCTGGAGCGAGTGCCCAAGGCGGCTGACCGGATAGCCCTCGAGGGAGTGATCAAGCTTGCGCAGGCTCTCCAGCACCCGTCCACCGAGCCCCAGCGCGTAGCTGCGCTCGGCCTCATCGAGCAGCAGGTAGTCCTCGCGGGTGCCGTGCTGCATCTGGCGGAAACTGACGATACGCTTCATGCGCTGCGCCTCACCTCATCGCTGCGGCCGAGCCGGCGGCGCAGCACGCGATACAGGCTGCGCGGCCCGTCGATGTCGATGTAACACCCCTGCAGGTGCCGCAGCCCTTCCGCCGGATCGAAGGCCGTGCGCCCGTGCAGCAGACGGCAGTTGTCGAACATGACCAGGTCGCCGTCCCTTAGCAGGAAGCGGATCTCGGATTGCGCGCTGCGCAGACGATGATCGAACAGCTGCCGTGCCCGGTAGTAGGCCTCGAGCGTTACGCGCGCGAACAACGGCACGAAGTCCAGTCGCGGGCTGAAATGGATGGCCTTGAGCGCAGCGCTGACGTCCAGCTCGATCGGCGGCGCGCTCGCCGTGAGCTCGGTGTCGGCGTCAATGTACTTGAAGCGCACCGGCGTGCTCGCAAGGATCCCGAACGCCTCGGGGTGGTGCTCGCGCAGGTACTGCGCCGCTGCGAAGCCATCGACGAGGGTCGACAGGCCGCCGCGGGTCTCGTTAACGAGGCAGTGCAGGAGCTGAATCCCGGGCACCGGCGTGCGGTAGGGATTGTCGGTGTGCGGATCGAGCGCCACCGAGGTGTAGGCCAGATCGGTGGCCTCCGGGGTCGAGCGTACGTCGAACAGCGCACCGAAATTCGTCTCGCGCACGAAGCCGAACTTGGCGCCAACCTTCAGCACCGTGCCGGGCGTGCACGGCACGCCTTCGAAGATCACGAATCCCAGACTCAGGAACGCCTCGAGCCACGACAGCAGCTCGGCATCGCTCGGATGGGCATGCCAGCGCGCGCGGGGCAGATCCGTGAGCGTCCCATCCCACAGGCGCGGCGCGGGGCAGTCGTGGCTGTTGGCCGGCAGCGCAGCCTCCGCAAGAATGTCCGCGGCGCTGAAACTCGCCTCGTGACCGTCGCTGAACTTGACGCGGAATATGCCCGGGGAAGGCTGCGAGACGGCGAGCAGCCTCAGATCCAGATCGAAGTCGGACGGGTCCTGAAGGCGCTGCTGCGTCTTGAGATCGATGCTGGCCGCATCCCGGCAGCGCTCGCGCAGCCACAGCGGATGCAGTACGCGCTCGCTGCCGTCGGCCTCCACCAGGCGCAGCTCCGCCGGCGCGACGAGTTTCAGACCCAGGAGGTGTTGTACAACAGCCACGCCCGAGTCTAGCGTCGCCTCCCGAGGGCTGTCCACGGGGTGCAGGTGCCGCCTGCCGCAACCCTCAGCAGAAGCTCGCCGGGCGTTCCCCTTTGGCCTCCGGCCCACTTTCGGCAAAGCGCTGCGCCAGCGCCGCCACAAGTTTCGAGCGCGCGCTGTCGCGGTCGGTGTCCGGCACCCGTACGCGCAGCTCGAGGGTCGCTCCCGCAGCGTCGATCTTGGTCAGGAAGCACCCCAGCACCGCCGCCTCACCCACCGTGTCCCGCGCGGTCCGCAGCGCCAGCTCCTTCGCAGCCTCGACATCGGTCTCGCGGCTCACGCCGATGACGATCGGCAGCGGCGGCGGGATCCGCCCTGCCCCCAGGTTGATGGTCACCTGGCTCGCGGCAATGCTGTTGGGCAGCACCACCGCGCGTCCATCGGCGGTGCGCATCGTCGTATAGCCGAGGGAGATCAGCTCGATATTGCCGATCTCGGTGCCGGTGGGAGCGGTGACCATGAGCCTGTCGCCGAGGCGGAAGGGGCGGTAGATCGTGATCGCAACTCCCGCCACGAGGTTACCCAGCGTGCTCTGCGCGGCAAGCCCGATCACCACCGAGGCGATGCCCGCGCCCGTGAGCAGCGCTGCGCCCATGGCGCGCAGCACCGGGATCAGGTGGGCATAAAGGATCAGCATGATGATCCAGATGGCCGCGGTCCCGATCTGCTGCAGGAAGCTCACCGTCGTGCGGTCGATGTGACCATGGCCCTCGCCGGCGAGGGCCGTATGCACGGCGGCCCGCAGAATGCGCGACAGCAGCGCCGCCAACATGATGAACATCACCAGGTAGACGACCGCGCCGACAAAGGTGTCGGGTTTGAGGAAGGACAGCAGGTCCTGCTCGCCGATTTTCAGGTCGTGCATGGCGGCTGCGAACATACCATAGCAGCAGGCCTCGGCTGGCTCATGCGCTCACACGTAGTCGCGCTCTCGGTCGCGGTGTATCGTTTGCGCACCCGAAGAGGAGCGCTTGACGCCATGAACCTGAGCCGCCGTGATCTGATTGGCGCATCGGCCCTGCTGCTGGCGGGCCCGGGAGCCGCGCTGCGCGCCGCCGCTGCGGCCGGCCCCGCAGACCAAGGGCCCATCGTGCTGTGTTGGAACGAGAATCCCTACGGGCCATCACCGGCTGCGCGACTGGCGGTGAGCCAGGCGATCGCCCACGGTTGCCGCTATCCATCGGACGCCGAGAACGACGACCTGCTCGGGGCGCTCGCCCGGCTGGAGGGCGTCGGCACCGATCACATCGTCACCGGCACCGGCTCGGGGGAGTTGCTGCGCGGGCTGGGCCTGCTTTGCGGCCGCAATGCGGGCGAGATCATCGCCGCGGAACCCACCTATACGGAACTGACCGAGTACGCCCACACGTGCGGGGCGGCGCTGAAGTTCGTGCCGGTGGACGGGGAACTGCGCCATGACCTGCCGGCCATGCACGCCGCACTGTCCGCGCGCACGCGCGCGGTCTACATCTGCAATCCGAACAACCCCACGGGCACCGCGCTGCCAGCCGCCGGCATCCGCACCTTCGTCGCATCCCTTCCCGAGCCGGTGCTGACCATCGTCGATGAGGCCTACATGGACTTCGCAACCGGTGAGGTGGAGTCGGTCGCAGACCTGGTAAAGAGCGGGCGCCGCGTGGTGGTACTACGGACGTTCTCCAAGATCCACGGCATGGCGGGGTTGCGCTGCGGGTACGCGATCACGCGGCCGGACATCGCCGCCGAGCTTGCCGCGACGCGCATGACCACCCCGAACATCTTCGCGGTGCGCGCCGCGCGCGCGAGCCTCGATGACCCGGGATTTCGCGCCGACTGCCGCCGCCGCATCCTGGCAAGCCGCATGCGTATCACCACCGAGCTCACGCGCCTGAAGCTGCGCTACGCCGAGCCGAACGGCAATTTCGTCTTCTTCGACACCGGTATGCCGCTCAAACGCTTCACCGACCTCATGCGCGAGCGCCACATCCTGGTCGGGCGGCGCTTCCCGCCTTACGAGAACTGGTGCCGCATCACCATCGGCACTGAGCCCGAGGTGAGCGCCTTCCTGAGCGCGCTGCCCGCGGTCACCAGCGCCTAGAGGGGCCCGAGCGGCTCAAGCAGCAGACTCATGCAGGTGAGGGCGGCTTCCGCCTTGTGTAGCTCGCCCACATCGAGCACCTGCGTACTCACCCCGCCGCGCTCCAGGCGCTCGCGCGTACGCGGATATGCCGCGCTCACCAGCGTCGTGCCGCCGACGGTGAGCGTGTTGGCCGCGTAGGGCTCGCTCTCCTCCACCCGGACCACGGACCGACACCCGAACGCCTCCGGCCTCACCCAGGCCGGATTGACGATGAGCCTGTCGGGCGGAATGAAGGTACAGGCGCTCTTCAGGTGCAGGCAGCCGTGCAGGTCCACCGCGTGCACGCTGTAGCCGAAGGGCGCGAGCGCCGCGGCGAGCTGCGCAACCCCTGCGGCGTTGGTGCGAGCAGAGGCGCCGACGTAGAGCGAGCGTCCGATGCGAAGGACATCCCCGCCCTCGAGGCACGCAGGCTCCCTGATCTGTGTCACGGTCAGCTGGGGCGCGAGCGCTTGGGCGACGCTCGGGGTCTCACCGCGACGCGAAGCGGCCCCGGGACGGGTCACGATCGCCACCTCAGGCAGCAGGACGGCAGTGTCTTCCACGAACACGGCGTCGGGGTGTTCAGGAAGGGCTGGGAGCCAGGTGAGTGCGCAGCCGAGCGCCTGCAACGCGGCCGTGTAACTGCGGTGTTGGCGCAGCGCGCGCGCATAGTCGATCGCGGAGCGCTCAAGATAGGACAGCTCGCACCGGGCAAGCTGCGGACTGACCTCTCTGACCCATGCGAGCATGGCGGCGGCGAGTATAGCGGTCCGCCTGCACGCTGGTGTGCGCGGCGCACCGCTCGACATGGCTACCCTCGCCCTCTATCGTGACCGCCATGCTCAGCGTGCCGCACGTGGCAGGCACAGATCTCGCGCTCTCCACCGCACTCGGTGTCGGACTGGCCGCGGCGGTCGGCTTGCGCGTGTTCCTGCCGATGCTGGTCCTCAGTATCGCCGCGCACACCGGCCATGTGCCCCTCAGCAGCGGCTTTGCCTGGTTAGCGGGCGATCCGGCCCTGATCATGCTGAGCGTTACGGCCCTGCTCGAGGTGCTCGCGTACTACATCCCCGGGGTGGACAACCTGCTCGATACCCTCGCCACGCCGGCCGCGCTCATCTGCGGTACGCTCGTGTGCGCAGCCGTGATGAGCGACCTGCCGCCCATGGTCAAGTGGAGCACCGCGGTCATCGCCGGCGGTGGCGCCGCCGGACTTACCCAGGGGCTGACTTCGCTCCTGCGCGCAAAGTCCACACTGCTGAGCGGCGGGCTCGGCAATCACATCCTCTCCACCTTCGAGCTGTGCGGTGCGCTCACGCTCGCGTTGCTGGCGCTCTGTGCTCCGCTGGCGGCTCTTGCCCTCGTGGCGCTGTTCGCCTGGTTCGCCGTTCGCCTGATGCGACGGCTGCTGCGCGCGCAACAGCGTGCCGCAGCCGATGCCCGCCCCGGGCCCGGCTGACATGCACGCCCCCGGTGCCGGCGTCGGCGCGCTCCTACGGCCCCGCGCGCCGCAGGCCGGTTGAGGCGGCCGCTGCCTAAGGCGCATGCTCATGCAATGATCCGCAAGCTCAAATCAGGTCAGTATCGGCTCTATTCCCGCAAGCTGGACCCGCGCACCGGCAAACGGCGCAACCTGGGCACGTTCGACACCCGCGCGGCCGCCGCGAAGCACGAGCGCGCGGTGCAGTTCTTCAAACGCCAGGGCTAGGCGCGATCGGCGAGCTGCGCTCCTCGACCACGAAGAAGCGCGTGCGCGAGCGATCGAACACGTTCGCCTCGTCCGCCGCGATACGATGCGCATTCACCGGGTCGGTAAAGGCGGCCATCGCGGCTGCGAATGCGGCCGCGTCGGAGTACCACAACTCGGTGACCACATCGAAGTCGAGCGCGGCAGCCTCCGGGGCGAGGATCGCACCCTGGGTCAGGAGAAAATTACGCCGGTAATCGCACACCTGGGGCGCGATCGACAGGATGAGGGGCGCGTGGCAGGTCTCGTAATACTCGATGAAGGCCTCGCGCGACATGCCGGGGCGCGCCTTGAGGAAGGCGATGGTCTTGATCATCACTGCACCCTGCGCAGCACTGCGGTGGCGTAACGCTCAAGCGCCTTCTTCTTCACCTCCAGCCGTGACATGTCATCGCCGGCATCGAGCCAGGCGGCGCTGTCCCAGGGCGAAGGCAGCCAGGGCGCAATGACCACGAGGTCCTCGACGCCGAGCGCGCGCACGGCGTCGACGACCGCCTGCGTCACCGGCTCGGCCAGCGGCAGACCGACCTCGAAGCTTCCGGACTCACGTCCCGCCTCGCGCCGCATGGCGGCAAGCTCACTGAGCGCGACGCGTGTCTGCGCCACCGTCATCGGCAGCGGCAGCCAGCCCTCGTGACGCGCGGCGCGGCGCATGGCCGCCGGGGCGCCGCCTCCGCACCAGATGCGGACGGGTTTTGCGGGCGCCGGTCGCATGATGCCATTGAACCGGAACCGCACGCCCTCGTAGCTGACTGTCTCCCCGCTCCACAGTGCGCGCACCACCGCGAGGGCTTCATCGAGCCGTCCTCCGCGGCTGTCGAAATCGACCCCCACCATGTCGTATTCCTCGCGCAGCCAGCCCGCCGATACCCCGCACACCAGGCGATCCTGAGTAAGCGCGGCGGCGGTCGCGACGCTCTTGGCCACCGTGAACGGATCGCGCAGCGCTGCCAGATAGATGTTGGAGGCAAAGTGCAGCCGCGGGCACAGCGCGCCAAGGTGCGCGAACAGCACCCACGGGTCGGGCCACGGGGTATCGGGAGGCACGAAGATCTTGCCGTCCGGGGAGTACGGATAAGGCGTGGCGATGTGCGCGGGCCAGATGAGGTGATCGCCCACCATCAGGCCGTGGAACCCCAGCTCTTCGGCAAAGCGCGCCAGCTCGGGCAATTGCTGTGTTTCGCGCACCGCGACCAGCGACAACCAGAATTTCATAGGGATGGCCTCACCGAGCCCGGGCGAACCAGGGCAGCACGAGATAGGACGGATCGCGCTCGTCGGTGCGCCCGGCCGGCGCGCCGGCGGCGAACTCGCGGTACCAGGACGGGTCGACCGTCTCCACACGACACCAGTCGAGCGCCAGGGAGCGCCGCAGGAACCGCCAGCAGCCCGCGCGCCGTTGGTAGCGATCGAGGTAGCGCCCGCCGATCACGATGTCGCGCTCCTGCGGCGGGTGCGTGCGATGGTAGGCAACGCTGTACAGCTCGCCCTGGGCGTGATCCCCGTCCACCACGAAGAGCGCGTTCCCCAACAGGTGCGCGGTGGCTGCGAATTGCCCCATGACCTGCGGCAGCCAGGCGACGTAGTCGTCCGGGGAACCGCGGAACATCGCGCCGTGATCATCGATGGCGTCATCGTGATAGAGCGTGCGCAGCAGTGCGAAATCGCGGCGGTCGCAGGCACGGCAGTAGCTGAGTACGAGCTCGTGCAGTGCCTGCTTGTCGAGAAGCGTCTGCAGTGTGTCGCTCACCTGTCCCCCCGTGCGCCGTATCCAGGACTTGCGGCGAGCGCTAGCCTACCTGCCGCGGGCGGGGTAGCGTTATCACGCATATGAGGTAGCGGGCACGCTGCCTCACACGTTTGGGCGATGCGCGCGGGCCTGCTCTGCGCGCACGGTGGCGCACGGCGGCGCGGGGGAGGCTGCGATGATCGATGTCTACGGCATGAGCAGCCCGAACGTGGTGAAGATCACGGTGATGCTCGAGGAGACCGGACTTAGCTACCGCCAGCACTACGTCAACGTGTTCGCCGGCGACCAGTACGCTCCGGACTTTCTGGCCATCAGCCCGAACAACAAGGTGCCGGTGATCGTGGATCATGAGGGCCCGGACGGCGCCCCGCTGGCGCTGTGCGAGAGCGGCGCCATCCTCATCTACCTCGCGGAGAAGTCCGGGCAGCTCTTGCCAAAGCACGGCGCCGCGCGCGCGGTAGCGCTGCAATGGCTGATGGTGCAGCTCACCGCGGTCGGCCCGATGTTCGGTCAGCTCGTGCACTTCACCCGCTACGCGCCAGCGGGCAACGACTACAGCGTGCAGCGCTACACGAGCGAAGCGCGGCGCATCTTCGGCGTGCTGGAGAAGCGCCTGCTGGCCACGGCCTGGCTGGCCGGCGAGGCGTACTCGATAGCCGACATCGCAACCTGGCCGTGGATCCGCACCGCCTGCACCATCTTTCCGTGGCTGGCCGCCGGGAAGGAGGCGCTCGCGGACTCCCCCGCGCTCGCGCGCTGGTTCGCCGGCATCGCGGCGCGGCCGGCCGTGCAGCGCGGCGTGGCGAACGGGGAGCGTTTCCTCGAGCGCGACAAGAGCGCCTTCGGCGCGGCGGACGCCGATGCGTTCGACCGCTTTTTCAACCGCGGCAAGTACGCCCGCTAGCGAGGCCAACGATGAAGTTCTGGCAGATGCTGACCTGGATGGAGCCGGAGCAGATCCTGGAGGTCGCCCGCTTTGCGGAGGCGGTTGGCTTCGAGGGCGTGATGCTCGGAGACCACGGCGTGTTTCCGCGCGAGGTCCACTCCACCTACCCGTACTCGGCCGACGGCAAGCCGCCGATGGCGCCGGACTCGTGGTATCCGGACTGCTGGGCCACCCTCGGCGCCATCAGCGCCGTCACCACCCGGCTGCGCTTCGCGGTCGCGGTGTACGTGCTGCCGTTGCGTAACGTGTTCGAGGTGGCGCGTGCCACGGGCACGCTCGCCATTCTCAGCAGCAATCGCTTCATACTCGGAGCCGGGACCGGCTGGATGAAGGACGAGTTCGACATCTACGGAGTGGATTTCCACACTCGCGGCAAGCGCTTGGACGAGATGCTGGAGGTGCTGCCGAAGCTCTGGGCCGGGGGCATGGTGGAGCACCACGGGGCGCTCATCGACTTTCCGCCGCTGCAGATCTCGCCCGCGCCCGATCGAGCCGTACCGATATTTACCGGCGGCACCGCGCCGGTGGCGCTCAGGCGCGCCGCCACCAAGGCGCAGGGGTGGATCGGTGCCGGCAACACGCCCGAGGAGGTGCCGGAGCTACTCACCGAGTTCCGGCGCCTGCGCCGCGAGGCCGGCCGTGAGCAGCTGCCGTTCGAGACCGTGATCGGGCTCTCCGCGCCGCCCGACCTTGCGAGCTTCCAGCGCCTCGATGAGCTCGGAATGACCGGCGGGGTGAGCTACCCGTTCACCTTTACCGCAGGCAAGCGCTCGACGCTCGATGACAAGAAGCGCGTCATGGAGGATTTCGCGCAGCGCTTCATCCGTCCCATGCGCGGCAGCTAGCCGGTGAGAGCCTGGCGGCGCGCGAGACTCGCCTCGCTCCACACCTCGCGGCTCTTGTAATACTGCGCGAACGCGCGCGCCCCCGCAGGGATCATCACCCAGGGCTGCTTGGATTCGGTATAGATGTGTACATCGGGAGGCAGGCGATCCGGATCATCGAGCGTGCCGACGCGTACGAAACTCAGGATATCCCCGAGACCGGCGTAATGACTCCACAGCCCCACCCGGCAGCTCGGGCAGCGCGCGATGCGCTGCCCCTTGCCGCTGTTGGTCGGGGTCGGCACGAGCTCCGGGCGCCCTGCCAGCAGCTCCATGCAGGCCGATTCAATCAGCGCATTGAGGACGAAGGCACTGCCGGTCTCGCGCTGGCACCAGCGGCAATGACAGCAGTGCACGATGAGAGGCGCGCGCGTCAAGCGGTAGCGCACCTGGCCGCAGGTGCAACCGCCGGTAGCGCTGAAGTCCTCCGCCGTGCTCATCCGGGTGAGCGAAAGTGTTCCACCACCGGCGGGGCGGCGAGGAAGGGTGCGAGCTGCGCGCGCCATTCACCGAAGGCGGGCGAGCCGCGAAATCCGACGGTGTGATCTTCGAGCGTGCGCCAGCGGACCAGGAGCGCATAACGGTTCGGCGTCTCGACCGAGCGGTGCAGTTCGTGCGAGAGGTAGCCCGGGCTCGCCGCCAGCAGGCCGATGGCGCTGGGAAACACCCCTTCGAACTGCGTCTCGGTAGAGGCATGCACGGTGATTTGTGCGAGCTCGAGAATCACGGCTATATGTTACTCCGAACTCGCGCGGCTACTCCATGTCGGGGTACGGTCCGCGGCCGCCCTCGGCAATGAAGCGGTCAATACGCCTCTGCAACACCGTCAGCGGCACCGAGCCGAGCTCCAGCACCGCATCGTGAAAGGCGCGCACGTTGAAGCGCTCCCCCAGTGCCTGCTGTGCGCGCGCACGGCCTGCGAGGATCGCGCGCTCGCCCAGGTAGTAGGACAGCGCCTGAGCGGGCCAGGCGATATAACGATCCACCTCGGTGCCAATCTCGTGCTCGGGGAGCGCGGTGTACTGCGTGAGATAGTCGATCGCCTGCTGGCGCGTCCAGCCTTGCGAGTGAACGCCCGTGTCCACCACCAGGCGCGTGGCACGCCAGATCTGGTAGCCGAGCATGCCGAAGCGCTCGTAAGCATTGTCGTACATGCCCATCTCCACTCCGAGCTGCTCGCAGTACAACGCCCACCCCTCGCCGTAGGCGGAGATATAGGTGAACTGGCGAAAGCTCGGCTGGTCCTTGTGCTCCATTGCGATGGGGATCTGGAAGGCGTGCCCGGGCGCGGACTCGTGCAGCGTGAGTGCGGTCAAGTTGTAGAGCGGCCGGCTCGGCAGGTCATAAGTATTGAGCAGGTACACACCCAGGCCGCCGCGGCCTGCGGTGTAGAAAGGCGCAAGATCGTCCGGTACTGGCTTGATGGCGAAGCGCGCGCGCGGCAGGTAGCCGAAGAACTGCGCGGCCTTGCCGTCGAAGCGCTTGGCGATCCATGCCGCACGCATCAGCAACTCCTCCGGCGTCTTCGCGTAGAAGCGCGGATCGCTGCGCAGAAACTTGAGGAAGGCCGGGAAATCCCCGCTGAAGCCGGTTTCGTGCATGGCGGCGACCATGGCCTCGTGCAGGCGCTGCACTTCGGCGACACCCAGCTCATGAATCGCCTGCGGGTCCATGTCGAGCGTGGTGAACTCGCGGATCTTGGCGCGGTAGTAATTCCGGCCGTCCGGAAGGTCCGCGGCCGCCAGCGTGGTACGCATGCCCGGTACGTACTCCGTGCGCATGAAATTGAGCAGCTGCACGTACGCCGGTTGCACCACTTCGCGGATCGTCTTGAGCGCCTCGGCCCGCAGCCGCGCCTGCCTCTCGGGCGCGATGCCTGGCATGTCCTTAAACGGGGTGTAGTAGAGGCTTGCCTCCGGGGTCGCCTCGGTGACTGCCGTGATGGAGCCGTCGCGGCCCTCCATGGTCACGCGCGGGGGCGTGAACCCACGCCTCATACCGGCGCGCATCTCGTCCATCTGCTCGCGGAAGTAGCGCGGGACGTCGCGCATCTGCGCGATCCAGTTTTCGTAGTCGGTGCGGGTGCGGAACGTGCGGCGCGCGGTGTAGCCGATGTCAGTCCAGAAGGTGGTGTCGGAGTTGGCGGGCATCTCGAAGTCGCGGAAGCGCTGGTTGGCGATCAGCACGGCGATCTGAGCGCGGTAGATGTCGTAGTTGAGCTGTTCGGGCGGGGAAAGACTGGTGCGGTCAATGGCATCGACCTTGCGGAGCACCTCCTCCCAGTACCTGAGGCGCACCTGCTCGGTGGCCGGGTCGACCTTCGGCAGATGGTCGGCGATGGGGCGGTTGCCATCCTCGTTGTCAGGCTGCTGATCGTTACGCCACTTCCATTCGCTGGTGTAGATCGCCCGCAGCCGCTCATCGGCGGCGTGTTGGCGCGCATGCTGCGAGCAGCCCGTGAGCGCGGCGCAGAGGGTAAGCCCGAGAAGTGGCCTCAGCAGAGTGCGCATGTCGTCCTTTGCAGGTCCGCGGCCGCACGCCGCGCCTCAGGGGCGCCAAGCATAACGCGTTGCGCGCAGCGCACGTGCTGCGGTACAAGGGGGTGAGCCATGTGGAAAGCGATCGCCGCCGTCAGTGTGGGGGCCAGCCTCGGGGCGCTGCTGCGCTGGTGGCTGGGAACCATGCTGAACCACTACTTCCCCGCGATCCCGCCGGGAACCCTGGCCGCCAATCTCATCGGGGCGTACGTGGTCGGCGTGGCGGTCGCTGTCTTTACCGCGTACTCCGCACTGGCACCCGAGTGGCGGCTGCTGGTGATCACCGGCTTCTGCGGCGGGCTCACGACCTTTTCCACCTTCTCGGCCGAGATCGTGACGCTCATCCAGCAGGGACGACCGCTGTGGGCGCTCGGTGGAGCAGCCACGCACCTCTTGGGCTCGGTGCTCATGACCTTCGCCGGCATCGGCACGGTGGTCTGGATGCGCGGCTGAGGCTGGGCAGCGCGAGGGGAGCACATGCTATGCAAGGCTCGTTCCTGAGATTCTACGTCCACGAGGGACAGCGGCATCGGCGCCGGCCAGTGTGGGAGTGGCTGCTCGAGCAGGCGAACGGCTTAGGTATCCGCGGCGGTTCGGCGTTTCGCGCCATGGCAGGCTTCGGCCGTCACCACGTGCTGCATGAGAGCACCTTCTTCGAACTCGCCGGTACCCTCACCGTGGAGGTGGAGTTCATCGTCACGGAAGAAGAGGCGAATGAGCTCCTCAAGCGCGTGCGCGCGGAGAACATCCGGCTGTTCTACGCGTGCATTCCGGCGCTGTTCGGTGTCATCAACCCCGACACGAGCGATCCGCCAGCGCCGTAGTCGCACGATATTCGCCTGATTGCTCGCCGGTGCGCGTTCTGAAAGCCGGTCGCGCCGAAACCGGCTGCCGTCTGGATCGAGGCGCCAGAAGAAGGAGTCGTCTTAGCACGCCCCCCCACAGGCGCGCTCGCCCACCTCACGAGATGCGCTGTTCCAAGGGCATTGGCTGATTCGCGTCCTGGCGCGAGCTCAATGGCAGCAGCTCCAAAACTCGCTTTCCGGAAGTCAGTCGCCGGTACAGCTCCGCCGCTACCAGCGACATGATCGCCACGCGAGCCGTGCAGATCTGCGCTAACCCCTTGAATACGGAACGAAAGTTCCCGGAGACAAACAACTTGAATACGGCGCGCGCTGTGAGGAATTCCATCTTCATCGGAATCAGAACAACGAGCGTGAAGGTGAGAACGCGAGCCAGGGTATGGGTAAAGAACTTCGGGCACGGGTAATCCCAAGCCACGAAGTCTTCAGTAAACAAGGTGAACAACAGATATCGGTCCGTGAAGGATACATTTCGAGAATCTCGAGCGGCCTTCTCTGGTCGAGCGCCCGACCAGGCTGTTCCCGTCGCCGGCTTCCAAAAAAACGGACGGCCGTTAAAGGTGCTCTCCAGTAGCGAGGGGCGATAAGCGATACCGAACCAAGCGGCCACGGCACCCATTGTCTCTTCAAGATGCAAATGCAGGTCTTCGAACCGAATGGCGCGTGTGCGCGATTCCATCCCCGGATGTGCCCTATCCCCAAAAGCCAGATGTGCGATCACATACACAGCAGCCAATAAGCCAAGACCCCGCAGGTCATGCTCGAACAGTCTGCCGACATTGGTAATCGGGTCGCGCACGGTGTGAATGAAACGTGCTTGCGGAAAGTCCTCGATCAGGAACCGCGCAAATAGATCATTTGCCTGGGACTGCGAGTAGACCATCAACGGATGGGGACCGGCCGGACGCTGACCGCTCGCCACGCAGCAAACAATGTGCAGGAACTGGAAAAATGTTCGACGAGATTCCAGAAATTCCGGCGGCCGATCGCCGTAAACCTCCAAGAGGGCGTTGACCGCAGCGTAGTAATCAGCCGCAGCCACCGCATGGTTGCCTTGGAAGAAATATTGGGTATGGTCATACCCATCTATTGAGACGAATGGATAAGCCAGCAGCTTGTCGCGCAAAGACAAGGAGCGGTGGCACTCGAAGAATGGGTAAATTCCCGTGCCGAGGTTTCCTCCAAGCATGATCACATCTTCATGCCCGTCAAGATAACTGGCCAGCAACAATGAGCCGCTGCTGCCCCAACGACAGATGGCTGCGACTCTTTCCATGCCCGCAACATCGAACTGCCGGACGGCCTCAATCTTGCTCCCCAGGAGGGACTGCGAGTCGCTGCCTTCCTGAGCGCGGAAGAAAGCATGAGCGCGCTCCGCCAATGCTTCTGGCGTCTGGCCCCAAACCGGCTCAATAGACCACTCGGCGCTGCGTGCCAACCATCGTTTTCGAAACTTGCGGAAGCCCCTCGCAAGCTCACTAACGACAGACACACGTTGACCCGGGTTCGCCACCTTCATCGTCATGCGGTCACCCGTTGTATGTCACTGATTCAGCGCATACAGATGCTGGTCGCGTTTGAACCTCGATTTTTTCCGGCAGCTCCGCGGGAATTCGCCAGATCCGACCGTGCTGCGCGAGGCGCGCTCTCGCCTCGCTGGCAACGAAGCTCACAGCATGAGCATGACTGCCGTCTCGGGCGTGGAGGTGCAAGAAAATGTGTGACATAAACCGCCTGTCGTTCACTGCATCCCTTCAGCGCAACCTAATCGTTTGGACTTGGAGTAGTCAATGGTGGGCGCGGGCTCGAAATTCCTCCTGTGCGCCGCGCAGTCAACACATCAGCGGCCAACGCACCGCTTCAGTTTCCCGCGCCCACGCCGGCTGGCATGCCGCGCATGCGGTGCTGCGAATCGCCGTGCTGCGCTCTAGGTCTTGCGCGCGCCGCGTTCGATGTCGTGCAGCGGCACGGCCTCCGAGACGCTAAGTCGCGGACGGTTGGGCTCCGGGGCGCTCAGCGGCTGACACTCGCGCAGGCTGGCAAGACAGCGCACCGTGAGCTCCTGGTACTCGCGCGTGCCGGTGGCCTTCCAGGCAAGCTCCTCGGGCTTGAGCTCGCGCACGATGCGCGCCGGCACGCCCGTGACCAGCGTGCGGCGGGGCACGATGAATCCCGCGCGCACGAAGCTCGCAGCGCCCACGAATGCCTCCTCCTCCACCACCACATCGTCCATGACGATGGCGCCGATGCCGATAAGCGCGCCGCGACGCACGGTGCAGCCGTGCAGCACCGCGCCATGCCCGATGTGGGCGTCGGGCTCGAGCAGCGTGTCCCGGGCGGGGAAGCTGTGCAGGATGCAGCAGTCCTGCACGTTGACCCCGGCGGCCAGGATGATGCGGCCGAAATCCCCGCGCAGCGAGGCGCCCGGGCCGACATAACAGCGAGGTCCGAGGATGACATCACCGATCAGTGATGCCTGCGGATGCACAAAGGCGCTCGGATCCACCACCGGCACGAGCCCGTCGAGTGCATACACAGCCATACAGCGGTGCGGGCTTTCAGCCCGCCTGTCCCCTGGCGAGCACCGCTCGGATGCGTGCTTGGAATTCCTGCGACCGCAGCTGCACCCCGAAAATGCGTGCCTCCTCCTCGATGCGTGCCAGGATCTCTCCGGCATCCCCGCGCAACAGCCGCCGCGTGGCCGCGAGCGCCCCTGAGGGCTGGCGCGCCAGCGCCTCGGCGAGGCTGCGCGCCTCGCTGAGCAGCGCGTCCTCTTCAACCACGCGATTGACCAGCCCGAAGCCAAGCGCCGCCGCAGCGTCGCACGGCGTGCCGAGCAGCAGCAGCTCCGCGGCACGCTGCTGACCGATAAGGCGCGGCAGCAACAGCGAACTGCCCGCCTCCGGCACGAGCCCGAGCGCGACGAACGGCATCGTGAAGCGCGCCGTGCGCGCGGCCACAACCAGGTCGAAATGCAACAGCATGGTCACGCCGATGCCCACGGCTTGGCCATGCACCGCCGCCACCAGCGGCTTGCCGAATGTGGCCAGCGTACGCAGCAGCCGCAATACCGGATGCTGCGCGGTGAATTCAGAGCCGGTAAGGAAGTCCTGCAGATCGTTTCCGGCGCAGAAGCCGGCGCCCTCCCCGCTCAGCAGCACGACGCGCACCGCTTCGTCCGCCTGTGCCGTCTCAAGGGCTGCGCACAGCGACTCGTACATGGCGAAGGTGATGGCGTTGCGCTTCTCGGGACGATTGAGACGCAGCTCGGTCACGCCCGCCGCGCGCGAGGAGAGAATCTGTTCGCTCATGCCCCGAGCTTGCGGCACCCTCTGCCGCCACGCAACTTCACGGCTTGGCCGCCCCTGCCGCAGGCGCGCGGAAGTTGACATCACTGTCGGCGGCCAGCCATACGAGCGCCGCCCATGCGGCGACGTTCTGGTCCAGCTGCTCACGGTCGACCTTGTCGAGCGTGTCATCGGCGCTGTGGTGAATGTCGAAGTAGCTCGTGGCATCCTGGTTCAGGACAAAACCCGGCACGCCGGCCTCCACCGTCGGTCCGACGTCGGTGCCGACGTCCTGCGCGGGTCGATCGGCGAGGAGAACTCCGATCGGGGTCAGCACCTGCCGCGCGATGTTCGCGAATTCCCCCTCGGACACCGCCGCGGGCAACGCCAGCGCATAGACACGGTCGCTCCCCAGGTCGCTCTCGCCGGCGAGCACGTGCAGGGGAAGCTCCGCCTGGTGAGCACTCGCATACGCATGACCGCCGAAGGCGCCATCGGGAGGTACCGGCTGCGCCACTTCCTCCGAGCCAAAGAGCACTACGCGTACCGTGCGTCGCGGGCGCTGCGGCAGATCGCGGATCAGTTTCGCGGCGGCGGTAATGATGGCCGTGCCGGTACCGTCGTCGATCGCACCGGTGCCCTGATCCCAGCTGTCCAGGTGCGCCCCGAGCAGCACGATTTCCTGCGGGTGCTCGCGCCCACGGACCTCGGCGACGACGTTTTGCGAATGCGCGTCGTGGCGGTAGGACGCGGAAGAGAAGAGCCGTACGCGCACGGTCTGGCCCAGCGCGGCGATGCGCTCGATCTGGTCGGCATCAGGCCCCGACACCGCAAACGCCGGCAGTGGCACGCTGCCATCGACGTAGCGCGTGGTACCGGTGTGCGGCAGGCGATGACTGTCGGTGCCGACCGAGCGCACCAGGAAGGCGAGCGCGCCACGCTGCGCGGCCTCCTTCGGCCCATCGACGCGCGCCGCCACCGCCACACGGTACCCCGCGCCGTCCTGTGTGCGCACCATCCGCTGCGCCACCATGGCGATCCTGCCGTTAAGCGAACCCGCGGGTGCCTGCTTCAGAGCATCGAGTGTCGGAAAGATGGCGATGTCCCCTTCGAGCCCGCCGGAGGGCGTCGGCGGGGACTCACCGAGGGCTGCGACGACCAGCGGCTGGCTGCTCGGGGCGACGATCTCTGCGCTCTCACTGCCGCGCACCCAGGCGGTTATGGGGAAGCTCTCGATGTGCACGTTCTCGAAGCCGAGCGCTGTCAGTCGCGCGGCCGCCCATTCGGCCGCCTGCTGCTCGTTCGCCGAGCCGGCCGGCCGCGGGCCAAAGCGCGTCGTCAGCTCGCTCACCCACGCGTATGCGATGTCATGCCCGGCGAGCGCGGTGTCACGTAACTGCGCGGCCACGGTGGCAGGCGCGGGACGTGCGGCGGCGCCGAGCGCCGCGCTGTGTGCGAGGTAGGCGAACAGCGCGCCCGCCGAGAGAGCCAACGCGCGGAGCATGAAACCGGAACGATGAGGCACGTGAGGGCAGCCGGATTCTGGAAACGACGGATTCTACGCAAGGCGTTCGCAGCGCACCTGGCCGAAGAGTTAGCTGACTTTACATAACGCAGGTAGGGAGGCCCGACAGTGATCCTACGGACTGCTGGGGGACTCCCCTTGCACGCCCCCTGATTTGCCCGGTCTGGGCGCGAGGCCTAGTGCGTCGCGGCGGTCGGTACAGCCGGGGTGGCGGGCTTTGCGGGCAGGTTCGTCACGCCGCTGCCGGCGATCATGGGCATGGAGTACGTCTGTGTGGCCGTCTGGCCGCCATAATCCACTGAGAGCACGGCACTGAAGGTAAAGATGCCGTCGCGCTTGGGCAGTACCTTGATGCCATGCGTGAGGGGGACGCCCTCCGCCGGGTGGTCGGTCGGCGGAATCTCCGCGCCGTCCACGAGCTCAAGTCCGTCATCGACCTGCACCTGACCCGAGATCCGGTCCACGTGGGCCGCTGTGGGCACGATCAGCAGATCGACATCCACGGGCTGGGCCACGTCCGGGCGCTCGCGCAGCTGGAACTTCACCTGTACGGGCACGTCCGCGGCGCGGTTGGCAGGGACCGCTCCCACCATGCTGCGCAGCAGCGCCTGAGAGGGGTTGACGGGCTTTTTCGCCGACGGCCCCGCCTGCGGCGCCCGAGTAGTCCCTCCGGCGGGCTGCCCGGAGCCGCAGCCCCACAGCATGCCCGCTGCCGCAAGCCCGAACAGCAGATTTCTGCTGACAATCCACATACCTGCGCGCGCTGACCCCTGAAGAGCTGTATTAAGTCACATTACCCGTGGGCAAAGAACAATAGCGCTTCTGCCGCTACCGGCGCACGTACCTGATCGGCATTTCAGGGCAGCCGGCGGTGCATCAGCCTTGCAGCAGCGGCGGCTCCGCAATCACCGCGATCTGCTCCATCAGGTCCTGCACGTATCCCTCCCAGTAGCGCGGCTCGGCCGTCCACGGAAACGCGCGCGGGAAGGCCGGATCGCTCCAGCGATGCACCACCCAGGCGGCGTGATGCAGCATGCGCAGCGCGCGCAGCGGCTCGATGAGGGTGACCTCGAGGTAGTCGAAGTCCGCGAACTGCCGGTACCCCTCAAGGAGCTCACCCCACTGGCGCTGCTGCTCGGGCGGCTCTCCCGAGAGCATCATCCACAGGTCCTGCACGCATGGCCCCATGGCGCAGTCATCGAGATCCACGAACACCGGGCCGTGCTCGTTCCACAGCAGGTTGCCGAGGTGGCAATCGCCATGAATGCGGATCTGGCGCACACTTTCGGCGGCCGCAAACGCTGCGCTGACGCGCTCGAGCAACGCGCCGCTGACGGACGAATAGCGCTCGCGCATCGCCTCAGGCAGCATCTCGCTTGCAAGCACCCGGGCGCGCGCCTCCCAACCCAGACGCTGCACGCCGATGCGCGGGCGCGCCGTGAACGAGCGCGTCGCGCCGATCTGGTGGATGCGCGCGAGGCTGCGCCCAAGCAGCTGGCGAGCCTCCGGCGCATCGAGCTCCGGGGCACGCCCGCGCATCCACGGAAAAGCTGCAAAGCGAAACTTGCCGAATGTGAGCAGCGTCTCACCGCCGATCAACAGCGGGGCGGCGACGGGCAGCTCCGCGCTCGCCAGTTCCGCCGTGAAGCGGTGCTCCTCGATGATTTGCGCATCGCTCCAACGCGCGGGCCGGTAGAACTTCAGCACCAGGTGCCGTTCGCCGGCGCCGAGTTGGTAGACGCGATTCTCGTAGCTGTTGAGTGCGAACAGCCGTCCATCAGGCTCAAGGCCGAAGGCCGCCGCAGCATCCAGCACCACCTCGGGCGTGAGCCCCGAGAAGGGCTGCCGAGCATCGCTACGGCTTTCGTTTATCATCGCTGCCTCATGCAACACGGCAGCATATTGGTGACCGGGGGCGCCGGCTACATCGGCAGTCATGTCGCGCTGCAGCTGCGCGAGCGCGGCGAGCGCGTGGTGGTGCTCGATGACCTCTCGCGCGGCTTTCGCCAGGCCGTGCTGGACACCCCGCTGGTCGTCGGCAAGGTGGGAGACCGCCACTCGGTGCTGGCGCTGCTGCGCGCGCAGGGGGTCGACACGGTGATGCATTTCGCCGCGTACACCATCGTGCCGGAATCGGTGAAAGAGCCACTGAAGTACTACGGCAACAACACCTGCTCAACCCGTACGCTGCTCGAGTGCTGCGTCGAAACCGGCGTACGCCACTTCGTGTTCTCCTCCACCGCCGCGGTGTATGGCATCCCGCCGGGGGGCGTGGCCGCAGAGGATACCCCTACCGCCCCCATCAATCCCTACGGCTCCTCCAAACTGATGTCGGAATCGATGCTCGCGAGCGTCGCGCAGGCTGCGCCCCTGACCTACGCCGCACTACGCTACTTCAACGTCGCAGGCTCCGACTCCGCCGCGCGCATCGGCCAGGCAACACCCAACGCGACGCTGCTGGTGAAGGTGGCCTGCGAGGCGGCGGTAGGCAAGCGCGCGCAGGTCGCGATCTTCGGCACCGACTACTCAACGCCCGACGGCACGGGTGTGCGCGACTACATCCACGTGCAGGATCTCGCGGCCGCTCATCTCGACGCGCTCACCTACCTGCGCAACGGCGGCGCATCGACCACGCTCAATGTCGGCTACGGCCACGGCTACAGCGTGCGGCAGGTGCTGGCGAGCGTCGAGCGCGTGAGCGGCCAGAAGCTGGCGGTGCGGGAAGAGCCACGCCGCCCCGGAGATCCGCCGACGCTCGTGGCGCGCGCCGAGCGTATTCGCGCGTTGCTCGGCTGGCAGCCGCAGCTCGATGATCTGGACACCATCGTGCGCACCGCCTACGCCTGGGAGCAACGGCAGCTGCGCGAACCGTGGTGATTCACCGCAGCGACCGTGCATCCCGCGACGCCTTGGCGGCGTGCTGGGTAGAATGACCCTCCATGCGCTGGGGGCGTCCCAAGTCATTGAGTGGACTGATGCTGGTCGGGCTGGCGGCGATCGCCATACCGCTGCTCATCGCGATCCTGACCGCGGTACTGCAGATCCGCGATCTCGCCGAGACCGGCGAGAAGATCGTGATCCAGGGGGTCACGGGCGCGCGCGCCAGCCAGCAGCTGTTCGGGGAGATCGTCTCGCTCGAGCGCACTGCGCGGCTGTACGAGGTGCTGGGCGATGCGAAGCTCCTCGAGCTGTACCGCACCCAGGACGAGCGCCTGAGCGTCACCCGCGAACAGCTGCACCGCCTCAGCACCGGCGAGGCACGTCAGACCCTCGAGGAGCTCGGGCGGCTGCAGGAGAGCATCCGCTCGACGGTGACGGACAACCCCGCCAACCCCAGCACCGCCACCTCATCGGACTTCGCGGGCAGTTTCGGACAGCTCTCGGAGCTGGTCGAACGCGTAGCCCAGCAGAGCAACGCCCAGGTCGATACGGAGGTCGCCGCGCTCGAGACACGCACCCTGGACGCGCGCAGGAACATGCTGTGGGAGGTGGCGCTGCTGCTGCCGCTCGCGGTGGTCGCCATCTTCGTGCTGACGGTCGGCGTGGGTCGCCCCCTGCGCCAGCTTGACCGCGCCATCAGCGAGCTTGGGCAGGGCACTTACACCAACGCCATCGCGGTCGCCGGTCCCCGCGATCTGGAGCGCCTGGGGGGCCAGCTCGAATGGCTGCGCCAGCGCTTGCTCGAGCTTGCGCATGAGCGCAATCGCTTCCTGCGACACATGTCGCACGAATTGAAGACGCCGCTCGCTAACATCCGCGAGGGTACGGAGCTGCTGATGGACGGTGCGGTGGGCGAGCTTGATTCCAACCAACGCGAGGTGGCCGCGATTCTGCGCGAGAACGGCATCAAGCTGCAGCGCATGATCGAGAACCTGTTGTCCTTCAGCGCCTGGCAGACCTCCAGCGTCGGGCTGGAGGCTACCGAGTTTCGCCTGCGACCGCTGGTGAAGCAGGTGCTGGAGAGCCAGCAGCTCACGCTGCTTTCGCAACGCGTACGACTCGACGTGCGCGTCGAGGACGTCACGCTGGTGGCTGACCGCGGCAAGATCCGCCTGATCCTCGAGAACCTGGTGTCGAACGCCGTCAAGTACTCACCCAAGGGGGGCACCATTCACCTGCAGGCCCGCACCGAGGGTCCGCGGCTGATTCTCGACGTGGCCGACAGCGGCCCTGGTATCCCGCTCGAGGAGCGCGACCACGTGTTCGACGCCTTCTACACCGGCCGCGCCGCCAAGAGCACGGCGGTCAAGGGCACTGGCATCGGGCTGTCGGTGGTGCTCGAGTTCGTCGCAGCTCACGGGGGCACCGTGGAGATCGTGGACGGCCAATTCACCGGGGCACACTTTCGCATCACCATGCCAATGCGTGCCGCGGGCGGGGACCCCGCCAGCTCCGAGACCAAGACGCATGCGCATGCCGCCTGAGCGCGAGGCGCCCCGGGCAGCGGCGCTGCGTGTGCGCGCCTGCGCGATGATCGCCCTCACGGGGCTGTGCGGCTGCACGACCGGACTCTTGTCCGGGCAGCGCACCCCGACGCCCGAACCGGTGGTCAACCCCGCCGCAGCCGGCTCGGCGCTCCTGAGCGACTATCTGCAGCTGCTGCAGAAACTGGTGCAGGCGCCTGCCGCCGAGCAGGCGGAGATCGTGGCGAACACGCAGCGCGAGTACGATGCCGCCCCGACCCCGAGCCACCAGCTGAAACTTGCGCTGGTCCTGGGCACCGCCGGGCACCCCGGCGCCGACCAGCCGCGCGCCCAGCGCCTGCTGCGCGAGCTCATGGCGAACCCGGAGACGCTGCTGCCGGGGGAACGGGCGCTCGCCTTCCTGGAACTTTCGCAAATTGACGACCATTTGACGCTCGAGGCGGAAAATCGCAGGCTGCAGGCGGAGGCCGTGCGCGCTGATCGCGAGCGTATGGCGAGTGCCAATCACCGCTTGCAGGCGGAGCTCGATGAGAATGCCCGCCTGCGGCGCGAGCTCGAGGAGGCGCGCGCGAAACTCGACGCTATCGCCAACATTGAGCGCTCAGTGAACGAGCGCAAACCCGACAGCACCGGACGGTAATCGTGAGCAACAAGGACCCGAGCTTGAATCAGACCGGCAAGCGCAAGGCACGTATCCTCGTGGTCGATGATGACCCCGGGCTGCTGCGCCTGCTGACCATCCGCCTGCGGGCGGAGAGTTACGACGTGGAGGCGGTGGAGAGCGCCGCGCAGGCCCTCGCCGCATCGAGCCGCTTCAGGCCCGATCTGGTGATCACGGATCTGCGCATGGACCAGATGGACGGCATCGGACTGCTGAAGGAGCTGCAGAACCGCTGGCCGGGCCTGAAGGTCATCATCCTCACCGCTCACGGCACCATTCCGGATGCGGTGCAGGCGACACAGATGGGTGCCTTCGGCTTTCTGACCAAGCCGGTCGACAAGCAGGAGCTGCTCGACCAGGTGCAGAAGGCGTTGCGCATCTCCGGATTCGGCGCCTCCGACGAGGACTGGCGCTCCGAGATCGTCACGCGCAGCGCCAGCATGGAGGAGAAGCTGGCCCAGGCTCATATGGTGGCGGGCACCGATGCGCGCGTGCTCATCACCGGCGAGAGCGGCACCGGCAAGGAGCTGCTGGCGCGCGCCATTCACCGCGGCAGTCCGCGGCGCAACAAGTCCTTCGTCGCCATCAACTGCAGCGCGATGGCGGAGAACCTGCTCGAGTCGGAGCTCTTCGGCCATGAGAAGGGCTCCTTCACCGGTGCCACGCGCGCACACCGCGGCCTGTTCATGGCCGCCGACGGCGGCACGCTCATGCTCGATGAGATCGGCGACATGCCGATGCGCCTGCAGGTCAAGCTGCTGCGCGTACTGCAGGAGAACGTCATCCGCCCGGTCGGCAGTACCGAGGCCATCCCGGTTAACGTGCGCGTCATCTCCGCCACGCACCGCGACCTGCAGCAGCTCATGGCCGCGGGCCAGTTCCGCGATGATCTGTACTACCGCCTGAACGTGGTGCACATCGAGATGCCCTCGCTCAACCGCCGCCGCGAGGACATCCCGCTTCTGGTAGCGCATTTCCTAGCGCAGATCGCCCGCGACAGCGGCGTGCGCAAGATCTATGCGCCCGAAGCGGTGGAGCTGCTCGCCACGGCCGACTGGCCGGGAAACATCCGTCAGCTGCACAACGTCGTGCGCCAGAACGTAGCGCTCTCACAGACACCGATCATTCCGGTGGAGCTCGTGCAGCAGTCCCTCGGCGGCACGCCCGGCCGGCTGCCCTCCTTCGACGAGGCGCGCGATGAATTTACCCGCAGCTATCTGTCGCAGATCCTGCAGATCACCGGCGGCAATGTGAGTCAGGCCGCACGCCTGGCACGACGCAACCGCACCGACTTCTACAAGCTTCTCGCACGGCACCAGTTGACGCCGGAGGAGTTCAAGCAGCGCTAGCGCGATCGCCGGCCCGCACCGTGGCGCTCGGGCGCGCTGCGGCTCAGGCGCTCCCACTTCCGGCCGGCGGCTCCCCTTCTGTGGGCTCTTCGGCGGCACCGGCGGTCGCGTGGCGCCCGAACTGCGCCGCATCGATGCTGTGCTTGCCGAGCAGATCGTAGAGAGTCGGCCGCGTCACCCCGAGTAGCTCTGCGGCGCGTGACAGATTCCCCCTGGCGACCGCGAGTGCCTGGCGCACCGCCTGGGCCTCGGCGCGCTGGCGCGCCACACGCAGATTCAGGTATTCCGGATCATCACCCGGATCCTCCAGTCCCAGGTCGCTGGCCGTGACGACCGCCCCTTCCGCCATGATGACCGCGCCCTTGATGCGGTTCTCGAGCTCGCGCACGTTGCCGGGCCAACGATGCGCCTGAATCGCGCGGATCGCATCGGGGGCCAGTCCGCGGGTGGGCTTGCCGAAGCGCTCGGAGAAGTGCTGCAGGATGAACTGCGCCAGCAACAGGCTGTCGCCCTGGCGATCGCGAAGCGGCGGCACGCGCACGGTGACCTCACTGATGCGATAGTAAAGGTCATCGCGGAAGCCGCCGCTGCCGATGAGACTCTCCAGGTTCTTGTTGGTGGCGCATACGATGCGCAGGTCGAGCGTCAGTGGCACGCGCCCGCCGATGCGCTCTACCGTGCGCTCTTGCACCACGCGCAGCAGCTTGGCCTGCAGTGAAGCGGGCATCTCGCCGATCTCATCGAGGAACACCGTGCCGCCGTCGGCCGACTCGAGCTTGCCGGCAGTGCGCTTCGCGGCACCGGTAAAGGCCCCCTTCTCGTACCCGAACAGCTCGCTCTCGAGCAGCGTGTCGGGAATGGCCGCGCAGTTGATGGCGACGAAGGGCTTGTGCGAGCGGCCCGACAGGCGATGCACGGCGCGCGCCAGCAGCTCCTTGCCGGTACCGCTGTCCCCGAGCAGCAGCACGGTGGCGTTCGTGGGGGCGACCTTCTCGATGGCGCGGCACAGGCTGCGCATGGCATCGCTCACGCCGATGATCCCTTCGAGCGCCATGGACCCGGTGCGCTCACGCAATCGCCAGTTCTCCTCCTCCAGCTCGCGGATGCGCAGTGCGCGGCGTACGACGATCGACAGGACGCCCGCATCCAGGGGCTTGTGATAGAAGTCCGTGGCGCCGAGACCCACGGCCGCGACCGCCAGCTCACGAGCATCGTGCTCGGTCATGGCGATGATCTTGGTATCCGGAGAGATGTTGAGAATCTGGCGCAGCAGCTCCAGGCTCTGGGCGGCCACTGCCGGTTCGCGCGCTTGTCCCAGGTCGAACAGCACCACGTCGGGTTCGGTGCGGCGCACGGTGGCGAGCGCCTGCTCGGAGCTTTCGCAGACCGTCACGTCCAGATCGGAGAACACCTCTTCGAGCTCGCGCCGCAGGGCGCGATCATTCTCGAGAATCAGCAGTTTCCGGCGCTGCATGGCCGCCGCCATCAGCGTGCTCCTGTGCTGGGCAGCCTACGTCCCGGAGGCGAGCCTAGCAGAAGTGCATGCGAGGCGGTGGGCAGCCCCTCAAGGTTTGACCGGTATGCCGCCGCGCAATCCGGGCCGCCAGCAGCGAGGGATGTGTCGCCGCCGACCGCGCGCTCGGCGCCGGCAGCCCCATCAGCACGAGGGCCGAAAGCGCGAAGCCCACGAGTGCTGCGCGCAGCGCAACGAGCGCGGCGCAGGGGCCTTGATAGTGACTGAGCGCTTAGAGACTAGCTGACCGTGAAACTGACCACGTCCGACATGGCACCCTGCAGGCCGGTGTTGGTGACGGCAGCGATGGCGAAGTACCACGTGCCCGCAGCGAGGTTGTTAACCACATAACTGACCGTGCTGGCGCTGTTCACCTGGATCGACTCGTTGAGGTTCGTGGAACTCAGTCCGTAGTAGATGCGATAGCCGGAAAGATTGGTGAGCGCCTGCCCGTTCGTGTAGGTCGCGGGCGGCTGCCAGACGAGCGTGGCGGAGCCCTCGGGGGCAGGCGCAGAGGTGCCTGAGCCGGTGGAGGTCGAAGTGCCTGTTGAGACGCTGCTGCTGACCGGCGTGCCTGCGGACCCGCCGCCGCCACAGCCGGCGAGCACCGCCAGCGAGAAAATGAATACCAATGCAACTTTCAATAACTTCAAAGCAACCCCCCCGACACCTGCGCCCGTCGTGACGCTGTTTCATCCTCAGGAAGCCGACGCGGGCACAAAGGACCGTTAAACCGCACCGCTCGGCAAGCCGTTGAGTGGGTGCAAACGCCGTGCCGAGTTTGGCTAACCCTTTCATTTCAGTGTCTTAGGCCCACCGCCCCTGCGGCGGCGCCGCCGAAGCCAGCGCCCGCGTCGCGATCACCCGACGCCTTCAGCGGAAACACGACTATATGCAGGTGTAAGTCGTTGATTCAGATGAAAAGAGTCGGGTCGCAGATACACGACAGTTGGGCCGGGGTTGGCCCTCGGCTCGGGTCAAAAGGGTGCCCGCGCTGATCAGGTGCTGCCGCATCTGTGCCATGAGAGCGTGCGTGTTGCTCGTGAGGCCGTTGAGCTAGCGCTGCCGTGTGCAGCGGCAGACGGCGCGAAGGCTATTGTTAGAAGAGCAAGCGATCGATCCGCGGCCGCGACCTCCGCGGCGGGGGTTGATCATCAGCTGTCGCGATCTGGAGTCATTCTTAATTGCAGCAGCTGCTGTCGCCACGCCAGGGGGGATTTCCGGGCCTGTGTCCCCGGACCTGACGGCCTCCCTCGCGAGACAATGTCAGGGGCGAGATCCACTGCAGCCACCTCTGGCTCGCCGCGACGTACGCAGCCTGTCATGTTCGCGGCTCCGTGCGCTCGGCTCGCGGGGCCTCGGGCCTCGCATGCGCGGCGTGCTAGGCGGCCTCGGCCGGGCGCTGCCGCGAGCGCTCGTGTGCCGCTGCCGGCAGCATCACGGCAATGGCCAGTCCTCCCTCCTCGAGATTACGCGCCTCGATGCGGCCACCGTGCAGCGCTACCGCGCGCGCCGCAATCGCCAGTCCCAGACCTTCCCCGCCGCGACTGCGATGCTCGCGCGCCGCATCCACGCGGTAGAAGGGCTCGAAGATCAGCCCCAGCTCCTTCTCCGGCACGCCCGGTCCGTGATCGCGCACCGTGACCTCCACCGTCTCGTGCGGCGCCAGTTCCACAATCGCGCCGCGGCGTGCGGTGACACTCACCAGTGCGCCCGCGGGGCTGTAGCGTACCGCGTTTCGGATGACGTTCTCGAACGCGCTGCGCAGCAGCTCCGGGTCACCTGAGACCAACAGCTCGCCGTGCGCCTGAACGCTGACGAGGCACCCCTGGGCATCTGCCTCGATGGCCACATCGGAGACTATGGTCCGCAGCAGCGCGCCGACCTCGATGCTCACCTGCTCGAGCGCGTGAGCGGGGCGCTCGAGGCGCACCAGCTTCAGGGTGCGCGCGATCAGTTGCTCAAGGCGATCGGCCTCAAAGCCAATGCGTGCGAGGTGGCGCTCCGCGCCTCCGTCCTCGCGGCGCGCGAGTGACAGCGCCAGCTGCAATCGCGCCAGGGGCGAGCGCAGCTCGTGAGAGACATCGCGCAGCAGCTGTTGCTTGGTCTCGAGCAGCTGACGCAGCCGCTCCGCCATCGCATCGAGATCCGCAGCCAGCAGCCCCAGATCGTCCTGCCTGCCGCGCAGCGCGGGCAACACCCGCACGTTAAGATCGCCCGCCGCCATGCGACGCGTCGCAAGCCGCAGCCGGTCCACCGGCGATGCCAGGTAACGTGCCAGTATGAGACACACGCCTGCGCTCACGACCAGCGCGATCGCGAGTATCGTCAGCGGCACGCCCGGAAGCTCGAGCTCGCCGAACAGGCGCGGACTGTCGCGCACCGGACCGATGACCACATGGTAGGTACTGCCGCCCGGGCCCACCAGCACCAGCGCACCGCCAATGGGCGCGATCGGGCCCGCGCCTGCACCTGCAGGCGCAGTAGAGGTTCGCGAGTCACCGCTCAGGGAAGACGGCAGCGCTCGTGCGAGCATCTCCCGTCCATCGGGCCCCACCACGTAAGTGCGGCTAAGTGGCTCGCCCGCGAGGGATTTGAGCCAGGTACTGAGCGCTGCGGGCCCGCCTGCTTCGAAGGCCCGCGCCGCCTGCGCATACAGCTGCCCGCGTTGCACCCACGGACGATCGGTGCGATGGGCGGTGGCGTTGACCGCGACCGTAACGGTGCCCACCAGGATCAGGGCGAGTGCCGCCCAGAACGCCAGGAAGATGCGCCAGTAGAGCGAGTGCATGCGCTAGGTCTGCGGCGCCCCTTGCGGGGCGCGCGTGGTGCTCAGCGTCAGCGCGTAGCCCGAGCCGCGCACGCTCTGCACGTTCACACGGTCGGTATGTTTGATGAGCTTGCGTCTGAGGTTCGAGACGTGCGTATCGAGACTGCGGTCGGTCGGCAACAGACGCCGGCCTAGTGCCTGGCTCATGAGGTCATCGCGTGTCACGGTGCGCGTATCGGCGCGTACCAGCAGCTCGAGTATCCGCAGCTCCGCTGAAGTCAGTTCAAGATCCTGCTCACCCACATCGGCGCGGCGCGCCCGCAGATCAAGCCGCAGCGGTCCCCACTGGATCACCCCGACCGCAGCGGCGCCATCTCCAGGGATGCGCCGCAGTACGGCACGGATACGCGCCACGAGCTCGCGTGGGCTGAAGGGTTTGGCCAGATAGTCATCGGCCCCCATCTCCAGGCCTACCACGCGGTCGACTTCCTCGCCGCGTGCCGTGAGCATGATCACCGGCACGCGGCTCACCGCACGCACTCGACGCAGGACTTCGAAACCGGAAAGCTCCGGCAGCATCACATCCAGAACCACGAGGTCGACCGGCGTATGTGCCAGCTCTTCGAGTCCCGCAGGTCCGGTACCGGCGGTCACCGTGGCAAAGCCCTCGGGACCTAAGTACTCCGCCAACATCGCGCACAGCTCCTGGTCGTCGTCGATCACCAGCAGGGTCTGTTTCGCCTCAGGGGGTTCTTTGTCCATCATGCCAGACGATACACGCTCGGCAGTGCGCGCGGCCCGGGGCGCGCTGAAACGCAGATTTCTTTGCATTTCTTTGCCGCTCACAGATCGAAGGCAGTGCACCGATACGCTTAAGCCGGATTCTCCAGGCTGAAAGCCTGGCGATTGTCGTCGTAGGCAAACACTTCCCCGTAGCGTCCCCAACTGATGATGGTGCGCAGCGTCTGCTCGGCGGCATCCTCGGCCATGTAGTCCTCGAGCTCATCAAGGAAGCGGCTCTTCGGGGCGGTGTGGCTCGCGCGCTCGTCCAGCACTCGACGCACGTGCGCGGCAAGCGGCACGTAGGTGATCAGGTGCCGGGCGAACTGCTTCTTGCGCTCATCCGTCTCGCTGCGCGCGAACAGGAGCCCGGCCTCGGTCAGCTTGATGTCGCCGCCCTCCACTTCCGCCAGCCGCAGCATCTGCAGCGCCTCGGCCGCCGGGAACAATTCGTCCACCTCCAGGTGCTGCTCCTCGGCGATCACCGGCAGGTCCGCCTTGCCGTTGTAGGGCGGCGCGATCACCGCCTCCATGAGTCCCTGCAAGACGTTGGAGGAAACGTGGATGAGCGTGGTACCGATTCCCATGCCGGCGAAGCGCTCGGACTTCGGTCCGGCGCGTTGCTCGCTGCGTGGACGCGCCGTCATCTCCACGTAGACGCGCTCGATGAGCGCACGAAAGCGCGGGTCCTGGGTATGGCGCGGTTGCGGCAGATCCACGGCGATCTCGCTGCTCACACGCCCCGGATTGCTGGAGAAGACCAGCAGCCGATCGCACATCTGCACGGCTTCCTCGATGTTGTGCGTCACCAGCAGCACCGCCTTGATGGGCAGCTGCCCCTCACCCCACAGATCGAGGAAGTCATTGCGCAGCGTCTCGGCGGTCAATACATCGAGCGCCGAGAACGGCTCGTCCATCAGCAGGATGTTCGGGTGCACGACCAGCGCGCGCGCGAATCCCACCCGCTGGCGCATGCCGCCGGACAACTCGCGTGGGTAGGCCGACTCGAAGCCGTCCAGTCCGATGAGATCGATCGCCTGCAGCGAGCGCTTGCGCATCTCCGGCTTAGGCACCCCGAGCGCCTCGAGCCCAAGCTGGACGTTTTCGAGCACCGTAAGCCAGGGAAACAGCGCGAAGCTCTGGAAAACCATGGCGATGCCCCAGGCAGGGCCCGCCACGGCGTGGCCGAGGTAGTTGACGACTCCCCCGGAGGGCTCATCGAGGCCCGCGATCTGCCGTAGCAGTGTCGACTTGCCCGAGCCCGAACGCCCGAGCAGCCCGACGATCTCCCCGGGACGCAGCGTGAGGTTGACGTTCTCGAGCACGACCAACTGGTCGCCGTCAGGCTTGCGGAAGGACTTGCACACGCCGCGCACGTCAAGCAGTGGCGCAAGGTTGAGCTCGGGTGCGGGCGCGGGTGCGGGTGCGTTCAATGCCTGCTCCATTTTATGTTAACGGGCCGCCTCCAGGGTGCTGCCGCGCCGCGCCAGAGCTGCGGCCGGCGTTATGCCAGCAGCGCCCGGCCGTGGCGGTTTCCCGTGACGCGGCGCGCCGCCAGAAGTCAAGTTTACGTGCTATCTTCGGCTCACGCCCAAGTGCGAATCTGCGGGGAAGCTGCGGGATCGTGTGGGTCGACAAAAAGAAGAACGTCTGGAGCAATAG